>JAABUT010000012.1_pt1 | contig 309103 bp, 287 predicted proteins | sample 5559281 | NCBI WGS metagenome assembly JAABUT01 (sample SAMN10711880, study PRJNA513359) | rock metagenome | isolation source: Antarctica rocks | place: Antarctica: Victoria Land, Ricker Hills nord | collected 2016-01-04 | reverse complement strand
ATAGAGTTTCGGCTGTCATAGCGAAGGGGAAACGCCCGGCTCCATTCCGAACCCGGAAGCTAAGCCCTTCAGCGCCGATGGTACTGCACTGGTTACGGTGTGGGAGAGTAGGACGCAGCCGGACATACTTCATCAGCGCCCCGCCCGATCTCGAATCGGGCGGGGCGCTTTGTCATGTCCGGGTGTCCTCTGGCATGGATCATGACCTCGGCGCGGGCCGGCGCGCGAGACCTACAGTGAGTGACGACACCCAACGAGAGATGAGCCAGGTGGACGAGTGATGGTGCCCCCAGAACGCCGAGAACCCCGCGAGCGCCGCGAAGACCCGCGAGACCGTTCACGACAGGGCTCGGGTGGGTCGGCCGCGGGTCGCCCCGCAGGCTCCGGCCGTGACCGCCCTCCGCGCGATGACGGGCCTCGAGCCGGCCGAGGTAGCGGAGGTCGCCCGGACGCTCGAGACGCGTCTCGTGGGCCCGGTGGGGCCGGTGGGGCCGGTGGAACCAGCGGGCACGCCGAGCGTGGTGGCCGCGGACGCGGTGGGCCTGCGAAGGCCGGCTCGAGCGGTGGCGAACGCGGCGGGCGAGCCGAGCGGGCTGACCGTCCTCGGGAGGGCGGCAGTGGTCAGCGGCTGACCCCCAAGACCCCCCGGCGGCCGGAGCCCGCGATCGCCGACGGCGTCACGGGGAAGGAGCTGGACCGGTCGGTCTGGACACAGCTGCGCACCCTGAGCAAGGAGAACGCCGAGGGGGTGGCCCAACATCTCGTCATGGTGGCCCTGTTGCTCGATGACGACGTAGAGGCGGCGTTGGCGCACGCCGAGACGGCGGTCCGTCGGGCGGGACGCGTCCCTGCCGCCCGCGAAGCGCTGGGGTTGGTCGCCTACCGGCAGGGGGACTGGGCCAAGGCGCTGGCCGAGTTCCGCACGGTGCGGCGCCTTTCCGGCTCATCGCACCTTCTCCCGCAGATGGTCGACGCCGAACGGGCTCTCGGTCGGCTCGACCGGGCGCTCGAGCTGGCCGCCTCGCCCGAGGCCAAGACCCTCGCTCGGGACGAGCGCGTGGAGCTGGCCATCGTCGTCTCGGGGATCCGCCGCGACCTCGGTCAGCGCGATGCCGCTGCCGCGGGCCTGCGCATACCCGAGCTCGACGCCCGGCGCCGGACGACCTGGAGTGCGCGGCTGTTCTACGCGTATGCCGAGGCGTTGCTCGCGCTCGGCGACCCAGCGGGGGCGCGAGACTGGATGGCGCACGCGGTCGACGCGGACGAGAACCTCGAGACGGACGCCGCCGATCGGCTCGACGAACTCGACGGGGTCGCCCAGCTGGACCTCGGCTCCGATGACGCCGATGACGCCGATGACGCCGATGACGCCGATGGATCGGGGGACGCTGGCGGCGAGGGAGTCGGGGGTGGGGCACGCCGCGGGTCCCGTGGCTGAGCCACGGCTCGTCGACGCCTACCGCGGGGTCGTCTGCGACCTCGACGGGGTGGTGCGCCGTGGTCCAGCGGCCGTGCCCCACGCCGTGCCGTGCCTGACCGCACTGTCGGTGCCCGTGGTCTATGCGACCAACAACGCCTCCCTCACTCCCCGCGACGTCGCCAGGCAGCTGCAGGGCCTCGGCCTCGACGCCACCGCCGCCGATGTCGTTACCAGCTCACAGGCCGGAGCCGCCCATCTCGCTGAGTACGTGCCGCCCGGGTCGGCCGTCCTGGCGGTGGGGGGCTCGGGAGTGGCGGCGGCGCTGACCGAGGTAGGCCTTGTACCGGTGACGGGGACACACGAGGGGGTGGTCGCCGTCCTCCAGGGTTACGGGCCGCAGGTGTCGGCGACCGACCTGGCCCATGCGGCCTACGCGATCGAAGCCGGGGCGCGATGGGTCGTGACGAACCGCGACTCGACGCTGCCGACCCAGCACGGCGTCGCCCCGGGCAATGGAGCCCTCGTCGCTGCCGTGGCCCTGGCCACCGGTACGCAGCCGACGTCGGTGGGCAAGCCCGAGCCGCCGCTCTACCACCTCGCCGTCGGCCGTCTCGGCTGCCCGGCGGGGGCCGTGCTGGCGGTCGGCGACCGGCTGGACACCGACATCGCCGGGGCCATGGCCGCTGGGCTCGACTCGCTCTGGGTCCTGACCGGGGTCGACGGGCTCGTGTCGTTCGCCGAGGCTGCGGGTCGGCCCGCGCCGACCTTCACCGCGACCGACCTCCAGGCACTGGGTCTCCCCGCGCAGCGGGCGACACCTGCGGCGAACGGCTCCTGGGTATGCGGCCCCGTCCGGCTCACGGTTGACTGGTCTGGGCCCGCGATCACTGTCGACGGGTTCGACGGGCTCGCTGGGCTCGATGACGGGCCCGCGAACCGGAACGCCCTCCTCACGACAGCGGTGGCCGCCCTGGTGCAGGCCCGCGACGAGCACGGCGCCGCCGCGGACGTGCTGGCTCAGGCGGCCGACCAGGTGATGAGCCACCTGCGCTGACCGGGCCTGGTGACCGGTTGCGCAGTAGCGTGGACCGGGGCGGCCAGGACGGCGCCGCGGCCGTGCTCAGAGCGAGCTCCGGGTCTGATAGAGAGGAGACACGTCATGGCGATGGAGGGAATTCGGGGCTACCTGCAGCTCGCGTCCGGGCTGGCCGAGATGTCCCGGGCCAAGGCCACGGAGGCGGCGTCCGCGCTGTTGGCCGTGTCCGGCAGTGTGTCGAGCGGGGTCTCGAGCAGCGTCTCGAGCGTTCCCCGCGCGAGCGCCGCCGGTTCGTTCACGGCGCAGGTGCAGGAGCTGGCGGAAGAGCTGCTGGCGGCCGCCGCCGCCAACCGCCGCAGCCTGGTGTCGCTGATCCGCACGGAGGTGGAGAGCGCCGTCGGCCGCGCCGCGATCATGCCCCTCGACGAGCTGGACCGGGCCCGAGCCGCGGTCGCCAAGCTGTCCGCCGATGTCGAGGAGCTGCGGGAGCAGGTCATGGCCAGCCCCGCCGTCCGGTCGATCCCCGAGCCGGGACGGTCAGCGTTGACGGCGATGTCGGACCTGATGTCCGGGGCGGTGGCCGGGGCCGCGTCGAGCGTCCTCGGGCCTCGGCCCGCGCCGGCGCAGCGGACCTCGGTGACGCTGCCGGAGGCGAGCCTGTCGGCCGTCCCGGACCTCACCGACCGTACGCCGGACCCGTCCGCGACGGGCGTCGTGGCGCCGACCACGTGGGCCCCGCGGAAGCGAGCGGTGACGAAGAAGGCCACGCCGCAGGCTGACCCGACCGCGCGGGCCACCACGACCAAGACGTCGTCGGCCACGAAGCCGGCGGCGGCCGCCAAGAAGTCGTCGTCCACGAAGAGGGCCTCGGCCACGAACCCGGCTGCGGCTGCGAAGAAGACGTCGTCCGCGAAGAAGACGTCGTCCGCGAAGAAGGCGTCGGCCACGAAGTCGGTCGCGGCTGCGAAGAAGACATCAGTGACGAAGAAGACGTCGGCGACGAAGAAGACGGGCGCCGCCAAGACGTCGGCCGTCGCCTCGTCTCCAGCCGAGAAGGCGACCGCGAAGGCGACGACGAAGGAGGCTGAGAAGCCGACCAAGACGACCGCCCCGGCGGCCACCCCCGCCAAGCGCGCTCCGCGGAAGACCGCGCAGCAGAGGACGAACCCCGCGGGGACGAACCCCACGGCGACGAAGACGGCGACGAAGACCGCGACGAAGACCGCGACGAAGACTGCGACCAAGACCGCGGCGGGCACCTCCACGCCGACCCCGAGGAAGCGGACGTCAGCGGCACGGTCAGGGGAGCGCGGATGAGCAACCCGGATCAGGCCGAGCCGAACGACCCGCGAGGACAGCCGACCGGTGGTGACGTAACGCTGTCGCTGACCTCGTCCGCTCCGGAGATGCCACCGCCAGAGGTCCCCGACCCGCCGGCGACGGGAGATCCGCACGTGGATGCGGCCCTCGGCCGGCTCCACGCCAACATGTCGACGGGCGACCTCGACGCCCAGGCGGACGCGGGCGAGGCTATGCGTCGTGTGCTCCAGGACCGGCTGGCCGATCTCGGCGGTGACTGACGTCCCGCCGCCCGTGACGAGCCGGCTCGACGCCGAGCTCGTGCGGCGTGGGCTGGCTCGCAGCCGTGGCCAGGCCCGCGACCTGGTCGCCGACGGGCAGGTCCTCGTCCACGGGCGGTCAGCGGCCAAGCCCGGTGCTCGGGTGCCGGTCGATGCTCCGATCACGCTCACGAGTGAGCCGGACCGCTGGGTCGGCCGCGCGGCATACAAGCTGCTGCGCGCGCTGGAGGTGTTCGGGCCACGGGGCCTGCGCATCGACGGCAAGCGGTGCCTCGACGTGGGGGCGAGCACCGGCGGGTTCACCCAGGTGCTGCTCGAGGCCGGGGCGGCCACCGTCGTCGCTCTCGACGTCGGTCATGGCCAGCTGGCGGCCGCGGTCGCCGAGGACCCTCGCGTGCAGGAACGGTCAGGGACGAACATCCGCGACGTCGAGACCGGTGCGCTCGGCCCTCCGTTCGATGTCGTCGTGGCCGACCTCAGCTTCATCTCACTGAGCCTGGTCCTCGGCCGGCTGCGCGAGCAGCTCGCCGAGGACGGCGACGCGGTGCTGCTCGTCAAGCCGCAGTTCGAGGTCGGTCGTGACCGGCTGGCTCGCACCGGCGTCGTCACCTCCGAGCACGAGCGCCGTCGCGTGGTCGAGGCCACCGTGCGGGCCGCCCGCGCGGCCGGCCTGCGGCCCCTGGCGTTGGCGACAAGTCCCATAGCCGGGGCGGACGGCAACCGGGAGTACCTGCTGTGGGCTGCACCAGGCCGGGCCGCCGACCTCGGCGACCAGACACTGGAGACAATGGTCGCGACCGTCTTCGCCCCCCGACCGGAGGACACCCCGTGACCCGCAGGATCCTGCTCGTCGCGCACCCGAGGCGCGCCGAGGCCGTCGACGTCGCGCGCCACGTCGTGGCCGAGCTCGCGGCTGCGGGCGTCGAGGTCGTGCTCCCGGCCGAGGAGGCCGACGAGTTCGCCGGCATCGACATCGGTCCGGTCCGGACGGCCGACCTGGGCGACCCGACCGCCGGATGCGAGCTGGTCGTCGTGCTGGGCGGTGACGGCACCATCCTGCGGGGCGCGGAGCACGCCCGCGGCAGCCAGGTGCCGCTGCTCGGCGTCAACCTCGGCCACGTCGGCTTCCTCGCCGAGGCCGAGCGCGAGGAGGTGGAGGCGACCGTCGACCACATCGTCAGCCGTGCGTACGAGGTCGAGGAGCGGATGACCCTCGACGTCACCGTGACCCAGCAGGGCGGTGCGGTCACGCAGTGCTGGGCGCTCAACGAGGTCAGCGTCGAGAAGGCCGCGCGCGAACGGATGCTGGAGGTCGCCGTCGGTGTCGACGGGCGACCGCTGTCGGCCTTCGGATGTGACGGGGTCGTCGTCGCGACGCCGACGGGCTCGACGGCGTACGCGTTTTCGGCCGGCGGGCCCGTCATCTGGCCCGATGTCGAGGCGATCCTCATGGTGCCCAACTCGGCCCACGCTCTGTTCGCTCGCCCGATCGTCGTCGGGCCCCGTTCGCGGCTCGCCGTCGAGGTCATTCCCTCGGCCGAGGGTCACGGCGTCATGTGGTGCGACGGCCGCCGCCAGGAGGAGCTGCTCCCCGGTGCGCGGATCGACGTTGGTCGTAGCGACACTCCGGTGCGCCTGGCCCGGCTCACCGAGGCCTCGTTCACCGACCGGCTGGTGGCCAAATTCGACCTCAGCATCGCGGGCTGGCGCGGGAACGGCCGGCTGCGATGACCCGCCCGTAGGGTTGGACCTGTGTTCGAAGAGGTCCGGATCCGGGGCGTGGGCGTCATCGACGACGCCCTGCTCGAGCTGAGCCCCGGCCTCAACGTCCTCACCGGTGAGACCGGCGCGGGCAAGACCATGGTCGTCTCCGGTATCGGGCTGCTGCTCGGGGCCCGGGCCGACGCCGGTCTCGTGCGCTCCGACCGCCCGGTTGCGGTCGTCGAGGGGATCGTCGCCGTGCCCGGCGGACACCCTGCCCTCGTCCGGGCGCGCGAGGCGGGGGCCGAGGTCGGCGAAGGGCCGGCTGGTCTCGAGGGTCTGGTGCTGGCTCGCACTGTCGGCGCCGACGGTCGCTCGCGAGCCCACGTCGGTGGCCGGAGCACCCCGGTCGGGGTGCTGACCGAGCTGGGGCAGCTGCTCGTCGCCGTCCACGGACAGGCCGACCAGTGGCGGCTGCGGCAGGGCGACCAGCATCGCGAGGTGCTCGACGACTTCGGGGGTGCCCCCGTTGCTGCGTCGCTGGCGGCATACCGGGAGACGTTCGACGCCCTGTCGGCGGCGACGAGTGAGCGCGACCGGCTGCGCGCCCTCAGCCACGAGCGGGCCCGCGAGGTCGACCTGCTGCAGGCCGGACTCGAGCGGATCGAGGCCCTCGACCCGCAGCCCGGGGAGGATGCCGCCCTGCGCGCCGAGGACGAACGGCTGGCCCACGCCGACGGGCTGCGGCTCGCGGCGGCCCGCGCCCACGCGCTGCTGGCCGGCGACGACGGGTATGCCGTGGAGTCACCGGAGCCGGTCCTCGACGCCCTGGGGTCTGCGCGGTCCGCCCTGGTGCCGGTGGCCGACCACGACCCGGCGCTGAAAGACCTGGACGGGCGGCTGGCCGAGCTCGGCTATCTCGCGGCCGACCTGGCGGCCGACCTCGCGTCCTACCTGCAGAGTGTCGACGTCGACCCGGCCCGGCTGGCCGTCGTGCAGCAACGACGGGCCGACCTGGCGACCCTGACCCAGCGCTACGGTGACACGGTCGACGACGTGCTCGCGTGGGGCAAGCAGGCAGCGGCGACCCTGACCGAGCTCCTCGGAGCGGACGACCGGGTGGCGGCGCTCGACGGGCAGACGACGACGCTGCGGGGCGAGCTGGGTGAGCGGGCCGCGACGCTGACCGAGGCCCGGACGGCGGCCGCGGTGGACCTGGGCCGGCGGGTGACGGACGAGCTCGGGCACCTGGCGATGAAGACAGCACAGGTCACCGTCGCGGTGACGGCGCGCGACGACCCGGAAGGGCTCCCGGTCGGCGACCGGCCGGTGCGCTGGACCCGGTCCGGCGTCGACGACGTGGAGATCATGCTCAGCTCGGGGCCCGGCAACCCGCCGCGGAGCGTGGTGCGGGCCGCCTCCGGCGGTGAGCTCTCGCGGGTCATGCTCGCCATCGAGGTGGTGAGTGCGAGCGAAGCGGCAGGCGGTGCCGCCGGGGTGCCGACCTACGTCTTCGACGAGGTCGACGCCGGGGTCGGCGGTCGGGCGGCCGTCGACGTCGGCGCCCGCCTGGCTATGCTCGCCCGGCACGCCCAGGTCATCGTCGTCACCCATCTCGCCCAGGTCGCCGCCCATGCGGACCGCCACCTCACCGTGCGCAAGAGTGACGACGGACGGGTCACCTCCAGCAGCATTCGGGTGCTGGAGGGGGACGACCGGCTCCGCGAGCTCTCCCGGATGATGGGCGGTGACGCCGAGTCGGAGGCGGGGCTGGTGCACGCGCAGGAGCTGCTCGACCAGGCGGCCCAGGCGCGGGGGACCCCGGCCGGCCGCACACCGAAGGCACGCCGGAGGACGGGCGCTGCGGCGGACCGCCCTCCGGTGACATAGACTGCAACCCCGTGGCGGAGCAGACGAAGCACATCTTTGTGACCGGAGGCGTGGCCTCCTCGCTCGGCAAGGGCCTCACCGCCTCGAGCCTCGGCCATCTGCTCCGCGCCAGAGGTCTGCGCGTCACGATGCAGAAGCTCGACCCCTATCTCAACGTCGACCCCGGGACGATGAACCCGTTCCAGCACGGGGAGGTGTTCGTCACCGACGACGGAGCCGAGACCGACCTCGACATCGGGCACTACGAACGGTTCCTCGACGTGCGGCTCGAGGGCACGGCCAACGTGACGACCGGCCAGATCTACAACCGGGTCATCGCCAGGGAGCGGCGGGGGGAGTACCTCGGCGACACCGTGCAGGTCATCCCGCACATCACCAACGAGATCAAGGCCCGGATGCGGGCCACGGCCACCGGCGGCCCGGACGCCCCCGACGTCATCATCACCGAGATCGGGGGCACGGTGGGGGACATCGAGTCGCTGCCGTTCCTCGAGGCGGCCCGGCAGGTGCGCCATGACGTCGGCCGCGACCACGTCTTCTTCCTGCACGTGTCCCTGGTGCCCTACCTCGCGCCCAGCGGTGAGCTGAAGACCAAGCCGACCCAGCATTCGGTCGCCGCGCTGCGCCAGGTCGGTATCCAGCCGGACGGCCTTGTGCTGCGCGCCGACCGAGACATCCCCGACGGCATCAAGCGCAAGATCTCGCTCATGTGCGACGTCGAGACCGCGGCGTGTGCGGCGTGCGTCGACGCGCCGAGCATCTACGACATCCCGAAGGTCCTGCACCGTGAGGGTCTCGACGCCTACGTCATCCGCCGGCTGGGACTGCCGTTCCACGACGTGGACTGGCGTGACTGGGACCGGATGCTGCAGCGCGTGCACGACCCTGAGCACCTGGTCGAGATCGCGTTGGTGGGCAAGTACATCGACCTGCCCGACGCGTACCTCTCGGTGACCGAGGCGATGCGCGCCGGCGGCTTCCAGCACGACGCGCGGGTGGCGATCCGCTGGGTCGCGAGCGACGAGTGCCAGACCGAGGCCGGGGCTCAGAAGGCCCTCGGCGGCGTCGACGCGGTGCTCGTGCCCGGTGGGTTCGGGGTGCGCGGCATCGAGGGGAAGGTCGGCGCCCTGCGCTGGGCCCGCGAGCGTCAGGTGCCGACGCTCGGCATCTGCCTCGGGTTGCAGTGCATGGTCATCGAGTTCGCCCGCCACGTCGCCGGCATCGAGGGGGCGTCGTCGTCGGAGTTCGACCCGCAGACACCCGACCCGGTCATCGCGACGATGGAGGAGCAGAAGGCCTACGTCGAGGGGGCCGGTGACCTCGGTGGCACCATGCGGCTCGGTCTCTATCCCGCTCGCCTGGCCGACGGCAGCATCATCCGCCGGGCCTACGGCACGAGTGAGGTGCAGGAGCGGCACCGGCACCGCTACGAGGTCAACAACCAGTACCGAGACCGGCTCGAGGACGCGGGGCTGATGTTCTCCGGACTCTCACCCGACCACGAGCTGGTGGAGTTCATCGAGCTGCCGGCGAATGTACACCCGTACTACGTTGCGACACAGGCCCATCCGGAGTTCCTGTCCCGCCCGCACCGCGCGCACCCGCTGTTCGCCGGGCTCGTCATGGCCGCGCTCGACCGGCAGCGCGGGGAGCGGCTGGTCGAGGTGACGCGGGAGGGGTTCGAGGCGGCGAGAGCCGCCGAGGCAGCGGAGGCATCGGGACCCGCCGACGCCGGTGCAGAGCGCCGCCCGGCCCCGGTCGTGGCTCGGACCGCCTGACCCGCGTCGTGGACCTTCCCGTCGGCAGCCTCACCGACCTGAGCGACGAGGCCGTCGAACCCGTGGTGACGTCGTCGCAGCTCGTCGTGCAGGGGCGCGTCTTCGACCTCCGTCGCGACGTCGTCGACCTCGGTGAGCACGGCCGCGTGACGCGGGAGTACCTCGACCACACCGGGGCCGTCATCGTCGTGGCGCTGCGCGAGATCGTGGGCGTCGACCACCTCGTGATGATCCGGCAGTACCGCCACCCGGTGCGTCGCGCCGAGTGGGAGCTGCCGGCCGGCCTGCGCGACGTGGCCGGCGAGGAGCCCGCGCTCACCGCTGCCCGCGAGCTGGCCGAGGAGGTGGAGCTACGGGCGACCCGGTGGGACCTGTTGGTCGACCTGTTCGCCTCACCGGGGAGCACCTCCGAGGTGATGCGTGTCTTCCTGGCACGAGACGTCAGCAAGGTCACGGACGGCACCTTCGAGCGCACCGGTGAGGAGGCCGGGATCACCGGCCTGTGGGTGCCCCTCGACGACGCCTACGCGGCCGTGCTGGAGGGTCGGATCCACAACCCGGGCGCCGTGGTCGGGATCATGGCCGCCTGGGGCTCGCGGCAGCGGGGGTGGTCCACCCTGCGGCCGGCCGACAGCCCCTGGCCCTGGTATGCCCGGGCGTGAGATCCGGGTCAGCGTCTGTCTGGCCAGCTATGACGGCGAGGCCTGGATCGGGGAGCAGGTCAGGTCCATCCTCGAGCAGCTCGGCCCGGATGACGAGCTCGTGGTCGTCGACGATGCGTCGAGTGACGGCACGGTTGCGGTGGTGGAGGGGCTCGACGACGCGCGAATCTCGTTGTCGAGCAACGACGTCAACGTCGGGTACGTGCTGACCTTCCAGAGTACGCTGGAACGGGCGCGCGGCGCATACCTGCTCTTGAGCGACCAGGACGACGTCTGGGTGCCGGGCCGCCTCGACGCCATGGTGGCGGCCTTGGACCGCTCGGCGGTGGTGGCGACCAGCGTCGCGGTGCTGGGGGAGCCGCTCGACCCACCGCGCTGGCGACTGCGGGCCAAGGACTCACACCGGTACGCCGCGAACCTCGCTGCGCTCCTCGTGGGCGTCCGGTGGTACTCCGGCTGCGCCATGGGGCTGCGACGCGACATCCTCCCGTCCGTGCTGCCGTTCCCCCCGTGGCTGACCGAGTCGCACGACCTGTGGATCGGCCTGGTCGGTAACACCCACCGCCAGATGGTCCATCTGGAACGCGCCTCGGTGAAGCGGCGGCTGCACGACGCCAACCAGACGCCACTGGGCTGGCGGCCGCTGCCGACGATCCTGCGGGCGCGGCTCATGCTGGCCCGGTGCCTGGTCGAGGCCCGCCGCCGCCGGTCGACCCGCTGACCCGCGACGTGACCGTGCCCAGGCTCGCTCCTCACGGCCAGCCCCGCAGTCGGAGGTGGGTGTGAGAGGTGGGCACAGGCGTACCGGTGATGATGGGTCGTGCTCTCCGGACTGGCCCCGGCCCGGCGCCGACTGGTGCTCGGGGTGCTTGCTCTGCTCGTCGTGGCCGTCCTCGTCGTGGCCGTCGTCGTGGGGTCGGCGGTGCTTCGGGGACGGCAGGCGGCGCCCGTCGACCAGGCCACGCCAGGACCGGTGCTGCTCGTCCCGGGCTACGGCGGGTCGGTGGCCTCGTTGTCCTCCCTGGCCCAGCGACTGCGCGCGGCGGGGCGCGACGCCACCGTCGTGACCCTTCCCGACCAGGCCCAGGGCGATCTAGCGACCCAGGCCGACGCGCTCGGGACCGCGGTCGACGCGGCCCTAGCCCGCACCGGTGCGGCCTCCGTCGACCTCGTGGGCTACTCGGCCGGCGGCGTCGTCTCCCGCATCTGGCTCGGTGAGAACGGGGGAGCGGCCCGCACCCGGCGCCTGGTCATGCTCGGTACGCCGAACCACGGCACCGATCTCGCCCGGCTCGGGTCGCTGTTCTCTGGAGCCTGCCCCACCGCCTGCCAGCAGCTGGCCACCGACAGTGCGGTGCTCTCTCGCCTCGACGGGGACCCGCTGCCCTCCGGGGTCGTAAGCCTCTCCCTCTGGACGACGCAGGATGACGTCGTCGTGCCACCCCGGTCGGCGGTGCTCGACGGGGTGCCGAGCCCGTCGCTGCAGAGCATCTGTCCACAGGACACCGTGAACCACACCCGGCTCCCGACCGACCCGCTGGCGCAGCGACTCGTCGTCGAGTCGCTGGGCACCGGCCCGCTCCCGACGTGGGTGCCGGCCGACTGCACGCGCCTCAGCTCGTGATGTCGCGGGTGGTGAAGTTGGCCCAGGCGGCAGTGAGCAGCACGACGACGTAGACCGCCTGGAGGGCGACGCCGCGCTCGATCTGGCTCCAGAGGATCGGGTCGCGGTAGAGGTCGACGAACGACAGCCAGTACCGCGTCGGCAGGTAGGGCTGCAGCGGCCGGGCGGCGTCGACGGTGAGCAGCAGGGACGAGCCGATGAGGAACGCCATGGCCCCCAGGCTGGCCGACAGCGGGGAGTCGGTGAACGTCGACAGCAACAGGGCCATCGCGGCCACGCCGAGCATCGAGAAGGTCACCAGCCCGATCGCGAGCGCGGTGCGCCAGGCCACCTGACCGGGGGTGAGGACCGATCCGGAGATGCTGACCATGGCCGCCGAGAGGGGCGCGTCGCCGAGCAACAGATGGCCCACAGCGAACCCGACCAGCACCACGGTGACGACCGAGACGAGGACGAAGGCCACGACCGACACGAGCTTGGCCACGAGCAGCCGGGTCCGTCCCACCGGCCGGGCCAGCAGGTAGCGCAGGGTGCCGCCCTGTGCCTCTCCGGCGATGGCGTCCCCGGCGACCACCGACACGGCGATGGGCAGGAACAGCGGCAGCACGATGGCCAGAGCGGCGATCGCGAAGAGCGACCCGTTCGCGATGACGGCGGACAGGAACGCCGGTCCCTGCCCGGGCCGTGGCGCGATCCGGGTCCAGGCCAGCAGCGCGCAGACGATGGTCGGCAGGAGGTTGAGCAGGAAGACGGCGACCCAGGTGCGCCGGCGGGCGAACAGCTTGACCAGCTCGACCCGGATCACTGCGGCACCTCGCCTGAGCGGCGGGCGGACGTCCGCTCCTCGATGACGTCCTCGAGCGATCGGCGCTCCGGCCCGAGCTCCGTGACCCGGACGCCTCCGATGACCAGCCGCTCGTTGACCCGGGCCGGGTCGCTGGTCCGGACGAACAGCCGTCCCTCGTCCCGCGCGTCCACCGCGCTGCCCAGCAGGTCGACGGCCCGGTCGAGGTCGGGGGTCACGACCACGATGCGCCCGGTCGGCTGCCGCAGCGACGTGAGCGACTCCTGGAGGACGAGCTGACCCCGGTCGAGCAGGCCGATCCGCGTGCACAGCTGCTCCACCTCGGCCAGCAGGTGGCTGCTGAGGAAGATCGTCGTCCCCGCAGCGTGCAGCTGGATGAGCAGCTCCCTGATCTCCCGGATCCCTTGCGGGTCAAGGCCGTTGGTCGGTTCGTCGAGGACGAGCAGCTCGGGTTGGCGCATGAGGGCGGCCGCCAGGCCGAGCCGCTGACGCATACCGAGGGAGTAGGCGCCGGCCCGGCGCCTGCCGACGCTCTCCAGGCCCACGACCTCGAGGGCGTCGCGGGCCCGTTGCCGTCGCTCGCGGCGGCCACCGCCTAGCGGCCCGGGCGGCCGGCGGCCGCTCGCGTCGTGGAGCACGAGGTTGTCGAGCCCGGAGAGGTGTCCGTAGGCGCCAGGACCCTCCACCAGGGCGCCGACCCGGGGAAGGACATCGCTCTTCGCCTTGGGCATCGCCTGCCCCAGGAGCTCGATCGTGCCCGAGGTCGGCAGGACGAGGCCGAGGAGGCAGCGCACCGTCGTCGTCTTTCCCGAGCCGTTGGCGCCCAGGAACCCGTAGATGTCTCCCGGCCGCACGTCGAGCGCGACGCCGTCGACGGCGACCACCGACCCGTAGCGCTTGGTCAGCCCGTCCGTGCGGATCACGAGGCGGTCACCGGTCCGAGCGCGGCGGCCGCCTGGGTGAGCCCGTCCTGGGTGAGCGTGCCGGCGACCAGCCACGACTGGCCGCCGGCACCGGCGTCGGTGAGCAGCAGGCCGACCGGGCCGACCGTGACGACGACACCCTGGGGTATGCGGGTGGCCGAGGTGGCCAGGACCAGCTGCTCACGCAGGGGCTCGGCCAACCGTCCGGGAAGGGCGCTGACCGCGATCTGGGTGACGCCCCGGCCGTACTCGCCGATGGTCTCGAGCCCAGCCGCGGGCGTGGCCCGGTCGAAGCCGAGCAGGGTCGCAGGGGGCCGGCTGCGGGTGGATCGGACGACGTCGCGGACCAGGTCATAGCGCTGCCCGGCCCGCACCCGCGCCCCGGGGGGTGGGCTGAAGGCCAGGTCGGCGTCGGTCGGGGTGGCATCGGTGAAGTCGAGGAAGGTGCTCGACATTGCGGCGATCTCGCCGGTCCGGGCGAACACCTCGACGAGCACGGGGATGCCGGACGCCTCGTCGGCCCAGGTGTCGACGTGGCCGACGCTCGTCAGCGGGTCGGCGGGCTGGAACCGTACGCCGACCGCGGGGCGGCCGGCGACCCGGCGGGCGGGGATGCTCGTGACCTCCGCTGCCGTCGCATCGCCGAGCATGCGTGCGGCCAGCTGGGGAGGCAGCGTGTCGGTCGCCGTGGGCAGGCGCACCGTGCCGGGCACCTCGGGCGGCGTGGTGACCACCCGGTTGTCCTCGTAGTCCCAGGTGGCCACGACGGCGGCTGCGGTCCGGGTGCTCGTCTCGCCCGCGGCGGAGATGACGTCGGAACGCCAGTCGGACGCGGAGCGCCACCACACCCGCACCTGGGTGCGGCTGCTGAGCAGGGTGCTGACGTCGAAGATCTGGTCGGTCGACGGCAGCGCGAGCGACCCGGTGCTCTCGACGTACCCGGCATACGGCTTCGTCCACGAGGTCTGCATCCGGGCGAGCAGGGCGGGGGCCGACTGGGCTCCTCCAGCACCGGCCTCCTGGACGGGCACCGGCGCATACCGGACGGCGAAGGGAAGCGCGACGAACAGGCCGACCACGGCGACGCTGACCACCCACCGCCACCCCCGCCTCATCGCGTCACGGTACGTCGGACGGCTGTGCGCCTCGACGTCGGTCGTCGGCCCGCGCGGCGGAGTAAGCGATTCGTAACCCGTGCTGCGGCTTCGTAGGATGGTGCGTCCCGCGCGGCAGCCGCCGTCGGGGTCGACCACCGAAGGACCACCGTGCTCCGCAGCGACGAGGCCGGCACCCTGCGTGCCAGCCACACCGGCCAGACCGTCACCCTCGCGGGATGGGTGGCCCGGCGGCGCGACCACGGCGGCGTGGCGTTCCTCGACCTGCGTGACGCGTCGGGCGTCGTGCAGGTGGTCGCCCGCGACGAGGTCCTTGCCGAGGGTGGCGCCCACGACGTGCGCAACGAGTACTGCGTGCAGGTGACGGGCGAGGTGCGCGAGCGGCCCTCCGGCAACGCCAACCCCGACCTCCCGACCGGTGAGGTCGAGGTCGTCGCGACCCGGATCGACGTGCTCAACCCCAGCGCCCCCCTGCCGTTTCAGATCGACGAGCGGGTGACCGTAGGAGAGGAGGCGCGCCTGAAGTATCGCTACCTCGACCTGCGCCGCCCGGCGCCCGGTGCGGCGATCCGCTTGCGCAGCAAGGTGAACGTCGCGGCCCGGGCGGTGCTCGACGCGCACGACTTCGTCGAGATCGAGACGCCGACGATGACCCGGTCGACGCCGGAAGGGGCGCGCGACTTCATCGTGCCCGCCCGGCTGGCGCCGGGGTCCTGGTATGCGCTGCCCCAGAGCCCGCAGCTGTTCAAGCAGCTGCTCATGGTCGCGGGGATGGAGCGCTACTACCAGATCGCCCGCTGCTACCGGGACGAGGACTTCCGCGCCGACCGGCAGCCGGAGTTCACCCAGCTCGACATCGAGATGAGCTTCGTCGAGGAGGACGACGTGCTCGCGCTCGGTGAAAAGATCGCCGTCGCGCTGTGGAAGCTCATCGGTGTCGACGTGCGGACGCCGATGCCGCGGATGACCTACGCGGAGGCGATGGCCCGCTACGGCACCGACAAGCCCGACACGCGCTTCGGCCAGGAGCTCACCGACTGCACCGCGTTCTTCGCCGACACGACGTTCCGGGTGTTCCAGCAGCCCTACGTGGGGGCGGTCGTCATGCCCGGCGGTGGTTCGCAGCCGCGCAAGCAGCTCGACGCGTGGCAGGAGTTCGCCAAGCAGCGCGGGGCGCCCGGACTGGCGTACGTGCTCGTCGGCGCGGACGGTGAGCTGGCCGGTCCGGTGGCGAAGAACCTCACCGACACCGAGCGGGCCGGGCTGGCGGCGCACGTCGGGGCGGCGCCGGGCGACTGCATCTTCTTCGGGGCGGGTGCAGTCAAGTCCTCGCGGGCGCTGCTCGGCGCCGTGCGTTTGGAGATCGGAAAGCGTTGCGGGCTGGTGGAACCGGGCACCTGGGGTTTCCTCTGGGTCAACGACGCCCCGCTGTTCGAACCGGCGAGCGATGCGGTCGCCGCGGGTGACGTCGCCGTCGGTGGGGGCGCCTGGACGGCCGTGCACCACGCGTTCACCTCGCCCAAGAAGGAGTTCATCGAGTCGTTCGACACGGACCCCGGCGCGGCGCTGGCGTACGCCTACGACATGGTCTGCAACGGCAACGAGATCGGCGGTGGGTCGATCCGTATCCACCAGCGCGACGTGCAGGAGCGCGTCTTCGCGATGATGGGCCTCAGCCCGGAGCAGGCGCAGGAGAAGTTCGGCTTCCTGCTCGACGCCTTCGCGTTCGGCGCGCCGCCGCACGGTGGGATCGCCTTCGGCTGGGACCGGATCTGCGCCCTGTTGTCCGGTGCCGACTCCATCAGGGAGGTCATCGCGTTCCCGAAGTCGGGTGGCGGCTATGACCCGCTCACCGGGGCGCCGGCGCCGATCACCCCGGAGCAGCGCAAGGAGGCCGGGGTGGACGCCAGGCCCCCGACTCCGCCGCCGTCGGCCTGAGCCGTCCGCGGATGGGGAGCCGCGAGGTCCGATTCGCGACGTGGTGGCGCCCGAACCGCCTAGATGATTGATTCCAAGGGGGCTGGTGTGGCGTGTGTGACTTGGAGACGAGGGTGCCGAGACTCGATGTTGCTAACCAACTCGAGCCTGGAGGCCCTCGTGGACACCGATCTGGACACCCTCGCCACGGCAATCTACGTGAGGACAGACGATCTGTTGAAGGCTCGCCCGGAGCTGGTCCCGTGGCGGCCCGCGGTGGGGATGAAACCACTGGTCAGCGACGCGGAGATGATCACGTTGGCGGTGCTGTCGGCGGTGCTGGGGTTCGATGACGAGGCCCGGTGGGTGCGGCACGTCCGCGCCCAGTGGCGGCACCTGTTCCCGTATCTGCCGCACCAGCTCGGGTACAACAAGCGGCTGCGCCGACTGGCCCTGGTGATGGTGGCCCTGATCGAGCACCTGGCCGCCGACATCAGCGTGGCCGTCGATGACGTCCTGGTGGTTGACTCCACCCCGGTGGAATGTGCCCGGTCCCGGGAGACGGTCAAGCGCTCGGACCTGGCGGGGTGGGCGGAGTACGGCTACTGCGCCTCCCACTCGCGCTACTTCTGGGGGTTGCGCCTGCACCTGGTGTGCACGCTGCAGGGGTTGCCGATCGCCTACGCCCTGACCGGCTCCAAAGCCGACGAGCGGACCGTGCTGGCCGATCTGATCAGGTGCACCCCAGCGTTGGCCGGTGGTGGCCGGACCATCATCGCCGACAAGAACTACTACGGTCGGGAGTTCGAAACAACCCTGGCCGCAACCGGGTTCACCCTCCTGCGCAAGGCCCGGACCGGGGAGAAACCCCGCCCCGGCGCCCACCTGCTCAAACCCTTACGGCAAACCGTGGAATCGGTGTTCGACACCCTCAAAGGCCAACTCAGCCTCGAACGACACGGCGGCCGCACCCCGACCGGTGTCATCGTCCGAGTCCTTCAACGCCTCCTCGCCATGACCGCCGCCATCTGGCACAACGACCACACCGGCCAAACCGTGCTGCGGTCCCTGACCGCCTACGACCACTGACACCCCTTGGAATCAGTCATCTAGTCGGTGATGCCGTGGCGGGCGTGCCAACGGGCGAGCGGCGCCGGCGCCCACCAGTTCCAGCGGCCGAGGAGCGTCATCGTCGCGGGCACGAGGAGCATCCGCACGATGGTCGCGTCGAGGATCACCGCGACGACGAGGGCGACGCCGATCTCCTTGATGATGAGCAGCTGCCCCGCGGCGAACCCGGCGAACACGATGATGATGAGCAGCGCAGCCGAGGTGATGATGCGCCCCGACCGCTGCAGTCCGAGCGCGACCGCCCGGTCGTTCGGCACGCCCTGCCGGTACAGCTCGGCGATGCGGGCCAGCAGGAACACCTCGTAGTCCATGGACAGGCCGAACCCGAACGCCAACGCCAGGAACGGGATCAGCGCCTCGATCGCTCCGACCGACGAGAAGCTGATGAGTCCCTGCAGGTGGCCGTCCTGGAACGTCAGCACGAGCACCCCGAGCGCGGCACCGAGCGAGACGACGTTGAGGATGAGCGCCTTGAGCGGCACGACCAGCGAGCCGGTCATGAGGAAAAGCAGGACGAACGTGCCGAGCACGACGAGCCCCACGGCATACGGGGCCCGCGACACCATGCTGGTGACGAAGTCCTGCTGGGAGGCGGCGGCACCGGTCACGTAGGTGGGGAAGCCGGGACGGTTCGTCCGCAGGGCGTCGACGACCGCGGTGCTGGGGGAGTCCAGGGGCTTCCCCCGGACGCGGACGGCCACCGAGGTGAGGTCGGGGCTGAGAGCCTTGGCGGTGACCCCCTCGACGCCGGGCAGGGTCGCCACCGACGACGTGGCCCACTGCTGCACGGTCGCCAGCGGAGCCGGCGCCACGACGGTGACGTCGGCGCCCTGGAGCGCGGGGTAGTCAGCGTCCAGCCGCTCGAAGAAGACGCGTTGCGGAGCGCTCGCCGGCAGCAGCTCGACCCCTGACGAGGTGAGCTTCATCGAGGTGGCCGGCCAGGCGAGGGCGAGCAGGGCGGCGAGCGTCACGATGATGACGACGACCGGCCGGGCCTGCACGAAGCGGGCCAGCGCGGAGAAGACCCCGCGGTCCGGGCCCGTCTCACGCCGCCGGGGGACGAGCCGCTTGGCCCCCAGCGCGCAGAGGGCCGGGAGGAGGGTCAGGTCGACGACGAGGGCGACCAGGACGACCGAGACCCCGGCGGCGCCGATGGCCCGGACGATCTCGGCCTCGAAGATCATCAGCCCGCTGAGGGCGATGGCCACTGTGAGGCCGGAGAAGAGGACGGTGCGGCCCGCGGTGGCGACCGTGCGCGACGTGGCGGTGACGATGTCCTCGCGGGTGAACGTATGCCGCCGATGGCCGGTGTCGGCCGCGGCGACGGCACCCAGCTCCTCCCGGTAGCGGCTCACGGTGAGCAGGCCGTAGTCGATCGACAGGCCGAGGCCGAGCAGGGTGACGACGTTGACGACGCTCGCATCGAGGTCGATGAGGTGCGAGAACCCGAACAGGGCGGCCAGGCCACCGCCGATCGCGACGATGGACCCGATGATCGGCATCCCCGCGGCGACGAACCCGCCGAAGACGACGACCATGACGAAGAACGACAGGGGCAGAGCGATGCCTTCCCCCTGGCGCAGGTCGATCTCGATCTGGCCGGTGATCGCGTCGGTGAGCGGGCGGACCCCACCGACGTCGCTGGTCGCCCCGGGGAAGGCGGCGCCGATCGTGCTGAACTGGCTTTCGGCGGCGTCGTGGGCTGAGGTCCGCTGAGAGGTGCTCAAGTCCTTGCCGAACTGCGCGACCGTGACGAACCCGCCGCCGGATGCCGAGCCGCCGCGCAGGAACGCGCTGGCCGCCGGGTTGGCCAGCCCCTGTGGCAGGAGCAGGGGTGACGTCACCGCCGTGACCCCCGGGATCGAGGCCAGGACCTGGCTCGCGCTCGTCGCGGTCGCCACCGCGGCCGGATCGGTGAGGGTGGCGCCGCGGACCTGGAGGGTCAGGCTGTCGGCGCTGATGGTGTTGGCGGCCAGGATCGTGCTGCCGGTGGTCGACTCGCTCGGTGCGGTGGGCGCGCCACTGTGCAGCCGCTGGAAGAGAGACTCGCCGGTGACCCCCCCGACGGCCACGGCGAAGGCCGCGGCGGTGAGGACGACCCAGACGAGGACGAACCGCCACGGGTGCCGGGCCGCGAGCGCGCCCAGCCGGGCCAGCCGCGTGGGCTTCGACGTGCTCGCTGTTCCCGGGGTCGTTGGCGGTGGCGTCGGCGGCGGCACCCGCCCCTGGTCAACGACGGCGGCCACGAGCACAGGGTATGCGTCGTGGCCGGACGGCCGCTGGGGACCGGCTGCTGCTGACTACGCTGGCGGGCGATGAGCGGCACCCGGCCCGACCGGCATACCGGCACCTCGCCGACGCCGATGGTCCTGACCCCATGGCAGGCCGTCGTCGGCTTCGGGGTCGTCAGCCTGGCGGCCGACATGGTCTACGAGGGGGCCCGGGCCGTCACCGGGCCGCTGCTGGGGCAGCTGGGCGCCACCGCCCTGCTCGTGGGGGTGGTGACCGGTGCGGGGGAGGCGGCCGCCCTCGTCCTACGGCTCGTCTTCGGGACGGCCGCCGACCGGACCGGGCGCTACTGGGGCCTGACGTTCACCGGTTACGCCATGACCGCGGTCACCGTGCCGCTGCTGGCGGTGACCCCGTTCGTCGGGGCGGCCGGCCTTGCGCTGGCCTGCCTGCTCGTCCTCGCGGAACGGGCCGGCAAGGCGGTGCGGTCGCCCGCCAAGTCGACTCTGCTCTCGTTCGCGGCGGAGGGGGTCGGGCTGGGCCGAGGGTTCGGGGTGCACAAGGCGCTCGACCAGGTCGGCGCCTTCGCCGGACCGTTGGCCGTCGCGGGCATCGCGGCGCTGACCGGGGCGCTCTGGCCGGGATTCGCGGCGCTCGCCGTGCCGGGGGCAGCGTCCCTGCTCCTGTTGCTGTGGCTGCGGCGCCGGGTGAGTGCACCCGCGGCCCCGGATCGGCCGGTCGGAGTCTCCAACGTGCGGCAGCCGCGGCTCCCGAGGGCGTTCTGGATGTTCGCCGCGTCGTCGGCGGCGGCGACGGCCGGGCTGGTCACCTTCGGGGTCATCGCCTTCCACCTCAGCCGTCAGCAGCTCGTCTCCGACGCCCTCATCCCGGTCGTCTACGCCGGCGCCATGGCGGTGGAGGCGCTCGCGGCCGTGGTCGTCGGCCTCCTCTTCGACCGGGTGGGCGGTCGGGTGCTCTACGCCCTTCCGTTCCTCGTGGCCGCGGTGCCGGCGTTGGCGTTCGGCGCCAGCCTGACGTTGGTGCTGGCCGGGGTGGCGCTGTGGGGGGCGGCCACGGGCCTTCAGGACTCGACGGTGAAGGCGCTGGTGGCCCAGCTGGTGCCGGCGGGGCGCCGGGCCACGGCATACGGGCTGTTCGCTGCGGTCCAGGGCGGGGCAGCGCTGGTGGGAGGCACCCTGGCGGGTGCGCTCTACGAACGGTCGCTCCCGGCGCTGGTCGTCATCGTCGGGGTGACTCAGGTCGTGGCGCTGGTGCTCTACGCCGTAACGCTGCGTGCCGGGCGGCGGCGGAGGGGAACGATTTCCTCCCAATAGGAGCGCAGCGCACGCAGTGACGCTCGCCCGGAGGACATGAGGAGCGCAGCGCACGGGAATCCGTGCGCTGCGCTCCTGGTGTTCCGGCCCGCGTGCGCTGCGCTCCTATTGGGGGAGAAGTTGGGCGGAGAAGTTGGGGATGAGGGAGGGGGGCTGACTACATCTAGGCTGGGCGTCGATGAGCGACGCCGGCACCGACCTGTTTGCAGCGGCCCGTGCGGAGCGGCCGGAGGGCGCCGGCGACGTCCAGGGCTCCGGGGCCACGCTGCCTCCGCTCGCCGTGCGAATGCGGCCCCGCTCCCTCGCCGAGGTGCGCGGGCAGGGCGACGTGCTGCGCCCCGGCAGCCCACTGCGCCGCCTCATCGAGGGGTTCGCGGGGCCGGCCGGCCCACTGTCCGCGATCATCTGGGGCCCGCCCGGCACCGGCAAGACCACCCTGGCGCATCTCGTGGCCAGCGCGGCCGACCGGCGGTTCGTCGAGCTGTCCGCGGTGACGGCCGGGGTCAAGGACGTCCGCGAGGTGATGGACCAGGCCCGGCGGGACCGCGACCTCTACGACCGGCAGACCGTGCTGTTCCTCGACGAGATCCACCGCTTCACCAAGGCGCAACAGGATGCGCTGCTGCCCGCCGTCGAGACCCGGCTGGTCGTCCTCGTGGCGGCGACGACGGAGAACCCTTCGTTCAGCGTCATCGCCCCGCTGCTGTCCCGCTCGGTGCTGATCACCCTGCAGTCCTTGTCCGACGAGGAGGTCCGCGACGTCGTCGACGCCGCCCTCGTCGACGAGCGAGGTCTGGCCTCGGGGTTCGTCCTCGCCGACGAGGCGCGTGAGCACCTGGTCCGCATCGCGGGGGGCGACGCCCGCCGTGCCCTCACGGCCCTGGAGGCCGCCGCGGGCGTGGCCCTCGACGCGGTGCCGGTCGGCGCGCATACCGACCCGCCGGAGCCGGTCGGGATCAGCCTGGCGCAGACCGAGCAGGCGGTCGCCCAGGCGGCGGTGCGCTACGACCGGGCGGGCGACCAGCACTACGACGTCGCCAGCGCCCTCATCAAGTCGATGCGCGGCAGCGACGTCGACGCGGCCCTGCACTACCTCGCCCGGATGCTCGAGGCGGGGGAGGATCCTCGCTTCATCGCCCGCCGCATCGTCATCGCGGCCAGCGAGGACGTCGGCATGGCCGACCCCACCGCTCTCCAGACCGCGGTCGCCGCCATGCACGCCGTCGCCCAGATCGGGATGCCGGAGGCGCGGATCATCCTGGCCCAGGCCGTGGTCCACAACGCGATGGCGCCCAAGTCCAACGCGTCCTACCTCGCCATCGGCGCGGCCATCGCCGACGTCCGCGCGGGCAAGGGGGGCGCGGTCCCCGTGCACCTTCGGGGCAGCGGTTACGCCGGTGCCAGCCGGCTCGGCCATGGCGACGGGTATGCGTACGCGCACGATGAGCCCGACGGCGTCGCCGCCCAGCAGTACCTCCCCGACGACCTGGCCGGCACCACCGACTACTACCGGCCCACCGGCCGCGGCTTCGAGGAGCGGCTGGTCGGCCGGCTGCAGTGGATCAAGGACCGGCTGGCCGGGCGATAAGAGGGCCGGCTCCGTCGGGCCCGTCGACTAGGGTCGACGACCATGGAAACCGCTGAGATCGCGCGCCGTTGGCTGGCGTTCTTCGAGTGCAAGGGCCACGCGGTCGTGCCCAGCGCCCCACTGCCGTTCGACGACCCCAACCTGCTCTTCGTCGTCGCCGGGATGGTCCCCTTCGTGCCGTACTTCAGCGGCCAGCAGACCCCCCCGTGGCCTTCGGCCGTCTCGGTGCAGAAATGCGTGCGCACGCCTGACCTGGACGAGGTCGGCAAGACGAGCCGCCACGGCACGTTCTTCCAGATGTGCGGCAACTTCTCGTTCGGCGACTACTTCAAGCGGGAGGCGATCGCGTATGCGTGGGAGCTGCTGACCACGCCGCAGGACTCGGGCGGCTACGGGCTCGACAAGGCTCGCCTGTGGGCCACGGTCTACGAGGAGGACGACGAGGCCGAGGCCCTCTGGCTGGAGCTGACCGAGATCCCGCAGGAGCGGATCGTCCGCCGTGGCCGGCTGGACAACTTCTGGCACATGGGCATTCCCGGCCCCGGTGGACCGTGCAGCGAGATCTTCTACGACCGCGGCCCCGCCTACGGTCGCGAGGGCGGTCCCGCGGTCGACGAGGACCGCTACATGGAGATCTGGAACCTCGTCTTCACCGAGTTCGAGCTCGGCACCGTGCGGAGCAAGGCCGACTTCGACATCGCCGGTCCGCTGCCCAAGAAGAACGTCGACACCGGCCTCGGCCTCGAGCGGCTGGCCAGCATCCTCCAGGGCGTCGACAACCTATACGAGATCGACCAGGTGCGTCCGGTGCTCGACCAGGCCGCGGTCATGACCGGCAAGACCTATGGAGCCCAGCCCAGCCACCTCGCCTCGGAGAGCAGCCCCGACGACGTGCGGCTGCGCGTCGTCGCCGACCACGTCCGCAGCTGCCTGATGCTCATCGGCGACGGCGTCACCCCCAGCAACGAGGGCCGCGGCTACGTCCTGCGCCGGATGCTGCGCCGGGCGGTCCGGTCGATGCGACTGCTCGGCTGGTCGGAGTCCGAGCCGTCCCTGCCCCAGCTGCTGCCGGTGAGCATGGAACGGATGAGCGCGACCTACCCTCAGCTGCGGTCCGACTTCGCCCGGATCAGCCGGGTCGCCTACGCCGAGGAGGAGTCCTTCCGGCGCACCCTCGCGTCGGGGACGACGATGCTGGATACCGCTGTGGCGCAAGTGAAGTCGGCCGGTGGCGACGCCGGGCAGCTGAGCGGCGCCCAGGCGTTCGCCCTCCACGACACCTATGGCTTCCCGATCGACCTCACCCTCGAGATGGCCGCCGAACAGGGCGTGTCCGTCGACGAACCCGGCTTCCGCCGGCTCATGGCGGAGCAGCGCGACCGGGCCCGGGCCGACGCGAAGGCGAAGAAGCACGCCGGGACCGACACCACGGCCTACCGGCGGATCGCCGACGGGATCGGCCGTGACGTTGAGTTCACGGGCTACGACGAGGTCGTGTCGGAGGCCCGGGTGGCGGGCATCGTCATCGACGGGGAGGGCGTCGACCGCGCCGGTGCGGGCGACGACATCGAGCTCATCCTCGACCGCACGCCGTTCTACGCCGAAGGGGGCGGACAGCTCGCCGACGGTGGGCGGATCGAGCTCGACAACGGCGCCGTCATCGAGGTCCGCGACGTCCAGAAGCCCATCAACGGCGTCATCGCCCACCAGGCCACCGTCGTCATCGGCGAGGTGCTGCCCGGCGCGCTGGCGCAGGCCGAGGTCGACGTCGAACGTCGCCGCGCCATCTCCCGCGCCCACACCGCGACGCACATGGTGCACCGCGCGATCCGGGAGGCCCTCGGCGACACCGCGACCCAGGCGGGCTCGCAGAACTCACCCGGTCGTTTCCGGTTCGACTTCAACGCCCTCCAGGCGGTGCCCGGCAGCGTGCTGACGGACGTCGAGGCGAAGGTCAACGCCCTCCTCATCGACGACCTGCCGGTCACGGCGGAGGTCATGACGCAGGCGCAGGCCCGGGAGATCGGTGCCATGGCGCTGTTCGGGGAGAAGTACGGCGACGCGGTGCGCGTGGTGTCGGTCGGCGACTGGGCCCGGGAGCTCTGCGGGGGCACCCACGCGCAGCGCTCCGGCCAGCTCGGGCTGGTCAAACTGCTCGGCGAGTCGTCCATCGGGTCGGGCGTGCGGCGGGTCGAGGCGCTGGTCGGCGTCGACGCGTACTCGTTCCTCGCCCGTGAGCATGCCATCGTCGGCCAGCTCACCGAGGTGCTGCAGGCCCGGTCGGAAGAGCTGCCCGAGCGGATCTCGGGCATCCTGGGGCGGCTCAAGGACGCGGAGCGCGAGATCGCCGCGGCCCGGCAGGAGAAGGCCCTCGGCGCGGCGGCCGGCCTCGTGGAGAGCGCGCGAGACCTCGGTGGGATCGCCTTCGTCAGCCACGACGCCGGGCAGCTCGGTGCCGACGACCTGCGCTCGTTGGTCCTCGACGTCCGTCACCGTCTCGGCGCTGACCGGGCGGCGGTCGTTGCGATGGCCGCTGCCGCCGGACCGCGGCCCGTCGTCGTCGTCGCCACCACCCAGGGCGCCCGCGATGCCGGCGTCACCGCCGGAGCGCTCGTGCGGGTGGCCGCGCAGGCGCTCGGCGGCGGCGGTGGCGGCAAGGACGACCTCGCGCAGGGTGGCGGCACCGACCCCACCAAGGTCTCCGACGCGCTCGGAGCCGTCGAGGACACGCTGCGGGCGCGCTCGGCCTGAGCCGGGCCTGCGCGGGCCCGGGCGGGGCCTGGGCGGGGCCTGAGTGTGGGCGGGGACCCGTCCGGCGGGGTGGGCCGACGTCGACCCGAGGGTGTGCGAAGGTGAAGGCGTGGTGCGCACCGGTGTCCGGCTCGGCGTCGACGTCGGCAGTGTCCGCGTCGGCCTCGCCGCCAGTGACCCGGCCGGCCTCGTCGCCACGCCGGTCGCCACCGTGCCCCGCGACGCGTCCGACGAGCACGCCGACATCGAGCGGATCGTCGCGACCGCTCGTGACCTGGCGGCGATCGAGGTCGTCGTCGGGCTGCCGCGGCTGCTGTCCGGGCAGGAGGGCGAGGCGGCGCGGCTCGCTCGGGCGTATGCCCTCGAGCTGTCGGGCGCGGTCGCTCCCGTGCCGGTGCGGCTGGTCGACGAGCGCTTGACCACGGTCGACGCGCACCGCAGACTACGCGAGAGCGGAAGGGCAGGCCGTTCGCAACGTGACGTGGTCGACCAGACGGCCGCGGTGCTCATCCTCCAGACCGCGCTCGACGGCGAGCGGGCCTCGGGACGGGCGCCGGGGAGCCGGGTCGGCCCCCAGCGACGCCGCCCCCGACAGAAGGACCGAGGATGACCGACCGACGCGAGCCCGCGTCCGGACACGGTGACCACATCGTCTTCGACGACCCCGATCTCGACCAGCATGTCGACAGCGATCTCGGCGACCGCGACTACGAGCACGCCCAGGAGCACGCCTACGACCACGCCTACGACCACGAGTACGACGAGTACGACGAGTACGACGAGTACGACGACCATCACGACGGCCTGCACATCCTCGGTCGCGGCGAGCGGCGGGCGGCTGACCGGCGCCGGCCGAAGCGGGGCCGCCGCGCGCTGCGCCGGCTGCTCGTCTTCGTTGTCGCCATCGCCCTCATCGGTGCCGCCGCCTTCGCCGCGGTAAGCGTGCTGCGCCCGATGGTGGCCGGGTTCGGCGGCGAGAGCGGCGACTTCGCCGGCCCGGGCTCGGGCGCGGTGCAGGTAACGGTCAACCCGGGTGACACCGGCCGGGCCATGGCCACGAACCTGGCCACCCTCGGCGTTGTCAAGACGGCCAAGGCCTTCGCCGACGCCGCCGCCGACAACCCGGCCAGCGGCAACATCCAGCCCGGCGAGTACACGCTGAGGAAGGAGATGAAGGCGTCGGACGCGGTGACCTACCTCATCGACCCGGCGAATCGCACCGTGCCCAGAGTGACCATCCCCGAGGGACGGTGGAAGTCGGAGGTCTTCGCCCTGCTGTCCAAGGCGACCGGTAAGCCGGTGTCGGACTACGAGACCGCCGCCAAGGATGCTGCCGCTCTCGGGCTGCCCGCGTCGGCCAAGGGCAACGTCGAGGGCTACCTGTTCCCCGCGACCTATGAGTTCGCGAAGGAGACGTCGGCCGCACAGCAGCTGAAAACCATGGTGCAGAAGGCGCTCGACACGATGACCGGGCTCGGGATCACCGGCGACGGGATCGAGCAGACCGTCATCACCGCGAGCATCCTCGAGGCCGAGGGCCGGACCACGGCGGACCGCGAGAAGGTCGCCCGCGTGCTGCTCAACCGGATCGCCCAGAACCAGCCGCTGCAGCTGGACTCGACGGTGAGCTACGGCGTCCAGAAGAGGGCCCTGACGACCTCGGACGCGGAGCGCGCCGACAAGAACCCGTACAACACCTATGTCAATGTGGGGCTGCCCGCCGGGCCGATCGGCAACCCCGGCCAGTCAGCGCTCGAGGCCGCGAAGAACCCGGCGGACGGCCCGTGGCTGTTCTTCGTCACGGTCAACCCGACCACGGGGGAGACGAAGTTCGCGTCGTCGCTGGCCGAGCACGACCAGTACGTCAAGGAGTTCCAGGCGTGGTGCCAGGCCAACACCGGGAAGTGCTGAGCGCCTCGGCCCGACTCGCGCGGCCGGGCCTCTCGCGGTCGGTCCACCCGGAGCGGTGACCGCCGTGACGCACCGGGCCGGCGTGCTCGGCTCCCCGATCGCCCATTCGCTGTCGCCCGTGCTGCACACCGCGGCGTACGCCGCGCTCGGCCTCGACGACTGGGAGTACACCGCCGAGCGGGTCGGGGCCAACCACTTGCTAGCCCACGTGGCGTCCCTCGACCCGTCCTGGCGGGGCCTGTCCCTGACCATGCCCCTCAAGGAGGTGGCCTTCCAGGCGGTTGACACGGTGTCCGACGTCGCCGTCGCGACCGGGGCGGTCAACACCCTCGTGAGGAGCAGCTCCGGGTCGTGGCACGGTGACAACACCGACGTGCACGGGATCGCCGAGGGTCTGGCCGAGTCCGGCGTCCGGCACGCCGACCGCGCTGTGCTCGTCGGCTCGGGCGCGACCGCCCGGTCAGCAGTGGCGGCGCTGGCGGTGCTCGGGGTCCGGCATGTCGACTTCATGGTGCGAGACGGCATCCGCGACGCGACGCTCGCCCAGGCGGTGGCGGCCGGGATGACGACGAGCCGGCGCGCGATGGGGGATTGGCCCGAGCATGTGGACCTCGTCGTCAGCACGGTGCCGTCCGGCGGTGGTGCCGCGGCCGACACGCTGCCGGAGGGCGGCCGGACGCTGCTCGACGTCGTCTACGGCGGGGGTCCCAGCCCGTTCGCGGAGGCGGCCCGGGCTCGCGGCTACGCCGTGGTGCCCGGGACGACCATCCTGCTGCACCAGGCGACCGAGCAGGTGCGGCTGATGACCGGCCGGCCCGCACCCGTCGAAGCGATGCGCACGGCCCTCGAGGAGGCGTTGGCCCGGCGAGCCGCCGCTGCCCCGGCCGCCCATCCTGCCCCTGCCGGCCACCCCGCCCGGTGACCCTGGTCCCCGCCGTCCCGGCGCCGTGGTGGCTCGTCATGGTGCTGGCCGTCACGGGTCTCGGCCTGGGTCTCTGGCTGGCCCGGGCGCTGCGCACCGCGGCATACCGGCTCGACGAGGAGGCCGACCGCTCGCTTCCCGGCCCACCGGTGCTGCTCGCCCTGGCCGTCCCGGCGCTCTGGGGTGTGCTGGCCTGGCGGTTGGGGGGACTGTCCGAGGGGGCGGCGCTACCCGCCTACCTGCTCATGGCGTGGGTCGGGGTCGCCCTGTTCTGGGTCGATGTCGACGTGCACCGGCTGCCCGAGGGCCTCACCCTGCCGACCATCCCGGCGCTCGTCGCCCTGCTCGCCGTGGCCTCGGCCACCACGGGCGACTGGTCAGCCCTGCTGAGGGCGGTGCTCTGCGGGGCCGCCGGATGGTTCGTGTATGCCGCTCTCGCCTTCGTCGTGCCAGGTGGGCTCGGTCTCGGTGACGCGACGCTCGGGGGCCTGGTCGCCGTCCCGCTGGGCTACCTCGGGTGGGGAGTGCCCATCCTCGGGTTCGTTCTCGCCTACCTGCTGTCAGGAGTCGTGGCGGTCGTCGGTCTGGCCCTGCGCCGGCTCACGCTGCGCAGCCACATCGCGTTCGGCCCGTTCATCGTCATCGGTGCACTGGCCGCGCTGGTGCTGCGCTTCCAGCTGGTCTGAGCCTCGGGGTCGGGGACCCCTGAACAGCGGACGGGCGCGCAACCGGCCCTGACCTGCGTGGCAGGATCGGCCCATGCTGCGTTGGTTGACCGCCGGTGAGTCCCACGGCCCGGCGCTCGTCGCGGTGCTCGAGGGCCTTCCGGCGGGAGTGCACCTCACGACGAGCGACATCGGCGCCGCGCTCGCCCGGCGTCGGCTCGGCTTCGGCCGGGGCGCCCGGATGGGGTTCGAGCAGGACGCCGTCGAGGTGCTCGGCGGCCTTCGCCACGGCGTGACCCTGGGTTCGCCCATCGCCATCCGGGTCGGCAACACGGAGTGGCCCAAGTGGGAGACCGTGATGAGCCCCGACCCCGTCGACGCGGCGGCCCTCGCGGCCTCGGACGACGTCAACGCGGAGAAGGAGATCGCCCGCAACCGGCCGTTGACCCGGCCGCGACCGGGCCACGCGGACCTCGTCGGGATGCAGAAGTACGGCTTTGAGGACGCCCGCCCCGTGCTCGAGCGTTCGTCGGCGAGGGAGACTGCCGCCCGGGTCGCGCTCGGTGCCGCGGCCGCGGCGTTCCTCGAGCAGGCCTACGGCATCCGGCTCGTAGCGCACACCGTCGCCATCGGCGCCGCCGCGGTGGGAGAGGACGCCGACCTGCCCATCCCGGACGACGTCGACCGCCTCGACGCCGACCCGGTGCGCACCCTCGACACCGCCGGGTCCGCCGCCATGGTGGCTGAGGTGGAGACGGCGAAGAAGGACGGCGACACCCTCGGCGGCGTCGTCGAGGTGCTCGCCTACGGTGTCCCGCCGGGACTCGGCTCGCACGTGCACTGGGACCGCCGCCTCGACGGGCAGCTCGCCGCCGCCCTCATGAGCATCCAGGCCATCAAGGGGGTCGAGGTCGGCGACGGCTTCACCACGGCCCGGCGGCGCGGGTCGGCGGCGCACGACGAGATGTGGAGAGATGACCTTGGGGTCATTCGGCGCCGTTCTGGACGGGCCGGGGGAACGGAGGGCGGCATGTCCACCGGGGACGTCCTGCGGGTCCGGGCCGCGATGAAGCCGATCTCCACCGTCCCGCGGGCGCTCGACACGGTCGACATCTCCGGGGCCGAGCCGGCCAAGGCCATCCACCAACGGTCGGACGTCTGCGCCGTGCCGGCTGCCGGTGTCGTCGCCGAGGCCATGGTGGCCCTCGTGCTCGCCCAGGCGTGCGTCGAGAAGTTCGGGGGCGACAGCGTGGCCGAGACCGCGCGCAACCACGCCGGCTACCTCGACGCCATCCCCGAGGGGCTGCGGTCGTGGTGAGCCGGCCGTGACGCACGCCGACCATGCCGACCACGCCGACCATGCCACCGCCCGCCCTGCGGCCGTCGTCATCGGCCCGCCGGGGTCCGGCAAGACGGTCACCGGCCGCGCCCTCGGCCTGCTCCTCGGTGTGCCGTTCCACGACACCGACGAGGAGGTCGTCCGCCGGGAGGGCCGCTCGATCGCCGACATCTTCATCGATGACGGAGAAGCGGCCTTCCGGGCCCTGGAGCGGGCCGAGGTCGCTCGCGCCCTCGCGCAGGAGCATGGGGTGGTGGCACTCGGCGGAGGCGCTCCGATGGACGCCGACACCCAGGCGCGGCTCGCGCGGCATACCGTCGTGTTCCTCGATGTCGGCATCGCGGACGCCTCGCGGCGCATCGGCTTCGACCGATCGCGGCCGCTGCTCTCCGTCAACCCCCGCGCCTCGTGGATCGCGATGATGAACGTCCGGCGGCCGGTCTACCAGTCGCTGGCGACCCACCGCGCCGACACCGCCGGGCGCACCCCGGAGCAGGTCGCAGCCGAGGTGGCTGAGCTCATCGCCGGGGCGACGGCGTGACCGACCCGGCCGGCACGACGACGATCTCGGTCGGCTCCGGGGCCGCCCGCTACGACGTCGTCATCGGCCACGGCGTGCTCGACGGAGCCGTGCCGCTGCTCGCCGGCGCCGTCGAACGGGCCCTCGTCGTGCACCCACCCGCGCTCGCGGCATGGGCCGGGCGGCTCGCCGACGCCCTGCGCTCGGCCGGTGTCGACCCGCACCTGGCCGCCGTGCCCGACGCCGAGGACGCGAAGACCGCCGCCGTCGCCGCACGGCTGTGGTCGCTGCTCGGCGCGGCCGGCTTCACGCGCACCGACGCCGTCGTCGGTCTGGGCGGCGGCACGGTCACCGACCTGGCCGGGTTCGTCGCCGCGACCTGGCTGCGCGGGGTCCGCGTCCTCCAGGTGCCGACCACGCTGCTCGCGATGGTCGACGCCGCCGTCGGCGGCAAGACGGGGATCAACACCGCGGAGGGCAAGAACCTCGTCGGGTTGTTCCATCCTCCGGTGGGGGTCCTCTGCGACCTCGACGCCCTGGCCACCCTCCCGGCGCTCGACCTCACCGCCGGCCTGGCCGAGGTGGTCAAGTGCGGGTTCATCGCCGACCCGTGCATCCTCGAGCTTGTCGAGGCTGACCCTGCGGCCGCGCACGACGTGTCTGGTCCGGTGCTGCGTGAGCTGGTCGAGCGCGCGATCCGGGTCAAGGCCGAGGTCGTGACCGACGACCTGCGCGAGGCCGACCGGCGCGAGATCCTCAACTACGGGCATACCTTCGGGCACGCGGTCGAACACGTCGAGGGCTACCGCCGGCGGCACGGTGAAGCGGTGAGCATCGGGTTGGCGTATGCGGCCGAGCTGGGCCGGCTGTCGGGTCACCTGTCGGACGCGGCGGTCGAGCGGCACCGCACCGTCCTGACCAGCGTCGGGCTGCCGGTCACCTACCCCGCCGGGCGCTGGGACGAGCTGCTCGTCGCGATGCGCCGCGACAAGAAGTCGCGGGGGTCGATGCTGCGCTTCGTCGTCCTCGACGACATCGGCCGGCCGACGCGGCTCGAGGGACCCGACGAGGCGATGCTGCGAGAGGCGTACGCCGCGGTGACGGGCGACGCGTAGCCGGAATCGTCACCGGGGTGGATCGCACCCCCTCTTATGCGTGCGATCCACCGTGTTGACTTCTCAGAGCGGCGCATAGAGACCCCAGGGCAGCCCCGCGGCCGGTTACCCCGCAGGCCGGACCGTCGGGTTGTGACGCCGGGCGGCTGACGGCGGCGTGTGGTTGGCTGCAGCGATGACCCCCGCCCCCAGTGACGCGCCCGAGCACGCTCTGCTCCGAGGTGAGGACGTCGACCTGTCGGCGCGAAGCGGTGCGGTCGGAGGCTCGCCGCACCTGACCGCATACCTCGTGCGTCCCGACGGCGAGGGCCCCCATCCGAGCGTCGTCGTGGTCCACGAGGCCTTCGGCCTGGAGGACGTCACCCGGCGACAGGCCGACCGGCTCGCATCGATGGGCTATGTCGTCATCGCGCCGGACCTGTTCACCGAGGGCGGGGCGCGGAAGTGCCTGAGGGCGACCTTCCAGGCGCTGAGCCGTGGCGAGGGACGGGCCTTCCAGGACATCTCGATCGCCCGCCAGTGGCTGCTCGACCAGGACGACACCACCGACGAGGTCGGCGTCATCGGGTTCTGCATGGGGGGTGGCTTCGCGCTGATGTGCGCCGCCCCCGGTCACGGGTTCACCGTGAGCGCCGTCAACTACGGTCAGCTGCCATCGACACCGGACGTGCTCGCGGGAGCTTGCCCGATCGTCGGGAGCTACGGCGGACGCGACCCGTCCTTCCCCGGTGCGGCCGCGAAGCTCGACCACCACCTGACCCGCCTGGGGGTCGAGCACGACGTCAAGGAGTACCCCCGAGCCAGCCATGCGTTCCTCAACGACGAAGACACCGGGCCGTGGTTCCTGCGGCCCGTGTTCAAGGTCTTCGGCATAGGGCCGGAGCCGGTGTCCGCCGCCGACGCATGGGGGCGGATCGAGACGTTCTTCGCCGCTCACCTGCGCCGGTAGACTCGTGGGCTGGCGCGACGCGACGAAGGCGCCGCCACCCGCATACCGACGAAAGCGAACCTCTCCTCCTATGGCGACGACCAACGACCTCAAGAACGGCATGGTCCTCAGCATCGACAACCAGCTCTGGTCGGTCGTCGAGTTCCAGCACGTCAAGCCCGGTAAGGGCCCGGCCTTCGTGCGGACCAAGCTCAAGGCGGTGCTGTCCGGCAAGGTCGTCGACCGGACGTTCAACGCCGGCACCAAGGTCGAGACGGCCAACGTCGACAAGCGCACGATGCAGTACCTCTACAAGGACGGCGGTGACTTCGTCTTCATGGACGTCGACACCTACGACCAGGTGAACGTCTCCGGCGACGTCGTCGGCACGGCGGCCGACTACATGCTGGAGAACCAGAACGCCATCGTCGCCACCCATGACACCGCACCGCTCTACGTCGAGCTGCCCGCCTCGGTGGTCCTCGAGATCACGCATACCGAGCCGGGTCTTCAGGGCGACCGTTCGACGGGCGGCACCAAGCCGGCCACCCTCGAGACCGGCGCGCAGATCGCCGTGCCGCTGTTCCTCGAGTCCGGCACCAAGGTCAAGGTCGACACCCGCGACGGGTCCTACCTCGGCCGCGTCAGCTGACGACTCCGAGCAGAGAACTGGTCGTCACTCGTGGCCGCTCGTAGCAAGGCTCGCAAGCGCGCGCTCGACATCCTCTTCGAGGCCGACCAGCGCGGCGCCAACGCGACGACCCTGCTTGCGGAGCGGCTGGCCCGTCCCGGTGACGGGCCACCGGTCGGTGAGTATGCCGTCGAGCTGGTCGAGGGGGTCGTCGCGCACTGGGCCGAGATCACCGACCTGCTGACGACGTACTCGCACGGCTGGACGGTCGACCGGATGCCGGGCGTCGACCGAGCGATCCTGCGCCTCGGCACGTGGGAGATCGTCTGGAACGACGGCGTGCCGGACAATGTGGCGATCTCCGAGGCGGTGGAGCTGGCCAAGAGCCTGTCGACCGACGAGTCCCCGTCCTTCGTCAACGGTCTGCTGGCCCGCGTCGCCGAGGTCAAGCCCACCCTCGTCTGAGGGTTGGGGCTACTGACCAGTCGAGTGGGCGGTTCGAGGTTGTCGCTCACATGCGCTCGCCGAGCGGGGTGGTGCAAAAGACCCCACCTACCCGGACGGGGCCGTCCGGCTCGGTGTCGGTCTCAAAGTAGCCCCCGTCGTCCTGGGGGACGAACCCGATCGGCCGGCCGGCCTCATTGGACCACCACGACCCGGCGTTGGCCGACATGCCCCAGACGGTGTGGAACCCGGTGACGGTCGGGTCCACCGCGGCCTCCACCAACCGGGCCACGTCGTCGGGGGAGAGCCACATCTGCGCGTTGAGGGTGCTCGTCGGCCGGTCGCAGCAGGCGCCGATCCGCAGGTTGACGACGGTCAGGCCGAACCGGTCGTGGTAGAGCCGGCCGAGGGTCTCGATGGCGGCCTTGCTCCACCCGTAGAAGCTGTCAGGGCGCGCCTCGATCGTGTCGGGGAGTGCGGACCCGTCGGCCGGGCGGTCCCAGAAGCCGGCGGCGTGGTTGCTCGAGGCGATGACGACGCGGGGGACTCCGGCGTCGACGGCGGACTGCAGCACCGACTGGGTGCCGTCGACGTTGGTGGCGAGGATCTCCGCCCACGGCGCCTCGGCGGGGATGCCGCCGAGATGAACCACCGCGTTGGCGCCCTCCACCGCCCGGTGACTGAGGTCGCGGTCGGTGAGGCTGCCCTCGATGGCCTCCTCACCGTCGACCACGTCAGCCACGGGGGCGATGTCGATGAGCCGCAGCAACCGGTCGGGGCGTCGCATGCGCGACCTCAGATAGCCGGCGATCCGACCGGCCCCGCCGGTGATGACGATGGTCTGGGTGGGCACGCCGAGAGCGTATGCGTCCGCCCCGGCTTCGGTGGGGCGCTCCCAGAGCGCCAAAGGTCACCTCTGGCGCATACCGGCGGCGCGGCCAGAGCGCCAAAGGTCACCTCTGGCGCATACCGGTGGGTCCGCCAGACCGCCAAAGGTCACCTCTGGCGCATACCGGCGGGTCGAGAGGTCACATCTGGTCGTTCCGGGACGCTGGCAGCGACACATCCTGACCTCTCGGCCCCCGAAACACGCCAGAGGTGACCTTTGGCGGGGGCCGTCGCGGGCGGGGCGGCGGGGCGGCGGGGGCGGGTCCAGGCGGATCGACGTCACCCGCTAGAGTCTCGCGTCGAGACATCCTTTAACCACCGTCCTGTGAGGCGGGGAAGGAGGTCGGCGATGGCTGTGCCCCAGCCGGCAGCGACCAGCAACACCAGCGCCACCAGCGCCACCAGCGCGGACAGCACCACCAGCACCACCAGCACAGACACCGCCCGCGAGGTGATGGGCTCCGGTGACGTCTCCCGGGCGCTGCGCCGGGTCGCCCACGAGATCCTCGAGCGCAACAAGGGCGTCGGTGACCTCGTCCTGCTGGGCATCCCGTCCCGTGGCGTCCCCCTCGCCCACCGTCTGGCGGCCGTGATGGCTGAGGTCGAGGACGCCCCGGTCGCGGTCGGCAGCCTGGATGTGACGATGCACCGCGACGACCTGCGCCACCAGCCGGTCCGCTCGCTGGCCCGCACCGACATCCCGGCGGGCGGCATCGACGACAAGGTCGTCGTCCTCGTCGACGACGTGCTCTACCACGGACGCACCGTCCGGGCCGCGCTCGAGGCGCTCGCCGAGCTGGGCCGGCCCCGGTCGGTACGCCTCGCCGTGTTGGTCGACCGCGGCCACCGGGAGCTGCCCATCCGGGCCGACCACGTCGGCAAGAATCTCCCGACCGCGGCCAGCGAGCGGGTACGCGTGCGCCTCACCGAGGTCGACGGCCCCGACGCGGGCGACGCCGTGACCATCAGCGGAGGCGACCGGTGACCCGCCACCTGCTGTCCTCGGCCGACCTCAGTCGCGCCGAGGTCGAGGCGATCCTCACCACCGCCGAGTCGATGCACGACGTGCAGCGCCGCGAGGTGAAGAAGATCCCCACCCTGCGCGGCCGCACGATCATCAACCTGTTCTTCGAGGACTCGACCCGCACCCGCAGCTCGTTCGAGATCGCCGGCAAGTGGATGTCGGCCGACACCATCAACATCACCGGCACGGGCTCGTCAGCGAGCAAGGGTGAGTCCCTGCGCGACACCGTCCGCACCATCGACGCCATGTCGGTCGACGCCCTCGTCATCCGCCACAGCGCCTCCGGCGCCTGCCACCGGGTCGCGACGTGGGTGCAGGCCAGCGTCATCAACGCCGGGGACGGCACCCACGAGCACCCCACCCAGGCGCTGCTCGACGCGTACACGCTCCAGCACCGGATCGGCAACCTCGACGGCAAGCACGTGGCCATCGTCGGCGACCTGACGCACTCGCGGGTCTTCCGTTCCAATGTCATCACCCTCGGGCGGCTCGGCGCCCACGTCACGGTCGTTGCCCCACCGACCCTGATGCCCAGCGGCATCGGCGACTGGGCCAAGACCGACGGGTTCGAGACGTCCTGGGACCTCGACGACATCCTCGACGGGCGCGGCGAGCACGGCCCGGTCGACGCGGTGATGATGCTGCGCGTGCAGCGGGAGCGAATGAGTGGCGGCTACTTCCCCACGCCCCGCGAGTACACCATCACCTACGGGCTGACCCGCGACCGGATGCGGCGCCTCGTCGCGGCCAACCCCGACGTCGCCGTCCTGCACCCCGGCCCCATGAACCGGGGCCTGGAGATCGCCGCTGACGTCGCCGACTCGGCGCAGTCCGTGGTGCTCGACCAGGTCTCAGCCGGCGTCGCGGTGCGGATGGCCGTGCTCTACCACCTGCTCTCGGGTGACAGCAGCGAGGGGGCGGCATGAGGACGTTGATCACGGGAGCCCGGATCCTGGGCGGCGAGGCCGCTGACCTGCTCGTGGACGGCGGGACCATCGTCGAGGTGGGCTCGCTCACGGCTGCTCGCGACACGCAGGTCGTCGACGCCGACGGCCTCGTCGCGCTCCCCGGCCTCGTCGACCTGCACGTCCACCTGCGCGAACCGGGCCGCGAGGACGCCGAGACGATCTCGACCGGCGCCGAGGCGGCGGCCGCCGGTGGCTTCACGGCCGTGCTGGCCATGGCCAACACCGACCCGGTCACCGACACCGCCGAGGCGGCCGAACGCATCCTCGACCTGGGTCGGGCCACCCACCTCGTCGACGTCCAGCCCGTCGGCGCCGTGACCAAGGGACTCACCGGCCAGGAGCTCGCCGAGCTGGGACTCATGGCCCGCTCGCGCGCGCGGGTGCGGGTGTTCTCCGACGACGGCCACTGCGTGTCGGACGCTCGCGTCATGCGCCGGGCGCTGGAGTACGTCAAGGCCTTCGGTGGCGTGATCTCACAGCACGCCCAGGACCCGCGGCTGGCCGACCACAGCGCGTGCGCCCACGAGAGCGAACTGTCCGGGCGGCTCGGGCTGCCCGGCTGGCCCGGCATCGCCGAGGAGTCCATCGTCGCCCGCGACGTCATGCTCGCCCGCCACACCGGCAGCCGGGTGCACATCGCCCACGTCTCGACGGCCGGGTCGGTCGAGGTGATCCGGTGGGCCAAGGCCCAGGGGATCGACGTCACCGCGGAGGTGACGCCGCACCACCTCGTCCTGACCCACGACCTGCTGAGCGGGTACGACCCGGTCTACAAGGTCAACCCGCCGCTGCGCCCGGAGGAGGACGTGCGCGCGCTGCGTGTGGCTTTGGCCGACGGCACCATCGACGCCGTGGCCACCGACCACGCCCCGCACGCCCGCCACGACAAGGACCACGCCTTCGCTGATGCCGCCTTCGGGATGCTCGGTCTCGAGACGGCGCTGTCCGTGGTCAGCGACGTGATGCTCCAGGGGCCCGACGGACTGCTCGACTGGGCCGGCGTGGCCCGCGTCATGTCGACCAACCCGGCGCGCATCGCCGGGCTTGCCGGGCACGGCCGGCCCTTGGCCGTCGGGTCGCCGGCCAACATCACTCTCGTCGACCCCGCCGCCGTGGTCACCGTCGACCGTGACGCCTCGCACTCCCTGTCCCGCAACAACCCCTGGCACGGGCGCACCCTCACCGGCGCGGTCCGCGCCACCTTCATCCGGGGCGCATGCAGCGCCCGGGACGGACGCGCCCTCCTCCCCGAGCTCGTAGGAGCCCAGCAGTGACATACAGCTCCCTTCTCCTCGAACGAGATCCCGCCGTGCTCGTCCTCGAGGACGGCCGCACGTTCCGCGGCGACGCTTACGGCGCGGTCGGCGAGACCGTCGGCGAGGCGGTGTTCTCAACCGGGATGACCGGCTACCAGGAGACGCTCACCGACCCCAGCTACCACCGGCAGGTCGTCGTCATGACCGCGCCCCATGTGGGCAACACCGGCGTGAACACCGAGGACCCGGAGTCCGGCCGGATCTGGGTCGCGGGCTACGTCGTCCGCGACCCCGCGCTGCGTCCCTCCAGCTGGCGGTCCACCAGGCCGCTCGAGGACGAGCTGCGCGACCAGGGCGTCGTCGGCATCAGCGGCATCGACACCCGCGCCCTCACGCGCCACCTGCGTGAGCGCGGCGCGATGAGGGTCGGCATCTTCAGCGGCGAGCAGTATGCCGATGCGTCGCCGACCGTGCTCGCCGACCGGGTTCGTTCGGCTCCGGAGATGACGGGCGCCGACCTGGCGGGTGAGGTCAGCACCGACCGTGCCTACGTCGTCGAAGCGGTGGGGGAGAAGCGGTTCACCGTCGCCGCCGTCGACCTCGGCATCAAGGCGATGACCCCTCAGCGGCTGGCCGAGCACGGCATCGAGGTCCACGTGCTGCCGTCGACCACGACGTTCGCGCAGATCGTGGCGGTCGGGCCGGACGGGGTGTTCTTCTCCAACGGCCCCGGCGACCCGGCCGCGGCCGACCGTGAGGTCGCGCTGCTGCGCCAGGTGCTCGACGCGCGGATGCCGTTCTTCGGCATCTGCTTCGGTAACCAGCTGCTCGGGCGAGCGCTCGGGTTCGGCACCTTCAAGCTGAAGTACGGCCACCGGGGGATCAACCAGCCGGTCATGGACCGGCGCACCGGGAAGGTCGAGGTCACCGCTCACAACCACGGGTTTGCCGTGGACGCGCCCTTGGACCGTGACAGCGACACGCCCTACGGGCGGGCCCGCGTCTCCCACGTGTGCCTGAACGACGAGGTCGTCGAGGGACTCGAGTGCCTCGAGGTGCCGGCGTATTCGGTGCAGTACCACCCGGAGGCAGCGGCCGGACCCCACGACGCGGCCTACCTGTTCGACCGGTTCGTGACTTTAATGGACGAGCAGAAGGAGGCGCGCGGCTGATGCCGAAGCGCGACGACATCAACAGCGTGCTCGTCATCGGGTCGGGCCCGATCGTCATCGGGCAGGCCTGTGAGTTCGACTACTCCGGCACCCAGGCGTGCCGCGTCCTGCGCGACGAGGGCATCCGCGTCATCCTCGTCAACAGCAACCCGGCGACGATCATGACCGACCCGGAGTTCGCCGACGCCACCTACGTCGAGCCGATCACCCCGGAAGTCGTCGAGGCGATCATCGCCAAGGAACGACCGGACGCCGTGCTCGCGACGCTCGGCGGCCAGACCGCGCTCAACACCGCGATCGCGTTGCACGAGAACGGTGTCCTGGAGAAGTACAGCTGCCCGCTCATCGGTGCGAACGTCGAGGCCATCCAGCTCGGCGAGGACCGGGAGAAGTTCAAGGGGGTTGTCGAACGGTGTGGCGCCGAGTCGGCGCGCTCGGTCATCGCGCACACCATCGACGAGGTGCTCGCCGGCGCTGAGGAGCTCGGCTACCCCGTCGTCGTGCGGCCGTCCTTCACGATGGGCGGGCTCGGTTCCGGGTTCGCCCACGACGAGACGGAGCTGCGGCGGATGGCCGGGCAGGGCCTCCAGTACAGCCCGATCACCGAGGTCCTGCTCGAGGAGTCGATCCTCGGCTGGAAGGAGTACGAGCTCGAGGTCATGCGCGACCACGCCGACAACGTCGTCGTCGTCTGCTCCATCGAGAACCTCGACCCCGTGGGCGTGCACACCGGTGACTCCATCACCGTCGCGCCCGCGCTGACCCTCACCGACCGCGAGTACCAGCGGCTGCGCGACATCGGCATCGCCGTCATCCGCGAGGTGGGCGTCGACACGGGCGGGTGCAACATCCAGTTCGCCGTCGAGCCGAAGACGGGGCGGGTGATCGTCATCGAGATGAACCCCCGCGTCTCTCGGTCCTCGGCGCTCGCGTCCAAGGCGACCGGGTTCCCCATCGCCAAGATCGCCGCCAAGATGGCCATCGGTTACACGCTCGACGAGGTGCCCAACGACATCACCCGCAAGACCCCGGCGTCGTTCGAGCCGAGCCTCGACTATGTCGTCGTCAAGGTGCCCCGGTTCGCGTTCGAGAAGTTCCCGGCCGCCGACCCCATGCTGACGACGACGATGAAGTCGGTGGGCGAGGCGATGTCGATCGGCCGCAACTTCACCGAGTCCCTCCAGAAGGCGCTGCGATCCATGGAGCGCAGCGGGTCGACCTTCCACTGGGACGGTCCAACGCCGACCGACCCGGCCCGGCTGGCCGAGGTGCTCGCCGTCGCGGCGGTGCCGACCGACGGCCGGATCGTCGCGGTGCAGCAGGCCCTGCGAGGCGGCGCCTCGGTGGAGCAGGTGCACGAGGCGACGGGGATCGACCCGTGGTTCCTCGACCAGATCGAGCTGGTCAACCAGGTGGCTGACCGGGTCGCCGCCGCCGAGCAGCTGTCGCCGGCGCTGCTCAGGTTGGCCAAGCGGCACGGGTTCTCCGACGGTCAGCTCGCCTCGCTGAGCGGTATGCCCGAGGCCGTGGTCCGCGGGGTGCGGCATGCCCTCGGGGTGCGGCCGGTCTACAAGACCGTCGACACCTGTGCGGCCGAGTTCGCTGCGACCACGCCGTACTACTACTCCACCTACGACGAGGAGAACGAGGTGCTGCCCCGGGAGAAGCCCGCGGTGATCATCCTCGGCTCCGGGCCCAACCGGATCGGTCAGGGTGTCGAGTTCGACTACTCCTGCGTGCACGCCTCGTTCGCGTTGCGCGACAGGGGTTTCGACACCGTGATGATCAACTGCAACCCCGAGACCGTCTCCACCGACTACGACACGAGCAGCCGGCTGTACTTCGAGCCGCTCACCCTGGAGGACGTCCTCGAGGTCGTTCACGTCGAACGGCAGGCCGGACCCATCGCCGGCGTCATCGTGCAGCTCGGCGGTCAGACCCCGCTCGGCCTCGCGCAGGCTCTCAAGAACGAGGGCGTGCCGATCGTCGGCACGAGCCCGGAGGCGATCAACCTCGCGGAGGACCGCGGCGCGTTCGGCCGGGTGCTCGCCGAGGTCGGCCTGCCCGCCCCCCGGCACGGCACGGCATACAGCGCTGAAGAGGCAGTCGAGGTGGCCCGGAAGATCGGCTACCCGGTGCTCGTCCGACCCTCCTACGTCCTCGGTGGGCGCGGCATGGAGATCGTCTACGACGACGCCACCCTCTCCACCTACGTCACCCGAGCAACGGTCGCCAGCCCGGAGCATCCGGTGCTCGTCGACCGGTTCCTCGACGACGCCATCGAGATCGACGTCGACGCCCTCTTCGACGGCGAGGAGATGTATCTCGGCGGGATCATGGAGCACATCGAGGAGGCCGGGATCCACTCCGGCGACAGCTCCTGCACGCTGCCGCCGGTGACCCTCGGCGTGAGCGAGCTGGAGCGGGTGCGCGTCTCGACCCGCAAGCTCGCCGAGGCCATCGGCGTGCGGGGCCTGATGAACGTCCAGTTCGCCCTCGCCCAGGACGTGCTCTACGTGCTGGAGGCCAACCCGCGCGCCTCCCGGACGGTGCCGTTCGTCGCCAAGGCCACCGGCGTGCAGATCGCCAAGGCCGCCGCCCGGGTCATGCTCGGCGCCACGATCAAGGAGCTGCGCGCGGAAGGCGTCCTGCCGCCACAGGGCGACGGCAGCAACCTGCCGGCGCACGCGCCGATGTCGGTCAAGGAGGCGATCCTGCCGTTCAAGCGGTTCCGCACGAAGGAGGGCAAGGTCGTCGACTCGCTGCTCGGCCCGGAGATGCGCTCCACCGGCGAGGTCATGGGCATCGACCGCGACTTCGGGTCGGCGTTCGCCAAGAGCCAGATGAGCTCCGGCGGCCTGCCGGACGCCGGGGCGGTCTTCGTCTCCGTGGCCAACCGCGACAAGCGGGCCATGATCTTCCCGGTCAAGCGGCTGGCCGACCTCGGGTTCACCATCCTCGCGACCAGCGGGACTGCGGACGTGTTGCGGCGCAACGGTATTCAGTCGACGGTGGTGCGCAAGATCAGCGAGGGACCCGGCCCCGAAGGGTCCGACCCACGCACGATCGTCGATCTCATCGAGAACGGTGAGGTCGCGATGGTCGTCAACACGCCCACGGGTCAGTCGGCCCGAGCCGACGGCTACGAGATCCGCGCCGCGACGACGGGGGTCGACAAGCCCATCATCACCACCGTGCAGGAGCTCGCCGCGGCCGTGCAGGGCATCGAGGCCCGGCGCACCGGGGAGCTGCGGGTGACGTCGCTCCAGGACCACGCCAAGGCGCTGAACCTGTTCGCGGTGGCGGGGGACCGGTGACCGCGCAGCCTCGGGCGCGCGGCGGTGTCGTCCAGGTCGCCGGTGAGCTGATCGCCAACCAGCGGGTCGGCGCATACCAGCACCTGACGTTCGTCGCCCCCGGCATCGCCGAGCTGGCGCGCCCGGGCCAGTTCGTCGCCCTGGCGGTGGGCGGCAGCACGTCGGCCAACCTGCTGCGACGGTGCTTCTCCATCCACAAGGCCAGCCCCTCAGGCACCTACGGCGGCACCGTCGACATCGTCGTGGCCGCCCACGGCCCGGGCACGACCTGGATCGCCGAGCTCCCACCGCACGCCGAGGTGGGCATCGTCGGCCCACTCGGCCGCCCCTTCCCCCTGCCCACCGACCCGGTGGCCTGCGTGCTGGTCGGCGGCGGCTACGGCAGCGCGCCGCTGTTCTGGCTGGCCGAGCAGCTGAAGGCCAAAGGCGTACACGTCGAGATGGTGCTGGGGGCCGCGACCGAGGACCGGCTCTTCGGCGTCGTCGAGGCCCGCCGGGCCGCCGACGGGCTGACGGTGACGACCGACGACGGGACCGCGGGCACGAAGGGCTGGGTCAGCGACGTGCTCCCGGAGGTCATCCGCCTCACCAACGCGGCCGTGGTCTACGCCTGTGGCCCGATGGGGATGCTGCGCGCGGTCACCGAGGTGGCGACGGCCGAGGGTGCGGTGGCGCAGGTGGCCGTGGAGGAGTCGATGGCTTGCGGGATCGGGGTCTGCATGACGTGCGTCCTCCCGGTCGCCGGCAGCGACGGGCGGACCCGCATGGTGCGGTCGTGCGTCGAGGGACCCGTGTTCCGCGGCTCGGCGGTGCGGTGGGACGCGTTCGTCGACGGCTACGGCACCGTGCCGGACGACGCGGTGGGGTCGCCGACGGGAGCCGGTCACTGATGGTCGACATGAGCGTGAGCCTCGCGGGGTCGAGGCTCACCAACCCGCTGATGACCGCGTCCGGCTGCGCGGCGAACGGCAAGGAGCTGCACCGGTTCTTCGACGTTTCGAGCCTCGGGGCGTTCGTCACCAAGTCGGTCCTGGCCGCGCCGCGATCGGGGCGCGGAACGCCCCGGATGGCCGAGACATCGTCTGGGATGCTCAACTCGATCGGTCTGCAGGGCCCCGGGATCGCCGCCTTCGTCGAGCACGACCTGGCGTGGCTGAAGTCGGTCGGGGCGCGGGTGCTCGTCTCCATCGCCGGTGGGTCGAGTGGCGAGTTCGCCGACGTCGCGGCGACGCTGCGGGCGAGCGACGCATTCGACTGCGTCGTCGGGGTCGAGGTCAACATCTCGTGCCCCAACGTCGCCAACCGCGGCCTCGTGTTCGCCATCGACCCGCTGGCGTCGGCCAAGGTCGTCGCCCTGGTGCGCGAGCAGCTGCCCGGCGACATGCCGGTGTTCGCCAAGCTCAGTCCCGACGTCACCGACATCGTCACCATCGCCTCGGCGTGCGTGAAGGCCGGGGCGTCCGGGCTGACCATGATCAACACCCTGCTCGGCATGGTCATCGACACCGAGCGGATGCGGCCCCAGCTCGGCGGCGTCATGGGCGGCCTGTCCGGCCCGGGCATCCGACCGGTCGCCGTCCGGGCGATCTGGCAGGTCCGGGCGGCGATGGCCGAGGGCCGGTTCGCGACGGTGCCCATCATCGGTGTCGGCGGCGTGCGGACCGGGCGGGATGCCTTGGAGCTGGTCGCCGCGGGCGCCAGTGCCATCCAGGTCGGGACGGCGACGTTCAACGACCCGTCCGCGCCGGTCCGTGTCCTCGACGAGCTCGAGGGCCTCCTCGACGGGCACGGGTACGCCCAGTTCACCGACGCCGTCGGTGCCGCCCACCACCGCTAGGAGCCCGGCGACCATGACCACCCCCTTCGGGCCCCGCCTGCGCACCGCCATGGCCGCGTACGGCCCGCTGTGCGCCGGACTCGACCCACACCGGGGGCTCGTGGAGCGATGGGGGTTGGAATACTCGCTGGCCGGGCTCGAGCGGTTCGCGATGACGTGCGTCGAGGCGTACGCCGGGCAGGTCGCCGTCGTGAAGCCGCAGTCGGCGTTTTTCGAGGTCTTCGGGTCCGGGGGCGTGCGCGTGCTCGAGCGGGTGCTCGCCGACCTGCGCGACGCCGGCACGCTGACCATCCTCGACGTCAAACGCGGTGACATCGGCTCGACCATGCAGGCCTACGCCGACGCCTACCTCGGCGACGCCAGCGAGCTGCGCGCAGACGCGGTCACCGTCAGCCCGTTCCTCGGGTATGCGTCTCTGCGGCCCGCACTCGACCTGGCCGCCGCGACGGGGCGGGGGGTGTTCGTGCTGGCGCTGACGTCCAACCCGGAAGGACCGCAGGTGCAGCACGCCGAGCACGAGGGTCGGTCGGTCGCCGCCACCGTCGTCGACGGCGCGGCGGCGGACAACGTGGCCGCCGTCAGCCGAGGTGAGCTCGGGAGCGTGGGTCTGGTCATCGGGGCCACGGTCGGGGACGCGGTGCGCGACCTCGGGATAGACCTCGTGGCCGCCGGGACGCCGGTGCTGGCGCCCGGCTACGGGGCGCAGGGCGGCACGGTCGAGGCCATGCGGCGCACGTTCCGCGAGGCCCTTCCGCAGGTCCTGGCCAGCTCGAGCCGAGAGGTCCTCTCGGCCGGGCCCGACGTGGGGGCGCTGAGGGCGGCCGCGGTCGACGCGGCCGCGCGTCTGAGCGACGCCCTCCGCCCCTGACGAACGCACCCTCACGGCTGGGAGGGGTCGTGGAGGGGGACCCGTCGTTGCGGCGGCTCGGACCTCCTGGGTAGGTTCGCTGGACACGCCCAGGACCAACCATCCGCCGGGGCCCGCCCGTCCCGCCTCTCGCCGTCCAACGCCAAGGAGACCTTGTGGCTCTTCCGCCGCTGACCCCGGAGCAACGCGCCGCCGCGTTGGCGAAGGCGGGGGTCGCCCGGCGCGAGCGGGCGGCGGCGAAGAACAGGCTGAAGTACTCGCAGGGCTCGCTCGCCGACGTCATCACCGAGGGCAGGGGGAACGACATCATCGGCAAGATGAAGGTCTCCGCCCTCCTGGAGTCGCTGCCCGGTGTCGGCCGGGTGCGGGCCCGCCAGATCATGGACGAGATCGGCATCTCCGAGTCCCGGCGCGTGCGGGGTCTCGGCGCGAACCAGGCCGCGGCGCTCATCGCTCGCTTCGACCGGGGGTGACCGCCGGCCACCCGCACCCGGAGGCCCCCACGGGGTCTCCGGGCCCCACCGAGCACGGTGACGGCGTCCCGTCCCGGCTCGTCGTGCTCGCTGGGCCGACGGCCGTCGGCAAGGGGACGGTCGCGGCATACGTCCGAGCGCACTTCCCCCACGTGTGGCTGTCGGTGTCGATGACGACACGGGCGCCACGGCCCGGCGAGGTGGACGGCGTGCACTACCACTTCGTCGACGACCACGAGTTCGACCGGCTCGTGGCTGCGGGGGAGTTCATCGAGTACGCCGTCGTGCACGGCCGGGCCAAGTACGGCACGCCCCGGGGTCCGGTCGACCGGGCCCTGCGGGAAGGGCGGCTGGCCCTGCTCGAGATCGACCTCCAGGGTGCGCGGCAGGTGCGCGAGACCATGTCGGGCGCGCTGTTCGCGTTCCTCTCCCCGCCGTCGTGGGAGGAGCTGGTCCGCCGGCTGGTCGGGCGCGGCACCGAGACCCCTGAGGAGCGGGAGGCCCGGCTGGCCACCGCACGCCGGGAGCTGGCGGCCGCGGCGGAGTTCGACATCGTCATCGTCAACGACGACGTTCGCCGGGCCAGCGAAGAACTCGTATCATGGATGCGATCGCGTCAGCGCGACGCCTGATGCTGCCCTCCGGCGGCACGGCTCGCCGACGCACCGTCAGCACCCCATGTGAAGGAACGAGAGCACCCATGTCCGGAACCGTGGCCAACCCCATCGGCATCACCAACCCGCCCATCGACGACCTGCTCAAGGTCGCCGACAGCAAGTACGCCCTCGTCATCTACTCCGCGAAGCGCGCCCGCCAGATCAACGCCTACTACAGCCAGCTGCAGGAGGGCCTGCTCGACTACGTCGGCCCGCTCGTGGAGACCGAGATCAGCGAGAAGCCGCTCTCCATCGCGCTCCGCGAGATCAACCAGGGTCTGGTGACCTCCGAGGCCACCGAAGAGAGCTGACCGACCGGTGACCCCGTCCGAGGCCGGCCGCCGCCGGGTCGTCCTCGGCGTCGGCGGCGGGATCGCCGCCTATAAGGCCGCGCTGCTGCTGCGGCTGTTCAGCGAAGGCGGCGACGACGTCACCGTCGTCCCCACGGCGTCGGCGCTGCGCTTCGTCGGTGCGCCCACGTGGGAGGCCCTGTCCGGGAAGCCCGTCTCGACGGACGTCTGGTCGCATGTCCCTGACGTGCCACACGTGCGGATCGGGAAGTCCGCCGACCTCGTCGTCGTGGCCCCCGCGACCGCCGACCTGCTGGCCAAGGCCGCGGCCGGGATGGCCGACGACCTGCTGACCGCGACCCTGCTCACCGCCCGCTGCCCCATGGTCTTCGCCCCGGCGATGCATACCGAGATGTGGGAGCACCCCGCGACCCAGGCCAACGTGGCCACCCTCACCGCCCGCGGTGCGCACGTGGTGCCACCCGCCTCCGGGCGACTGACGGGCGCCGACAGCGGACCGGGCCGCCTGCCCGAGCCGGAGGAGATCTACGCCGTCTGCCGCCGCCTCCTCGACGCCTCCCCACCGGACTCACGTGCTTCTCGATTTCCGGGTGTTGAGGACCGGCAAACCGACAAACCCGTGAGTTCGGTCGGGGGTGGGGCGCTGGCGGGGCGCCGGGTCGTCGTGTCGGCCGGCGGCACGCGTGAGCCGATCGACCCGGTGCGCTATCTCGGCAACCGGTCCAGCGGCAAGCAGGGGTATGCCCTCGCGCAGGTGGCTTCGCAGCGCGGGGCGGCCGTGACGCTCGTCTCGGCCAACGTGTCCCTACCCGCTCCGACCGGGGTGGAGGTCGTGGCGGTAGAGACCGCCCGCCAGCTCCAGGACGCGGTGACCGAGGCCGCGAAGGACGCCGACGTGGTGGTCATGGCCGCGGCCGTCGCTGACTTCCGGCCCGCCCGCGTGGCCACGAGCAAGATGAAGAAGACCCACGACGACACGGCCGACGGGCCTGACGTCTTGGCACCCACCATTGCCTTGGTGCGCAACCCCGACATCCTGGCCGGCCTGGTGCAGTCGCGTGGTGCGATGGCACGGCCGGTGGTCGTCGGTTTCGCCGCCGAGACCGGAGACGCCGACGGGGCGGTGCTGGACCACGCCCGGGCCAAGCTCGCTCGTAAGGGGTGCGACCTGCTGGTCGTCAACGACGTCAGCGGCGGCCGGGCGTTCGGCGCCGACGCCAACACGGTGCACCTGCTCTTTCGCGGTGGCCGGCCCGGTGCCCCCGCCGACCGTGTCGCCGGCCCTGCCCCCAAGGGCGAGATCGCCGGCGCCGTGTGGGACGGCATCCAGGAGCTGCTCGGCCCCCGTTAGACTCGCCCGCGACTCTCACACCCCCTCGCGGGATTCTGCACCATCCCCGACCCAGCACAGGAGACCTACGTGTCCGCGCGCTTGTTCACGTCCGAGTCCGTCACCGAGGGGCACCCCGACAAGATCTGTGACCAGGTCAGCGACTCGATCCTCGACGCCATGCTCGACCAGGACCCGGGCGCCCGGGTCGCGGTCGAGACGATGGTGACGACCGGCCTTGTCCACGTGGCCGGAGAGGTGACGACCGAGGCATACGTCGAGATCCCCAAGATCGTGCGCGAGACGGTGCTCGGCATCGGCTACGACTCGTCGACCAAGGGCTTCGACGGCGCGTCGTGCGGGGTCGAGGTCTCGATCGGCCAGCAGTCCCCGGACATCGCGCAGGGCGTCGACACGGCGTTCGAGAATCGCACCGGTGGTGTCGACCCGCTCGACAAGCAGGGCGCCGGCGACCAGGGCCTGATGTTCGGGTACGCCTGCGACGACACCGCGGAGTACATGCCGCTGCCGATCTACCTCGCCCACCGGCTCGCCGAGCGGTTGTCGGCCGTGCGCAAGAGCGGCGACCTGGCCTACCTGCGTCCCGACGGCAAGACCCAGGTCACCATCGGCTACGACGGCGACAAGGCGGTCACCCTCGACACGGTCGTGCTGTCGACGCAGCACGCGGCCGACGTCTCGCTCGAGGGACTGCTGCAGCCGGACATCCGTGAGCAGGTCATCAAGCCGGTGCTCGAAGAGCTCAAGGACACGGGCACCGAGCTCGACATCTCGGACTACCGCACGCTCATCAACCCGACCGGCCGCTTCGAGATCGGCGGACCGATGGGCGACGCCGGCCTCACCGGTCGCAAGATCATCGTCGACACCTACGGGGGCATGGCCCGCCACGGTGGCGGCGCGTTCTCCGGCAAGGACCCGAGCAAGGTAGACCGGTCGGCGGCCTACGCCATGCGCTGGGTCGCCAAGAACGTCGTCGCTGCGGGGCTGGCCCGGCGCTGCGAGATCCAGGTGGCATACGCCATCGGCGCGGCCAAGCCGGTCGGTCTCTACGTCGAGACCTTCGGGACGGAGACGGCGCCGGTCGACAGGATCCAGGCCGCGATCACGTCGGTGTTCGACCTGCGGCCGGCGGCGATCGTCGACCAGCTCGACCTGCTGCGCCCGATCTACAAGGCGACCGCGGCCTACGGCCACTTCGGACGCACCACCGCTCCTGGCGTGGCCAACGGCTTCACGTGGGAGCAGGTCACCAAGGTCGAGGCCCTTCAGGCGGCCGTCCGCGGCTGATCCCGGTCGGCGCCGACCTTCGTCGGGCGGTTGCGGCCGATCCTCGACCTCCCGACGCGACCACGGCCGGCTGATGCCTCGTGTTGACGACAGATCAGCACAGCAACAAAGGATCAGCACGACGACGACGGATCAGCACGACGACGACGGATCAGCACGACGACGACGGATCAGCACGACGACGACGGATCGGCGCCCCGCGCATGGATTTCCGTGCGCGTGGTGACCATCGGTGCGTCCCTGGCCGAAACGTGAGCGCGGGAGACACCGGCCGGCCGGCGTCGGAGGCGTCTGTTAGACCTGCGCCCGTGACCCTCGAAGCCCCTGGTGGCCCGGCCGACGCCACAGCGGGCGCGGCCGACCTCGCGGTCCCGGCGCAGCTGCCGGTGGCTGCGGTCGTCGTCGACACCGGGCTGCCGCACCTGGACCGGGTGTTCGAGTATGCCGTCCCGCCCGAGCTGGCAGCCGGTGCCCAACCGGGCGTACGCGTGCGGGTGCGGTTCGCCGGCCGCGACCTCGACGGCTTCGTCGTCGAACGACGGCCCCACCCCGAGCACCCTGGTCGCCTCGCGTCGATCCGCCGCGTGGTCAGCCCGGAACCGGTGCTGACACCGGAGATCCTCACCCTGTGCCGCGCCGTCGCCGACCGTGGTGCGGGCGTCCTGGGCGACGTCCTGCGCCTGGCCGTCCCGAAGCGCCACGCGGCCGCCGAGAAGGCTCTGGACGGCAAGCAACTCACCGGCACCACCGAACCCCGCCCGGAGCCGCCGGACTCGGCGGGGCCGTGGGCGGCATACGCCGCGGGTGAGGCGTTCCTGCGCCGGGTGGCGGCAGGGGAGGCTCCCGCCGCGGCCTGGCTGGCCCTGCCCGGCCGTCCCCCCGGGCAGGACTGGCCGCGGGCCCTGGCCGTCGCCGCTCGCACCGCGCTGGCCGCGGGCCGTGGGGTGGTGCTCGTCGTGCCCGACCATCGCGACGTCGACCGGGTCGAGGCCGAGCTGACCGCCCTGCTCGGGCGCGGGCGGCACGTGCGGCTGACGGCCGACCAGGGCCCGCAGGCCCGCTACACGGCCTGGCTCACCGTCCGCCGTGGACATGTCCGATGCGTCGTCGGCACCCGGGCCGCAGTCTTTGCGCCGGTGCACGACCTCGGGCTGGTGGCCTGGTGGGACGACGGAGACGACCTCCTCGACGAGCCCCGGGCCCCCTACCCGCACGTCCGCGACGTGCTGACGTTGCGGGCCGCGCACACCGGTGCGGCCCTGGTGAGCGGCGGTTTCGGGCGCAGCGTTCCAGTGCAGCAGGCCGTCGAGGACGGGGAGCTCGCCCCGGTGCAGGCACCCCCGGCCGTCGTGCGCGGCGCGGCCCCGCGCGTCGTCGTGGCCGGGGACGACATCGAACGCGAGCGGGGTGGCGCGGCGGCGGCGGCCCGGCTGCCGCCGGTCGCCTGGCGGGCGGCGAAAGCCGGCCTCGAGCTCGGGCCCGTCCTGGTGCAGGTGCCCCGCCGCGGCTACTTGCCCTCCCTGTCCTGCCAGCACTGTCGTGAGCCGGCCCGGTGCCCGCGCTGCCACGGGCCGATGGGGTTGCCGGCCGGCGGTGGTGTCCCCACCTGTCGGTGGTGCGGGGCGACCTACGGGCCGGAGGGGTTCGAGTGCCCGGAGTGCGGCAACCGCACGCTGCGCTCCGCCGTCGTCGGTGCGCGGCGCACGGCCGAGGAGCTGGGGCGGGCCTTCCCCGGTGTCCCGGTGCGGACCTCGGGGTCGGGGGAGGTGCTCGCTCGGGTCGGTCGTGACCCCGCTCTGGTCATCGCCACCCCCGGCGCGGAGCCGGTGGCCGACGGCGGGTATGCCGCGACCCTCCTGCTCGACGCCTGGGCCCTGCTCGACCGGTCGTCGATCGACGCCGCCGTCGAGGCGCTGCGCCGATGGCTCGGCGCCGCGGCGCTCACCCGCCCGGCGGCCATTGGCGGCGTGGTGGTGCTCGCCGGGGCTCCGACGCATACGACGCTGGCGCCCGTCGAGGCGCTGGTGCGGTGGGACCCGGTGTGGCTGGCCGGCCGCGAGCTGGCTGAGCGGCGCGAGCTGGCCCTGCCGCCCACGGTCACGATGGCCCAGGTCGTCGGCCCGAGGTCAGCGGTCCAGGCGGCGTTGGAGCAGGCCGACGTGGGTGAGGTCGAGCGGCTCGGGCCGCTGCCGTTCCGGTCGGCTCGGGACGGGTCGACGGCCGGACTGCCGGCCCAGGACCCCGGCCCACCGCTGGTCCAGGTGCTGCTCCGGGTGCCGCGCACTGGGCACCTCGAGCTGGCGCACCGGCTCGCCGCCCTGCGCGCCGCCCGCAGCGCCCGCAAGGAGAGCGAGGTCGTGTCGGTCCGGATGGACCTCGTCGAGAGTCGTGGGTGACGTGGGGTGGTGCCCGCGGCTGCCTCGAACGGGACCGGTCTCCGTGGGGCCGAGGCCGTGGCGCTGATCCCAGCGCCCGAATCGGGGTGGCCCGGCGCGGTGAACATGTCCACGTCGGCCGACCCGCCTTGACCGCGCAGGTCCGCGCGGCCGCCGCCTGACGCGGTCAGCGGCCGCCGTTTCTCTTGGTCGTCCGCCATCCACCGGCCCGGTAGTCGGCGATGATCTGACGAAACATCGTCAGCAGCGCGCCCGTGTTGAGCGTCTCGCCCTCACGCACCCCGACGGTGCGGGCCGTCTGGTTGTCGTAGCCGGCCGTGATGATGCCCTCAGGGTCGGGCACGATCCCGCCGTCGTAGAGGAACACGTTGACGTGGTCGCGGCCGCCAGGAGCGCGCAGATGTTGCCCTGCAGCACGAAGTAGGGCTGCACCGTGCGTTTGATGGTCCCCTCGACCTGCGGGTCAGCCGCGTGGACGAGGTCGCGCACCTCGTGGCGGATCGCCTGCTGCTATGCGGGGAGCGCGTCGATATAGGCGTCGACCCGCGGGTCCTGCTGGTGGGCGGCGCCGGGCCTCACGGCACCTGCGCGACGACCAGGTGGTGCGGATGCACCCGCCCCCGGTCCACCCGTCGGTCGCGCACGGTGGCGCCCTTGGCGGTCAGCCACTCGGCGATTCGCGACGGGGGGACGAAGGTGAAGTCGTGGCCCTCGGTGATGCCGAGCAGCTTCACGGCCAGGGTCTCCTGGGTGGTGTTCCACCGCGCCTTCCACGCCGGCTCGAGGGCCATCTCCTTGACCACCAGCACCCCGCCCGGGGCGAGCGTCGCCAGTGCCTCCTCGAGCAGCGCCCGCTGCTCCGCCTCGCCGAGCAGGTAGAGCACGTCGACGATCACCACGCCGTCCCACGGCCCCTCCGGAACCGCACCGGACGGCGCCAGGGCGAAGCTGAGCCGTTCGTCGCGGTCGCGGACCGACGCCTGGGCGTCGCTGATCTTGTCGGGGTCGATGTCGACGCCGTGGACGACGCGGCCGGGCTTGGCCAGCGCGGCATACGTCGAGAACAACCCGTGTCCACAGCCGATCTCGAGAATGCGGCCGGCCGGTGGGAGCGCGTCCTCGATGGCCGCGAACGGCGCGCTCCACCAGCGCACCAGGGTGTGAAGACGGGCCGCACGGGTGCCGTCGCGGTAGCGGGAGAGGGCCTGCCGGCCCGCCCGGTCGGGTCGCCGGCTTCTAAGGGAGGTCATCGCTCGTCCTCCCCGGTGAGCGCGGTCAGGTCGCTGAACGACACGAGCTGGATGCCCTCCTCGCCCAGCAGGGCCCGGGTACGGGTGTCGGTCAGCATGCTCTGCTCGTCCTCCCAGCGGTAGTTCCAGGTGAACCGGGTCAGGTCGGGATCGTCCGCCTCACCAGGGTGGGCGTTGATCTCGGCCGTGGCCGCGCCGGCGATGAGCCGGACCGCCCCGGCGAACCGGCCGGCGTCCATCCGGCCGGCTTCGTCGAGCCCAGCGTATGCCGCGGTCGAGCGTCGGCCCGCGGCCTGCAGCTCGCGGGCCAGCCGGGTCTGCAGGCGCCGGACGACCACGCCGACCGGACCGCGGGCCCGGCTCGTCGGCAGGCGTACCCAGGGCACGCCGGCTTCCTGTGCGAGACCGGCGACGACCCGGCCGACCAGGGGCCAGAGGTGGGTGTGCTGGTGGGTGTCGATGTGGCTGACCGGCAGGCCGGTGCCCTGGATCCGCTCGAGCTGGGCGCGCATTTCACGGCGCACGTCGTCGGGGTCGAGCCGGCCCGCGGCGGCCCGGGCACACACGGCGCGGTAGGAGAGGGGGAACCGCCCGCGCCGGTCGACGAGGGTGGGGACCTCGCCCGGGGAGAGCAGCGGGGGGTCCTCGCCGACGATGGCCAGATGGGCCCCGACGTCGAGGCCGGGGTGCGCGCGCAGCAGGTCGACGGCGTGGTCGAACGCCCGGCCGACCGCGAGCAGCGAGGTGGCCGTCACCACTCCGTCGACGTGGCCCTGGACCGCCGCCCGGTTGACCCCTTCAGTGAGGCCGAGGTCGTCGGCGGTGACGACGAGCCGGGTCACCGGTCGACGACGGGCGTAACCGTCTTCAGCTGGCGGCGCAGGCCGCGCATCTCCTTGAGCATGGTGCCGATGACGGCGGGGGAGGAGAGCGTGGAGATGCCTCGGGTGCGGGGGAAGTAGTCGACGCCGATCTGCACGATGTGGAACCCCAGTCGCTGAGCGCGGATGCTGAGCTCGGCGTCGATGAAGGACCCCTCGCTGACGAGCTCGATGTGGTCGAGCACCCGGCGCCGACAGAGCTTGAAGGCGAAGTTGATGTCGCGCAGCCGGGGGTTGAAGGCCAGGTGGATCATCCAGTTGTAGCCCCAGGAGTAGACCGCCCGGCGCAGCCCCTCGCCGGTGCGGTCGAGGCGGTAGGCGCACACCATGTCGGCCTCGTAGTAGCGCATCACCCGGATCGCCCGGGCCAGCTCGCGCATCTCGAACGGCAGGTCGGCGTCGGTGTAGAGCACCAGGTCACCGGTGGCCGTGGCGTACCCCGTCTTGATGCTGCCGCCGAGCTTGCGGTTGACCGCGTGGTGAACGACTTTCACGTGAGGGTCGGCCGCGGCGAGCTCGTCGGCGAGCTGCGGCGTCGCGTCGGTCGAGGCGTCGTCGACGACGATGATCTCGTAGTCGCCGATCTCGTTTGCCTCCACCAGCTGCTCGCACACCTCCTTGGCCGCCGAGACGGCCCGGTGGATGTAGTCCTCCTCGTTCCACATGGGGAAGAAGATCGACAGCGTGGCGAAGTGCTCGGGTTGGAGGGCTGGCATCACGAGACCTCGTACCCCCTGGCGTAAAGGGCCGTGCCCAGGAGCAGGCCGACGGCGAAGACGGACAGGACGAGCGGGCGCAGCCAGCGCACGTGGCGGGACGACGCGAGAGCGTCCCCGGCGGCGGCGACGACCGGGAACGCGGCGATGAGGTAGCGGCCTGTGCCCATGAAGTCCTTGGTGCCGAGCAGCGGGATGGCCAGCACGACCGCGCAGAACGCGAGGTAGCCCCAGCCGAACCGGCGCCACACCCGGCGCAGCAGCAGCACGGCGGCGAGGCAGAAGAGGGCCTGCACGGTGAGGGCGATCTTGAGGTCCCAGGGACCACGGAACAGCTGCCCGAGGTAGGCGATCTTGAACCAGGTGCGGGGCCCACTGCCCTGGTCCCAGCCCGGGGAGGCCTCGGCGGTGACGAACGCCAGCGGGTCGCCGAAGCTGAGGTAGAGGTAGGTGCACCAGCCGACGAACCCCAGCACGGAGAGCAGCACGCCGGCGTCGCGCAGCCGCAGCGTGCGTACCGAGGTGATGAGGTCCCGCCCCCCGACCCGAACGCCGCTGCCGGAGGGCGGGGTGGTCGCGGAGGTCGGGGCCAGGGCGCCCCGCCCCTCGGCTCGGATCTCCAGGACGCGCACCACGAGACCCACCGCGACGGCGATCCCGACGGGGCGGCCAGCGGTGGCCAGCGCCCCCAGCAGCCCGGCCGACCACGGATGGCCTCGCTCGAGCAGGACGAACGCGCCGATGACCGTGAGCAGGAACATCGCGTCGGCGTACATCGTCGCGACGAGGAAGAAGGCATAGGGGTAGAGCAGCAGCAGAAGGACCGAGGCCCGTGTCGCCGTGCGGGACAGCCGTTGCGACGCCCACAGAGCGAAGAGGGCGGCCGCTCCGGCCCCCGCGAGGACGGTGACGATGGTACCGGCGACCTGCACGTCACCCACGACCAGGCCGACGGCCCGCACGACCATCGGGTAGGTGGGGAAGAAGGCGATGCTCGACTGCTGGCCAGGCACGTAGGAGTAGCCGTTCTGGGCGATCGCGTAGTACCAGCCCGAGTCGAACTGGAACCACCCGTCGAGCCACGTCGGCCCCTCGAGGTAGGGCATCCCGTGTCGGGGGGCGGCGGAGGGGGCGACCACCGCGACGACGGCAGTGAGCACCACGAGGAGCAGCGCGAAGAGGCCGAGAGCGAGCGCCACCGGACGACGAGGTCCGGTGCCGGGGACGGGGACGTCCACCCGGCTCTCGAGATCCGTCACAACCGCCTCATAGCCCGCCACAATGTCGCGCACAGCATAGCCAGGGCCTCAGGTCCCGGAGTGGGATCCGGCGGAACCCCGGGGCGCGTGTCATGGTGGGCCCGCCGGCGCCCTACCGGCGCCCTACCGACCCGCCGGGGTGATAGCCGGGTGACAGCCGGGGTGACAGCCAGAGGGGCGCCTGGGGTGCGCACGACGGGCAGGCAGGTCGGACGAAGGGGTCGGGATGATCGTCGCGTGGGTCGCGTGGGTCGCGTGGGTCGCGGTGGTGCTCTCCGCGGTATGCGCGGGGACGGCGACGATCCTGCAGGCCGGGGCCGCGCGCAGGGTGCCCACCGCCCGGCACCTCGACGCGGGGTTGTTGCTGCGCCTCGCCCGGAGCTGGAGCTACCTGGTGGCCGTCGCGGTGTTGCTCGTCGGGTTCGCCCTGGCCATCCTGGCGCTGCGCACCCTGCCCCTGTTCCTCGTGCAGGCGGTGCGCGCATCCAACCTCGGGGTGACCGCGCTGCTCTCCGTCCTGGTGCTGAAGCAGCGGCTGCGCTGGTCGGAGCTGGCGGCGGTGGGCGCGGTCGGTGCCGGGCTGGTGGTGCTGGCCTTCTCGGCCGGCCCGCAGCAGCCCTCGGAGGTGGGGTTCGGGGTGCGGTGCGGGATGGTCGGTGCCGTCCTCGTCATCGGGCTCCTCACCGCCGTCGCGGCCCGGCAGCCTCCGGGCGTCCGGTCCGGGCTCGCGCTCGGCCTGCTGAGCGGCCTCTGCTTCGCGATCCTCGCCCTCGGCGGGCGGGTCGTCCTCGACTTCCACCCGCTGGCCCTCGTCACCGACCCGGCCGCCTGGGCCATGGGCGTCGCGGGGCTGCTCGGGCTGCTCATCTCGGCCACCGCCCTGCAGCGGGCGTCGGTGGTGACGGTCACCGCCGCGACGGTCTCGACCGAGGCCGTCGTCGGGGCACTCCTCGGGGTGGTCGTCTGCGGGGACCGACCCCTGGGAGGCGCGGAGGCGTACGCCGTCCTGGGCTTTGCTCTGGCGCTCTCAGGAGCCGTGGGGCTGGCCCGGTTCGGCGGGCCCGCCAAGGACGACGCCGCGGGCCGGACGGTGGCGGACGGTTAGGCTGCGGCCTCGTGGGCTACCCAGAGGTCATCCCGATGCAGGTCGCCGACACGGCGGTCAGGGACCTCACGGTCGTTACGCTGAAGCAGGTCACGGAGGAGCGCGGCACCGTCCGCGAGTTCTACCGGCAGTCCTCCTGGTCCGAGGCCGGTCTGCCCGACTTGGGGCCGTTTTTGCAGCTCAATGTCACCGAGACCGGCCGCGGTGGCGTTCGCGGTATGCATGCCGAGGCCATGACTAAGGTCGTCACCGTCCTGGCCGGTGCAGCGTTCGGCGCCTACGTCGACCTGCGGAAGGACTCTCCGACGGCGGGCGTCGTCGTCACCCTCGACCTGGTGCCCGGCGTACAGGTCGTCGTGCCCTCGGGGGTCGGCAACGGCTTCCAGGCGCTCGAGGACGGCACCCAGTACCTCTACGGCTTCAGTGCCGAATGGGTTCCTGGGATGGCCGGTCTCGCGGTCTCGCCGCTCGACCCCGCTCTTGGCATCTCGTGGCCCATCGCCGTCGACCCGGACGACCGCCGCATGCTGTCGGTGAAGGACCGGGACGCCCCCCTGCTCGCGGCGGTCCTGGGCTGAGCCCCGTTCGCGCGACGGCGACGGCGCCACCCGTCGGAGCCGCCGGGCATGCCTAGACTTGGGCGCCCGGTCCCCGTCGAAAGAGCTCTGCCCCGTGTCGATCCAGGACATCCGCCTGTTCGGAGACCCCATTCTGCGCACCCGGGCCGACGAGGTCGTCGACTTCGACCGCGAGCTGCACCAGCTTGTTGGCGACCTCACCGACACCATGGTCGACGCTCCCGGTGCCGGTCTCGCCGCCCCTCAGATCGGGGTGGGTCTGCGGGTGTTCACCTGGTTCGTGGAGGGCGAGCTCGGACACATCGTCAACCCGGTGCTCGATCTCTCCGAGGAGCAGCAGAACGGACCGGAGGGGTGCCTCTCGTTCCCCGGGCTGACCTACGACACCCCCCGCGCGCTGCGGGCTGTCGCCAAGGGCCAGGACATGTTCGGGGAGCCGGTGCTCGTCGAGGGGTCGGAGCTGCTGGCCCGCTGCTTCCAACACGAGACCGACCACCTCGAGGGTGTGCTCTTCATCGACCGGATGGACCCCGAGCAGCGCAAGCTGGCGTTGAAGGCCATCCGTGAGGTGGAGTGGGCCGGCGGTCCGGCGCCGACCGTCCGGCTGAGCCCCCACTCGACCTTCGGGCGGGGCATGTAATGCGGCTGGTCCTCGCCGGTACACCCGAGGTCGCCATCCCCAGCCTCGAGGCGCTGGCGGCCTCCACCCACGACGTCGTCGCCGTGCTCACCCGGCCCGACGCGCCGGCCGGGCGGGGTCGGGCCCTCGTGCCGTCGCCGGTCCGGGTCCGGGCCGAGGCGTTGGGTATGCCCGTGCTCACCCCGGCGAGCCCCCGGGACCCCGCCTTCCAGTCCGAGCTGCGGGCGCTCGCGCCCGACGCCTGCCCCGTGGTGGCCTACGGGGCCCTCCTGCCACGGTCCGCGCTGGACATCCCACGCCACGGCTGGGTGAACCTCCACTTCTCCCTGCTGCCCGCCTGGCGCGGGGCCGCACCGGTGCAGCGGGCGATCATGGCCGGCGACGACGTGACGGGAGCCTCGACGTTCGTCATCGAGCAGGGCCTCGACACCGGCCCGGTGCTGGGCACGATGGCCGAGACGGTGCATCCGCGTGACACCAGCGGCGACCTCCTCTGCCGGTTGGCGGTCGCGGGTGCGGGGCTGCTGGTCGCGACGATGGACGGCCTGGAGTCGGGCACCCTGGCGGCCCGGCCTCAGCCGGCGGACGGGGTCTCGCTCGCCCCGAAGCTCACCGTGGACGACGCCCGGGTCGACTGGTCCCTCCCGGCTCACGTCGTCGACCGGCGGGTCCGCGGCTGCACGCCGAACCCCGGTGCCTGGACCACCTTCCGCGGCGAACGCCTCAAGGTGCAGCCGGTGGAGCCGTTGGCCGAGCCGCCGGCCGGCGCACCGCCGGGGACGTTGCTCGTCTTGAAGCGTGACGTCCTCGTCGCCACCGGCTCCGGGGCTGTTCGGCTCACCGTCGTCCAGGCCCACGGCAAGAAGGCCATGGCTGCGGCCGACTGGGCTCGCGGCATACGGGTCGCTGAGGGTGAGGGGTTCGGCGATGGCTGAGGCGCGCCGTCCACCGCGGCGAGCACCCGCCCGGTCGGCGCAGCGCCCCGCTGAGCGCGCCCGTCGGGGTGACCCGGTGCGGCTCGTAGCCTACACCGTCATGCGGGCCGTCGCCGAGGGTGCATACGCCAACCTGGAGCTCCCCAAGGTGTTGCGCAGCAAGGGGATCGACGGTCGGGACGCGGCGTTCGCGACCGAGCTCACCTACGGCGCGACGCGGATGCGGGGGTTATACGACGCGGTCGTGGCCGTGGCGGCGAAGCGTTCCGTGGACAGCATCGATCCGCCCGTCCTGGACACCCTGCGGCTTGGTGTGCACCAGCTGCTCGGCATGCGTGTCGCGACGCACGCCGCCGTGGACGAGACGGTCGCCCTGGCGCGACAGGTCAACGGCATCGGGGCGTCGGGCTTCGTCAACGCCGTGCTGCGGCGGGTCGCCGAGCGCGACCGTGCGGTCTGGCTCGACGCGGTGTCGCCGGCTGGCACTGACCCTGTCGCTGCGCTCGCGGTCCGCAGCAGCCACCCCGAGTGGGTGGTGAAAGCACTGCGCGCCGCGCTTCTCGGGCACGGAACCGCCACAGCCGCAACGGTGGACGCTGAGCTCGCCGCCCTGCTGGACGCCGACAACCGGCCCGCCCACGTCACGCTGGTCGCACGACCCGGCCTGGCCTCGGTCGACGACCTGCTTGGTGACGGCGCGGAGCCGGCGCCACTGGCGCGGACGGCGGTGCTGCTCGACCGCGGCGACCCCGGCGCCTTCCCAGCCGTGCGGGACGGACGGGCCGCGGTGCAGGACGAGGGGTCGCAGCTCGTCGCGCTGGCGCTGGCGGCGGCCACCGTCGACACCGTCGACACCGTCGACACCGGTCCGGGGCCTGAGCGCTGGCTGGACCTGTGCGCCGGGCCGGGCGGGAAGGCCGGACTGCTCGCCGGTCTGGCGTTGGAACGCGGGGCCGACCTGGTGGCCAACGAGATCAGCCACCACCGGGCCAACCTGGTGCGGTCGACCCTGTCCGCTGCGGTGGCGGCCGGACGGCGGGGGCAGGTCGTCGTCCGGGAGGGCGACGGGCGGGAGGTCGGGAAAGACGAGCCCGGCGCCTATGACCGGGTGCTGGTCGACGCCCCGTGCACCGGGCTCGGCGCCCTCCGCCGCCGCCCCGAGGCCCGGTGGCGCCGCGACCCGTCCGACGTGCCCGCGCTTGCCGCGCTTCAGCGTGACCTGCTGGCCGGCGCCATCGACGCGACCAGGCCCGGTGGCGTCGTCGGCTACGCCACGTGCAGCCCCCACCTGAGCGAGACGAAGTTCGTCGTCTCCGACGTCATCAAGAAGCGCTCCGATGTCGAGATCGTCAACGCCACAGGGCTGTTCGTGGACCGCGGTGGGCGGGCGATCGACGGCGTGGGCGAGGGGCCGTTCGTCCAGCTGTGGCCGCACCGGCACGAGACCGACGGGATGTTCTTCGCCCTGCTTCGCCGCCGCGCCACACCGTCCTCCTAGGGTGGCGGGGTGCAGATCTCGCCGAGCATCCTCTCCGCCGACTTCGCCAACCTCGAGGCGGAGGTCAAGGAGATCAGCAGTGCCGACTGGGTGCACGTCGACGTCATGGACAACCACTTCGTGCCGAACCTGACCATCGGCCTGCCGGTCGTGGAGGCCCTGCGCCGGGTGAGCCCGCTGCCCCTGGACTGCCACCTCATGATCGACGACCCCGACCGGTGGGCTCCCGGCTACGCGGAGGCCGGTGCCGAGTCGGTGACGTTCCACGTGGAGGCGGCGGCCGACCCGCGGGCGCTGGCGCGCACGCTGCGAGGAATCGGCGCCCGGTCGGGGATGGCCTTCAAGCCCGGGACCCCCTGGGAGCCCTACGAGGACCTGTTGCCCGATCTCGACATGGTGCTCGTCATGACCGTCGAGCCCGGTTTCGGCGGCCAGTCGTTCATGGCCGACCAGATGCCCAAGGTGCGGGCGGTCCGCGACTCGGTCCGCCGGTTCGGCGGCGAGGTCTGGATCCAGGTCGACGGCGGGGTGAGCGCCGCGACCATCGAGCAGTGCGCGGCGGCCGGTGCCGACGTCTTCGTCGCCGGCTCGGCCGTCTACGGCAAGGACGACGTGGCCGGCCGGATCCAGGAGCTGCGCGACCTGGCGGCCGGCCACCGGCACGGCTGAGCCCGAGGGACCCGTGGCATACTGCTGCCTGACGTGCTCCGGGGTCGGTGTAACTCCGAACCGGCGGTGACAGTCCGCGACCCGACCGCAGCCAGCGGCCGGTGGACCTGGTGAAACTCCGGGACCGACGGTGAAAGTCCGGATGGTAGGCGCACGCTCAGGATCGACAGGTTCGGCCAGGAGGCCTGGCCCGTCAGTCCTTTCGGCGTTCGCGTCGGCGACTTCAGGTATACGGTGCGGCACCCCAGCAGGGGTGCGACGCATACGGGCTGGTTGCCTCACGGACCCCGTCACTCCCGGAGCTCGCCACCGGTACCACCACCACCCGGCTGAGCACGAGGGAACGACGAAGGAGCACGACCATGGACCTGCTGCGATGGCTGTACGAGGCCAGCATCCCCGTCGGGGGCTACGAGCTGCACTGGCTCGAGCTCATCGGCGTCCTGTTCGGGCTCGGGTCCGCTGTCGGCGGACTGGTGCGCCGCACCTGGGCCTGGCCGGTCGGCATCGTCGGCAACGTCCTGCTCTTCTTCGTCTACATCACCGTGACGTTCGACCAGGCCGACGGGCGGGCGCCGCTGTTCGGGCAGTCGGGGCGGCAGATCTTCTTCATCATCACCAGCGTCTACGGCTGGTACCGCTGGAACCAGGTGCGTCAGCTCTCCGACCGCGGGTCCTCGGCCCCGGCGATCGTGCCGCGCTGGGCGACGTCCCGCGAGCGGCTGACGATGGTGGTCGGCTGGCTGCTGGGGGTCGTCGTCGTGCAGCAGGTGTTCTCCATCGTGGGCGCGAGCTGGCCCGCTCCGCGCTGGTACTTCTGGTGCGACGCCTGGATCTTCGTCGGCTCGATCGTCGCCACCTACGCGATGGCGCGCGGCTGGAACGAGTTCTGGCTGGCGTGGATCGCCGTCGACGTCGTCGGGGTCCCGCTCCTCGTGCACTCGGGCTACATCCCCACCGCGGTCCTGTACGCCGTCTACTCCGTCTTCGTCATCTACGGGTTCATCGCGTGGGTGCGCGCCTCGCGGACCGAGCGTCCGACGGTGGAGCCCGAGAGGGCCTCGACGGCCCAGGTCTGACCGCGGCGGCACCACCACCCACCCCGCCCGCCCGCCAAAGGTCACCTTTGGCGCATACCTGCCGGCGAGTGGTCACCATGTGTCGTCTGCGCCGCCTGAAACCGACACAAGTTGACCACTCGACCCGGGCGGTGTGGCCAGAGGTGACCTTTGGCGGGACGCGCGGGACCTGACGGAGCAGCAGCCGCCGGTGTGTGGGGTTGTGTGGAGCTTTGGTCCCCCTGGAGGGGGTGCGAAGCTCCACACAACGATGGCCTACGCGGGTCAGCTCTCGTGGTCGCGGAGGTAGCGCTCGACCTTCTCGAGCCACGCCCGATAGGTCGTTCTCTCTACGCTGGGGCGGTAGTTCAGCCCGAGACGATCCGTCGTCCGGCTTAGCTCGGCTTCGTTGAGGGGGAGGGCGAGCAACGCGGAGAGCTCGTATCTGGCCCCCAATCGACTATCTGCGGGTTCATTGGCAACGTATGCCTCGACCGCGGACCAGGGGTCCGGGAACTCGAGGATCCAGTCTTGGTCGAGGTACCCGCCGAAGAACTGCCCCAGCGGCGAGATGGGTCTCTTCCAGAAGAACGGGCCGCTCACAGGACGTCGGGGAAGCTCGTCACGAAGCGGTACCCGTTTGGCATGGTCGCGTCCTTCTGCAGTCGGGTGACAACCGTAGACGCATCTACGGTGCCATCGGCGCCCCTAAGCAGGGTGTGGCCGATCGGGTGGCTGAACGTCAGCGAGATCTCCGTTCGCTGCGCCCCGGACGCTAGAAAGGCGGCGATCTCGTGGCGATGAGCACCGATGTTGGCATAGGTGTAGCGCTCGGCCTCGGCAAGAGTGTTGAAAGTCGACGCCTTGGTGAGGTGGGGTTCGCTAATAAGGCGTTGGGCCAGCTGGGCGTCACTCTGGTCGACGTGCCGTGCCACGGTGTGGCCGGCGCCCTCCAACTCGTGAGCGAGGAGGCCACCGTCTCCCAGCCGGAACATCGCGTTGCGGCCGAGGATGTCGGCGGCGGCCCGGCCGCCGGTCAGCACTCCTTCCTTGACGAGGATCCGGCGACCGAACTTCTCGAGGATGACGGCTTCACCGACCAACGGGATGAGCCCGACGGCGCTCAGGCCGGCGTTGGCGGTGTCGCCCTCCGCCAGGTACCAACCGGCGTTGGCGCTGTCGGCGAGGTCGCCCAAGACGGGGATGAGGCCGATGGTGTCGAGCGCGGTGTGACCCGCACCGATCGCGTCGGCCGGCCGGATGGTCGACTCCCAGAACCGCCGGGCCTCGGGTGCGTCCACCGATGCGGAGCGCAGCGCCTCCGCCGCCAGGTCTCCGGACCCGGAGACCTGGGTGCGGGCCCGGTCCATGAAGTCGAGCGCACGGCGGCGCAGTCCGTCCGCGACCGCCGCCGCGGCGGGGACCTGCCGAACGGTCGACGCGTCGCCCGCGTCGCCCGCCGCGCCCGCGTCGCCCGCCGCGCGCGCGTCGCCCGCCGCGCCCGCGCCGCCCGCCGCGGCGGCCGTGGCCACCACCCCCTGGAGGCGACTGACGCGCATACCGACACCTATCGCTCCCGGGACCGCACCCCCACCGGAGGCCAGCCCGTCGACCGACTGCATGTAGCGCCGGTAGACCTCGACGGCCGCGGCGGCCACCGCCCGCGCCGCCACGACGTCGTCGCTGAACCGCTCGACCGCCTCAGCGCCCGTGCGGAACGCCTCGGCGGCCGACTGCCACCTCCGGGGCTCGACGGCGATCCGCTCGGCGAACGCGGTGCTCGCCTGCCCTCGCCACTGCGCGACCTCCACCCGACCAAGAGCGTGGCCCCCGACCTCCAGCACCGTCGCCACGAATCGCAGCGCCTCGGTCGCCGCGTGCAGCCCGCCGAGGTCAGCCGGGACCAGCGCCTCCACAGGTCCTCCGGCGGCCAAGAGCAGCTCCACCGCTCCAGGGTCAGCCAGCATCGCCGCCTGCTTCCTGACCCTGCACCTGGTCATCGAGCCAAGGCCGGCGCGCACGACCTCCGACTTGTCCACAGGGGGGCGGCGGGGTCAGCAGCGACCCGGGCGCGAAGGGCGGGCTCGCGGCCCCCGTACTCTTGCCTGTCGTGAAGACGTTCGACCAGCTGTTCGCCGAGCTCGCCCAGAAGGCGACGACGCGACCCGACGGCTCTGGGACCGTGGCCGCCCTCGACGCGGGCGTGCACGCGATCGGCAAGAAGATCGTCGAGGAGGCCGCCGAGGTCTGGATGGCCGCGGAGTACGAGAGCGACGACCGCACGGCCGAGGAGATCAGCCAGCTGCTCTATCACCTGCAGGTGCTCATGCATGTGCGCGGCCTCAGCCTCGCCGACGTGTACGCCCACCTCTAGGAACCGGGACACACCCATGCTTCGCATCGCCGTCCCCAACAAGGGCACCCTGTCAGAGTCCGCCGTCGAGATGCTCCGCGAGGCGGGGTACGCCACCCGGCGCGACGCCAAGGAGCTCATCGTCTCCGACCCCGACAATGAGGCCGAGTTCTTCTACCTACGCCCCCGCGACATCGCCATCTACGTCGGTTCGGGCACCGTCGACGCGGGCATCACCGGCCGAGACCTGTTGCTGGACAGCGCGAGTCGAGCGGTTGAGGTGATGACGCTCGGGTTCGGGCGGTCCACCTTCCGGTATGCCGCGCGGCCGGGTGACGTTCGTGACGTCGCCGGCATCGAGGGCAAGCGGGTCGCGACGAGCTATCCCGGGCTGGTCGAGAAAAACCTCGCCGATCACGGTGTCCCTGCGGCTGTCGTCCGCCTCGACGGCGCCGTCGAGACCGCGATCACCCTCGGTGTCGCCGACGTCATCGCCGACGTCGTCGAGACGGGGGCCACCCTGCGGAGCCAGGGCCTGGCCGTCTTCGGGGAGCCCATCCTGCACAGCGAGTCGGTGCTGATCCGCCGCGGCCCGTCGGCCGGATCCGCCGAGGACCACAACGGGTTCGAGGTCCTGCGGCGCCGGCTGCTCGGGGTGGTCACCGCCCGCGGCTACGTCATGCTCGACTACGACGTGCCGGCCGACCTGGTGGACCAGGCGTGCGCGATCACCCCTGGTCTCGAGTCGCCGACCGTCCTGAACCTCCAGGACCGGCGGTGGTGCGCCGTGCGAGCGATGGTCCCGCGCGGGCTGACCAACCGGGTCATGGACGAGCTCTACGACCTAGGGGCGCGGGCCATCCTCGTCACCGACATCGCTGCGTGCCGGTTGTGACCGAGCCCCCGTCCCGGGCGGACCCCCTCCGTCCGTTCGTCAGCCGCCGCGCCCGGCTCGTCGCCACCAGCATGGGCGTAGCCGCGCTGGTCGTGTTCGGCGCGATGGCGGTCCTGCTCCCGGCCAATGCCGGCCTTACGACGTGGCAGGGCGGCGACCGGGTGCTCGTCGCGCTGATCGGCGTGCTCATCGCGGTCGCCTGCTGGAGGTATGCGTCCATCCGTGCCGTGCCGACGCCGCAGGGGCTGCTGGTGCGCAACCTCGTCGTGACCCGGCGGGTGGACTGGGCCCAGGTCATCGGCGTGCAGTTCGGCGGCGGGGCTCCATGGGTGACCCTCGAGCTCGATGACACCGACACGGTGGCCGTCATGGCCATCCAGCGGGCCGACGGTGCGGTGGCGGAGCAGGAGGCCGTCCGGCTAGCCGGGCTGGTGCGTGACCTCGGGGAGGCCAGGGAGGCCGACCGCGTGTGACGCCGAGGGCATCGCCTCCAGTCCACCGTCAGTCCAGGCAGAGCTCGTTGCCCTCGACGTCCTGCATCACCAGGCACGACTCGTTCTCCTCGTCGGCCAGCATCAACCGCACGCGGTGAGCGCCGAGCGCCTCCAGCCTTGCGGCTTCGGTCTCGAGCGCAGCCACGCGCTCGTCGCCCTGCAGCCCTACGCCGACGCGTACGTCGAGATGCAGCCGGTTCTTCACCGTCTTGCCCTCGGGCACCCGCTGGAAGAACAACCTGGGTCCGACGCCGTCCGGGTCCTGAGCGGCCCAGCTCGAGCCCTGCCGGTCAGCCGGCAGCGTGGCGTCGACCGCGTCCCACGACTCGAAGCCCGGGGGGACCGGCGGGTCGACGTATCCGAGCACGGTCTTCCAGAACTCAGCGACCGCACGGGGATTCGCGCAGTCGAACGTCACCTGCACCTGCTTCACACCCGCCATCCCCTCAGCGTAGGGCCGGTGCGGGCACATCGTGCTGCTCAGCCGGTCGGTCCTCGACCCGGCACGGTCGACCCGTCGTGCCCGGACGGCTCGCCGACCACTGGGGGCCGGCAGGCACGGGGGGCCCGACGCCCGAGACCCGAGCGGCGGCCCGCCGACGCATACTGATCGCGACCACCGGGAAGAGAGCGACCGACACCACTCCAGCGCCGACCAGCGCCGCGGCGTTCTCCGGCAGCATCACCCCCGACTCCAGGCCGATCTCGGCGAGGGCCACCGGCAGGGGCAGGGCCGTCGCGGTCAGCAGCATGGCCTCGAAGCGTTCGCGCAGGACCAGGGTCGTCCGGTAGACCAGCAGCGCCGGAACCCCCCGCACCACCAGTAGCAGGACCAGGAAGACCAGCAGCCGGATCGGGTTCTGCACGATCGAGGTGACGTCGAGGCCCATTCCGGAGCTGATGAAGAACACGGGGATGCAGACGCCGTAGCCGACGGCATCCAGCTTGTCGTCGGAGGCGTGTCGTTCGGCGGTGCTCGAGCTCCTGCGCAGCACCATGCCGGCGAAGAAGGCGCCGAGGGCCGCCTCCACCCCGAACTGCTGGGTGACCAGCAACAGGCCGACGAGCAGGACGACGGTGACCCGCAAGGTGGCCTGTGAGGTGTCGTGGCTGTTCTCCAGCACGATGCGAGCCACCCGGGTGCGGGCCATCAGCCGGATCACCCAGGCGAGCACCCAGGCGAAGGCGGCGATGGACGCGTGATCAGGGCTTCCCACCAGGTCCGGTAGGCGCCGAGGAACAGGGAGATCGCGAGGATCGGCAGCACCTCGCCCGCGGCGCCGGCGGCGAAGATCAGCCGACCGAACGGGCCGTTGAGCATGCGCTGTTCCCGCAGGATGGGCAGCAGCGTGCCGAGTGCGGTGGTCGTCAGACTGATGGCCACCGGGAGGAAGGCGCGGACGTACCCGAGCGCCGCCAGCAGGCCGACCACTCCGATGGCGAGCGCCGCGCTCACCACCCAGGCGACCATCGCCTGGTGCCCCGCTCTCTCCCGCAGCATCTTCGGGTCGAGCTCGTATCCCGCCAGCAGGAAGATGAACCCCAGCCCGAGCTCAGCCAACAGTCGCACGTCCGCCGTCGGCGAACCCCAGCACGTGGGGGCCGATGACGATTCCGCCGAGGATGAGGAACAGGACCTGCGGCGGTCGGCCGGGGATGACCCGAGACACGATCGGGGCGAGCGCCGCCACCACCATGACCAGCAGAAGGGTCACCAGGGACGACGGGTTCATGGGTCGATCTGACGCTGCATCGTCTGTTCCCCGATTCGCCGTGTCCGGGCTCGAAGCGGGCCATGTCGGGACCCACAGTCAGAGAAGGTAGTCGCTCACCGACGCCCGAGTGCTCCCCTTGGGGGGTGGAAGGTCTGGATCGGCCAACGGCCTCGTGGGCCCACCGGCGCGCTGGCCCGGCGTCACAGGGTCTCGATCGTCGTGACCACCGTCGTGACACCGGGCTCACGAGGCGTGGAGGAGAAGCCGAAGCGGCAGGGCGGCTCCACCGGCGCCAACCGACCCAGGTCGGAGCCGTCGAACGACCCGGCCGCCGACGTCAACCCGTGGAGGTCGGTGGCGCCGTACCACTCCCGTCGGCCCTCCCGGGCGGTGCCTCGCGTGTGGACGCCGTCCATGACCCGTGCAGCGAGCGGGTCGATGAGCGTGGCCCACGTCGTGCTCGTCGCCAGCGGAGGCGGTACGGCGCGAAGCAGCAGCCCTAACGGGCGGCGGCGTCCGACCCCGAACGTCAGCCGCAGAGACGGGCTGGTGAGGACCCAGCTGGCCCCCCTGTCCTGGCCCGCCGACGGGTCGCCGCCCTGGACGACCTGCACCTCGACCGGCTCCAGCCGTACCTCGTCGAAGACGTAGGTGGACTCGATGACGTTGCGCACCGCGGCATCCGGGGCGAGCAGCACCCGGTGGCCGTCGGCGCGCTCCACCATGGCGTCGGCGAACGGGCCGAGCGGCGTGCGCAGCCACCGGCCGACGACGATGCGGGTGCCGGACGTCGTCCCGACGCCCGCGATCTGCCCCTCGTAGCGTTCCCGGCCGCCCCGGCTGCCCCGGCCGCCCCGGCTGCCCCGGCTGCCCCGGCTGCCCCGCCTCACCGGCTCGGCCCGGGCTCGCCCAGCAAGCGGTGGGGGAGCCCAGCGCCGGCGAGCGCCTCGGCCACCACGTCGGCCATGGCGGCATACCCGCGGTCATTGGGGTGGAAGGAGTCCGGGGCGAGCAGGCCGCGCCAGCCGCGGGGTCCGCCGGCCCGCATGTCGGCGAGGACCAGCCGGCCCATCGCCGCACGCTGCCGGATGACGTCGTCGACACGACGCGCCTCGCGGTGGGGGTTGGGCAGGTTCATGACGACGGTATGGTCGGGCAGCCGGTCGAGCATCAGTGTGAAGCGGTCGGTCAGCCCGCCCCGCAGTCGTGGCGAAACCACGTCGTTGGAACCGATGACGACGGTGACCAGGTCGGGTGGTCCCTCGCCGGCGACGATGGTGTCGAGCGCCGGCAGCTGAGACCCGACAAGGTCGCCGACCCGCGCCCCGGTCACCGACAGGTTCACCAGCCGGTGCGTCCAGCCGCCCGCGGTCAGGCGGGCGGAGAGCTGCCCGACCCATCCGTGCATCGGGTCCGAGGCTCCGATGCCCTGGGTCATCGAGTCACCGAGGGCCACCCACAGTGGGCCGGTACGCGTGAGGGCGGCCTCGTTCGACCGGGCCCAGAACTCGGCGTACGGCCGGGTCTGCGCCTGCACCTCACGCACCCCCGGGAAGACGCGGCCGAGCACCCGCACCACGGGCCCCGGCGGACGGGGGCCGAGGTCGGCGAGGGCGTCGTCGATGATCATGACTCGCCCACCAGGGCCATCCCGGGACGCAGGGTCAGCGCCACGGCGAGCTGGGCCACCATGAAGACGACCAACGAGACCCAGACGCCGTGGAACCCGCCGGTGGCGTCCCGGATGGCACCCATCGCCAGCGGGCCGAGCGAGGCGACGCCGTAGCCCACGAGGAAGCCCATGGCGCTCAGGCCCCCGCTCGCATGCGGCGTCGCGGCGGCTCGCACGAGCAGGACCAGGGCGAGGGCGAACGAGCTGCCCTGACCGAGCCCGGCGAGGACCGCCCAGAGCCAGGGAGCGCTGTCCGGCGCGAGCACGAGCCCCACCAGCCCGGCCGTCCCGATGAGCCCCACCGGGACGAGCATGGTGCGCAGGTCGTGCACCCGGTCGGTGACGGCCGGGACCACGAGGCCGGCGAGGATCTGGGCGGCGCTGAACACGGAGAGCAGGTAGCCGGCGTGCTCGACGTCCCAGCCCAGCCCGATGAAGGAGGGAGCCAGCCAAGCGAGTGTGGAGTAGAAGACCCAGGACTGGACGGCGAGATAGACCGAGACGAGCCACGCCGTGCGGCTGCGCCACGGCAGCCGCGAGCCGACCGACCGCGCGATGACCTCGGCCCGATGCCGCCAGACCGCTCGGGAGAGCGGGTACCAGACGACGACGGCCACCAGCCCGATGACTGACCACGATGCGAGCGATCCCTCCCATGACCCGAGGAGTCGCGCCAGGGGTGCTGAGAGGGCCGCGGAGGCCGTGGCACCGCCCATGAGGGCGACCATGTAGACGCCGGTCACGAGCCCGACCCGCTCCGGCGGGAACATCGTTTTGACCAGTCGGGGCAGCAGGGTGCCGGCGACGGCTATCCCGACGCCGAGCACGAGCGTCGCGGCGTACAGCACCGGAAGACTCGAACCCATCAGCCGCAGGGCCGAGCCCACGGCGGCCAGGACGGTGGCCACCAGGACGACGGGGGCCGACCCCCACCGCGTGCTCGCCCAGTGCGCGACCGGGGCGAACACGCCCATGCAGAGCACCGGAAGGGTCGTGAGGACGCCGACGGCGGCGTTGCTCAGACCGAGGTCGGAGCTGATGAGTCCGACGAGAGGCGGGACGCCCGCCAGGCCGACCCGGAGGTTGGCCGCCACGGCCACCAGCCCCACGACGAGGAGCCACGCCGGCGGTAGCCAGGGGAAGGCGCGGCCGCCCCCCGCCGTGGCGGTGGCGTCCTGCGGGACGGTGCTGGACATGGTCCGGCCAGTCTCACACGGTGGGGCATGGGACCGACGGCTCAACCGTGGCGCCGGTCGCCTCATGACAACCCGTGCCCGGGTTCACGACCCGTAGGCGGCCAGGAAGACCCGAACGGCCTCCGCTGCGTGGTCGCGCTGGGCGTCCGCGCCCGGAATGGCGGCGTCGCCGAGGAGCATGGCGTCGTTGACCGGACCGCCCATGACCAGCCAGTTGAACGTGCTCGCGGCCGTCTCGGCCGCGCCCGGTCGCAACAGGCTGCGGGCCGCGAGGCCGGCCATCACCGCCGACAGCTCCGTCATGGCCCGCGCAGGGCCGGCGTCATGGAGGGCCGCAGCCAGGTCGGGGAACCGGGCCACCTCGCCGATCACCAGGCGGCGCAGCTGCATGAGTCGCGGGGTGAGCACCACCTCGAGCTGCCGCTGCGCATACTCCTGGAGGAATGCCGGGACGTCCGACCGGCGTAGGGCCAGGACGTCCGCCGCCCCGTTGACCCGTCCTCCTGGCGCCCCCGGGCGCGTCGGGTGGACCGCGTCGCCCGCCGACCAGGTCATCGTCGAGACGAGCGCGACGAACAGCGCTTCCTTGTTGCCGAAATGGGCGTAGACCGTCTGCTTGGACACCTGCGCGCGAGCGGCCACGTCGTCCATGGAGGTCCCGAGGTAGCCGTGGGCGAGGAAGAGATCCTCGGCCGCGTCGAGGATCGCCCGATGCTTGCGGCCGGAGGCGGAGCTCGGTCGAGCGGACGCAGCGGAGGGGCCCGGTACGCGAAGGGTGACGGTGGTTGAGGTGGTTGCGGCGCTGCTCACGTAGCCTCCTGACGTGCCTTGCGAAGAGTGTACTGGACGGTCTAGTTTGTTAAGAACTGGACCGTCCAGTGTGATGGGAGTGACGACATGACTGAGTTCCTCAGCACGACCCGGGGCGATGCGGTGGCCTACGACCTGCGCGGCACCGGCCCGGCCGTGATCTTCGTGGCCGGGGCCAGGCCGCACCGAGCCACCGACCCCATCACCACCCCCACGGCGGTCGCCGCAGCGGAACGGGGTCTGACCACCGTCGTCTACGACCGACTGGGCCGAGGGGAGAGCCCCGCAGCCGGGCGGATCGACCTCGACCGGGAGCTCGCCGCGATCTCCGCCCTGATCGAACGGGCCGGGGGCGGCGCAGTGCTGTGCGGGCACTCGTCGGGGTGCTGGATCTCGTTGGCCGCGGCGGCCGCCGGCCTGCCGGTCTCAGGACTTGTCCTCTGGGAGGCGCCCGGGAGCGAGAGCGGCGGGAGCAACGCGAGGTGGATCGCCGAGGTCGAGCGTCGGATGGACGCTGGAGACCTGGAGGGTGCGCTCCGGCACTACATGAAGGACATGCCGCCCGAATGGTTCGAGGGGGCCCGCCACTCACCGGACTTCGCGGACACGCTGGCGCTGGTACCCAGCTTCCGTGCCGACGGCGAGGCCATGGTCTGGCAGCAGTCCGCCCCCTGCCCGAGCTGCTACGCGGTGTGCGGGTGCCGCTCGAGGCCGTCGTCGGTGAGCAGACCTTCCCCGAGATGCCCGACGTGGCGCGGGCGCTGGCCGACGCGGTGCCCGGTGGGGTCCACCGCGTGCTGCCCGGTGCAGATCACTCGTGGCAGCCGGAGCCCATGGCGGCCGAGCTGAGCCGGTTCGTCCGGAACGCGAAGGCGGCCGCGTGAGCGTCGACGCGGCCGGGCCGCTCGACCACACCTTCGCCGGCTGCCTGCTGGGTGAGGCCGGCGGCGTCTCCTGGGTCTGCGTCCTGGTGCCTGGTTCGGTCGCCCTGCTCGGCACCGGCCGGGCGGTCAAGGTCTCGGGCACCATCGACAGCCAGCCCTTCACGACGGCGCTCATGCCCACCGGCGCCGGCGGCCACATGCTGCCGGTCAAGGCCGCGCTGCGCCGCAGCCTTTGCAAGGACGTCGGCGACGACGTCACCGTCCACATCGACCAGCGGGTGAGCTGAGAACGGTCACTCCGTCAGAGCAGTGACGTCTCCAGCAGCACATCGGCGCGGGCGCGGGCGTCGTCGGCGGCGAACATGGCGTCCTCCTGACGCGCCCAGCGCTCCCAGTTGGGCCGATAGGCCTCACCGTCGCGGGCGATCCCTCGGTCGAACCTTACGTCGCGCCCGGCCTCGACCCACACGCGTACCGTCGCGTAGTCACCCGCCGGCCGCACGCTCGAGCCGACGCCCTCTAGCACGAGGAGGTCGGTGGGGGCGATGACGGCCGTCCCGTCCCACCCGTCGCGCACCCAGCTCCACCGCCGGTATGCCGCCGGCGCACCGTGTGAGAGCGGCTCCAGCACCTGGGTGGTCACCAGGTCCACCACCTCGGCCAGGCCGTCCCAGCCGGGGACGAGGTCGTCCACGTGGACCAAAGTGGCACCCAGGGCGCCGGTGACCGCCCCGGAGAAGGTCGACTTGCCGGCGCCGCTCGGGCCGTCGACCGCGACGACCCGCAGGGAGCCGACCGCGGCCGGGCGGTCGCGGACCAGGCGGACCACCTCGGCGAGGGCGGCCGCAGGGTCGCGGGTCGTCAGGGCCGCATGAACCATGGCCCGGAGAGTAGCGGCGCCTGGCTACCGTGGTCGTATGACCGTCGCCACCCGCGTCATCGCCTGTCTCGACGTCGACGCGGGGCGGGTCGTCAAGGGCGTCAACTTCGTCGGGCTTCGAGACGCCGGCGACCCGGTCGAGCTGGCGCAGACCTACGACGAGCAGGGCGTCGACGAGCTGACCTTCCTCGACGTCACCGCCAGCAGCGGCGACCGGCAGACCACCTACGACATCGTCACCCGGACGGCGGAGCAGGTGTTCATCCCCCTCACCGTCGGGGGTGGGGTGCGCACGGTCGAGGACGTCGACCGGCTCCTGCGCGCCGGCGCCGACAAGGTGGGCGTCAACACGGCGGCGATCGCCAGGCCCGAGCTCATCGCGGAGATCTCCGACCGGTTCGGTGCGCAGGTGCTCGTGCTGTCGGCCGACGTGCGGCGTCGCCTCGGCGACGACGGCCGGCCCACCGACGACTTCGTGATGACGACCCACGGCGGCCGGGTCCCAGTGGATCTCGACGCCGTGCAGTGGTGCGCGCGGGCCGCCGAGCTCGGAGCCGGGGAGATCCTGCTCAACTCGATGGACGCCGACGGCACCCGCGACGGGTTCGACATCGAGCTGATCCGAAAGGTCCGGGCGGCGGTCACCGTGCCCATCGTGGCCAGTGGTGGAGCCGGCCGCGCCGAGGACTTCGCGCCGGCCGTGGCGGCGGGCGCCGACGCGGTGCTCGCGGCCAGTGTCTTCCACTTCGGCGACCTCACCGTAGGTGAGGTCAAGGACGCGATGCGAGCGGCCGGCGTGACCGTCCGCTGACCAGCGCCGCCCGACCTGCGCCGCCCGACCTGCGCCGCCCCACCCCGGCGCCGCCCCACCCCGGCGCGATCCATCGGGCTGGCCGGTGTCCTCAATGTCCGCCTGATCCGGTCATAGAACGGACTCGAGCCCGCCCGTCGGTCCTAGCCGAGCCCCAGGTCGGCGGCCTCGAGCTCGGCCACCGCATCGGGCGGTCCGTCGACCTCGACGTCCGCCACCCGTGCCCGACCGGCCGCGAACAGGGTGAGGTCTCCGGGGGTGCCCCGCACGACGACGGTCCCGACGTCGGTGGGCTTCTTGGCGGCGTGCCGGCCGTAGCCCTCGGCGACGAGCACCACGCCCGCCGGGACGCGGCGGAAGAACAGCCGTGACCCACTCTTGAGGGCGTCCCACAACGCCCGTTCCAGACCGATGTCGAGCATGCGGTGCTCCGCTCCCGGCTGGGCGCGGAGCACGTCCTCGTGGTGGATGAAGAACTCCCCGAGGTTGGCGAGCTCGTCCAGCCGCTCGATCCGCAAGGGGGACAGTCGCGGCGGGCCCTGGCGGATCTTTTCGACCAGCGGCTCCCACGACCCGTCCGCCGTCGAACGCATCGCTGCGTCGAGCCGCCCCTTGAGCGGGGGGACGACCATGCCCAGGGCCAGGTCCGGCCGCGCGTCGCGCAGGTGCAGGTGGGCGGCCAGGTCGCGCGTCAGCCATGGGTCGTCGAGGGTCGGCGCGTCCGGGCCGAGGCGCAGGAACGTGTCGCAGATGCCGTACCGCTCCTGTTGGGCGTAAGAGGTCATCCGGTCATCGTCTCAAAGCGGTGGGAGCCATCCGCAGGCCCCCGTAGCATCGCGCCCCATGACCGCCGCCCCGACGACCCCGACAACCCCGGGTCCCTCGGCAGTCCGGTTGATTCGCCCGGTCGCCGAGCGTCAGGCGGAGCTCCTCGCGATGATGGACGAGTTCGCCGCCGACCGCATCGATGGTGGGGCGATGGGTTCACAGACCGTCGAGCAGCTGCGCGACCCCGACCGGTTCCGGGTCTGGGTCGAGATGCTCGACCGCTACGAGGACGGCGTGGGCGTGCCCGACGACCTCGTCCCCAGCTCTTCGCGATGGGTCGAGGAGGACGGCCGGCTCGTAGGGTTCATCTCCCTGCGGCACGAGCTCAACGCCTACCTGCTGGACCAGGGCGGCCACATCGGGTATGCGGTGCGGCCCACCGCCCGGGGCCGCGGGGTCGCCACCGCCGCGACGGCGCTCATGCTCACGGAGTGCCGCCGACGCGGGATCGACCCGGTGCTCGTCACCTGCGACGACGACAATGTGGCCTCGGCGACCGTCATCGAGCGCAACGGTGGCCTGCTAGAGGACGTGCGCGCCGGCAAGCGGCGCTACTGGTTGCGCGTCGGTCCCTGACGGCCCCGGAGATGCGGCGCCCAGCACCTGATGTGGTGGGGCATGACGACCGACTACCGCCAGCCCGCAGCAGACCTCCCGGCCGGCCGGATGCCCCTCTTCGGCTTCGGCACCTGGCAGATCAGCGAGGCCGACGCACCTGAGGCGGTGTTCACCGCCCTCGAGGTCGGCTACCGGCACATCGACACGGCCACCGGGTACGACAACGAGGCCGGGGTCGGTCGGGCCATCGCCGCAGCAGGACTGCCTCGAGAGTCCCTCTTCGTGACGACGAAGCTGCCGCCGGACCACGCGGGGCGCGAGCGCCGCACGATCGAGGAGAGCCTGGCCAACCTGGGCCTCGACCACGTCGACCTGTGGCTCGTCCACTGGCCGCCGAACGGGTCCGCGACGCCGAAGGTGTGGCCCGAGGTGGTCCGCGCCCAGCAGGACGGGCTGGCCACCGCCGTCGGGGGGAGCAACTACTCGCTGGCCCAGATCGACGAGCTGACCGAGGCGACCGGGGTGACCCCGGCGGTGAACCAGCTCCGCTGGAGTCCGGCGATCTACGACGCCGCGGAAGCCGCCGGGCTGCATGAACGCGGGGTGGTGCTCGAAGGCAACAGCCCGTTCAAGGCGGCGGATCTCGACGATCCCACCCTCGTTCGCGTGGCCCATGAGCGCGACGCGACGACAGCACAGGTCATCGTCGCCTGGCACGTGGCCCAAGGGTTCGTCGTCATCCCCAAGTCGTCGCGGCGGGAGCGGATCGAGGCCAACGCGGCGGGAGCTCGCATCGAGCTCACGGCGGACGAGGTCGCGGCGGTGGACGGCCTGGGCGGTTAGTCCTCGGTTAGTCAGTCCAGGTACTCCCGGGGTTGCCTTCGGGCCCGTCAGGGAGGAGGGTGGCGCTCTTCAATCCCTCGGGGGGACGGGTCGCGCGGCAGCGCGAGAGGGAGATGGCGATGAGCCGTCGCAGGGCAGCACTCACGGCCGCGGTCGCGGCAGGGATTCTCACAGTGGCGTCGACGGTCACCGCCACGGCATCGACCCCGGTCGGGCCCACCGACACCGCGGTCACCGTCGACACGGCATACGTCAAGGCGAACGGCCGGCCGATCACTTCCGCCGACGCCATCTCCGCCTGCGGTGCCAACAAGCGCCAGCAGAACGAGCCCTCGACCGCGGTGGACCCCCGGCAACCCAACATCATCGTGGCCGGCTCCAACGACTACTGCACAGTCGAGAAGGCCGGCGGGACGTGGACCGGCTTCTACCGCAGCACGAGCTCCGGCTCCGCGTGGGTCGACAGCCTGCTGCCGGGCTACCCGACGGACACGTCGCCCGAAGGTCTGGCCAGCCCCCTCCAGCAGCGGGGCATCGCCAACGCCGGCGACCCGGTGCAGGCCTGGGATCTGAACGGCCGGCTCTTCTACATGGGCAACGCCTTCAACCGCGCCGCCCCCCAGAACGGCTCGGTCTGGGTCGCGACCTACGACCAGGACGCCGCCCATTACGTGCGCACCGTCATCGTCGGCAGCGGCACCCCGGCGCTCAACGGTCGGTTCAACGACAAGACGGCGATCGAGGTCGACCGGGGCGTCAGCAGCCGCTACCGGGGCAACGTGTATGCCGCGTGGAGCGTCTTCCAGGGCGTCGGCGGCAACAACTCGATCTCCTTCGTCCGCTCCACCGACCACGGCGCGACGTTCAGCCAACCGCAGAAGATCTCGACCGGTTCCAAGAACGTCCAGTTCGCCGACATCGCCGTGACCAGCAACGGCACCGTCTACGTCGCGTACCGCCAGTTCGACAGCAGCCGCGGCCACCAGGAGAACTCGATCCAGTACGTCGTCTCGACCGACGGGGGCCGCAGCTTCAGCAAGCCGGCGACCGCCACGACGTTCGAGCCGTTCGACGCAGCCGACTCGGCCGGCGACCCGGCCGCCGCGGCCGCGGCGCACGACCAGGCCTACAAGAACGCCGACGGCCCCGCGTCGGAGGCCGGTGAGGAGTCGGTCGGCGACAGCCGCGACTGCGGCTCCGGGCCCCTGGCCTGCCAGAGCGGGTTCGTCTTCTTCCGTCACGACAGCCAGCCGCGGATCACCGCCGACCCCAAGGCCGCCGGCCAGAAGGTCTACCTCGTCTACGACGCGACCATTCCCGGCACCGAGCGGGCGTCGCAGACCACCTACAACACCGCCGACCCGGTCGGCACGACGTTGCGCGTCGGTCAGGGCGGCATCTACTACGCCAGCCTGAGCGGCCTGGGTGGCACATGGACCACGCCGACGCTGCTGGAGCCGACTCCCGTGGGTCACCAGCTCTTCCCGGACATCAACGCCGACGGCGGCTACCTCCACGCCGTGTGGCACGACAGCCGTAACGACCGCGCCTACAACGTTCAGTACCCGCCGGGCAACAACGGCGCCGTGCGCGATGCCGGTGGGTTCGCGGCGGCGGTGCCGGGGCTGGACACGTACGCCACGTCCTCAACCACCGAGGGGGCGACCTGGGCCACCGCGGTGCCGGTCTCCACCGTCACCCAGATGCCGAACGACGAGATGTTCGGTGACCGGCGGGTCCCGTTCCACGGCGACTACAACTACGTGTCGTCGGTGGGCGGGTTCGCCTACAACGTCTGGACCGACACCCGCCAGGTGGTCGGTGGCGACGACCCGCGCTACGTGGGCGGAGAGGGCTTCGACGTCCAGCAGTGCCGCCCCCAGCTGCCGGACGGCTCCTTCGCGCCGGACCAGTGCCCGAACGCGGGTGGGCTAGACCAGGATATCTATGGCCGGGCGACCACCGGCTGACCACCCTGACGTCGTCGGTCCCCTGACCGGTCTCGCGACCGGTCAGGGGACCCAGACGCTGTGGTCGTGGGCGAAGACCACGGCTCTGGGGTCCAAGTCCTGGAGCCGGGCCAGCCACGTCGGAGAGGACGGCAACGGCGGGGTATGCCCGTCCTGCCGGGCCTGGTGCGCGAGCGCGTCCGCGGCGTACGCCGAGGCCGTGTCGTGGCTCTGTCCGGCCAGCACCGCGGTGCCGTCGGGCAACCGGACGACGACGGACGGGTGGCCGTCGGTGTGCCCCGGTGTCGGGACGAGCACGATGCCCGGCAGCACCTCGGTCTCGCCGTCCAGCTCGACGAACCGTGACCCCTCGAGCAGCTCGGGCAGCGTGTAGTCCGGCGTCGTGCGGGCGGCTGACAGCTCGGCGCGCTGGACGAACGTCGGTTGGCTGTGCAGCTCGGGGTTCCCGCCGCAGTGGTCGAAGTGCAGGTGGCAGTTGGTCACATGGGTCACGTCACTCGGCTCCATCCCGATGTCGCGTAACGCTTTTCGCAACGAATGCCGGCGAGGGCGGTAGTGCGCGTCGACGTCCGGATGCGAACCCATGCCGGTGTCGAGAAGGAGCACGGCGTCGTGCAGCCGCACGACGTAGCCCAGGACGGGCTCCACCCGTGGGCTCTTCGTGCCGGTCTCTGTCTTCGGACGGACGAAGTACCCGTAGTGGATGCGCCGTACCGCCCCGGCCGCCAGGTCGAGCGGGCTCGTCACGACCGTCACGCCCCTTCGGCCCGGTAGGTGCGGCGGTAGGCGAGCGGGGGCATACCGACGGCGGAGGTGAGGTGCTGCCGCAGCGACGCCGCCGTGCCGAACCCCGACTGCTCCGCGACCCGGTCGACCGGCAGCGCGGTGGTCTCCAGCAGGTGCCGGGCGTGGTCGACGCGCACGCGGAGCAGCCAGGTGCCCGCCGTCTCTCCGGTCTCCTCGCGGAAGCGGCGGGTGAAGGTGCGCACGCTCATGCCCGCCCGGGCCGCGAGCTGCGCGAGCGTCACCGGCTCGTCGAGGTGGGCGAGGACCCAGGTGCGGGCCGGCCCGGTGCCCTCGTCGTCAGCCTCCGGGACGGGCCGTTCGATGAACTGGGCCTGCCCGCCGGAGCGCCACGGGGCGACGACCGCGCCACGGGCGACCCGGTTGGCCACGTCGGTGCCGAGGTCGCGCCTCAGCACGTGCAGCAGCAGGTCGATCCCGGCGGCGTTGCCGGCAGAGGTGAGGATGTCGCCGTTGTCGACGTAGAGGACATCGGGGTCGAGCAGCACCTGGGGGAACAGCCGCCGGAAGTGGTCCGCGTGCGCCCAGTGCGTCGTCGCGTCGAGCCCGTCGAGCATCCCGGTCGCCGCGAGGACGAACGCGCCGGTGCAGATCGACAGCCAGCGCACCTCAGGCCGGGCCGTGCCGAGTAGGACGGCGAGGTCGTCGGGCAGCTGGCCGTCGCCGAACGCTCGTCGGTCGACGACGCCCGGGATGACGACGGTATCGGCGCTCGCGAGGGCGGTGTTCGGGTGGGTTGGGGTGACGCCGTAGCCCGCCGAGGTCGTCACCGGGCCGTCGTCGACGCTGACGGTGAGCACCTGGTACGCCGGAACGGCCGGCGGCGCGTAGGCGCCGGTCCCGGGCCACGCCGGGTCGATGGCGCTGGCGGTGAAGAAGCGGTGGGGCAGGCCCAGCTCGAAGGCGACGACGCTCGGCAGGGCGAGGACGACGACGCGGTGAGGGCGACGCAGACTCATGGCCGGATCCTTGCACATCATGTCCCTCCGGCCACTCGTGGTCGGTCGATGCGACCGGGCAGGATGACGCCGTGGCACAGACCGAACCCCTCCGTGACACCGGTGACTCCGGCGACGCCGATGTCTCCGGCGACGGCACCGACCGCCGCGCGGCGCACCCGCCGCGGGTGCCGCCGCGGATCCACCCGGCATGGTGGGTCGCCGTCGTCGCCTTCCTCACCGCGATCGGCGCCGCCGGGTTCCGCTCCACGCCAGGGGTGCTCATCACCCCGCTGCACGACGAGTTCGGCTGGCCCATCGGGCTCATCGGCCTCGCCGTGTCGGTCAACCTCGTCCTGTTCGGACTGACGGCCCCCTTCTCCGCCGCGCTCATGCTGCGCTTCGGCATCAAGCGGGTCGTCGCCACCGCCCTGGCGCTGGTCAGTGTCGGGTCGCTGCTGCCCGTGTGGATGACGGCGTCCTGGCAGCTCATCCTCTGCTGGGGCGTCCTCGTCGGCCTGGGCACCGGGGCCATGTCGATGTCCCTCGTCGCCGTCGTCACCGACCGGTGGTTCGTCAAGAACCGCGGCGTGGTCAGCGGCATCCTCACCGCCGCCGGGGCGACCGGCCAGCTCGCCTTCCTCCCCGTGCTCGCGTGGCTGGCCGAGAACCACGGCTGGCGGTCGGCGGCCATCGCGACCGCCTCGTGCGCGATGCTGGTCGTGCCCCTCGTGCTCTGGCGCTTTCACGACCACCCCCGCGACCTGGGGGTCACGCCCTACGGCGCCCCCGCCGCCGAACCGGTCAGCGTCAAGCCGCGGCTGCCCTACAACCCGGCCCGGATGGCCGTGATGACGCTGCGTGACGCCAGCGGCCGTGGGGTGTTCTGGCTGCTCGCCGGCAGCTTCGCCGTCTGCGGTGCGTCGACCAACGGCTTGGTGGGCACGCATTTCATCCCGGCGGCCCACGACCACGGAATGCCCCAGACCGCGGCGGCGTCGCTCCTGGCGGTCGTCGGCATCTTCGACATCGTCGGCACCATCTTCTCCGGTTGGCTCACCGACCGTTACGACCCGCGGTTCCTGCTGGGGATGTACTACACGCTGCGCGGCGCCTCCCTCTTCCTGCTGCCGTCACTGTTCGGGGACGCGGTGCACCCGAGCATGCTGGCGTTCATCCTCTTCTACGGGCTCGACTGGGTCGCGACGGTCCCGCCGACGATGGCTTTGTGCCGCAACGCGTTCGGCGAGCGCGGACCGATCGTCTTCGGCTGGGTCTTCGCGTCCCACCAGCTCGGCGCCGCGGCTGCGGCCCTCGCCGCCGGCGTCGTGCGCGACCAGCTGGGCACCTACGACCTCGCCTGGTACGCCGCCGGGGCGCTCTGCGTCGTCGCCGCCTCCCTCTGCGTCTCGATCCGCTACCGGCCCGAGGTCACGCGGCCGGTGGCCGCCGAATAGGGCCGACACAGCCGCGGCGAGCACGACAATGGGCGTTGGTCCGCCATCAGCCCGGTCCCGACCACGTCGGGACGACCAACGCCCGTTCTGGTGCACGCACCAGGGACTGGGCATACCCAGTCGTTCCTGTCGGTTGAGCGTGAGAGGCTGAACTGCTGGTCGCCCGCGCCGCGCGGAGGGTCCACGGGGATCCCCGCGCCGGCCGCTCAGCGTCGGGAGCGCCAGCCGCTGCTGGCCCGTCTCATCATCCATCGCACAACCAGGGAGCCCCTTCGTGTCGACGCTCGGTCCGGTCGCCTCCACCGCCACGCTGCGGGCCGGCTTCCGCGTCATCGGCCGAGGGATGTCGGAGCAGCGCAGGTGGGTCGGCACCGCAATCTTCGGCAGCACGATCTACGGGATCCTGACCGGCGGCACCGCCTGGGTCATCGGCCGGGTCGTCCACGACACCGTGGCGCCGGCCATCGCCGCTCGGTCCGTCACGGTCGCGCAGCTCACCGGCGCGGGTCTGCTGCTGGCCGCCGTCGTCGTCGGCAACGTCCTCGGCATCGTCCTGCGCCGGCTCGCGGCCGGTGTGGCCGTCTACAACCTCGGGGCCAGCTACCGGCGCCGGGTGACCCGCCAGTACCTGCGCCTGCCGCTCGCCTGGCACCACCGGCACCCGTCCGGTCAGCTGCTCTCCAACGCCAACTCCGACGTCGAGTCGATGTGGAACGTGTTCCAACCGTTGCCGATGGCGTTCGGGGTCGTCGTCATGCTCGTCTTCGGTGCGGTGCAGATGTTCCTCGTCGACCCGTTCCTCGCCGCCATCGGCATGACGGTCTTCCCGGCTCTGTTCGTCGTCAACCTCGCCTTCCAGCGCATCATGTCGCCCAAGGTCACCCGCGTGCAGCAGCTGCGGGCCGAGGTGTCCGAGGTCGCGCACGAGAGCTTCGAGGCGGCCCTCGTCGTCAAGAGCCTGGGCCGTGAGGACCAGGAGGCCGCGCGGTTCACGGCCAAGACGCACGAGCTGCGCGACGCCAACATTGCGGTGGGCCGGTCGCGGGGCGTCTTCGACCCCGCCATCGAGGCGATCCCGACGATCGGCACCCTGGCCGTGCTCGCCGTCGGTGTCTGGCGCGTCTCCACGGGGCACCTGACCGCGGCCGAGGTCGTCCAGATCGCCTACCTGTTCTCCATCCTCGCCTTCCCCGTCCGGGCGCTGGGGTGGGTGCTCGCCGAGCTGCCCCGTTCCGTCGTGGGCGCCGACCGGGTCGACGCCGTCCTCGCGGCGACCGGGTCGATGGTCTACGGCTCCAAGCCCATCGCCGAGGCGGGCGCCAGCCGGCTCGCCCTCGACGACGTCTCGTACGCCTACCACGTCGAGGTCGGCGACGGCGAGATTGAGCGCAACCCCGCCCTGACCGACGTCACGCTGTCCGTCCCGGCCGGGGGCACCACCGCCCTCGTCGGTCCCACCGGGTCCGGCAAGTCGACCCTGACCAATCTCATGGTGCGGCTGGTCGACCCCGACTCCGGCGCCGTCCTCGTCGACGACATCGACCTGCGTCAGGTGCGCCGGGGCGGCATACCCGAGGTCGCGGCCCTCGTGGCCCAGCAGACCTTCATGTTCGACGACACCGTGCGCGGCAACGTCACCCTCGGGGCAGAGCGCACCGACGACGAGGTGTGGGAGGCGCTGCGGGTGGCGCAGGGTGACGGGTTCGTCCACCGGCTCGGGGCGGGGCTCGACACCCGGGTGGGGGAGCGCGGCACCAGCCTGTCGGGAGGCCAGCGCCAACGGATCGCGCTGGCTCGTGCGGTGATTCGCGAGCCACAGCTGCTGATCATGGACGACGCCACGTCGGCGGTGGACCCGGCGGTGGAGCAGCAGATCCTCGCCGCCCTGCGGGAGACCAGCGCCGGCACCACCGTGCTCGTCGTCGCCTACCGGATGGCCACCATCGCCCTCGCCGACGACATCGTCTACATCGAGGAGGGCCGCGTCGTCGACCACGGCACTCATGAGCAGCTCGTCGACCGTTGCGTCGGCTACCAGCGGCTCGTCACGGCGTATGCCCGTGAGGCCGCCGAGCGGGTGGCCCTCGCCGCCGAGGAAGCGGACGCGACCAGCGTGGGAGCCGGCCGATGAGCCTGCGCAGCGCTCCCGTGACCGACCACTCCGACATCGAGTCGGGCGGCGACCTGACGACCTGGCAGACCCTCAAGCGCGGTGTCGAGGTCTCGCCCGAGCTCAAGAAGGGCATCGGCGTCACCATCGCCCTGGCCGTGCTGTCGACGCTCGGGAAGGTGATGGTCCCCTTCGTCGTGCAGCGCACCACCGACGAGGGGATCCTCGGGGGCGGGGGCCCTGATGCCGGCATCGTCCTGCGCTACGTCCTCGTCGCCCTGGTCGGTGTCGCCGTCACCGCCGTCAGCTCCTACTTCGTCAACGTCCGGCTGTTCACCGCCTCGGAGAACGGCCTGTCGACGCTGCGGATCCGGGCGTTCCGGCACATCCACGACCTGTCGATGCTGAGCCAGAACACCGAGCGCCGTGGGTCCCTGGTCTCCCGAGTGACGTCCGACGTCGACACCATCTCGATGTTCGTCCAGTTCGGCGGGCTCATGCTCATGGTCAACCTCGCGCAGCTGACCCTGGCCACGGTGCTCATGGTCATCTACAGCCCGCCGCTGGCCGCGGTGGTCTGGATCTGTTTCCTGCCGCTGTTCTTCATCATCCGCCGCTTCCAGGGCATCGTCGGGCGGGCCTACACGAAGGTTCGCGAGCGGGTGGGCGACATGCTGGCGGCGATCTCCGAGGCGGTGGTCGGTGCGTCGACGATCCGGGCCTACGGCGTGGAGGACCGCACCGCCGAGCGCATCGACGTCGCCGTCCAGGCCCACCGCCGGGCGGCTATCGGCGCTCAGACCCGCGCGGTCATGGCGTTCACCACGGGCCAGCTCGTGTCGGGGCTCACCACGGCGGTCGTCATCATCGTCGGCACCGTGCTTGCTGTGCACGGCCGGCTCACCCTGGGTGAGCTGCTGGCGTTCCTGTTCCTCGTCAACCTGTTCACCATGCCGGTTCAGCAGGCCACCGAGATCCTCAACGAGATGCAGAACGCCGTCGCTGGCTGGCGCCGGGTGATCGGCATCATCGACACCAAGGCCGACGTCGCCGACCCCGGCGACGACGGGGTCGACCTGCCGCGCGGGCCGATCACGGTGGGGTTCGAGGACGTGTCCTTCGCCTATCCCGGCGGCGACACCGTGCTCCACGACGTGACGCTGCGCATCGCGCCCCGCTCGCGGGTCGCGGTGGTGGGGGAGACCGGCTCCGGCAAGTCCACCCTCGCCAAGCTCCTCACCCGGCTCATGGATCCCACGTCCGGCGCGGTCACGATCGACGGCGTCGACCTGCGCACCGTGCGGTTCGGCTCGCTGCGCAGCCGCATCGTCCTCGTGCCCCAGGAGGGGTTCCTCTTCGACGCGTCGCTGCTCGACAACATCCGTTACGCCGCGCCCGAGGCCACCGAGGACGACGTGCTGCTCACCCTGACCGAGCTCGGCCTGGACCCGTGGCTTGCGACCCTGCCGCAGGGCCTGGCGACCGATGTCGGGCAGCGGGGCGAGTCTTTGTCGGCGGGGGAGCGCCAGCTCGTCGCCCTGGCCCGGGCCTATCTCGCCGACCCCGACCTGCTCGTGCTCGACGAGGCCACGTCGGCCGTTGACCCCAGCACCGAGGTCCGCATCCAGCGCGCGCTCGACAGCCTCACCCGGGGGCGCACCTCGATCGCCATCGCCCACCGGCTCTCCACCGCGCAAGCGGCCGACGAGGTCATCGTCGTCGACGACGGGCGCATCGTCGAACGCGGCCCGCACACCCAGCTGGTCGACGACGGCGGCGTGTATGCCCGACTGCACGCCTCCTGGGTCACCCAGCAGCACAGCGGCGTCTAGCCCGCCCGCCCGCCGCCCGCAGGCGCGACGCATACCCCCCGCGTTTCCCCCTCATCCCCGCGTTTTGCCCTAATAGGAGCGCAGCGCACGGTGCCGCCAACACGAGGAGCGCAGCGCACGGATTCCCGTGCGCGCCGCTCCTCATCTTCGGAAATACTGTGCGCTGCGCTCCTATTAGGGGGAACAAGCCGCGGCCCCGGCCGGTGACCACCTGCGCGCCTGACGCCGTCGACCGGTATGCCGGTGGTGCGGGACAATGGGCGGGTGCCGCCGGAGACCGCCACCCAGACCCCGACCGAGACGCCCACCCTCGACCCCGAGGTCGCCGCACTGCTCAAGCGCGACGCGGCCGGTCTCGTTGCGGCCGTCGTCCAGCAGCACGACACGGGGCAGGTCCTCATGGTCGGCTGGATGAACGACGACGCGCTGGTCCGCACCCTGACAACCGGCCGCGTGACGTTCTGGTCGCGCAGCCGCCAGGAGCTGTGGCGCAAGGGCGACACGTCCGGACATATCCAGTGGGTGAAGTCCGTCGCGCTCGACTGCGACGGAGACGCCCTGCTGGTGCGGGTCGACCAGGTCGGGCCGGCGTGCCACACCGGTGCCGACTCGTGCTTCGACACCCACCCCCTCGACGCGACGCCGGCGCAGCCGGATGCCTGAGCGGACCAGCGACGTCGAGGCCGACCTCACCTGGGGCCGGACCTGGCCGCGCCTCGACCTGTTCGCCGTGCTGGCCCGCGACCGGCGCGTCGTCCCGGTCGTCCGTCGCCTGCTCGCCGATGCCGAGACCCCGCTCACCATCTACCGCAAGCTCGCGCAGGACGCCCCGGGGACGTTCCTCCTCGAGTCGGCCGAGCACGGCGGCGTGTGGTCGCGCTACTCCATCGTCGGCGCCCGCAGCCACGCCACCCTGACCGAGCGCGACGGCGAGGCGCACTGGATCGGCGAACCCCCCGTGGGCGTCCCCACGGGCGGCGACCCCACCGAAGCCCTGCGCCTCACCCTCGAGGCGCTCGCGACCGACCGCATCGCCGGGCTCCCGCCGCTGACCGGGGGCATGGTGGGCGCCATCACCTACGACGCCGTCCGGCGCTGGGAGCGCGTCCCCGACGAGGGCCGAGACGAGCTCGACCTGCCGGAGATCGGCATGCTCTTCGCCACCGACCTCGCCATCCTCGACCACGCCGACGGTTCGCTGCTGCTGGTGGCCAACGCCGTCAACTACGACGCCACCGACGAGCGGGTCGAGTGGGCCTGGGCCGACGCCGTCGACCGCCTCGACCGGATGACCGCCCAGCTCGCTGCGCCCGCCGACAGCACCGTAGCCGTGATCGATCCCGCCCCCGCCGAGGTCACCAGCTCGCACACCCCCGAACAGTTCCACGACATGGTCGAGCGCGCCAAGGAGGCGATCCGCGCCGGTGAGGCCTTTCAGATCGTTGTCTCGCAACGGTTCTCGTTACGCTGCCCCGCCGAAACCCTCGACGTCTATCGCGCGCTACGGGCGTCCAACCCCAGCCCCTACATGTACCTCCTGCGCCTGCCCCACCCCGACGGCTCCACCTATGACATCGTCGGCTCCAGCCCGGAGGCTCTGGTCAAGGTGACGGGCGCCCGCGTCATCACCCACCCCATCGCCGGGTCACGGCCGCGCGGCAAGACGCCCGAGGACGACGTCCGCCTCGCCGATGAGCTGCTCGCCGACGAGAAGGAGCGGGCCGAGCACCTCATGCTCGTCGACCTTTCGCGCAACGACCTCCAGCGAGTATGCGGCGCCGGCACCGTCGACACCGTCGAGTTCATGACCACCCGCCGCTACAGCCACATCATGCATCTGGAGTCGACCGTCGTCGGTGACCTGCGGCCCGGCCGAACCGCCTACGACGCCCTGGTCGCCACGTTCCCCGCCGGGACCCTCAGTGGTGCGCCCAAGCCCCGCGCCATGGCCCTGATCGACCAGTACGAGGGCCTCCGGCGCGGCGTCTACGGCGGGGTCATCGGCTACCTCGACTTCGCCGGCGACCTCGACACCGCGATCGCCATCCGCACGGCCGTCATCAAGGATGGCGTGGCGCACGTCCAGGCCGGCGCGGGCATCGTCGCCGACTCGGTGCCGCAGCTCGAGCTCGAGGAGACCCATCACAAGGCGGCGGCGGTCATCCGGGCGGTCCGGGCGGCATCCGGTTTGCGGGCGCCCGAGCCGGGTGTCCTCGGCCTGGCCGTCGGTCACCCCGTCGGCCGTGGCTCGGCCACGTGGGACGCCTGACCGGTGGCCCGACTGACCAGCAAGCGGCTCGTCTCCGCCCTTGTGGCGGCCCCTGCCCTGCTCCTGCTGCTCGCCACGACGCGGACCTGGCTCACCGGCCGGTCCACGGACCCACTGCTCGGCGGTGGGGCGGTCTCGGCCTCCGGGTCGCAGGTGGCGCCGGGCGTCGTCGCTCTCGGTGCGGTGGCCCTCGTCGCCCTCGTCGCCACCTTGACCGCCGGCCCACGGCTGCGTCGCCTCAGCGCGGGAGTCATCCCCCTGGCGGCCCTCGGGGCGCTCGTGCTCACCGTCCGCCCCCTGCTCGACCCGGAAGGCGCCCTCGGCCGGGTGGCCGCGTCCGGGTTGGGACGCACCGGCCAGGTCCGCATGACCGCGACGACGTCGACGTGGGCCTGGGTGGCCCTGACGGCCGCTGCCCTGCTCCTGCTCGCCTCGCCGATCGCCGTCGTCGCCGCAGGGCGCTGGGCGGGGCTGTCGAGCCGGTTCGAGGCGCCGGGCCAGGAGGTGCCCGCCGGGCGCGGGCAGCCCCGGTCCACCTGGGACGAGGTCTCCGAGGGGCGGGACCCGACGCTCGGGCCCGAGACCACAGACGACCAACACCCCACCTGACACAATGACGCCACCCGCACGCGCGCACACCCCGCCGACCCACGATGGCAAGGAGAGCCGGTCCATGACGGAACGGACGGAACCCACAGAACCGACGGAGTCGTCTGCAGCCAGCGGCCCCGCGGAGCCGGAGCACCCGCACAGCGGGGTCGACCACGAGATGCACGAGAGCCACGGTCACAGCAGGGCGGCGTGGACCGGGGTGGGCGTCATCCTCGTCGGCACCCTGGTCATGTCCCTCGCGGTGATCTTCCCGTCCGTGCTGTGGTTCATCGTCGGCACGGTCATCGCTGTCCTCGGCATCGCGGCCGGCAAAGTCCTGGCCATGGCGGGCTATGGCGCCAAGGGCGGCGGCACCAAGGACGCCGCCCAGGGCAGCGGTGCCGGCCGGGCCGACCTGCCGGGACGCAGCCAGCACGACTCCGGCACGCAGTAGCCAGGAAAACGCCGCAATAGCGCCGAATCGTGCAGGTGGGCCGCTAGGTTCGGTGTGTTCCTGTGGAGGGGGTGCACGGAACCCCCGGATGACGGCCCGTTCCGTTCAGAGAGGCTCGCCATGTCCTACGGATCCCCGCCTCCGGGCGACGACCGGCCCGACCCGACCCAGACCCCGGACGAGCGTCCCTCCGGTGGTTACGGGGCCCCCCCGCCCCCACCGCCCGCATACGGTGCAGGCCCGGGCCCATCGCCGAGTGGGTCAGGCTACGGCGAGGCGCCGCCGCCACCTCCGGGGTACGGACCGCCGCCCGGACAGCCCTACAGCCAGCAGCCCTACAGCCAGCAGTCCGGGCAGACCCCCGCCGCGGGCCAGAGCGCGCCCGCGGACGCCTACGGCCAGCCGCCGCCACCCCCCGCCTACCAGCAGCCGGCCTACGGTCCCGCGCCGTCCTACAGCGGCCCCTACGAACAGGGCGCCCAGGTCGGCACGCTCGCCCAGTGGCCCCAGCGCGCCCTGGGCGCACTCATCGACTTCATCGCCCTCGGCATCCCCGGCTTCGTCCTCACCTCGCTCGGCGGGCCCAAGGTGGACACCGTCACCGGAGCGGCCACGGGGCCGAACACCCTCTACTACCTGGGCTATCTCTACCTGCTCGCGCTCAGCGTCTACAACCGGTGGTACCGCGGTGGGACGACCGGGCAGACGATCGGCCGCGGGGTCGCCGGCGTCAAGCTGGTCAAGGAGTCGACGGGTCAGCCGATCGGCATGGGCATGGCCTTCGTGCGTGACATCGCGCACGTCGTCGACAGCATCATCTGCTACGTCGGCTGGCTGTTCCCACTGTGGGACACCAAACGTCAGACGCTCGCCGACAAGATCGTCGGCACCGTCGTCGTGACCGCCCCGAAGGGCTGACAACGAGCACCGTCCACCCGCGCACCACCCCGCCCGGCTTCCGGCTCTCGTCACCCGGAGCCTCGACCCCGTCGCGGCTCCGGGCCTCGGCCGGCCACGTTCTCGGCGCGGTGGCGGTCGCCGCGGCCACCGCCTGGCTGCACCACACCGGCGGGTATGCCGTGGCGCCGGGTGGGCTGTTGACCTGCCCTCTCCACGCGGCCACCGGTCTGTGGTGCCCCTTCTGCGGAGGGCTGCGCAGCGTGGCCGCGCTCAGCTCCGGCGACCTGGCCGCCGCGCTGTCGGCCAACCTCGTCGTCGTCCTGCTCGTGCCGTTCGTCGTCGCGGGCTGGCTGTTCTCGCTCCGAGCGTCGCTGCGTGGCCCAACGACCTCGGTGCGCGTCACCAACCGTCAGTGGGTGGTTTTGTGCTTCGTGCTGGCGGTCTTCACGGTGTGGCGCAACCTCCCCGAGCTCCCCTACGCGGCATACCTCGCCCCCTGACCTCAACCGTCCCTGCACCCCGACACACAGCAGACCGTGCACCCCGCCCCACCGCCGGAGCCGTAGCCTGGGTGGGTGCCCGATGTCCGCCGCGTGCCCACCGTCCTCGACGACATCGTCCAGGGGGTACGCGCCGACCTCGAGCCCCGGATGCGGCGGGTCCCCTGGTCGGCGGTCGAGCGTCAGGCCGCCGAGACCAGCTCCCGCCGCCCCGCCGCCGACGCCGAGGCGGCCCTGCGCGCCGCGCCCGGCCTGGCCGTCATCGCCGAGGTCAAGCGGGCCAGCCCCAGCAAGGGCGCCCTCGCCGACATCCCCGAGCCGGCCGCCCTCGCCGCCGCCTACGCGGCGGGTGGGGCGGCCGCGGTCAGCGTGCTCACCGAGCCGCGCCGGTTCTCCGGCAGCCTCGACGACCTCGCCGCCGTCCGCGCCCGCATCGACGTCCCGGTGCTGCGCAAGGACTTCCTCGTCACGCCCTACCAGGTGGCCGAGGCCCGGGCCTGGGGCGCCGATTTCGTGCTCCTCATCGTCGCGGCGCTGCCCCAGGGCGAGCTGGTGGCGCTGCGGGAGCAGGCCGAGGCCTTGGGGATGACGGCCCTCGTCGAGGTGCACGACGAGGAGGAGACCCGCCGCGCGGTCGACGCCGGGGCCCGAGTCGTGGGCGTCAACGCCCGCGACCTGCGCACCCTCGAGATCGACCGCACCACCTTCGCCCGGCTTCGCCCGCTGATCCCGGACGACGTCGTCACCGTCGCCGAGTCGGGTGTGCGAGGGGTCGACGACGTCCGCGCGTATGCCGCCGCCGGTGCCCGCGCGGTGCTCGTCGGTGAGGCCCTGGTCACCGGGGGAGACCCGGCGGCAGCGGTGGCCGCCTTCAGTGCCGTGCCGGTCACCGTGGGGAGCGCGGCATGACCGCGTCGACGACCCACAACACCCACGACACCCCGGCGCCCCCCGCTCCGGTGGGCCGGTTCGGGGCGTTCGGTGGTCGCTACGTGCCCGAGGCCCTCATCCCGGCGCTCGAACAGCTCGACGAGGTGCGCCTCAAGGCGATGGTCGACCCCGAGTTCATCGGTGAGCTGGAGCGGTTGCACCGCACCTACACCGGCCGCCCCAGCATCATCACCGAGGTGCCGCGCTTCGCCGAGCACGCCGGTGGGGCCCGGGTCATCCTCAAGCGGGAGGACCTCAACCACACCGGCTCGCACAAGATCAACAACGTCCTGGGTCAGGCGCTGCTCGCCAGGCGGATGGGCAAGACCAGGGTCATCGCCGAGACCGGGGCCGGCCAGCACGGTGTCGCCACGGCGACCGCCGCGGCGCTGCTCGGCCTCGACTGTGTCGTCTATATGGGCAAGGTCGACACCGAGCGCCAGGCCCTCAACGTGGCCCGCATGCGGCTGCTCGGAGCCGAGGTCATCGCCGTGACGACGGGGAGCCAGACCCTCAAGGACGCGGTCAACGAGGCGTTGCGCGACTGGGTCGCGTCCGTCGACGAGACCCACTACGTCCTGGGCACCGTGACCGGACCGCACCCGTTCCCGGAGATGGTGCGCGACTTCCACCGCATCATCGGTGTCGAGGCCCGGGCGCAGGTCCTCGACCTCGTCGGCCGCCTGCCCGACGTCGTCCTCGCGTGCGTGGGAGGAGGGTCCAACGCCATGGGCATCTTCCACCGCTTCCTCGACGACTCCGACGTCCGCCTCGTCGGCCTGGAGGCCGGCGGCGAGGGCGTCGGCAGCGGCCGGCATGCCTCCCGGTTCGCGACCGGCGTACCCGGGGTCCTGCACGGCGCCTACACCTACGTGATGCAGGACGAGGACGGGCAGACCACGGAGTCGCACTCGGTGTCCGCCGGTCTCGACTACCCGAGCGTCGGGCCCGAGCACGCCTACCTGCTCGACAGCGGGCGGGCGGAGTACCGCTCGGTCACCGACGCCGAGGCCATGGAGGCGTTCCGGCTGCTCTGCCAGACGGAGGGCATCATCCCCGCGATCGAGTCCAGCCACGCGTTGGCCGGGGCGATGCAGGTCGGCCGCGAGCTCGGCCGCGACGCCGTGCTGCTGGTCAACCTGTCCGGGCGCGGCGACAAGGACGTACACACGGCCGCGGCGTGGTTCGGGCTGCTGGAGCATGAGGCCACGCCGGAGACGGCGGAGTCGGGCGAGCCCGGCGACCCCGCCAAGGGACTCGGGGTGCAGTCATGAGTGTCCGTCAGGTCCTCGAGGACTGCCGGGCTGAGGGCCGGGCGGCGCTCGTGGGCTACCTGCCCGTGGGCTACCCGGACCTCGCCGGATCCCTCGAGGCGATGACCACCATGGTCGAGGCTGGTGTCGACATCGTCGAGGTGGGGGTGCCCTACAGCGACCCGCTGATGGACGGCCCGGTCGTGCAGCACGCCGCCGAGCGCGCGCTCGCGGGCGGCAGCAAGGTCTCCGACGTCTTCCGGGCTACGCAAGCCGTCCACGACGCGGGTGCGCCCGCCCTCGTCATGACCTACTGGAACGTCGTGCTCCGCCGCGGGGTTGACCGGTTCGCTCGAGACCTCGCCGCGGCCGGTGGGGCCGGGCTCATCACCCCGGATCTCATTCCCGACGAGGCCGGGGAGTGGCTCGCCGCATCCGACGCCTACGCCCTCGACCGCGTCTTCCTGGTCGCGCCCAGCTCGACGCGGGAGCGGCTGGTGACCGCCACGTCCTCCAGTCGCGGGTTCGTCTACGCCGCGTCCACGATGGGGGTGACCGGCGCCCGCGACAGCGTGGACTCGGCGGCCGAAGACCTCGTTCGCCGCACCCGGGCGGTCACCGACCTGCCGGTATGCGTCGGGCTCGGGGTGTCCAACGGCGAACAGGCCGCGGCGGTGGCCCGGTTCGCCGACGGGGTCATCGTCGGCTCCGCCCTCGTCCGCACGCTCACCGAGGCCGACTCGCGGGAGGACGCGCTGCGCCGGCTGCGTGAGCTCGTCACCGACCTCGCCGCCGGGGTGCGGGCCGGGCGCGACCGGGTGGCGGTGTGATCATGCCCGCCACGCCCGCAGCCCTGCTCGCCACCGCCCTCCCCGTCGAGATCCCCAGTCCCACGACGGGCGTCTGGTCCCTCGGGCCCTTCCCGATCAGGGCCTACGCCATGTGCATCCTCGCCGGCATCGTCGTCGCCGTCTGGATCACCCAGCGCCGCCTGGAGACCCGCGGTGGCCGGCCGGGCCAGGTGCTCGACATCTCAGCGTGGGCCGTCCCGTTCGGCATCGTCGGCGGCCGGATCTACCACCTCATCACCTCGCCCCAGGCGTACTTCGGCGAGGGTGGTCAGCCCCTCAACGCGCTCAAGATCTGGGAGGGCGGGCTCGGCATCTGGGGCGCCGTCGCCCTGGGTGCGGTCGGCGCCTACATCGGCTGCCGTCGCCACGGGGTGCGCTTCCTCGACTTCGCCGACGCGGCGGCCCCGGGCATCCTCGTCGCCCAGGCCATGGGCCGGTTCGGCAACTACTTCAACAACGAGATCCATGGGTCGGCCACCGACCTGCCCTGGGGACTCAAGGTCTATGAGTGGGACCAGCAGGCCGGGCACGCGCTGACCGACGCCAACGGCAACCCCATCGTCGCCGGCGTCTTCCACCCGACCTTCCTCTACGAGGCGATCTTCTGCCTCCTGCTGGCTCTGCTCCTCGTCCGCCTGGACCGCCGGTTCGACCTGCGCCGTGGCCAGGTCTTCGCCCTCTATGTAGCCGGCTACCCCGTCGGGCGGGTCTTCATCGAGCTGATGCGCACCGACGACGCCAACCACATCCTCGGGCTGCGGGTCAACGTGTGGGTCTCCATCCTCGTGTTCCTCTTCGGGGTCCTGCTCTTCGCGTGGTTCCGCCGACGCCCGCGGCCGGTTGAAAGCCCCCACGAACCCGAGGTCGAGCAGCCGGCCGGCCGAGAATCCCAGCATTCGGAATGACTCGTCCCGGAATGTAGGACGGTTGACGGGTTCGCTATTCTTCCTCTGCACTGGCCGACGCCGCCCAGCCGCGCCTTGACAGGCTGAGTCCACCGCCTCGCCGTCTGTCATCTGCCCAGTTCATCGGCCGACCTCGTGTCGGCAGGACCGTAGGACGGTGAGTCGCCGATGTCCCCTCGCGCCTCTCTCTTCTCCGCCCAGCCCGCCGACGTCGGGCTGTACCGGGCCGAGAACGAGCACGACGCCTGTGGCGTGGCCATGGTCGCGACGATGCGCGGCCAGGCCGGCCACGACATCGTCGAGCACGCCCTGACGGCGCTGCGCAACCTCGACCACCGCGGGGCCACGGGCGCTGACCCGCTCGTCGGCGACGGGGCGGGCATCCTCACGCAGATCCCCGATGCCTTCCTGCGCGAGGTCTCGGGCCTTCTCCTACCGGCGGCCGGCGCGTACGCCGCCGGTCTGGCCTTCCTCCCTACCGACGAGCAGGAGCGGGCGGGGGCCGTCGAGGCGGTGGAGCGGATCGCGGCCGAGGAGGGGCTGACCGTCCTGGGCTGGCGCGAGGTGCCGGTCAGCGGCGACATCATCGGCGAGGTCGCCCGCGACTGTATGCCGCACTTCGCCCAGCTCTTCGTGTCCAGTCGCGACGGGACCGGTGCTGAGCGCACCGGCATCGAGCTCGACCGGTATGCGTTCGGTCTGCGCAAGCGGGCCGAGCTCGAGCTCGACGTCTACTTCGCGTCGCTGTCGGCCCGCACCCTCGTCTATAAGGGCATGCTCACCACGGCGCAGCTCGAGCCGTTCTTCCCCGACCTGTCCCACCGCTGCTTCGAGTCCGAGCTGGCCCTCGTGCACTCCCGGTTCTCCACCAACACCTTCCCGTCGTGGCCCCGCTCGCACCCCTACCGGTTCATCGCCCACAACGGCGAGATCAACACCGTCAAGGGCAACCGCAACTGGATGAGCGCCCGCGAGAGCCAGCTGCGCTCCGAGGTCATCCCCGGCGACCTCGACCGGCTGTTCCCCATCTGCACCCCCGACTCGCCCGACTCGGCCAGCTTCGACGAGGTGCTCGAGCTGCTGCACCTCGGTGGCCGGTCGCTGCCGCACGCGGTGCTCATGATGATCCCGGAGGCGTGGGAGAACCACGCCGAGATGGACCCCGCCCGCCGGGCGTTCTACGAGTTCCACTCCACGTTCATGGAGCCGTGGGACGGGCCCGCCTGCGTGGCCTTCACCGACGGCACCCTCATCGGCGCCGTCCTCGACCGCAACGGCCTGCGGCCGGGGCGCTACTCCGTGACCAACGACGGGCTGGTCGTCCTCGCGTCGGAGTCCGGGGTGCTCGACCTCGACCCGTCGACGGTGGTCAAGCGTGGCCGCCTCCAGCCCGGCAAGATGTTCCTCGTCGACACCGAGCACGGCCGGATCATCGGCGACGAGGAGGTCAAGTCCTCGCTCGCCGAGCAGAACCCCTACGACGAGTGGCTGCACGCCGGCCTCATCCGGCTGTCAGACCTGCCCGAGCGAGAGCACGTCATGCATACGCCCTCGTCGGTGGCCCGGCGCCAGCAGACCTTCGGCTACACGCAGGAAGAGCTGCGGATCCTCCTGTCGCCCATGGCCCGCAGCGGCGGGGAGGCCCTCGGCTCCATGGGCACGGACAGCCCCATCGCCGTGCTCTCCAGCCGGCCCCGGCTGCTCTTCGACTACTTCACGCAGCTCTTCGCGCAGGTGACCAACCCGCCGCTCGACGCGATCCGGGAGGAGCTGGTCACCAGCCTCGGCATGACCATCGGCCCCGAGGGCAACGCCCTCGAGCCGGCGCCCGCGCACGCGCGGCAGCTGGTGCTGCCCTTCCCGGTCATCGACAACGACCAGCTGGCCAAGATCGTCCACATCAACGCCGACGGCGACCTGCCCGGCTACGCGACCTACGTCGTGCGCGGCCTCTACGAGGTCAACGGCGGCGCCGAGGCGATGCACGCCCGGCTGGAGGAGATCTTCGTCGAGGTGTCGGAGGCGATCCGAGGCGGCGCGCGCTTCGTCGTGCTCTCCGACCGCGACTCCGGCCGCGACCTCGCCCCGATCCCGTCGCTGCTGCTGACCTCCGCGGTCCACCACCACCTGATCAGGGAGAAGTCCCGCACCCGGGTGGGCCTGCTCGTCGAGGCGGGTGACGTCCGTGAGGTGCACCACGTCGCCCTGCTCGTGGGCTTCGGGGCCGCCGCCATCAACCCCTACCTGGCCATGGAGTCTGTGGAGGACCTGATCCGCTCCGGCACCATCACCGGGGTCGAGCCGGAGAAGGCGGTCGCCAACCTCATCAAGGCGCTCGGCAAGGGCGTCCTCAAGGTGATGTCGAAGATGGGCATCTCCACGGTGGCCTCCTACCACGGGGCTCAGGTGTTCGAGGCGATCGGCCTCTCCCAGGCCATGGTCGACCGCTACTTCACGGGCACGGTGACCCAGCTGGGCGGCGTCGACCTCGACGTCGTCGCCGAGGAGGTCGCCGCCCGGCACGCCGTGGCGTACCCGCCCGAAGGCATCCACCCCGCCCACCGCAAGCTCTGGGTCGGTGGCGAGTACCAGTGGCGCCGCGAGGGCGAGCCGCACCTGTTCGACCCCGACACGGTGTTCCGGCTGCAACACGCCACGAGGGCGCGGCGCTACGACATCTTCAAGCAGTACACCGCCCGCGTCGACGAGCAGTCGCAGCGCCTCATGACCCTGCGCGGCCTGTTCGAGTTCGCGCCCGGCGACGAGACCGGGCGTCCCGCGATCTCGGTCGACGAGGTCGAGCCGGTCAGTGAGATCGTCACGCGGTTCAGCACGGGGGCGATGAGCTACGGCTCGATCAGCCTCGAGGCCCACCAGACCCTGGCCATCGCCATGAACCGGCTGGGCGGCAAGTCCAACACCGGTGAAGGTGGAGAGGACGAGGAGCGGCTGCTCGACCCCGCCCGTCGTTCGGCCATCAAGCAGGTCGCCTCCGGGCGGTTCGGCGTGACCAGCCTCTACCTCACCGAGTCCGACGACATCCAGATCAAGATGGCGCAGGGCGCCAAGCCCGGTGAAGGCGGCCAGCTGCCCGGGCCCAAGGTCTACCCGTGGATCGCGAAGACCCGGCACTCGACGCCGGGTGTCGGCCTCATCTCGCCGCCACCGCACCACGACATCTACTCCATCGAGGACCTGGCCCAGCTGATCCACGACCTCAAGAACGCCAACCCACGCGCCCGCATCCACGTCAAGCTGGTGTCCGAGATCGGTGTGGGCACCGTCGCAGCGGGGGTGTCGAAGGCGCACGCCGACGTCGTCCTCATCTCGGGGCACGACGGCGGCACCGGAGCCTCACCGCTCACGTCACTCAAGCACGCCGGTGCTCCCTGGGAGCTCGGGGTCGCCGAGACGCAGCAGACGTTGCGGCTCAACGGTCTTCGCGACCGCATCGTCGTCCAGACCGACGGCCAGCTCAAGACCGGCCGCGACGTCGTCATCGCCGCGCTGTTGGGCGCCGAGGAGTTCGGCTTCGCCACCGCGCCGCTCGTGGTGTCGGGCTGCATCATGATGCGGGTCTGCCACCTCGACACCTGTCCGGTCGGCGTCGCCACCCAGAACCCCGAGCTGCGCGCCCGGTTCTCGGGCCAGCCGGAGTTCGTGGAGACCTTCTTCGAGTACATCGCCGAGGAGGTGCGCGAGCACCTGGCCGCCCTCGGCTTCCGCAGCATCGCCGAGGCCATCGGACACGTCGACTCCCTCCACACCGACCGGGCGGTCGAGCACTGGAAGGCCGCGGGTCTTGACCTCAGCCCGGTCCTCACTGTGGTCGAAGACCCGACCGGTGGCACGGCATACCAGACCGTCGGTCAGGACCACGGCCTCGAGAAGGCCATCGACCACCAGCTCATCGCCCTGGCGCAGCCCGCGCTGAGCGAGGGGGAGCAGGTGCGCGCAGGGGTCGCGATCCGCAACGTCAACCGCACCGTCGGCACGATGCTCGGTCACGAGGTCACCAAGGTCGCCCCTCACGGGCTGCCCGACGGCACCATCGAGCTGACCTTCACCGGGTCGAGCGGCCAGTCGTTCGGAGCCTTCGTGCCGGCCGGGGTCACCCTCGTCCTCCAGGGTGACGCCAACGACTACCTCGGCAAGGGCCTGTCCGGTGGACGACTCGTCGTGCGGCCCGACCGCAGCTCGGCACTCACCGCCGAGAACAACGTCATCGCCGGCAACGTCGTCGCCTACGGTGCGACCAGCGGGGAGATCTTTCTGCGCGGTCATGCGGGGGAGCGGTTCTGCGTGCGCAACTCCGGCGCGACCGCCGTCGTCGAGGGGGTCGGCGACCACGGCTGTGAGTACATGACGGGTGGCACGGTCGCCGTCCTCGGCCCGACCGGCCGCAACTTCGCCGCCGGCATGTCGGGCGGCGTGGCCTATGTCCTCGACCTGCGCCCCGAGCTGGTCAACCCCGATCTGGTCGACCTGATGCCGTTGCGGGACAACGACGCGCACACCCTCAAGGGTCTGCTCGAGGCGCACCGCACATGGACCGACTCCACGGTGGCCGACCGCCTGCTCAGCGCATGGGACGAGAGCCGCGCCCGGTTCACCCTCGTCCTGCCGCGCGACTACCAACGCGTCCTCGACGTGCGCGAGAAGGCCGAGGCCGAGGGCCTCGACCTCGACGGCGCCGAGGTCTGGGAACGAATCATGGAGGCGTCCCGTGGCTGACCCGCAAGGCTTTCTCAAGGTCCGCGAGCGCGAGCTGCCCACCCGCCGTCCGGTGCCGGTGCGCATCAAGGACTGGCGCGAGGTCTACCAGGAGCAGGAGCTCGGCCAGCTGCAGCGCCAGGCCGGGCGCTGCATGGACTGCGGAATCCCGTTCTGTCACAACGGCTGCCCGCTGGGCAACCTCATCCCCGAGTGGAACGACCTGGCGTGGCGGGGCGACTGGCCCGAGGCGATCGAGCGGCTGCACGCCACGAACAACTTCCCGGAGTTCACCGGACGGCTCTGCCCCGCCCCGTGCGAGACGGCGTGTGTCCTCGGCATCAACCAGCCGGCAGTCACCATCAAGCAGGTCGAGCTGACCACCGTCGAGCAGGCGTTCGACGCCGGCGAGGTCAGCCCGCAGCCGCCGGAACGGCTCTCCGGGAAGACCGTTGCGGTCGTCGGGTCCGGTCCGGCCGGGCTCGCGGCCGCGCAACAGCTCACCCGCGCCGGGCACACCGTCGCCGTCTACGAGCGGGCCGACAGGCCCGGTGGCCTGCTGCGCTACGGGATCCCCGAGTTCAAGATGGAGAAGGCCGTCCTCGACCGCCGGCTCGCGCAGATGGAGGCGGAAGGCACCCGGTTCCGCAGCGGCGTCGACGTCGGTGGCGAGATCACCGGGAAGCAGCTCGTCGACCGCTACGACGCCGTCGTCCTGGCCGTCGGGTCAACCGTGCCGCGTGACCTCAAGGTCCCCGGCCGAGAGCTGGCCGGCATCCACCAGGCGATGGAGTACCTGCCACCCGCCAACCGCGTCGCGCTCGGTGAGACCGTCGAGGGACAGATCCTCGCCACCGACAAGGACGTCGTCATCATCGGTGGCGGCGACACCGGAGCCGACTGTCTCGGCACCGCCCACCGCCAGGGCGCCCGTTCGGTGACGCAGATCGAGATCATGCCGCGCCCCACCGAGGAGCGTCCGAGCAGCCAGCCGTGGCCCACCTACCCCATGACCTACCGCATCTCGAGCGCCCACGAGGAGGGCGGCGAGCGCGTCTTCGCCATCAACACCGACCGGTTCCTCGGCGACGACGGCGGCACGGTGCGCGCCCTCCAGCTCGTCGAGGTGGAGATGCGTGACGGCCGGTTCGAGCCGGTCGAGGGCAGCGAGCACGAGCTGCCGGCGCAGCTCGTGCTGCTCGCCATGGGCTTCGTCGGCCCCGAGCGGAGCGGAGTCGTCGAGCAGCTCGATGTCGACCTCGACGAGCGGGCCAATGTCAAGCGCGACCGGCACTTCATGACCTCGGTGCCCGGCGTGTTCGTCGCCGGTGACGCCGGGCGCGGCCAGTCGCTGATCGTCTGGGCGATCGCTGAGGGACGGGCAGCGGCCAACGGCGTCGACCACTACCTCACTGGTCACAGCCAGCTGCCGCGGCCCATCAACCCCACCGACCGACCGCTGATGGCGTGATCGCTGCCCGACGTTCAGCGCGTGGGACGCCGGGGCGGCCGCTGCCGCGGTACGGCCGGGTAACTCGTAGGGTCTGACGTATGCGCCGCGCCAAGATCGTCTGCACCCTGGGTCCGGCCACGTCGACCCCCGGGCAGATCCGCGAGCTCGTCGTCGCGGGGATGGACATCGCCCGTCTCAACCTGTCGCACGGCGACTACCCCGTGCACGAGAGGGTCTACCAGGCCGTCCGCGCCGCGAGCAACGAGACCGGCCGAGCGGTGGGCATACTCGTCGACCTGCAGGGTCCGAAGATCCGCACCGGACGGTTCGCTGCGGGTCCCGTCACGCTTGTCAAGGGCGACCGGTTCACCATCACCGTCGACGACATCCTGGGTGACGCCGAGCGGGTCAGCACGACCTACAAGGGCATGCCCGGCGACGTCAAGGCCGGTGACCTGCTGCTCGTCGACGACGGCAAAGTCTGCCTGCGCGCCGTCGAGGTGACCGCCACCGACATCGTCACCGTGACGGTCGAGGGCGGCGTCATCTCCAACAACAAGGGCATCAACCTGCCAGGGGTCGCGGTGAGCGTGCCGGCCATGTCGGAGAAGGACAAGGCCGATCTCCGTTGGGGGCTTCGTCTGGGCGCCGACCTCGTCGCGCTGTCGTTCGTCCGGTCGGCCGCCGACCTCGCCGACGTCCACCAGATCATGGACGAGGAGGGCGTGCGCGTCCCCGTCATCGCCAAGATCGAGAAGCCCCAGGCGGTCGACAACCTCGAGGAGATCATCCACGCCTTCGACGGCGTCATGGTCGCGCGCGGCGACCTCGGCGTCGAGCTGCCACTGGAGGACGTCCCGCTCGTGCAGAAGCGCGCGGTCGAGATGGCCCGCCAGCAGGCCAAGCCGGTCATCGTGGCCACCCAGGTGCTCGAGTCGATGATCGAGAACTCCCGGCCGACCCGCGCCGAGGCGAGTGACTGCGCCAACGCCGTCCTCGACGGGGCCGACGCGATCATGCTGTCGGGGGAGACGAGCGTCGGCGCGTGGCCCACGCAGGCCGTCCGCACGATGGCCCGGATCATCGAGACCACGGAGGACCACGGCCTCGAGCGCATCCACCCGCTCGGAACCCGCCCGCACACCACGGGCGGCGCCGTCACCTGGGCGGCCGTCGAGATCGGCGAGCTGCTGAAGGTCAAGTACCTCGTAACGTTCACGCAGTCCGGCGACTCCGCCAAGCGCCTCTCCCGCATACGTTCCCAGCTGCCGATGCTCGCGTTCACGCCACTGGCGGAGACCCGCTCCCAGCTGGCTCTCGTGTGGGGCATCGAGACGTTCATCGTCCCGATGGCGCGGCACACCGACCAGATGGCCCTGGAGGTCGACCGTGAGCTGCTCTCCTCAGGGCGCTGCCAGGAGGGCGATGTCGTCATCATCGTCGCCGGCTCACCTCCTGGCATCCCTGGGTCGACGAACGCCCTACGCGTGCACCGGATCGGCGATGCGAAGAACAGGGTGGCCCCCGCCTACGAGGACTTGGCGACATCCTGAGCCCACCGCCGGTCGGTATGCTGGCCACGCGTACGCGCACCCTCGCCGGGGTGGTGGAATGGCAGACACGGGGCACTCAAAATGCTCTGGCCGCAAGGCCGTGCGGGTTCAAGTCCCGCCCTCGGCACCCCTCTCTCGTGGGACCGAACGCCGCGGTTCGGTCGCGAACGCGGCGGTGCACCGGCGCGCTCACACACCCGGACGCGGCGTTCGTTGCGAGAGCGGGCGGGAGCCGCCCGTCTTCCCCCCTGAGATGCGCCGAGGAGCACCGATAGGGTGACCGTCATGACCGAGAAGCCAGCGTCGGCGAGGCGAGCGGCTTCGTCGGCGGCGACCCCTGCACCGACAGAGGCCGCCCCCGCCCCGTCGGCCGTCCCGACGCCGGCGCCGCCCCCCACTCCGGCCGCGGACGATGCGGCGGACACCGGCAACGGCCCGTCGCTGCGCATCGTCGTGGCCGAGGACGAGGCGCTCATCCGCCTCGACCTCGCCGAGATGCTCGGCGAGCTGGGCTACCAGGTGGTCGGCCAGGCCAGTGACGGCGAGCAGGCGGTCGCGCTCGTCAAGGAGCACCGTCCCGACGTCGTCATCATGGACGTCAAGATGCCGGTGCTCGACGGCATCAGTGCGGCCGAGGCCATCGGCAAGGACCGCATCGCCCCGGTCATCATGCTCACGGCGTTCAGCCAGAAGGAGCTCGTCGAGCGAGCCCGCGACGCCGGGGTCATGGCCTACATCGTCAAGCCCTTCACGCAGGCCGACCTGGCGCCCGCCGTCGACATCGCGACGTCTCGGTGGTCGGAGCTGAAGGCGCTGGAGAGCGAGATCGCCGACCTCGGCGAGCGCCTGGAGACCCGCAAGGCGGTCGACCGGGCCAAGGGCATCCTCATGCAGCGGCTCAAGCTCACCGAGGCCGATGCGTTCCGCTGGATCCAGAAGACGGCGATGGACCGCCGCCTCGGTATGCGCGAGGTCGCCGAAGCCGTCATCACCCAGATGCCTGCCGCCAAGTAGCGGTCAGCCGCGGATCGCCGCCACGACGGCGGTCAGGATCGGGGCGACCACGACGGCCGGAAGCATGTTGCCGACCGGCACATCGCGGATGCGCAACAGCCGCAACGCGATTCCCGCCAGCATCAGCCCGCCGGTGGCGGTCAGCGCCGCGATCGGGGCGTCCGGCAGCACCGTGCCCAGGAGCACGCCGACCAGGGTGAGGGTGCCCTGGATCACCGCAACCGACACCGCCGACAACAGAACTCCGACTCCGAACGTGGAGGCGAACGCCAACGCGGCGAACCCGTCGAGCACCGCCTTCAGCGTCAGCTGCTCGATGCCGCGCCCCAGGCCGTCCGAGAGGCTGCCGAGGATGGTCAGCGGGCCGACACAGAACAGCAGCGACGCGGTGAGCCACCCCTCGCTGAACCGTTCGCGCGCGTCCGTCCACCGCTGGTCACGCGACGCCGTGACAACCGACGTATCCGGGCCGCCCAAGCGGGCATGGACGAGCCCCGCCAGCCCGGCCAGGCGCTCCTCGATCCGCAGCAGGGAGCCGATGACGCTCCCGACGATGAGCGAGCCCAGCACGATGAGCACCGGGACACCCGACCCCACCGCAGCCAGCAGCGCGGGGTCGGTGACGCTGACGCACGACAGGCCCGCGACGAGCAGGGTGACCAGTCCGAGGCAGTCCGTGACCACGGCGCGGACGCGCTCGGGCAGTCGGTGGCCGACCGCCATACCGAGGAGGGCCCCGACGACGACCGTGGCGACGTTGATGATCGTCCCCAGGCCGGGAAAGGCGGCACGCACGCGCGTCACCCTACGGCGGCGGTGAGGTCAGGTGACATGAGGAGCGCAGCGCACGGCATTCCGTGCGCTGCGCTCCTGATGTTCCGACGAGCGTGCGCTGCGCTCCTATTGGGGGAGGTGAGGCCGGTTCGGGTGGCCCGTCGGACCTGGTGGCCATTGGTCCCGATGGCCCGTCCGCGCCATTCTCGGGGGGTACCCCTTCCCCCGGTGCCATCGCGGTCATAGAGTCACGGCGTCGGGTCAACCGACCTAGGTCGCCTCTTGGGGACGGCGCCCGTTCTTGCCCGAGTGTGGTCAACGAGGAGGATTGTGTGTCGCGTCCCCAGGTGATGGTCCGGCTCGTCGACGAGGCGCATCAGCAACCCCTCGTCGACCTCTTCGTCGAGGGACGGGTCGAGGCGGGAGGCAGCTCCGAGGCGGCGCTGCGGATCGCGTCCGCCGGCGGTCTGGCCAACGTCCTGCGACATCCCGAGGTAAGCGCCTTCGTCGCCTACGCCGATACCACCCCGGTCGGCTTCGTGGTGCTGAGCGACTCCCTGGCCGGTCCGTTCGCCGACTCGCCGTGCACCGCCATCGACCAGCTGTTCGTCTCGGCGGCCTGGCGCCGGCACGGGGTCGCCCGCCAGCTCGTGGCTGCCGCGGCCGCGCACGCCGACCGGGTCGGCGCCGAGTCGATCGTCAGCCACGTGCCGTCGCAGGTGCGCGACGCGAACCGGTTCTTCGCGCGGCTCGGGTTCTCGCCCACCGTGGTCCGTAGGGTCACGACGCCGGCCGCCCTGCACCGCAAGCTCGCGGCCGCCACCGGGCAGTCGGCGCGCACCAGACGGGCGGGCCTCGAGGAGGTCCTCCAGCGACGCCGGTCGGCCCGGTTCCGAGCCGTACGCCAGGGCGCGACGGCCCACCCCGCCGACGCCTGAGGGGCCGGTCCAGCCCACCCCTTTGCGGCCCACACCGGCCGGACCGGCCTGTCGGCGCCGGGGCCTAGGGTGAACGACGTGGCACCTGCGAAGAACCGGCTCCTGCTCCTCGACGGGCACTCGCTGGCCTACCGTGCGTTCTACGCGCTGCCGGCTGAGAACTTCTCGACCAAGACGGGCCAGAACACCAACGCGGTCTACGGCTTCACGTCGATGCTCATCAACATGCTCCGCGACGAGGAGCCGACCCACATCGCGGTCGCCTTCGACCTGTCCCGGCAGACCTTCCGCCTCGAGGAGTATGCCGAGTACAAGGCCGGTCGCAGCGCGACGCCGACCGAGTTCTCGGGTCAGATCCCGCTCGTCCACGAGGTCCTCGACGCACTGAAGATCCGTTATGTCGAGGCACCCGGCTACGAGGCCGACGACATCATCGCCACCCTGACGACCGAGGCCGTGGCTCAGGAGATGGAGGTCGTCATCGTCTCCGGCGACCGCGACGTGTTCCAGCTCGTGTCCGACGACGTGACCATGGTCTATCCCGTCCGCGGTGTGTCCGACGTGTGGCGGATGGACCCCAAGGCGGTCCAGGAGCGCTACCTCGTGCCGCCCGAGCGCTACAGCGACCTGGCCGCCCTGGTGGGGGAGTCCTCCGACAACCTCCCGGGCGTCCCCGGCGTGGGTCCCAAGACCGCGGCGAAGTGGATCACCACCTACGGCGACCTGCACGGCATCGTCGCCAACATCGACCAGATCGGGGGCAAGGTCGGCACCGCGCTGCGCGAGCACCTCGACGGCGTCCTGCGCAACCGCCGGCTCAACCAGCTGGTGCGCGACGTCGACCTCGGCGTGATGGTCGACGAGCTCGAACGGCAGAGCTGGGACCGCGAGCAGGTGCATCAGGTGTTCGACGGCCTGGAGTTCCGGGTGCTGCGTGAACGGCTCTTCTCCACCCTTGAGGCGGTTACCGTCGAGGCCGAGTCCGGCTTCGACGTGGACGGCGACGTCCTCTCCGCCGCCGACGTCCCCGCCTGGCTGGCGGAGCACGCCCCGGCGGGTGAGCGCACCGGTGTGGTCGTCGGCGGCCAGTGGGCGCGAGGCACCGGCGACGTCGAGGCGCTGGCCGTCGCCGCGGCGGGCGGCCGCGCAGCATACCTCGACGTCAGGACGCTCGACGAGCCGGCCGAGCAGGCGGTCGCCGACTGGCTGGCCGACCCCGCACGGCCCAAGGCGATGCACGACGCCAAGGGCCCCTCGCACGCCCTCATCGCGCGGGGCTGGCCCCTGGCCGGGGTAACGAGCGACACGGCGCTCGCCGCCTACCTCGTCAAGCCCGACCAACGGGTGTTCGACCTGGCCGACCTGTCCCTGCGGATGCTGCACCGCGAGCTGAGGAACGACAGCGACCCGCACGGCCAGGGGATGCTGGAGTTCGGCAGTGACGAGGCCGAGCAGGGTGACGACGCCGAGGCCGGCGCCGCCATGGTCACGGCCAAGGCCGTTCACGAGCTGGCCGACGCGCTCGACACCGAGCTGGAGCGCACCGGGGGGGTCGAGCTGCTCCGCGACGTCGAGCTGCCGCTGGTGGGGGTGCTCGCGGCGATGGAGCGGTCGGGGATCGCCGTCGACGTCGCGGCCCTCGAGGCCCTGCAGAAGGACTTCGACGACCAGGTCGTGCGCGCCCAGCAGGACGCCTGGGAGGCCATCGGCGACGACACCGTCAACCTCGGCTCGCCGAAGCAGCTGCAGGAGGTGCTGTTCGGGCGGCTCAACCTGCCGAAGACCAAGCGCACCAAGACCGGCTACACGACCGACGCCGACGCGCTCAACGAGCTGGGTCGCAAGGTCGACAACCCGTTCCTGCAGGGGGTGCTGGCGTTCCGTGACGCTGCCCGGCTGCGGGCGACCGTCGAGGGGCTGCTCAAGTCGGTCGCCGAGGACGAGCGCGTCCACACCACCTACATCCAGACCATCGCCGCCACCGGCCGGCTCAGCTCGACCGACCCCAACCTCCAGAACGTGCCGATCCGCACCGAGGAGGGGCGTCGCATCCGCACGATGTTCGTCGTCGGCGACGGCTACGAGTCGCTGATGTCCGTCGACTACAGCCAGATCGAGATGCGGGTGATGGCCCACCTGTCCGGCGACGAGGGTCTCATCGAGGCCTTCCGGTCGGGGGAGGACCTGCACAGCTTCGTGGGCTCGCGGGTGTTCGGCGTGGGCGTTGAGGAGGTCACCGCCGCCCAGCGCAGCAAGATCAAGGCGATGTCCTACGGCCTGGCCTACGGGCTCTCCGCCTTCGGCCTCTCCAAGCAGCTGACCATCGGCACCAGCGAGGCGGCGGGGCTGATGGACGAGTACTTCGCCCGCTTCGGTGGGGTCCGCGACTACCTGCGCGAGCTGGTCGGCGAGGCCCGGGGCAACGGCTACACCGCGACGATGCTCGGCCGCCGCCGCTACCTGCCCGACCTGACGAGCGACAACCGGCAGCGCCGGGAGATGGCCGAGCGGATGGCCCTCAACGCGCCCATCCAGGGCTCCGCGGCCGACATCATGAAGGTGGCGATGCTGGGCGTCGACCGGGGGCTGCGCGACGCCGGCGCCCACTCCCGGATGCTGCTGCAGGTGCACGACGAGCTGGTCCTCGAGATCGCGGCCGGCGAGCGCGACGACGTGGAGAAGCTGGTCCGTCACGAGATGGGGCACGCCGTGGAGATGGACGTGCCGCTCGACGTCAGCGTCGGCGTCGGCCGCTCCTGGCGCGACGCCGCGCACTGACGTGCTGTCGGGCGGGATCGTCGAGCCACGCACCGAGCGGCTGTGGTTGCGCCAGTGGCGAGACGCCGACTGGCCGCCCTTCGCCACGCTCAACGCCGACCCGGAGGTCATGCGCCACTTCCCGTCGACCCTCGACGAGCAGGAGTCCAACGCCCTCGCCTACCGCACTGCGGCTCGGATCGAGGTCGACGGTTACGGCATCTGGGCCGTCGAGGTCGTCGCCTCGGGCGAGTTCGTCGGCTTCGTCGGGCTGAACCAACCGATGTGGGACGCGGCCTTCACCCCGTGTACGGAGGTGGGCTGGCGGCTCGTCCGGTCCGCCTGGGGTCGTGGCTACGCCACGGAGGCCGCCCGCGCCGCCCTCGACGTCGCGTTCGGCCCGGTGGGGCTCGACGAGGTGGTGTCGTTCACCGCGGTCGGCAACACCCGCAGCCGGGCGGTGATGCAACGCCTCGGCTTGACGCATACCGAGGACTTCGACCATCCCCGGATGCCCGGAGGCCACCCGTTGCGGCGCCACGTCCTCTACCGGCTGTCCGCCGCCGACTGGGCCAGGGGGGACGTAGCGACACAGACGGGCTAGGGCTTTTCGGTGACGAAGATGGCCGTGCCGGGGATGAGCTGACCGCGCAGCTGCGACCACCCGGCCCACGTGTCGAGGTGGTCGTCGGGCCACTCGGGCTCGACGACGTCGACGACCCGCAGGCCGGCCGTCGTGATCTCCCGGACGCGGTCGCCGAAGGTGCGGTGGTGCTCGACGTAGGTGGCCCGTCCGGACGGGTCCTGCTCCACGTAGGCGGTGCGGTCGAAGTACGACTGGGTCACCCGCAGCCCCTGCTCACCGGGGTGGTCCGGCATCGCCCAGCGGATCGGGTGGGTCGTCGAGAAGACGAACCGACCACCAATCCGCAGGACCCGGGCCGCTTCGCGCATGACCGCCCCGGAGTCGGCGACGAACGGCACCACGCCGTAGGCCGTGAAGACGACGTCGAACGACGCGTCGGCGAAGGGGAGGGCGGCGCCGTCGGCCTGCACGAGGGGCACCCGCAGCCGGGGGTCGGTCATCGCGCTGTTGATCCGGCGGGCGCGGTCGAGCATGCCGGCGGAGACGTCGGACGCGACGACGCCGGCTGCCCTCTGAGCGGCGACCCAGCGCGAGCACTGGGCGCCCCCGGCCCCGATCTCGAGGACGTCGCGGTGCGTGAGGTCGCCGAGCAGGTGTGCCTCCGACTCACGTAACCCCTCAGGGCCCCAGGTGAGGTCGGTGTCGCCCAGGAAGGCCCCGTGCTCGGCGTAGTACTCCTCGGCCTCGCCGTCCCACCAGGCTCGGTTGGCGTGCACGGTCTCGTGCTGGCCGGCCTCGCGGCGGGTCACCGGGTAGGCCGACCACGCATACGGCTCGGCGCTGGGCTCGGCCGGCTCGGCCGGCTCGGCCGGCTCGGCCGGCTCGGTGGGCTCGGTGGGCTCGGTGGGCTCCGGAGGCGGGGCGCTGGTCACGGACCCAGTCTCCCCGTGCACGGACGCGCTTTTGACCCTGCTCAGAGAGCACGGATACCATGAGGGAGCACGCGTGTGCGTCCTACTCGCATGCCCGCGTCACCATCCATCGCCCGTCCCTACCTCATCCAACCGGAGTTCCATCTACATGACTGCCAGCACGGCCATCAAGGCCGCCCCTCAGGTCGCGATCAACGACATCGGATCTGAGGAAGACCTGCTCGCCGCTATCGACGCGACGATCAAGGATTTCAACGACGGCGACATCGTCGAAGGTCGCATCGTCAAGGTCGACCGGGACGAGGTCCTGCTCGACATCGGCTACAAGACCGAGGGCGTCATCCCCTCGCGTGAGCTGTCCATCAAGCACGACGTCGACCCGTCCGAGGTCGTCAAAGTCGGCGACGAGGTCGAGGCCCTGGTTCTCCAGAAGGAGGACAAGGAGGGTCGACTCATCCTGTCCAAGAAGCGTGCTCAGTATGAGCGCGCCTGGGGCACGATCGAGAAGATCAAGGAGGAGGACGGAGTCGTCACCGGCACCGTCATCGAGGTCGTCAAGGGTGGACTCATCCTCGACATCGGCCTGCGCGGCTTCCTGCCCGCATCCCTCGTCGAGATGCGCCGCGTCCGCGACCTCCAGCCCTACGTGGGCAAGGAGATCGAGGCGAAGATCATCGAGCTCGACAAGAACCGCAACAACGTGGTCCTGTCGCGCCGCGCCTGGCTCGAGCAGACCCAGTCCGAGGTCCGCACGACCTTCCTCAAGGAGCTGCAGAAGGGGCAGGTGCGCTCGGGCGTCGTCAGCTCGATCGTCAACTTCGGCGCCTTCGTCGACCTCGGTGGGGTCGACGGTCTCGTCCACGTCTCCGAGCTGTCCTGGAAGCACATCGACCACCCGTCCGAGGTCGTGGAGGTGGGCCAGGAGGTCACCGTCGAGGTCCTCGACGTCGACATGGACCGCGAGCGGGTCTCCCTGTCGCTCAAGGCGACGCAGGAGGACCCCTGGCAGCACTTCGCCCGGACCCACGCGATCGGCCAGGTCGTGCCGGGCAAGGTCACCAAGCTCGTCCCGTTCGGTGCGTTCGTGCGCGTCGACGACGGCATCGAGGGCCTGGTTCACATCTCCGAGCTGGCCGAGCGCCACGTGGAGCTGCCGGAGCAGGTCGTTACGGTGGGCGACGACATCTTCGTCAAGGTCATCGACATCGACCTCGAGCGTCGCCGCATCTCGTTGTCGCTGAAGCAGGCCAACGACGGCAACGGCCCGGTCGCCGAGTTCGACCCGACCCTCTACGGCATGGCCGCCGAGTACGACGAGCAGGGCAACTACAAGTACCCCGAGGGCTTCGACTCGGAGACCAACGAGTGGCTGCCGGGCTTCGACGCCCAGCGCGAGAAGTGGGAGAAGCAGTACGCCGAGGCGCACTCCCGCTGGGAGGCCCACAAGGCGCAGGTCGAGGCCGCGGCCAAGGCCGACGCCGAGGCGGTCGCCGGGGGCACGGAGATCCCGACGTCCTACTCCTCGTCCTCCAGCTCGTCCTCCAGCTCGTCCGGTGGGGGCAGCTCCACGGGGACCAACGGGGCGTCGAGCAACGGCTCGTCCGAGGAGACCTCGCGTCCGCCCCAGCCGGCCGCCGAGGGCACCCTCGCGTCCGACGAGGCCCTCGCGGCGCTGCGGGAGAAGCTCACCGGCAACTGAGGTCGCCCCTCCAGCCGGTCAGGACGGCGGCGCACGGTCATCCGAGCGCCGCCGTTCGCGGGCAACGGGATCGACGACCGAGTATGCCGCGCCGGTGGCGTGCGTCGACCGGCATACCGGATGTCATGACATGGTGACCTTCAGTGACGGGCAAGATGGCCGGCGCGGAGCTATGGTCGTCCTCGTACCGACCCCGTCCGACACCGTCGTCCGTAGGGAGCTGTTCATGCCGGCCCGCCCGTCCGTTCACCCACAGCGGGCCTGCTCTGCGTTCATGGGCACCCTCGGCAGCCGCGGCGGGTCCGCCCGGTGACCACGGCCACCCGCGCCGCCGCCGCCCGCGTCGGTCCACCGCCACCCGTCGGGTCGCCGCCGAGACGGTCTGGCCGCAACTGGCGCGAGTGGCTGCTGGCGGGGGCCCTGCTGCTGCCCAACCTCGCGCTGCTCATCCTCTTCACCTACCGGCCGTTGCTCGACAACATCCGGCTGTCGTTCACCGACTACAACATCTCCGCGCCGTTCGCCAACTACATCGGCGTCTCCAACTACACCGAGTGGTTCACCCGCGAGGACACCCGCACCATCGTGCTCAACACCCTGGTGTTCACCGTCGCCACCGTCGTGATCTCGATGGGTATGGGGCTGGGCCTCGCCCTGCTGCTCGACCAGAAGCTCAAGGGTCGCAACCTCGTGCGGTCGACGGTGTTCGCCCCGTTCGTCGTGTCGGGCGCGGCGATCGGTGTCGCCTTCCAGTTCGTCTTCGACCCCAGCTTCGGGCTGATCCGCGACCTGTTGGCGCGCATCGGGGTGAGCACCCCCGACTTCTACCAGCAGCAGAAGTGGGCGCTGTTCATGGTCACGGTCACCTACATCTGGAAGAACCTCGGCTACTCCTTCGTCATCTACCTCGCGGCACTGCAGGGTCGCCGAGGTGACCTCGACGAGGCCTCGGAGATCGACGGCGCCTCACCGTGGCGGCACTTCACCAAGGTGCTGCTGCCCCAGCTGCGCCCCACGACCTTCTTCCTGTCGATCACCGTGCTGCTCAACTCCGTGCAGGTCTTCGACATCATCAACGTCATGACGCGCGGTGGGCCAGTGGGCACCGGCACGACGACCCTGGTCTTCCAGGTCTACCAGGAGACCTTCGTCAACCTGAGGGCCGGCTACGGCGCCACCGTCGCGACGGTCATGTTCCTCGTCCTGCTCGTGGTCACCGTCGTCCAGGTGCGCGTCATGGACCGGAACCAGACATGACCCGCCGGCGCAGCCTGACGGCCGCCGGCTACGTCGCCATGGTCCTGGTGTTCCTGCTCATCGCGGTGCCGTTGTTCTGGATCGTCATCACGTCGTTCAAGGAGCGCCAGGACATCTACGTCCGGCCGGCGCAGTACTGGCCGAACCCGGCCACCAAGGAGAACTACGGCGACGTCACGACCCGCATCCCGTTCTGGTCCTACCTGCGCAACTCGGTGATCATCACCGGCGTCACCGCGGCCGCCAAGATCGTGCTGGGAGTGCTCAGCGCCTACGCGTTGTCGCTGCTGCGGTTCCCCGGCCGGGGGATCGTGTTCCTCGTCGTCATCGCGGCGCTCATGGTGCCCAACCAGATCACCGTCATCTCCAACTACGCGCTGGTGAGCCAGCTCGGCTGGAAGAACACCTACCAGGGCATCATCATCCCGCTGGCCGGGGTCGCCTTCGGGACGTTCCTCATGCGCAACCAGTTCCTGTCGCTGCCCGGTGAGATCATCGAAGCCGCCAAGCTCGACGGCACCGGCCCGATGAAGCTGCTGTGGCGCATCGTCATGCCCATGTCGTGGCCGACGCTGGTGGCCTTCTCCCTCATCACCGTCGTCAACGAGTGGAACGAGTACCTCTGGCCGTTCCTCATGTCGGACGACGAACGGGTCGCCCCGCTGCCGGTCGGTCTGACCCTGCTTCAGAACAACGACGGGCTGACCAACTGGGGGCCGGTCATGGCCGGCACCATCCTCGCGATGCTGCCAATCCTCATCCTGTTCCTCTTCCTCCAGCGCCAGATGATCAAGGGCCTGACGGCCGGCGCGGTGAAGAGCTGACCATGCCACCCATGCGCCCGACCGGCCTCACGGCACTCGCACACACCGAAGCCACCATCCCCCACGGAAGGCATGACCTGTCATGAACGATGTCACCCGACGCGGATTCCTCGGACTCGCCGGCGGAGCGGCCGCTGCCTGGGGCCTCAGCGCCTGCGCCGGCACCGGTAGCCCCGCCACCTCAGGCGGTGGGACGGCCGGCGGGGGGGCCGGGTCCAACACCATCGACTTCTGGAGCAACCACCCCGGCACGTCCAAGGAGGTGGAGCAGAAGATCATCACCGCTTTCCAGGCGGCGAACCCCGGCCTCACGGTCAAGCTCACCGACGCCGGCAAGAACTACGAGGAGGTCGGGCAGAAGTTCAACGCGGCCCTAGCCGGCGGCGCGTTGCCCGACGTCGTGGTCGCCTCGGACGTGACGTGGTTCAACTTCGCGCTCAACAAGCAGTTCGCGCCACTCGACGACCTGATCTCCGCCGCCGGCATCAAGACGAGCGACTACGTCGACGCGCTCTACAACGACTACAAGTTCAAGGAGCAGCACTACGCCCTGCCGTATGCGCGATCGACGCCGCTCTTCTACTACAACAAGGACCTCTGGAAGGCGGCCGGGCTCGAGGACCGCGGGCCCAAGACGTGGCAGGAGTTCCGGGAGTGGGCGCCGAAGCTCGCCGCCGTCACCGGCTCCGACAAGGCCGTGTTCGAGATGCCTGACGGGTCGAACTACCTCGACTGGTACTTCCAGAACATCGTGTGGAGCTTCGGCGGGAACTACTCGAAGGAATGGACGCCCACCTTCACCGACGCCAAGACCGTCGAAGCCGGGAAGTACCTCCAGGATTTGGCCAAGAGCAACTTCGTCAAGTTCAACAAGACACCCGAGGCCGACTTCGGCGCCGGGCTGACCGCCTGCATGGTGCAGTCGACGGGTTCGCTGAGCGGTGTCACCAAGGCGGCCAAGTTCTCGGTCGGCACGGCGTTCCTGCCCGGTGACGGCAACTGCCCCACCGGCGGTGCGGGGGTCGCGATCCCGGCGGGGATCTCCGACGAGCGGAAGAAGAACGCGCTGAAGTTCATCGAGTTCCTCACCAACGCGGACAACACCGTGACCTTCACCCAGGCCACGGGCTACATGCCGGTGCGCAAGTCGGCGCTCGACAACCAGTCGGAGAAGGACTTCCTCGCCAAGAACCCCAACTCGCAGACGGCCGTGAACCAGCTGCCGAAGACGCGGTCCCAGGACTACGCCCGGGTGTTCGTGCCCGGTGGTGGCGCCCGGATCGGCAAGGCCCTCGACCAGATCGCCCAGGGCGCCGATGTGACCTCGACCTTCGCCGGCCTCAACGCCGAAACGCAACAGGTCATCGACAGCCAGATCAAGTCCAAGCTCTGACCCATGGCCACCGTCTACTTCGACGAGGCCACGCGGACCTTCGCGGCGGGCCAAGCCCCGGCCGTCGACCACGTCACCCTCGACATCGAGGACGGGGAGTTCCTCGTCCTCGTCGGCCCGTCGGGCTGCGGCAAGTCCACCACCCTGCGGATGCTGGCCGGCCTCGAGCCCATCGACGCCGGACGCATCCTCATCGACGGGCACGACCAGAAGGGCGTCCGGCCCAGGGACCGCGACGTGGCGATGGTGTTCCAGAGCTATGCCCTGTACCCCAACATGACGGCCGGCGAGAACATGGCCTTCGCGCTGGAGAACGCCAAGGTCCCGTCGGGGCAGGTGAAGGAACGGGTGGCCGAGGCGGCGAAGATCCTCGAGATGGAGCCCCTCATCGACCGCAAGCCGGGCCAGCTGTCTGGTGGGCAGCGGCAGCGGGTGGCCATGGGACGGGCGATCGTGCGCAACCCCAAGGTGTTCTGCATGGACGAACCGCTGTCGAACCTCGACGCCAAGCTCCGGGTCTCGACCCGATCGCAGATCGCGGGGCTGCAGCGACGGCTCGGCATCACGACGGTCTACGTCACCCATGACCAGGTGGAGGCCATGACCATGGGGCACCGCGTCGCGGTGCTCAAGGACGGCCGGTTGCAGCAGGTCGGCAAGCCCGAGGAGCTCTACGACGCGCCGGTCAACACCTTCGTGGCCTCGTTCATCGGCTCGCCGGCGATCACGCTGGTGGAGTCGCCGGTGCACGACGGGACGGCCTCGGTCCACGGGGCCGACATCCCCCTCGACCGCGAGCTCGCGGGCCGTGCGGGGGATCGGGTCGTCGTCGGCCTGCGCCCGGAGGCCTGGCACCTCGTGGCGCCCGGCACCGAGAACGGGGTGGACTTACGGGTCGACCTTGTTGAGGCGCTGGGGTCGGAGTCGTTCATCTACGGCATGCCGGTGGCCTCGGGCGGTGACGGCCAGAACGGCCGCGCCTCCGCTGGTGCGCCGGTCGGCCGCGACGGGGTGACGACGGTCGAGCCGGCCACGACCGAGGCGGGCCGGGTCACCGTCCACTCCGACAAGCGGGTCCGGCCCGAGGTGGGCGACGTGGTCCGGGTCGTTCCCGAGGCCAACGAGGCCCACGTCTTCGCCGCTGACACGGGGGAGCGCCTGACGGCGTCACGGTGACCGGATCTCGGAGGGCCACACCCCCTCCGGGGGGTGCAGCACTCCGGGATGAGCCGCCCTCTGGGCTCGACGTCGACGTCACCGGGGGGCCGGGTCCCTGGCTAGGCTGACGGCGTGCTGACGGTAGGGCTCACGGGCGGCATCGGCTCCGGGAAGTCCACCACCGCCGCGCAGCTGCGGAGCCTCGGTGCCACCGTGATCGACGCCGACGTCGTCGCTCGAGAGGTGGTCGAACCCGGGACCCCGACCCTTGCGGCCGTCGCCGCCCGCTTCGGCGCTGACGTGGTGCGCCCGGACGGCTCCCTCGACCGCGCCGGGCTCGCGGCGATCGTCTTTGACGATCCGGCCGCGCTGGCCGACCTGAACCGGATCACCGAGCCCGCGATCGCCGCCCGGGTGGCCATCCTCCGGGCAGCCGTTCCGTCGGACCGGGTCACGGTCTTCGACATGCCCCTGCTCGTCGAGCGGCGACTCTGGCCCCACGAGCACCTGACCGTGGTCGTCGGTGCCGAGGTCGAGACCCGGGTCCAGCGCCTGGTCGAGCAGCGGGGCCTGACGCAGGAGGACGCCCGTCGGCGCGTGGCCACCCAGGCCACCGACGCCGAACGACGGGCCGCCGCCGATGTCTGGGTCGACAACGGCGGGCCCCTCTCCGTCACGGAGGAGCAGGTGAGACAGCTGTGGGCCAGTCGGCTGCGTCCCTACGAGAAGAACCTGCAGGCCGGTCGACGCAGCCTCCGCCCCGAGCAGGATGCCGTTGTCGTGCCCGACCCGGCCTGGCCGGAGCAGGGCGCGCGGCTAGTGGCCAAGCTCACGGACGCGCTCGGCGACCGGGTCACCGACGTGCAGCACATCGGGTCCACCAGCGTGCCGGGCCTGCTCACCAAGGACGTCATCGACCTCCAGGTCGGTGTGCACCGCCTGGCCGACGCCGACGACCCGCCGTTCGCCGACGTCCTCCGGGCGCGTGGTTTCGTGCGGATTCCCTCGGTCACCGAGGACCGCGTCCACCCGGCCGGAGACGGTTCGTCGGCATGGAGCAAGCGCTTCTACGCCGGCATCGACCCAGGGCGCGTGGCCAACGTGCATATCCGGGAGGCCGGCTCTCCTGGCTGGCGGTATGCGCTGACGTTTCGCGACTGGCTGCGCGCTGTGCCGGAAGCGCGAGACGAGTATGCGCGTGAGAAGCGCCGGCTACTGGCCTCGACGAGCTCGACGACCGCCTATGCGGCGGCCAAGGAGCCCTGGTTCGACCAGGCATACCATCGGACTCTCGCCTGGGCCGACGAGTGCGGTTGGACCCCCTCCCTCGGCTGAGCCGGTGATGCGCGCGGGCTGGGGTCCCCGAGAAGCGGCGACCACCTGACGAGACGTCAGCTCAGCCCGGGGGGCGGGGGTGCCCTCGGGACGTGGTGTCAGACCCCGGGCATACCGTTGCCGTATGCGCCCGACGACCGACCTGAAACGCACGGTGGCCCCCTTCGAGGTGGTGTCGGAGTTCTCTCCGAGCGGCGACCAGCCCACCGCCATCCAGGAGATCTCGCAGCGGGTCAAGGCGGGGGAGAACGACGTCGTGCTGCTCGGTGCGACCGGCACCGGCAAGTCGGCGACGACGGCCTGGGTCATCGAGCAGGTGCAGCGGCCGACCCTGGTCATGGCTCCGAACAAGACGCTGGCCGCCCAGCTGGCGAACGAGTTCCGAGAGCTGCTGCCCAACAACGCGGTCGAGTACTTCGTCTCCTACTACGACTACTACCAGCCCGAGGCCTACATCCCGCAGACGGACACCTACATCGAGAAGGACTCGTCGATCAACGAGGAGGTGGAGCGGCTTCGTCACAGCACGACGAGCTCGCTGCTGACCCGGCGCGACGTCGTCGTGGTCGCGTCGGTGTCGTGCATCTACGGCCTCGGCACCCCGCAGGAGTACGTCGACCGGATGGTCCAGCTCCGGGTCGGTGACGAGCTCAACCGCGATGACCTCCTGCGAAGGTTCGTGATGATGCAGTACACGCGTAACGACCTGGCTTTCTCTCGTGGGACGTTCCGGGTGCGCGGCGACACCGTCGAGATCATCCCGGTCTACGAGGAGCTGGCGCTGCGCATCGAGTTCTTCGGCGACGAGGTCGAACGGATCTACACGCTGCACCCGCTCACCGGCGAGGTGGTTCGCGAGGAGGCCGAGATGTACGTCTTCCCCGCCACGCACTACGTCGCCGGGCCCGAGCGGATGGAGCGGGCCATCAAGGGCATCGAGCTCGAGCTCGCCGGCCGGCTCGACGAGTTGGAGAGGCAGGGCAAACTCTTGGAGGCCCAACGCTTGCGGATGCGCACGACCTACGACATCGAGATGATGCGCCAGGTCGGGTCGTGCAGCGGCATCGAGAACTACTCACGGCACATCGACGGGCGGTCCTCAGGATCGGCGCCGAACTGTCTCATCGACTACTTCCCCGAGGACTTCCTACTCGTCATCGACGAGTCCCACCAGACGGTGCCGCAGATCGGCGCGATGTACGAGGGCGACATGTCGCGCAAGCGGATGCTCGTCGACCATGGCTTCCGGCTGCCGAGCGCCATGGACAACCGCCCGCTCATGTGGGAGGAGTTCCTCGACCGGATCGGGCAGACCCTCTACCTCTCCGCGACACCCGGACCGTACGAGCTGGCCAAGGCCGGCAAGACCGGCCCCCCCGTCGAGCAGATCATCCGGCCCACCGGGCTCATCGACCCCGAGGTCGTCCTCAAGCCCACGAAGGGGCAGATCGACGACCTGCTGCACGAGATCGCCCTGCGCACCGAGAAGAACGAGCGCGTCCTCGTGACGACCCTGACCAAGAAGATGGCCGAGGACCTCACCGACTACCTGCTCGACAAGGGAGTGCGGGTCCGCTACCTGCACTCCGACATCGACACCCTGCGCCGGGTCGAGCTGCTGCGCGAGCTGCGGTCGGGAGAGTACGACGTGCTCGTCGGCATCAACCTGCTCCGCGAGGGCCTCGACCTGCCCGAGGTCTCCCTCGTCAGCATCCTCGACGCCGACAAGGAGGGCTTCCTGCGCTCCGCCCGGAGCCTCATCCAGACGATCGGCCGGGCCGCGCGCAACGTCAGCGGCCAGGTGCACATGTATGCCGACAAGGTCACCCCGTCGATGCAGCAGGCGCTCGACGAGACCAACCGGCGCCGCGAGAAGCAGATCGCCTACAACCGCGAGCGGGGGGTCGACCCGCAGCCGCTGCGCAAGAAGATCGCCGACATCACCGACCTGCTCAACCGTGAGGACGCCGACACCGAGGCGCTGCTGGGCAGTGGCCGGTCCCAGTCCCGCGGCCGAGCCGTCAAGGCCGGCGGCCGCGGAGCGCTGGCGGCTGATGTCGGCGTGTCAGCGGGCGGGAGGTTCGAGTCGATGGCGGCCAGTGACCTGGCCGGGCTGATCCAGGAGCTCACGACCCAGATGCACCAGGCCGCCTCCGAGCTGCACTTCGAGCTGGCCGCCCGGCTGCGTGACGAGCTGGGCGACCTGAAGAAGGAGCTGCGCCAGATGACCCGCGCCACGTCGTGACCCCGCGGTGGGTCCAGGACGCACGGTGCGCCGCAGAGTCCGTTTGGGTCGGGGGCTGGTGACGATCGACGCCATCGGCACCATCGGCACCATCGACTCGGTCGGCGGGTTCCGCTATGACCTGCACCACGCCCATGGCGAGTACGTCATGTCAGGTGGCCGGGCAGCCACCTCCGAGATCGGCACTGTGGTCCGGCTGCGGATGACCTCGGGCCTCGCCGGTTGGGGCGAGGTCACTCCCCTCGGGAACCGATACCTCCCGACGCACTTCGCCGAAGTGCGCGCCGCCCTAGGCCATCCTCCGCCGACCCCGCTGACCCCGCTGAGCCCGGCTGACCCCGGCTGACCCCCGCTGACCCTGGGGACCCCGCCGACCCTGGGGACCCCGCCGACCCTGGGGATGTGGATCAGGCTTGAACGACGCGGCCGTCCACCATTCGGCGCAGCCGCCAGGGGTTGTCGTCGGCCAGCGCCTCGGGTAGCAGTGCTGAGGGGAGGTCCTGGTAGCAGACCGGTCGCTGGAACCGGTCGACAGCCAGGGTGCCGACCGAGGTCGAGCGTCCGTCGGACGTCGCGGGGAACGGGCCACCGTGCACCATCGCGGCACTCACCTCGACACCGGTCGGCCAGCCGTTGAACAGGATCCGACCCGCGAGCCCTTCGAGGACGGGGAGCAACCGGGCCGCGGCGGCCAAGTCCGCGGCATGCCCGGGGGCCGCGTGCACGGTGGCGGTGAGCTGGCCCGACAGGCCGGGGAGCACCGCGAGGAGAGCGTCCACCGAGGGGTAGCGCACGAGCAGCCCGCTCGCTCCGAAGACCTCGTCCTGCAGACCGGTGTCGGCGCCGACCTCGGCGAGGGACGTCTCGAAGACGGCGCCCGCGGGGGCGTTCGGTCCGTCACCAGGCGCCCCCTCGGTGACGAGGCGGACCCGCTTGTCGGCACGGAGCGCGTCCCGGCCCTGCTCGAACGCCTCACGGATCTCGGGCGTCACCATGGTCTGGCCGGGGGTCGCCCCGGTCTCGCCCACCGCGGTGACAAACGCGTCACCGGCGGCGCCCGCCGGCACGAAGACGAGCCCGGGGTTGGTGCAGAACTGCCCGGCGCCGAGCGCCAACGACGCGAGGTAGGCGTCGGCCAAGGCCCGCGGGTCGGCCGCCAGCGCCCCCTCGAGCAGGACCACCGGGTTGGTCGACGACATCTCGGCGTAGACCGGGATCGGTCGGGGTCGGCCCGCCGCCGCGGCGACCAGCGCCAGACCGCCTCGTCGTGATCCGGTGAAGCCCACCGCCTGGATGCGTGGGTCGGTGACCAGGGCCGTGCCGAGCTCGGTGCCCAGCCCGTGCACGAGCGAGAATACGCCGGGCGGCATACCGGTGCGGTCGGCGGCGGCGACGACGGCCCGGGCGACGAGCTCGGCCGTGCCCGGGTGTGCGGGGTGGGCCTTGACGACGACGGGGCACCCGGCCGCCAGAGCGGAGGCGGTGTCGCCGCCGGCGGTGGAGAAGGCGAGCGGGAAGTTGCAGGCTCCGAACACGGCAACCGGGCCGAGCGGCACGTGGCGCACCCGGAGGTCGGGCCGGGGGAGCGGGGTCCGGTCGGGAAGAGCGGGGTCGACCCGGACCCCGAGGTGGTCCCCCGCCCGGACCGCGCCGGCGAACATCCGCAGCTGGCCACAGGTCCGTGCCCGCTCGCCGGTGAGCCGGGCGGTCGGCAGCCCGGACTCGGCGACGGCGCGCTCGAGGAGAGGGTCGCCAAGGTCCTCGATGGCGTCGACCACGGCCTCCAGGAACGCTGCCCGCTGCGTCGGCGTCGTGGCCCGGTACTCCGTCGCCGCCGTCGCCGCAGCTGTCGTCGCCTGCTCGAGCTGCTCGACCGCGAGGGCGGTGAAGCGGGTCGGCAGCTCGTCACCGGACGCGGGGTCGGTCGCGGCGAACGACCCCGCGGTGCCGACGACGTCGCGTCCCGCGATGATGGAGTGGCCGGTCAGGGGGACGGACGACATGGGTCTACCTCCAGAAGATCAGTGCTGTGTAACATAGCACTGTCGGGCACAAGCGACAGTCGGGGGAAGCGGTGGACCACACGACGCGGGTGGTGGTCGTCGGCGCCGGCATCGTCGGCGCCGCGTGCGCCCACGAGCTCGCGGCCGCGGGCGTCGACACCGTGGTCCTCGACCGCGCCGACGTGGGGTCGGGGACGACGAGCCGCGGCGAGGGCAACATCCTGCTGTCGGACAAGGGCCCTGGCGCGGAGCTGGCGCTGGCGGTGCTCAGCCGGCAGCGGTGGCTGGACCTTGGGGCCGAGCTCGGGACCGACGCGCTGGAGCTCGACGGCAAGGGTGGCCTGGTCGTCGCCCCCACCGAGGCCGCCATGGCAGCGCTGAGCGCCTTCGCGGCCACTCAGCGGGCCGCGGGCATCGAGGTCGAGGACGTCGGCGACCCGCGTGAGCTGGAGCCGCACCTTGCCGACGACCTCGTAGGGGCCTGGTACTACCCGCAGGACATGCAGGTGCAGCCGGTGCTCGCCGCGGCCGCCCTGCTGGACGCGGCGCGCCGGCGAGGCGCCGACTACCGGCCGCACACCGAGGTGGCCGAGGGCGTGTTCGACGATGCCGGTCGGCTGACCGGCGTACGGACCGCAGACGGCGAGGTCGTCTGGGCCGATGTCGTCGTCAACGCGGCCGGCACCTGGGGCGGGGTGGTCGGCGAGCGGCTGGGCGCCCCCATCCCCGTCCTGCCCCGGCGCGGGTTCATCCTCGTCACCGAGCCCGTACCGCCGTTGGTCCGCCACAAGGTCTACTCCGCCGACTACGTCGACAACGTCGGGTCGTCGGCCGAGGGGTTGGCGACCTCGAGCGTCGTCGAGTGGACCCGCGGGGGCACCATCCTCATCGGCGCCAGCCGCGAACGCGTGGGCTTCGACGCCACCCTCAGTCCCGGCACCGTCGCCCGGCTGGCTCGCAGCGCCACCCGGATGCTCCCCGTTCTTCGAGACCTGGCGCTGATGCGGGTCTACCGCGGCTTCCGGCCCTACTGTCCCGACCACCTCCCCGTCATCGGGCCCGACCCGCGCTGTCCTCAGGTCGTCCACGCCTGCGGGCACGAGGGCGCCGGCATCGGCCTGGCGACGGGCACGGCGCTCCTGGTCCGCGACCACGTGACAGGTGCCGCGGGGTTGACCGAGCGCTTCGCCGAGCTGCTCCCCGACCGCCTCGTCGGTGTGGCCGGATGACCCAGTTCACACTCGACGGGCGACCCATCCCCTTCCGGGACGGGCAGACCGTGGGGGGCGCCCTCGTCGGTCAGGGGATCCTTGCGTGGCGCAGCACCCGCCTCGAGGGTCGCCCTCGCGGCCTGTTCTGCGGCATCGGCATCTGCTTCGACTGCCTCGTCGTCGTCGATGGTGTCCCCAACCAGCGCGCCTGCCTCGTCGCCGCGCGCTCCGGCCTGACGGTCTCGACGCAGGAGGGCACCGGCCGTGCTGACTGACCCTGCACCGGACGCGAATCCGAGTCTTGGAGAAGCCGACCCACGAGTGGATGTCGTCGTCGTCGGGGCGGGGCCGGCCGGCCTGGCCGCTGCCGCCGCTCTTCTCGAGGACCTCGATCTCACCGTGGCGGTGATCGACGCGGGCCTCGCTCCCGGCGGTCAGTACTGGCGCCAGCCCGGGCCGGCGACGGCGCCCGACGGCCTCTCCCCGGCGCAGCTGCGACCACTGCACCACGACCTGAGCGTCTACGACCGGCTCTCCGGCGCCCTGCACGCATACCGTCGTGCTGGCCGCCTCGAGCTGCTGAGCGGCCACGAGGTGTGGTCAGTGGTGCCCGACGCCGGCCGGTTCGCCGTCCATTCCGTCCGGCGGGGTGAACTCGGAAGCGAGCGGGTCACCTCCCGCCTCGCACGGGCCGTGGTCGTCACCACCGGTGCCTACGACCGGGTGCTGCCGTTCCCGGGGTGGGACCTCCCAGGGGTGATGACGGCCGGGGCGCTCCAGGCGCTGCTCAAGGGCAACGACGTCCTCGCCGGCCGGCGGGTCGCCGTCGCCGGCACCGGCCCCTTCCTGCTGCCGGTCGCGGCGGGCCTGGTGCAGAACGGCGCTGAGGTCGTCGGTGTCTTCGAGGCCAACGCCCCGACCCGCTGGCTGCGCCACCTCGGGGCCGTCGCCGCCAACGCGGCCAAGCTCGGCGAGGGAGCCCGGTATGCCGCGGTGCTGGCTCGGCACCGTGTCTCCGTCCGGGTGCGCACCATGGTCGTCGCCGCCCACGGGGCCGACCGCGTCGAAGCCGTCACGACGATGCGCCTCGACCGGCATGGCCTGGTAGTCGACGGGTCGGAGCGCCGGCACGCGGTCGATGCCGTCGGCGTCGGCTGGGGGTTCGCGCCACAGCTCGACCTGGCGCTGACCCTGGGCTGTGAGGTCGTCGCCAGTGCGGACGGTACGCCGGTCGTGCGGGTGGACGGCGACCAGATGACGAGCCGGCCCGGGGTGTTCGCCGCCGGGGAGACGTGTGGTGTGGGCGGGGCGGCCTTGGCCGTGGCCGAGGGCCGTGTCACGGGTCTCGGGGTCCGTCGTCACCTGGCCGACCCCCGCGAGGGCGGTCCCGCTCGCGACCCTGAGGCCGGGGCCGAGGTGACCCGGCTGCGGCGGTTCGCCGCCGCGATGCACGCCGCCCACCCGGTCCCGGCCGGCTGGGCGTCGCCGCTCACCCCCACGACGACGTTCTGCCGCTGCGAGGAGGTGTCGTACGAGGCCGTGGAGTCGGCGATCCAGCGGCACGGGTGCAGCGACGCCCGCCAGCTCAAGCAGCTGACCCGGGTGGGGATGGGCTGGTGCCAGGGACGGGTGTGCGGGTATGCCGCCGACCTGGTGACCCAGGGTCGGCCCGGCGGGCCCACCGAGCGGCTCGTCGCGGCGCCCGTGACTCTGGGGGCGCTGACCGACAGTGATATGTAATATTGCACCACTGAGATGCTGACCTGACTGACACCGACCGTCGAAGGAGTCCCCGATGACCGCAGCCCCCCAGCCCTGGCATGGCGTCCACGTGGCCACCAGCCTCCCGTTCTCGGCCGACGGCGAGCCCGACCTCGGAGCCTACAAGGACAACGTCGCCTGGTTGGTCGAGCAGGGCGTCGACGGGGTGGCCCCGAACGGCTCGCTGGGCGAGTACCAGTCGCTGACGTGGGCCGAGCGTGACGCGGTCGTCGAGACCGCCCGGTCGGTCGCGCCCGAGGGCTTCACCGTCATGCCCGGGGTCGGCGCCTATAGCGGCCGGGAGTCCAAGCGCCACGCGGAGGTGGCTCGGGACCTGGGTTGTCAGGCGGTGATGGCCTTGCCGCCCAACGCCTACCGCGCCGACGTCCGGTCGGTGCTCGAGCACTACGAGCTCGTCGCCAGCGCCGGGTTGCCGGTCACGGCCTACAACAACCCGATCGACACCAAGGTCGACCTCACGCCGGACATGTTGGCCCGGCTGCACCGCGAAGGGTTCATCGTCGGGGTCAAAGAGTTCTCCGGCGACGTCCGTCGCTGCTACGAGATCGCCGAGCTGGCGCCAGGCCTCGACATCATGATCGGCACCGACGACACGGTCCTCGAGGTGGCCCTCGCGGGCGCCAAGGGCTGGGTCGCGGGATACCCCCAGGTGTTCCCGCAGGCGTGCCTCACCCTCTACCGCGCGGCCATCGCCCGCGACCTCGAGACCGCCCTCCCGCTCTACCGGCAGCTGCACCCCGCGTTGCGCTGGGACTCCAAGTCCGAGTTCGTCCAGGCCATCAAGCTGGGGCAGGAGCTGGTCGGCCGGGTCGGCGGGTCGTGCCGGCCACCCCGCCAGCCGTTGACCGACGATGTCGCCGAGACGGTGCGGTCCGTCACGCAGACGCTGATCGACGCCGGGGTCCGGTAGCGCCGTGCGGTCGAGTGTCGCCTACCACGCGGTCGACTCGCATACCGAGGGCATGCCGACTCGGGTGATCGTCGGAGGAGTGGGCACGCTCCCGGGCGACACGATGGCCGAGCGCCGGCTGCGGTTCATGGCCGAACACGACGCCCTGCGCACCCTGCTCATGTGCGAGCCGCGCGGCCACGCATCCATGTCGGGCGCGATCCTGCAGCCGCCGACCCGGCCGGACGCGGACTACGGCGTGCTCTACATCGAGGTGTCCGGCTGCCTGCCGATGTGCGGTCACGGCACGATCGGCGTCGCCACCGTCCTCGTCGAGACGGGCATGGTGCCGGTGACCGAGCCGGAGACGGTGGTGCGCCTCGACACCCCGGCCGGCCTCGTCGTCGCCCGGGTGGCGGTGCACGACGGCCACGCCGAGGCGGTCACCCTCGAGAACGTGCCGGCCTACTGCCACGCCCTCGACCAGGTCGTGGAGGTGCCCGGCTTCGGACCGGTCCGCTACGACATCGCCTACGGTGGCAACTTCTACGCGTTCGTCCAGCTCGCCGAGCTCGGGCTCCCGTATGCGCGCGCCGCCAAGCAGCGGCTGCTCGACGCCGGCCTCGCGGTCATGGCCGCGGTCAACGAGCAGAACCCCGTGGTCCACCCCGAGCACCCTGAGATCGACGTCTGCCACCACGTGTTCCTCGAGGCACCGGACAGCACCACCCGGCACTCGCGGCACGCGATGGCGATCCACCCGGGCTGGTTCGACCGGTCGCCCTGCGGCACCGGGACGAGTGCCCGCCTGGCCCAGCTCCATGCCCGCGGGCTGCTCGGCGTCGGCGAAGCGATCGTCAACGAGTCGTTCATCGGCAGCCGGTTCCAGGCGCGGATCCTCGGGGAGACGACGGTGGGAGGCCGGCCCGGCATACTCCCCAGCTTCACCGGCCGGGCGTGGGTCACCGGCACCGCGCAGTATCTCCTCGACCCGAGCGACCCCTACCCGGCGGGGTTCGAGCTGTGACGTCCGAGGCGTCGCTGTCCCTGCCGAGCTTCAGCGACCAGGTCAACCTCCGCGGGCAGGTGCGCGAGGCCCTGCGAGCCCTGCTCGTCACCGGGCAGATGCGTCCGGGCCACCTCTACTCGGCGCCCAAGCTCGCGGTGGAGTTCGGGGTCTCGGCCACCCCGGTGCGCGAGGCGATGCTCGACCTCGTCACCGAGGGACTCGTGGATGCGGTGCGCAACAAAGGTTTTCGCGTCACCGAGCTCGACGACCGCGACCTCGATGACATCGCTGAGCTGCGCGGCCTCGTGGAGGTGCCCGTCATGCAAGCCGTCGCGCTGGCGTGCACCGGGCCGGTGGCCGTCGAGGTCGAGAAGCTGCGAGCCGTGGCGAAGCAGATCGTGGCGGCCGCGGCGGCCGGTGACCTGGTCACCTACACCGAGGCGGACACCACGTTCCACCTGCGGATGCTCGCGTTGTACGGGAACGAGCGGGTCGTCGCGGTGGTTCGCGACCTGCGCCGGCGCTCGCGGCTCTACGGGCTGGAGGCGCTCGCGGCCGCAGGGGTCCTGGCGCAGCTCGCCGAGGAGCACGAGCAGATGGTCGACGCCGCGCTGGCGCGGAACGGGGAGACGATGCATACGTTGATGGCGCGCCACATCGGGCATCTGCGGTCGACGTGGGCGCTGCCCTCCCCATAGGAGCGCGGCGCACCGACCGACCGACCGACCGACCGGCCGACCGACCGACCGGTGAAGCCTCACACCCCCCGGAGGGGGAGCCATCCTGCACCGGTCGGTCCAGGAGCTGCTCCCGTCAGGCAATGCTGCGTTCGTCGTGGGCCGACTTGACGAGGCTGGCGACCGCCGTCACACCGAGAATGAGCACGATCGCCCCGAGTGACACGCTGATCGGGATGTCCGGCACGGGCAGCGGCTCGCCGTTGTTGACGAACGGCAGGTTGTTCTCGTGCAGCGCGTGCAGGATCAGCTTGACGCCGATGAACGCCAGCAGCACCGACAGCCCGATGCTCAGGTAGACCAGTCGCTCCAGCAGCCCGCCGATGAGGAAGTACAGCTGCCGCAGGCCCATCAACGCGAAGATGTTGGCCGTGAGCACCAGGTAGGGCTCCTTGGTCAACCCGTAGATCGCCGGGATCGAGTCGAGGGCGAACAGCAGGTCGGTCGTCCCGAGAGCGAGGATGACGATGAACATCGGCGTCACGAGGCGTTTGCCCGCCTCGCTGACCGTCAGCCTCGTGCCGTTGTACCCCGTCGCCACGGGGAAGCGGCGCTCCACCCACTTCAGGAAGCGGTTCTCCTCGAACTCGTCGTCGTCACTCTGTCCCTCCCGGGCCAGCTTGACCGCGGTGTAGATGAGGAAGAGCCCGAACAGGTAGAAGATCCAGGCGTACTGGTTGATGACCGCTGCGCCGAGGGCGATGAAGATGCCGCGCAGCACGATGGCGATGACGATGCCGATGAGCAGCGCCGCCTGCTGGTACTTCTCCGGCACCAGGAACTTGCGCATGATGAGCAGGAAGACGAAGAGGTTGTCGATCGAGAGCGAGTACTCCGTCAGCCACCCCGCGTAGAACTCACCGGCATACTGGCCGCCCTCGCTCCACCAGACCCACAGGCCGAACAGGATGGCGAGCCCGACGAAGAAGGCGAGCGCGATCGCGCACTCCTTCATCGTGGGCACGTGTGGCCGGCGTCCGATGACGGCGATGTCGACGACGAGGAACGCGGACAGCAGGCCGATGGTGACCCACCAGGTCAGTGCAGAGACTTCCACGGGATTCCAGCCTTCCGGTCACGAGACGTGCGGACGTGACCGGAGGTCTCTCCCACCCGTTGAGGCGGACCGGGGCCCCGGGACCATCAGCCTGGCGACCAGGACCGTGCTCCGTGATGACGGGGTGCCCGCGTGGGGATACTCCCCTCCGAACGCCCTCATCGTGTCACACGGGTGGGGACGCCTCGTCCACCAGCCGTCCGGCCGCGGTCAGGATGGCGCGGTGGCGGGCATCGAGATCCTCCTCGACCACCGACCGGCTGCCGGATGCGTGGATCATCCGCCCGGGGCCGGTGACGATGCCGACGTGGTGCGAGGGCTCGCCGTCACGGGCGAAGAAGTAGAGGTCACCGGGCTGGGCCTCGGCGACCGGCACCGGTGTGCAGGCCGCCTGTTGGTCGTGGGCGTCGCGGGGCACGACCCGCCCCATCTCGCGGTGCACGAGGTGGACCAGTCCGGAGCAGTCGAGGCCCTGCGGTGAGGTCCCGCCCCAGAGGTAGGTCAGCCCGAGGTGCTCGCGGGCGAAGGCGAGGTCGACGCGACCGTCGGGGCCGGGGCGAGCGGCCCATGAGTCGTCCTCCGGCCCGTCGGTGTGGCCGCCGGTGTCGTCGGCGATGAGGTGCGCCCGGCGCAGCCAGCCGGGGTAGCCCCGCGGGTCGAGGGACGACGGCTGCCAGGGGCAGACGACCGGCACCCAGCCGGCCCGGGTCGCGGTGCCCGCCGCACCGTCCGACACGCCGTCGGGCCCGCCTAGCACGAGCACGGGTTCGCCGGCGACGACCTGAGTCAGCACCCGGTCGTGCAGACCGCGGCGGCCCTGGCCGCGTTCGTCGTCCTCGGGGTGCCGGTCCAGGGCCCTCAGCCAGGCCGCGTGGTCAGGCTCGTCCGCGACGATGGGAGCATCGACGCGGCGCGGCCGGTCAGGCCCCGTCCACAGCGTCGTGACGGGCACGACCACGCGCATGGGTAGCAGGGGCGGCACGGCATCCATCGTCACACGCCTCTCACCCCGACCGGACTCACGTGTTCGTCGGTTCCGTTGCCCGATGTCCGGTTCGTCGCTGAACATGTGAGTCCGGTCGGAGGTCGGGACCGTGGCGGGATACTGCGGGCATGGCTGAGCCGCGTGACCCCAGCGGGGCTGGCCCCAGACGCGCGGCCCGTGCGGTGCTGGCCGACCGGTATGCCGCCGTCGTCGCCAACGCCCCCGCCGGCGCGAACGGACTGGGCGTCGCCGTCCGGGCCGACGACGGCTGGACCTGGGACCACGAGAGCGAGCACGACATGGTCTCGGCCAGCACCATCAAGGTGCTCGTGCTCTGTGCCGTGCTGTCGCTGGTCGATCAGGGGCGGGTCGGGCTCGATGACCGGGTGGCCCTCCCACCGGTCGAGGAGCGGGTGGGCGGGGACGGCTCCCTGCACCTGCTGCCGTCCGTCGACGCGTTGCCGCTCCTTGAGCTGCTCCGCCTCATGATCGCCGTCAGCGACAACGCGGCGACCAATGCGGTCATCGACCACGCCGGCCTCCTCAACGGCTCGACAGCGGATCTGGCCGCCGTGCTCGCAGCCGTGCCCACCCGGCATACTCAGCTGCGCCGCAGGCTCATGGACCTCGACGCCGCGTCTCGTGGGCTGCAGAACGAGACGTGCGCCGCCGACCTCGCCGACCTGCTCGGGGCCCTGCGGCAGGGTCGGTTGCTCGCGCCGAAGTCCACGCGGGTCGCGATCGAGATCCTGCGCTCCCAGCAGGTGAGGAACGGCCTGCCCGCCTACCTACCGCCCGATGTGCTCGTCGCGGCGAAGCCCGGCGACCTCCCCGGGCTCCGCGCCGAGGTCGCCCTGCTGGAGCGCGGCGACCGGTGGGCCGTCGTGTCCGTCGCCGCGGACGGGCTCATCTCCGACGGCGTCGACCGGGGGACGGCGCTCCTCCCGGTCTTCGCCGCCCTGGGTGAGCTGACCGCGACCCTGCTGTGACGCGGTGCTGCCGGGGTCACGGGCCGGTCACTTTCGCGAACAGGGCAGCGGCGGGAACGGCAGAATGCGACCCTAGGTGAGGGAGGTGGCATGTCGGACCCCGACGACGTGCTCGACCGGCTGGTCGGCGCGCTCAGCCGCGGTGACCGCGACGAGGCTTTGGCGTGCTTCGCGCCCGGAGCCACTGTCGTCGTGTCCGGCGCGCACCACGACTACGCGTCGCACCGGCCGGAAGCAGTCATCGACCTGCTCCTGTATGCGTTCATCGAGATCGGGTGGACGCCCTCGGTCCGCCGGACGGTCGGTGGGGCGCGGGTCGAGGAGGGGGTCCTCTCCGCGACGCAGGTGGGGTCGTTCCTGGGTGTCGAGCCCCGGGGCACCCGGGTGCGCGCGAACGTCCGCGTGTCGGCGTCCCTGGCGCCGGGCGGGGGCCTCGACACCGTGTCGGTGTGGGGCAGCCGCGAGGCGGTGATCGGCCAGATGGGCGGCACGGTGGGCGCGGCCGGGATGGCCGACACGCTGGTCGCCGCCGCCCGCGAGCGGCACACCGCTGGGGCGCGGGAGTACACGCCCGAGGAGGTTGCCGCGTTCCCCCTCCCGGCGGCGCCCGCAGGCATGCGGGTCGTCACCGTCCCCAGCCCGGCGCGAGCCCGCACTCCGGCGGGGGCCCGGAGCGGGACGTCACCTCGTCAGATCGTGTCGTGGGGCGCGGACGTGCTCGCGCTGCTGGCCCTGCTCGTCGGCGTCGTCCAGGTGACACTGCGGCTGCTGCCCGGGGCCGATGCCGTCGCCGGCTCGATCGCCGTCTCGGTCGTGACGCCGACGGCTCGGCCGACGTCGATCGCGACCATCCCACCCATCGTCAACGAGAACGTGCAGCAGGGGGTGGCCAGCCTGGGCGGGGCCGCCACCCGCTCGGGGGAGCCACCGTCCTCGGCGGCCGAACCAACGCGGGGCTCGCACCGGTGGGCCCCAACGTCCAGTTCGACTACGACTCCGCCGTGATCACCCCGTCGGGTCAGGCCGAGGTCGAGGCTCTGGCCACGGCCATCATCACCCGTGGGCTCACCGGCTCCATCTACATCCACGGATACACCGACAACCTCGGGTCCCACGAGCACGGCATCCAGCTCTCCGACGACCGGGCCAACGGCGTGGCCCGGCTCCTCCAAAACCGCCTGCACGGTCAGTCGGTGCGGCTGGTCATCGCCGGCTACGGCGAGGAGGACCCGGTCGGTGACAACGGCAACGCCCAGGGCCAGTCGCTGAACCGGCGCGTCATGGTGCTCTACAAGCCGCCGGCCTGACCCGGCCTGACCCGGCCTGACCCGGCCTGACCCGGCCTGACCCGGCCTGACCCGGCCTGACCCGGCCTGACCCGGCCTGACCGGCCTGACCCGGCCTGACCCGGCCTGACCGGCCTGACCCGGCCTGACCCGGCCTGACTGCAGACCGTCACCAGCCGCGGTCGCGCCACTCCTGCAGATGGGGCCGCTCGGCACCGAGGGTGGTGTCCTGGCCGTGGCCCGGGTAGACCCAGGTGTCGTCGGCGTAGACGTCGAACACCCGCTCGGTGACGTCGCGGTAGAGGTCGACGAAGCTCTGGCCGGGGTTCTTCGTGTTGCCGACCCCGCCCGGGAAGAGCGAGTCGCCGCTCCACAGGTGGGTCCGCCCGCCGGGGTCCTCGTCGTCGCGGTAGACCAGCGCCACCGACCCGGGGGTATGCCCGCGCAGGCCGACGACGTCGAGGGTCACCTCCCCGAAGCGCACGGTGTCACCGTGCTCGAGCCGGTCGTCGACGGTCACCGGCAGTGCGTCGGCGTCGTCGGCCCCGGCTGCCGTCCGGGCGCCGCCGGCCGCGACCAGCTCGGCCAGCGCGCCGACGTGGTCGTGGTGCTGGTGGGTCGTGACGATGACGTCGACCCGGCCGGTGCCCTCGGCCAGCAACCGCTGCAGGCGGGGCGCGTCGTCGGCGGCGTCGACGAGCAGCTGGGCACCGGTCGAGCGACAGGTCAGCAGGTAGGCGTTGTTGTCCATCGCCGAGACGCTGGCCTTGCGGATGGTCACGCGCAGCAGCTCACGCACGTCGCTCGGTCCACCGGTCGTGACGTCGCCGGTGTAGGAGTCCGGGTCGCGGTCGGTCGCCATGTCAGCCCCCGAACGGGAGGGTCGGGAGGTCGCCGACGACGCGGTCGGTCAGCCCGCGCGTCAGCCAGCCGAGGACCGCAGCGCGGGTGCCCGAGATCGTCGGCCGGCCGTCCCCGATGGACCAGGCGTCGCCCTCGTCGGTGCGGATCGTCATCGACGGGGTCGCCGGGTTGGCCCGGAGCCGGCGCACCGTGTCCTCGATGAACTGCAGGGCCAGGGCGCTCTCCACGTCGGCGAAGGTGTACCCGGCGTCGAGGTCGACGTGGTGGAACACCACCTCCCGCAGCCGCATGAACGGCAGGAAGCGGGCTCGCACCGAGGTGTTGTTGCGGGCCGCGAGCTTGACGTCGGCCACCTCGTCCGTGAGCCCCTCCGCGCCGGCCCGGAACCGGTCGGCACTGGCCTCCAGGTCGCTCACCTGCTCGGCCATCGGACGGTGCGCTCCCGCCTCGATGTCGCCGTCCCGGGACTCGGGGCTGGCATACATCGGGGTCGTCGAGCCCGTCGTCGCGTTGGTGACGAGATTGAGCAGGGCGTCGGCGTTGCGGGAGATGTGGCTGAGCACGTGCCCTCGCGTCCAGCCCTCACACAGGCTCGGGCCCTCGACAGTGGCGGGGTCGAGGCCGCGGGCGGTGGCCAGCAACCGCTCGGTATGCCGGTCGACGGCGGCCAGGTCGGCGCGAAAGTCGGTCGGCGGCGCTGCCGTGGTCTCACTCATGCCTTCACCGTAGTGAACCCCGACAGGGCGTGCGCGGCCCCGATGAGCGCGAGGTGGGAGAAGGCCTGGGGGAAGTTGCCGACCATCCGCTGGTTGGCGAGGTCGTACTCCTCGGAGAGCAGACCGACGTCGTTCGACAGGGCGACGAGACGATCCATGAGCGGCACCGCTCGGTCGCGCTCGCCAGCCAGAGCCAGGGCCTGGACCAGCCAGAACGAGCAGGCGAGGAAGGGGTGCTCGGCGCCCGACAGGCCGTCCACCCCGCTCGACGTGCGGTAGCGCAGCAGGAGGCCGTCCTGCGTGAGGTCCTGTTCGATGGCGGCGATCGTGCCGAGCACCCGGGGGTCGTCCGGGGGGAGGAACCCGCAGATGGGGATGAGGAGCAGGGAAGCGTCGACCTCGTCGGTGTCGTAGTGCTGGGTGAACGTGCTGCGCTCGGTGTTGAACCCCTTGCTCAGGACCTCGTCCCGCACGGTGTCCCGCACCTCCCGCCAGCGCTCCACCGGCCCGTCGAGACCGTGTTCCTCGACGCCGCTGATCGCCCGGTCGAACGCGGCCCAGACCATGACCCGCGAGTGCGTGAAGTGGCGTAACGGACCACGGATCTCCCACAGGCCGTTGTCCGGCTCGTCCCAGTGGGTGGCCAGCTCGTCGACGAGTGCGCGCTGGATCTTCCAGGAGCGGTCCGACTCCTCCAGCCCGTGGGCACGGCCGTCGGCGAGCGCCATCATGACCTCGCCGAGCACGTCGGTCTGCTTCTGGTCGACGGCGCCGTTCCCCACACGGACGGGGCTCGACCCGGCATACCCGGGGAGGAAGTCGAGGGTGCGCTCCGGCAGCTCTCGGGCGCCATCGACCGCATACATGATCTGCAGGTCCTGGGGGTCGCCGGCCACGGCCCGGATCAGCCATCGGCGCCAGAGCTTGGTCTCGTGGACGAAGCCCGAGCCCATCAGCGCCTCGAGCGTGAGCGATGCGTCTCGCAACCAGCAGAAGCGGTAGTCCCAGTTGCGCTCGCCGCCGAAGTCCTCGGGCAGGCTCGTGGTGGGGGCGGCGACGATGCCGCCCGTCGACGCATGGGTCAGCAGGCGCAGGACGAGCAGCGAGCGCACGAGCGCCTCGCGGTAGGGGCCGTCATCTCCGTTGAACTGGTCGGCCCAGTCCTGCCACAGGTCGCGGGTGGCGTCCACGCTGCCCTGCGGGTCGAGCTCGACGGGGATGGGCAGGTGCGACGGGGTCCAGGTCGTGCTGAAGCTGAGCCGCTCCCCGGCCGCGACGTCGAACTCGTCGACGTGTCGCCCGTGGTGGGCCTTGGGCAGCCGGGTGCCGCGCAGGATGAGCATGTCGGGCCCGGCGACGGCGGTGATCACGTGGTCGTCGTGCCCGCCGGGGCCGTGGTGCCGGCTCACCCAGGGGGTGATCTTGCCGTAGCCGAACCGCACCACCCACTCGTGCCGCATGGTCACCGTGCCCTTCAGACCCTCGAGGATGCGCACGATGTCGGCGCGGTCGTCGGACGTCGGCATCAGGTCGGTGACCTTGACGACCCCGCTGTCGGTCTCGTGGATGGTCTCGAGGATGAACGTGTCGCCGAGATAGCGGCGGGTGCTGCGGGCCTCACCGGCAGGGCCGAGGAACCAGCGCCCGTTCTCCGAGGTGCCGAGCAGGGCGGTAAAGCACGACGGCGAGTCGTACCGGGGTAGGCACAGCCAGTCGACCGAGCCCCTGCGGCTGACGAGCGCGCAGGTCTCCATGTCGCCAAGGACGGCGTAGTCACCGATCGGGGTGTGGTTCGGGGGCCCCTCCGGGGCGGTGGGCGTGGTCTCTGGGGTGGTCTCGGACGTGGTCTCGGGGGCGGTCTCGGACGTGGTCTTGGACGGCGCGTCGTCGGGCATACGCCGAGGGTATGCCGGTGACCGGTGGGGCGCCTGAGGTTCTGGTTGGGGGTGTCGGCGGCGCCGCTTAGGGTTGAGGGGTGCCCGACGTGTCCCCGCTCGATGCCCCGGAGACGACCCCGTTGACCAGCCGCCCAAACCCCCATCTTCGCCACGACTCCCTCGTCGTGCGGGGGGCCCGGGAGCACAACCTCAAGGACATCTCGGTCGAGCTGCCCCGCGACAGCCTCATCTGCTTCACGGGTCTGTCGGGCAGCGGCAAGTCGTCGCTGGCGTTCGACACGATCTTCGCCGAGGGCCAGCGCCGCTACGTCGAGTCACTGTCGTCCTACGCGCGCCAGTTCCTCGGGCAGATGGACAAGCCCGACGTCGACTTCATCGAGGGTCTGTCGCCCGCCGTCTCGATCGACCAGAAGTCGACCAACCGCAACCCCCGGTCGACGGTGGGCACGATCACCGAGGTCTACGACTACCTCCGGCTGCTCTTCGCGCGCGCCGGCCGTCCCCACTGCCCGGTCTGTGGCGAGCCGATCACGCGGCAGAGCCCACAGCAGATCGTCGACCAGCTGCTCGCCCTGCCCGACCGCACCCGCTTCCAGGTGCTGGCCCCCGTGGTGCAGGGCCGGAAGGGCGAGTTCGTCGATCTGTTCGGCGAGCTCCAGACCAAGGGCTTCTCCCGAGCCCGCGTCGACGGCGAGGTCGTCTCGCTGCTCGAGCCCCCCAAGCTCGACAAGAAGTTCAAGCACACCATCGAGGTCGTCGTCGACCGGCTGGTGGCCAAGGAGGGTGACACCGGCTCGAAGCGGCGCCTCACCGACTCGGTCGAGACAGCGCTCGGACTGGCGGGCGGCATCCTGCTCGTCGAGTTCGTGGACGCCGACCCGAGCGACCCGGAGGCGGCTCGGGAGCGGCGTTTCTCGGAGAAGATGGCTTGCCCCAACAACCACCCCATCGCCATCGACGAGATCGAGCCGCGGTCGTTCTCGTTCAACGCGCCGTTCGGGTCCTGCCCTAAGTGCACCGGCATCGGCACCGAGCTCGAGGTCGACCCCGACCTGCTCGTGCCCGACGACGACCTGTCGCTCAACGCGGGCGCCATCGCTCCGTGGTCGCAGGGGTCGGGGTCCGCCGACTACTTCCTGCGCGTCATGGACGCGCTTGCCGGTGACCTGAAGTTCTCCATGGACTCACCGTGGAAGTCGCTACCCGAGCGGGCCAAGGAGGCACTGCTCTACGGCGAGAACTACAAGGTCCACGTCAAGTACCGCAACCGCTACGGCCGTGACCGGTCCTACACCACAGGGTTCGAGGGAGTCGTCCCGTTCGTCCGGCGGCGGCACGCCGAGACCGACTCCGACTGGAGCCGCGAGCGCTACGAGGGCTACATGCGGGAGGTGCCCTGCCCCCAGTGCAAGGGCGCCCGGCTCAAGCCCGAGATCCTCGCCGTGCTCGTCGGCGGCAAGAACATCTCCGAGATCTGCGCGCTGGCCATCAACGAGGCGGCCGACTTCCTCGCCGACGTCGACTTCACAGTGCGCGAGCGCCAGATCGCCGAACGGGTCATCAAGGAGATCGAGGCCCGACTCGGGTTCCTGCTCGACGTGGGGCTCGACTACCTGTCACTCGACCGGCCGGCCGGCACGTTGTCCGGTGGCGAGGCCCAACGCATCCGGCTGGCCACGCAGATCGGGTCCGGTCTGGTGGGCGTCCTCTATGTGCTCGACGAGCCGTCGATCGGTCTGCACCAGCGCGACAACCACCGGCTCATCGAGACCCTGACCCGACTGCGCGACCTCGGCAACACCCTCATCGTCGTCGAGCACGACGAAGACACCATCGCCACCGCCGACTGGGTCGTCGACATCGGCCCGGGTGCGGGGGAGCACGGTGGCCAGGTCGTCCACTCCGGCACCGTCCAGGGCCTGCTGGAGCACCACGACTCGATCACCGGCCAGTACCTCAGTGGCCGACGGGAGATCGCCGTGCCGGCGGTCCGCCGCCCGCGGGACGGCCGCGAGGTCACTGTGATCGCCGCACGCGAGAACAACCTGCGCGACGTGTCGGTGTCGTTCCCCCTGGGCACGCTGGTGGCGGTCACCGGGGTCTCGGGCTCGGGCAAGTCGACGCTCGTCAACGACATCCTCTACAACGTGCTCGCCAACAAGCTCAACGGCGCCCGGCACGTGGCGGGGCGGCATAAGACCGTGACGGGGCTGGAGCACCTCGACAAGGTGGTGCACGTCGACCAGGGCCCGATCGGGCGTACCCCGCGGTCCAACCCGGCCACCTACACCGGCGTGTTCGACAACATGCGCAAGCTGTTCGCCGAGACGACCGAGGCCAAGATCCGCGGCTACCAGCCGGGCCGGTTCTCGTTCAACGTCAAGGGCGGTCGCTGCGACAACTGCTCGGGTGACGGCACGATCAAGATCGAGATGAACTTCCTCCCCGACGTCTATGTGCCCTGCGAGGTGTGCCACGGGGCGCGCTACAACCGGGAGACGTTGGAGGTCCACTTCAAGGGCAAGACCATCGCCGACGTGCTCGACATGCCGATCGAGGAGGCGGCCGAGTTCTTCGCCGCCGTCCCCGCGATCGCGCGGCACCTGACGACGCTCAACGAGGTCGGGCTGGGCTACGTGCGGCTCGGCCAGCCCGCGCCGACCCTCTCGGGCGGCGAGGCGCAGCGGGTCAAGCTGTCGACCGAGCTGCAGAAGCGGTCTAACGGCCGCACGATCTACGTCCTCGATGAGCCGACGACGGGGCTGCACTTCGAGGACATCCGCAAGCTGCTCGAGGTGCTGCAGGGGTTGGTCGACAAGGGCAACTCGGTGATCGTCATCGAGCACAACCTCGATGTCATCAAGAGCGCCGACTGGATCGTCGACCTCGGCCCCGAGGGTGGCAAGCGTGGCGGCCAGGTCCTTGTCGAAGGCACGCCCGAAGACGTCGCGGCCGACCCCAGCTCGTTCACCGGGCAGTTCCTCGCGCCGGTCCTCGAGAAGGCCCGGGCCGGTACGCCCGCGCCGCGTCCCAGCGTCTCCGGCGGTGTGGGCCGGGCGAGGGGAACGACGGCGCCGGTGGTGAAGGCTGCGAGCGCAGTGACGAAGAAGGCCGCCGTGGCGACGAAGGTCGCCATCGCGAGGAAGGCGCCCCCGACCACGGTCACGACCAAGAAGGCCACCCCCGGACGCCGTAGCGCCTGAGGGTGATCTCGGAGGGCCACACCCCCCAGAGGGGGGGAGCGCTCCGCGCTGACTCCGGGCCGGACCCGACGCCAAGCCTGGGTGCGCGGCATACCCGGCCCGCCGCCCAACCAGTCGCCGGCCCCGCCGCGGGTGATCGCGGAGGGCCACACCCCCCAGAGGGGGGTGCAGCGCTCCGCGCTGACCCCGGGCCCGGCCCGGGGTGCGGCGCTCCACGCTGACCCCGGGCCCGGACCCGACGCCCAGCCTGGGTGCGCCGCGTACCCGGCCTGCCGCCCAAGTAGTCGCCGGCCCCGCCGCCGGGGATCCCGGAGGGCCACACCCCCCAGAGGGGGTGCAGCGCTCCGCGCTGACCCCGGGCCCGGACCCGACGCCCAGCCTGGGTGCGCCGCGTACCCGGCCTGCCGCCCAAGTAGTCGCCGGCCCCGCCGCCGGGGATCCCGGAGGGCCACACCCCCCGGAGGGGGTGCAGCGCTGCGCGCTAACTTCGCGAGAAGCGCTCGTCGGCCCGGCAATCGGGTCGATGACAGCGCCGCGGGCGGCCAGTCCAGCCGTAGCGGCCGAGGACCGTTCCCATCTGCTGGCCGAGCCGGCAGGGCGTGACGGCGACATCGGGCCAGAACACCCGCAGCGTCAGCCAGCCGTCGACCGCGCTGTCCCGGTCGCGGCGGCCGTCGCTGACGCGATCAGCCGCCTGGTCGTGCCCGAGCCGTCCGTCGAGCTCGACGATGAAGCGCTGGCCCGGGTAGGTGACATCCCGCAACCGGGGGTTGCCCGTCGCGGCCTGGTCGAGGACCTGACGCAGGCCTCGGGGCAGACCGTGCGCCCGTTCGACATCCCGGAGATAGCGGATCTCCATCGCGCTCTCGGCCCCGGTGACGACGTCCGCCAGCACGTCCTCGATCGCACCGCGATGGATGTGCCGCGCCCGTTCGCGAAGGCGGGCTAGGAGTGTCGCCTCACTGGTGAGCTGGCGTTGGAAGGCGTGGGCCAGCAGGGCGAACGTCCTGTCGAGCGACCCATCTTGGCTGAGATCCAGAAGGGTCTCGTCGAAGGAGGTCCGCCACGGCCAACGGAGCTGGTCGCACCGGCGGTCGACATGGACGCTGCGGTGCAGCCGGACGCCGTCCGGGGGGACGATCCGGCGTGTGTCGTCAACGAGCACGTCGATCCGGTGAGGGGGTCGAGCGACCAGCCCCCACACGAAGGCCGCGGTCTCGTGGGACCACGCCGCGTCCCGGCCGCACGCCAGGTGAGCGGCGGTCGCCGTCGTCCACCAGCCGTCCCGGCCGGGTTGCGTGAGGTAGACGTTGCGGTGCAGCCGTCGCCACCGGCCGCGAGTGAGGCGCACCTCGATGGCCTTGCTCGTCAGCCCGGCTGACACACACTGCGCCCGGGTGACCAGGTCGCACTGGTCCCGGGCCACTACTGCCAGCGCACTCGGGGTTGTCGGCAACCCGGGGGGACCGAGGAGGAGCTCGGAATCGTGGTCCTGCACGGGCCCAGCCTGGGCCACCGCGCCCATACCGTTCCGCCGTCATCCACAGGCCGCGCCCCAGCCGCAACCACAATTGCCCAAGCCGGGCGGCCAGCCGGGGACAAGCCCCGGGGATCAGCCCGGGCGGCAGCCCGGGGTATCAGCCCGGGGATCAGCCGGGGACAAGCCCCGGGGATCAGTTCGGAGAGCCACACCCCTCCTGGGGGGTGCAGCGCTCCGAGATCGTCCCGAGCCGCGGGTCAGACGTCCTGGAGCGGGTGGATCTCCGGCGGCCCGCTGAGCGCTCCGCCCACCGCCCCCAGTGCGGCCGCGATGTGGGGCGACGCGAGATGCTGGTCGAGGGCGGACTGGTCGCGCCACTCCTCGACCGTGACGAACGTCCCTGGCGCAGCGGCAGACTCGAAGAGGTCGTACCGGAGGCAACCCTCCTCCTCGCGGGTGCGCGCTTGGAGCTCGGTGAGAGCGTCGCGGACGACCTCACTCGAACCGTCGTTGGCGCGGATCAGGGCCACGGTGTTAAGCACGGACACGGTCGACTCCTTCGGGGGGTGTGTTTTGAGGGTGTGACGTAGGGGAGGGGGCTGGACAAGGCGGCGACCGCCAGGCTAGGAGGCGATCTCCTCGCCCAGGTATGCCGCCCGCACCCGGTGGTCGGCGAGCAGGGCTTTGCCGGTGCCGGACAGGACGATCTCGCCGGTCTCCAGGACGTAGCCGCGGTTGGCCAGGCCGAGCGCCTGCGCCGCGTTCTGCTCGACGATCAGCACGGTCACCCCGCTGGCGTTGATCTCGCGGACGATGTCGAAGATCTGCTTGACGATGAGCGGGGCGAGGCCCATCGACGGCTCGTCGAGCAGGAGAAGCCGCGGCTTGCCCATGAGGGCGCGGCCGATGGCGAGCATCTGCTGCTCGCCGCCCGACAATGTGCCAGCCAGCTGCTTCGACCGCTCGTCGAGCCGAGGGAACAGCTCGAACACCCGCTTCAGCACCGCCTGGTCAGACCGCTTGAACCGGAACGCGCCCATGTCGAGGTTCTCGCGCACGCTCATCCGCGGGAAGACCCGCCGCCCCTCCGGGACGTGGCAGATGCCGAGGTTGATCAGGTCGTGCGCCGGCACGCCGTCGATCCGCTCACCGTCGTAGCGGATCTCGCCGCTCGCCGGCCGCATCATGCCCGAGATGGTCTTCTGGGTCGTCGTCTTGCCCGCCCCGTTGGCGCCCAGCAGGGCGACGATCTCGCCCTCGTTGACCTCGAAGCTCACATCGCGCAGCGCCCGGATCGCGCCGTAGCGGACCTCCATGTCGTCGACCTCCAACAGACTCATCTCTGGTTCTCCTCCGTATGCGGGTCGGCCTCGCCCACCGCGGACCCGTCAGCGTCCTCGTCCTCCTGGAAGAGCGACGGGTCGAGGTCGCCCATGGAGGTCACGCCGGGGTTGAGGTCCATCTCCTCCTGGGCGTCGTCCTCGGACGTCCCAAGGTAGGCCGCCACCACGAGCGGGTTCTTCTGAATCTGCTCCGGCGTCCCCTCGGCGATCTTCTGCCCGAAGTTGAGGACGATGAGCCGGTCGGCGATGGACATGACGAGCTTCATGTCGTGCTCGATGAGCAGCACTGAGATCCCGAGCTCGCGGTTGATGTGCAGGATCAGGCTGGCCAGCTCGCGCTTCTCGGAGGCGTTGGTCCCGGCCGCCGGCTCGTCGAGCAGGATGACGCCCGGGTCGGTGCCGAGGGCCCGGGCGATCTCGAGCCGGCGCTGCTCGCCGTACGCCAGCGAGCCGGCCAGGTCGTTGGCCCGCTGCTGCAGGCCGACGAACCGCAACAGCTCATAGGCGCGGGCCGTGCTCTCGCGCTCCTCGCGGCGCTGCCGGGGCAGACCCAGCATGGCGCTGATCGGCCCGGCCTTCTGACGGGTCTCGACGCCGACCTTGACGTTCTCCAGGGCCGTCAGGGCGGGGAAGAGACGGATGTTCTGGAACGTCCGGGCCACGCCCATGTGGTTGATCTCGTGCGTCTTACGACCGAGGACCGTTGTCGCCGTGTCGTTCTCGCGCGCCGCGAGCTCGATCGTGCCCTCCTGCGGGGTGTAGACGCCGGTCAGCGAGTTGAACAGCGACGTCTTGCCCGCGCCGTTGGGCCCGATGACCGCGAGCACCTCGCCCTGCAGCATCTGCAGGGAGACGTGGTCGAGCGACGTGACGCCGCCGAACCGGAGGGTGACGTCCTTGACGTCGTAGACCACCCGGTCGCTGCGGAGGCGCTCCGGCGGGTCGGCGGGGACGTCGGCGGGGGGGACGATCGCGGTGCTCATCGGCTGCTCATCGGCTGCTCATCGGGGTACCTGACATTCCCTCGTCGGCCGGCACGGCCCGGATCTCTGACGACGATACGCCGTCGAGACCGTGCAGCTCGGCGGTCCGGCGGCGAGCCGGGATGAGGCCCTGGGGCCGGAAGATCATCATCAGGAGAATGACGACGCCGATCCACATCTGCCGGTCCTCGGCCGGGACCTGGTCACGCAGGAACTCCGGCATCCAGGTGAGGACGGCCGCGCCGGCCATCGCCCCCGGCAGTGACCCCATGCCGCCGAACACGACGTAGGCGACAACGAGGATCGAGTTGTTCAGCACGAAGTTGTCGGGGTTGAAGTAGCCGACCTGGGAGGCGAAGAACACGCCGGCGACACCCGACGTGGACGCGCCGATGGCGAAGGCGAGCAGCTTGACCCGGGTGGTGTTGATGCCGGTCGCCTGGGCGGCCACCTCGTCCTCGCGGATCGCGGCCCACGCCCGGCCGAGCCGGGAGCCCTCGAGGCGGTTGAAGAGGACGACGACGATGAGGATGAGGACGAGGAGCAGATACCAGTACTGGAGGTTGTTGAGCCCCCACTCGATGTGGATCGGACCGATGCTGATGACGGGGTGGGGGACCGCGGGTGTCGGCCCCCGGGTGCTGTTGGTGATGTTGCCGGGGTTGTTGATGGCGGCGATCCGGATGATCTCCCCGAAGCCCAGCGTGACGATGGCCAGGTAGTCGCCGCGCAGCCGCAAGGTCGGTGCGCCGAGCGCGAGGCCGGCGATGAGACAGATGACGATGGCGAAGGGAATGGCCCACAGCGGGCTCATCAGCAGCCACGACGGCGGCTTGATCGGCAGTGAGCCGACGAGGTATGCCGTGGTGTAGGACCCGATCGCGTAGAAGGCGATGTACCCGAGGTCGAGCAGGCCGGCCCAGCCGACGACGACGTTGAGGCCGATGGCGAGCAGGACGTAGACGCCGATCTCGGAGACGAGCACCTTCTGCCAGAACTCGGTCATGGTCGGGGGCACGAACAGCGCGGCGGCGAGGACGACGACGAACAGCGCGAGCTGGGCGCCAGGCACCCTGCGGCCGGCGAGGCCGGGCCCGTCGGAGCTGACCACCCGCTCGGTGACCCGCCGGAAGCGCAGTGAGACGACGGTGTAGCCACCTCCGGCGAGGAAGCAGAAGGCGAGGCAGGCCAGCCACGGGCCGGCTCCGAGGTTCTGCCACGGACCGGTCGCGAAGTCGACTCCGGCCTCCGCGGCGAGGGACGACATGGCGTACATCGTCATCAGAGTCAGGACCACGGACACGAGCCCGAGCCCGGCGGCACTCCATCCGAGGATGGGGTTGCGCAGGTAGGTCGCCGCCAGCGCCAAGACCGCCGTCAGGGCGAAGAGGACGTAGCCCAGCCACGCGAGGTATGCCGTGCCCAGCGGGGAGAGACCGGACCCGGCGAATAGCGAGGCGGAGTCGACGAGCGTGGCGTTGCGGCTGAGCGGGGCGAACCATGTCGACTGCGCGAAGGCGAGCAGCCCGACGACCAGACCCAGCGCGGCGAGCGGGAATCCGGGGCGCCAGCCCATGACCCGGGCCTGGAACCCGCGGGTGTCGGCCGTCAGGGACGGCGTGAGCGCCACCGCCGCCGCGGCTGCGGCGATCGTGAGGTAGGCCAGCATGCTCACCGAGGCACCGGTCGAGTGGTCGGGGGTGCCGAGGAACGCCTGAACGGCGGCGTGGGCGACGTAGGCCCAGAGCCCGGCGGCGGTGGCCGCGACGGCGGCGGCCCAGGCCAACCACCGGCGACGCAGGATGATCGCGCCACCGGCGAGCGCGAAGACGACGACGAAGAGGATCCAGTAGAGACCGCTCCCGAAGAAGGTCCGGGCGAACGGTGCGAGACCGTCGGTGCCGGCCGCCAACGGGGCGAGGGTGCCGAGCTTGCCATCCTTGATCGCGTCGCTGTCGCTCCAGCGCAACAGCACGTAGCCGACGACCACGGAGAGCCCGCCGGCCGCCAGCGGCCGCACTCCGGGCCGCGTGAGGTAGGGGACGATCTTCGGCCAGTAGGTGATGGCGATGAAGACCAGGGCGCCGATGCCGAGGAAGACGACGATGCGCGGGCCGAACAGTGCCTCGCGGAACGCGAGGCCGTAGTCCTCGCGGGTGCCCTCCTGGTCACCGACCATGAGCGCGAGCATGAGCCCGAGCGCCAGGCAGGAGACGAGCCGGACGACGACGGGGTGCTTGTAGAACGGGGTGTTCCTCATGCCGCCCGCCCCAGCTTCTCGCTCAGCAGACCGGTGGGCCGCACGACGAGGATGAGGACGAGCACGAGGAAGGCCACGACGTCGGTCCAGTCGATGCCGATGAACGGCAGTGGCGGGATGAGGGCCTCGGCGACGCCGAGGAGGATGCCGCCGACCATGGCGCCGCGGATGTTGCCGATGCCGCCGAGGACGGCCGCAGCGAACGCCTTGGTGCCCTGTTCGAAGCCCATGGTGTTGGAGAACCCGAAGGCCAGCGCGAACAGGAAGCCGGCGATGCCCGCCAGGGCGCCGCCGATGAGGAACGTCCGCGAGATGGTGCGGTCGATGTTGATCCCCATGAGGGCCGCCGTCGGCGCGTCCTCGGCGACCGCGCGGATGCCCCGGCCGAGCTTGGTCTTGGACACTAGGCGGTCGAGGCCGATCATGACGACGACCGCGGTGAGGATGATGAGCAGCCGCAGTGGCGTGACGTTGGCGCCGGCGACGCTGAAGAGCACCGTGTTGGCGGGGTAGAACTCCGGGAACGGGTTACCGCGGAACCGGTTGAACAGCTTGCCGAACAGCTGGGAGAGGAAGAAGGACGCACCGATGGCACTGATGAGGAACGCCAGCTTGGGCGCGCCCCGCCTTCGCAGCGTCCGGTAGGCCACGATTTCCAGCGACCAGGCCACCCCGGCCCCGGTGAGACCGCCGACGACGAGCCCCACCATGACCACGAGTGCGGTGTAGGCGGGGGAGTACTGGCCACCCGACCCCACCATCTGGTTCACGACGAGGTAGCTCCCGAAGGCCCCCGACATGAACACCTCGCTATGGGCGAAGTTGATGAGCTGGAGCACCCCGTAGACGAGGGTGTAACCGAGCGCGATCAACGCATACATCGACCCTCGGGTGAGACCGATGGCGAACAGCTCGGGGAGCTGGTTGAACCAGTTCACGGCACACAGGCCCTTCGTCGGCACGGGGGACGCCCCGATGCTGCTGCATCGAGGCGTCCCCGTTGGCGTCTATCCCGGAATGTCGTCAGCTCTTGGTGATGTCACCGGTGAGCTGGATCACACCGTCCTTCTGCTGGTAGAGGTTGATGACCTGCTGCTGGACCTCACCGTTGGCCTCGAACTTGATCTGCGTGGTGATGCCCTTGTAGTCCACCGACTTGACCGCGTCGAACACGGCCTGACGGGTGACGTTGCCCTTGTCCTTGACCGACTTGATCGCGGTGAGCAGGGCGTTGGTGGCGTCGTAGGCCTCCGGCGAGTACGTCGACGGCGGCGTGCTGAACGCGGCCTGGTAGGCGTCGGTGAAGGCCTTGGCGGACGGTGCGACCGTCGCGTCGAGGCAGCCGCAGCTGAAGTACCACTTGTTGCCCGAGTCGCCGGCGTTCTTGGTGAACACCGAGGACTTCCCACCGTTGCCGGTCATGACGACACCGGGGTAGGAGGTCGCCTTGAGCGCCTTGGCCAGCAGCGCCGCCTGAGCGTCGTAGCCGCCGTAGAACATGGCGTCGGCACCGGAGGCCTTGACCGTCTGCGCGATGACGCTGTAGTCGGTCGTCTTCGCGTCGACGCCCTGGCGGGTCGTCTTGACGCCCTTGGCCTTCAGCTCCTCCTCCACGGCGTCCGCGGCACCCTTGCCGTAGTCGCTGAGGTCGTCGATGACGAAGACGTTCTTGGCCTTCGTCGCCAGCCAGTCGCCGGCGAGCTTGCCCTCGAGGGAGTCCGGCGGGACGACGCGGTGGAAGGACTTGAAGCCCTGCGACGTCAGCGTCGGGTTGGTCGCCGACGGGCTGATGAGCACCAGGTTGGCGGCATCGTAGGACGCGCCGACCGCCTTGGTCGCGCCCGAGAAGCTCGGACCCACGACGCCCATGACGGCGGGGTCCTGCTGGATCGTCGTCGCCGCGGCCGGGGCCTTGGCGGGGTCACCCACGTCGTCGGACTTCAGCAGGGTCACCTGGAAGCCGTAGGTGTTGTTCTTGTTGGCCTGGTCGACGGCCAGCTGGACGGCGTTGACCTCGTTGATGCCGAGCTGGGCGTTGTCACCCGAGAGTGGCCCCTGGAACGCGATCTTGACGGAGCTGGATCCGCCTGCGCTCGCCGTGCTGCCCCCGCCCCCGCTGAGACCGCCGCCACCCCCACTGCTCGACGTGTTGCTGCACGCGGTCAGTGCCAGTGCCCCTACGGCACCGAAGGCAGCAACCTTCGTCAGGGAGTGCTTCCCCATGGATCATCCTCCGTGTTCTGCGGTCCGGGTCGGGACCGATGCGATCAGCGTCCCCTCGTCGGGGCGCCCCCACTCAGCCCCGTGATCGGGTCGAGTGGCCCAAATGTCACGGGCGGGTGGTACGCCTGTCAAGCGGACTCACGGGGTCGTGACGTACTCGACACCAGCGCGGGACCACAGGCCTCGGACAGGGCGGCGTGTGAGAGTGACGGTGCCTGCCGCCGAAAGACCGATAATTCGGACAGGTGAACCGCGGCGGCGCGACGGACGTCCTCCTGCACACGGGGCCGCGTCCTGCGCGCCTGAGCTCGACAGCCATCGGAAGGAACCGACCCATGACCCAGACGAGCCAGACCTCCAGTGAGCCGACCGACCGGGCGAGTGGGGAAGCGGGACCGGCCGGTGACCGCCCGGCTCGTCGGGCCGTCCTCAGGACGGCGGGGATGCTCGGTGCGGGCGGCGTCGGCGCGGCGGCGCTCGCCGCCTGTGGGGGCTCGACCACTCCTACGACCTCGGGCGGTGGTAGCGGTGGCGGGGGCGCCGCCGCAGCGCCCAGCAGCTCGAGCTCGTCCTCCGCGAGCGGTACCCCCTTCAAGGCGGCCGACGTGCCGGTCGGGGGTGGGGTGGTCAACGCCGACGCCAAGGTCGTCGTCACCCAGCCGACGGCGGGGGCCTACAAGGCGTTCAGCGCCGTCTGCACCCACCAGGGCTGCATCGTGTCGAAGGTCGCCGACGGCACGATCCACTGTCCATGCCATGGCAGCCAGTTCGACATCTCCACCGGGGCGCCCACCTCGGCGAGCCCCGCCAAGAAGGCGCTGCCGGCCAAGACGGCCACGCTGAACGGGGACACGGTCACGGTGGCCTGACCGGCATACCGGTTCGGTGCGACCGGCCGACCCGGCGTCGGACCCGGCTCCTAGAGTTGGTCCGTGGCTGACCCGGCGTCCTACCGACCGAGGCCGGGAGAGATTCCGGTCGACCCGGGCGTCTACCGGTTCCGGGACAAGGACGGCCGGGTCATCTACGTAGGCAAGGCCAAGTCGCTGCGCCCGCGGCTGTCCTCCTACTTCCAGGACATCTCGGCCCTGCACCCCCGCACCGCCACCATGGTGCGCACTGGGGCGAGCGTCGAGTGGACCGTCGTGGCGACCGAGGTCGAGGCCCTCCAGCTCGAGTACTCGTGGATCAAGGAGTTCGACCCGCGGTTCAACGTCAAGTACCGCGACGACAAGTCCTACCCGTTCCTCGCGGTGACGCTGGGGGAGGAGTTCCCCCGGGCGCAGGTCATGCGTGGGGTCAAGCGCAAGGGCACCCGCTACTTCGGTCCGTTCTCCCACGCCTGGGCGATCCGCGAGACCCTCGACCTGCTGCTGCGGGTGTTCCCGATGCGCACGTGCAGCACCGGGGTCTTCAAACGGGCGACCCAGAGCGGGCGTCCCTGCCTGCTCGGCTACATCGACAAGTGCTCCGCCCCCTGCGTCGGCCGGGTCACGCCTGACGAGCACCAGGTCATCGCCGAGGACTTCTGCGACTTCATGGCCGGCAACACGACCAAGTTCGTCCGCCGCATCGAGCGGCAGATGCAGGAGGCCTCGTCGGCGCTGGAGTTCGAGGTCGCGGCCCGGCTGCGCGACGACATCGGCGCGCTCAACAAGGCGCTGGAGAAGTCCGCGGTGGTGCTCGGCGACGGCACGGACGCCGACGTCTTCGCCCTCGCCGACGACGAGCTCGAGGCGGCCGTGCAGGTCTTCCACGTGCGTGGCGGGCGGATCCGCGGGCAGCGCGGCTGGGTGGTCGAGAAGGAGAGCGAAGACGTCCCGGAGCTCGTCGGTCACCTGCTGCTCCAGGTCTACGGCGGGGAGACACCCGACGCCGTGCCGCGCGAGGTGCTCGTGCCCGTGCTCCCCACCGACCCGGACGCCGTGCAGGCCTGGCTCGAGACCGTGCGCGGGTCGAAGGTCGACCTGCGGGTGCCCCAACGCGGCGACAAACGGTCCCTCATGGAGACGGTGCGCCGCAACGCCGAGCAGTCGCTCGGTCGGCACAAGGTCGCTCGCGCCGGCGACCTGACCGCTCGGAGCCAGGCCTTGCAGGAGCTGCAGGACGCCCTCGAGCTGGAGGACGCCCCGCTGCGCATCGAGTGCTTCGACGTCAGCCACGTGCAGGGCACCAACGTCGTAGCGTCCATGGTCGTCTTCGAGGACGGGCTGGCCCGCACGTCGGAGTACCGACGGTTCATCGTGCGTGGTGCGCTGGGGGAGACAGCCGACGGTGGACCGCCCACGGTGGACGACACGGCGGCCATGCACGAGGTGCTCACCCGCCGCTTCGCCCGCTACCTCGACGAGCGCGAGCACTCCACCGATATCGACCTCGGCCCGGAGGCCGACGACCTCACGGACCCGGACACCGCCCTCAACGGCAGCGGTAGGCCGCGCGCCAGCGGCCCCATCGACGAGGTCACGGGCCGCCCGCGCAAGTTCGCCTACCCGCCCAACCTCGTCGTCGTCGACGGCGGACTGCCCCAGGTCAACGCGGCCAAGGCCGCGCTTGACGAGCTGGGCATCGAGGACGTGTGGCTCGTCGGGCTCGCCAAACGGCTCGAGGAGGTCTGGGTGCCCGGCCAGGACTTCCCCGTCATCCTGCCGCGGACCAGCGAGGGGCTCTACCTGCTGCAGCGGGTGCGCGACGAGGCCCACCGGTTCGCCATCACCTTCCACCGGCAGCGTCGCAGCAAGGCGATGACGACGTCCGCGCTCGACGGCATACCAGGGCTCGGCGAGGTCCGGCGCAAGGCGCTGCTGCGCCAGTTCGGCTCGGTCAAGCGGGTGCGGGCCGCCTCGACGGACGAGATCGCCGAGGTCTCCGGCATCGGCCCGGCCCTGGCGACGACGATCGTGGCGCGGCTGGCCCAGGACTCGTCGGCCACCGCCCCGGCGGTTAACGTGACCACCGGTGAGGTGCTGGACTGACCGGCCGTGACGACGAGCGACGTGGAAGGGTGGCCGGCGTGACCGACGAGCCCGTGGCACGAGGCGCCGGCGGTGTGCCCACCCGAGACGAGCCCATGCTCGTCCTCACCGGCATGAGCGGTGCCGGCCGGTCCACGATGGCCAACGTCCTGGAGGACCTCGGCTGGTACGTCGTCGACAACCTCCCGCCCCAGATGCTGCCGCAGCTGCTCGAGCTGCACGAGGAGTACCTCGCGCGCACGCCCGAACCGATGATCCACCGGGTCGCGGTCGTCGTCGACGTGCGCAGTCACGGCGTCTTCGCCGACTTCGGGCACATCGTCGCCGAGCTGGGACGCACCGGCCACCGGCCCAGTGTCGTCTTCCTCGACGCCACCGACGAGGCGTTGGTCCGCCGGTTCGAGAGCGTGCGCCGGCCGCATCCGCTCCAGGGGGCAGGCCGCCTGCTCGACGGCATCCTGCGCGAACGCGTGTTGCTCGGCGAGCTGCGTTCCGAGGCCGACCTCATCCTCGACACCTCCGGACTCAACGTCCACCAGCTGGCGGCCAAGGCGAAGTCGCTGTTCGCCCACGACGGCGCGGCGCAGCTGCGCCTAGCGGTGATGTCGTTCGGCTTCAAGTACGGCGTGCCGCTCGACGCGGACTTCGTCTTCGACCTGCGCTTCCTGCCGAACCCGTTCTGGGTGCCCGAGCTCCGCCCGCTGACCGGACGGGACGAGCCGGTCGCCGCCTTCGTGCTGTCGCAGCCCGGAGCGTCCGAGTTCCTCGACGACGTCACCCACCTCATGCACTCCGTCTCCGCCGGCTTCGTGCGCGAGGGCCGGCGCTACGTCACCCTCGCTGTGGGGTGCACGGGCGGCAAGCACCGCTCCGTGGCCGTGGCCGAGCAGCTCGGGACCCGGCTGGCGGGCGACAGTGTCGACACCTTCCTCGTGCATCGCGACCTCGGGCGCGAGTGAGGGCCCGGTATGCCGCCCAGCCCCCCGTTCCCCCGCAGCCCCCGGGTCGTCTCCCTTGGTGGGGGCCACGGCCTGGCCGCCTCGCTGTCGGCGCTCAGGCTGCTCACCGACCAGGTGACCGCCGTCGTCACCGTGGCCGATGACGGCGGTTCCTCGGGACGCCTACGCGACGAGTTCTCGGTGCTCCCACCGGGTGACCTGCGGATGGCGCTCGCCGCCCTCTGTGAGGACACCGAGTGGGGGCACACCTGGCGGGACGTCCTGCAGCACCGGTTCCGGGGCGAGGGCCCTCTGGCCGGCCACGCGCTCGGCAACCTGCTCATCGTCTCGTTGTGGGACCTGCTGGGTGACACCGTGGGCGGCCTCGACCTCGTGGGGCGGCTGCTCAACTCCCGCGGCCGGGTGCTGCCGATGGCCGGCGTACCGCTGGAGATCGAGGCCGAGATCGTGGGCCACGTGCCCGGCCGGCCGGACGAGGTCACCGTCGTGCGCGGGCAGCACCGGGTCGCGTCCAGCACCGGGCGGGTCCAGGGCGTGCGACTCATCCCGGCCGACGCCCCCTGCCCGCCCGAGACGTTGGCCGCCGTCCACGACGCCGACTGGGTCGTGCTGGGGCCCGGCTCGTGGTTCACCTCGGTCATGCCGCACGTCCTGGTCCCCAGCCTCCGAGAGGCGCTGGTGACGACCCGGGGGCGCACGATCCTCAACCTCAACCTCGAGGTGCACACCGGAGAGACCAAGGGCTACCGCGCGCAGGACCACATCGACAGCATCGTCCAGCACGCTCCCGACGTGCGCTTCGACGTCGTCCTGGCCGACCCGAGCTGCGTGGACGACGCCGACGGGCTCGCCCGCGCGGCCGACCTCGTCGGGGCGCGGCTCGTGGTCAGTCCGGTCTCCGCGCAGGGACGCCCCGGCCAGCACGACAGCCTGCGGCTGGCCGCGGCATACCGGGACGTCATGGCGTAACAGCGCCCTCGACGCACGCGAGAAACCGGACGAACCCGGCCCACCCGCGGCCCGACGGGATCGGATAACCTGCCTGCTTCACCCCAGCACGGTCTCCGAGCCGCGTGCGCGCGGCTACATCGACCGGGTGGTGCCGTGGCCGTCGGCGGCGCTGCGCTGGCCTGTGCCGCCTGTGCCCTCATGGTTCGTGCCCGTTGATCGGACCCGGCGGGGAGGTCGGGGGCGACCGTGCAGCAGGGGAATTGGGCCGGGGACAGGGTGACAGGATGGCAGGCATGGCAATGACGGCGAAGGTCAAGGACGAGCTCAGCCGTCTCGAGGTGACCAAGCCGTGCTGTCGCAAGGCCGAGGTCGCGGCGACCCTGAGGTTCGCTGGTGGCCTGCACATCGTCGGAGGGCAGATCGTCGTCGAGGCCGAGCTCGACACCGCCAACGCCGCGCGCCGGCTGCGCCGACTGGTCCAAGAGGTCTACGGGCATCGCTCCGACGTCCTGGTCATGTCGGCCGGCGGACTGCGCAAGAGCAGTCGCTATGTCGTCCGCATCGTCGAGGAGGGCGCCACCCTGGCCCGGCAGACCGGGCTCATCGACTCGCGTGGCCGCCCTGTCCGGGGGCTGCCGCCCAAGGTCGTCAGCGCGTCGGCCTGCGACTCCGAGGCGGCGTGGCGGGGGGCCTTCCTCGCCCACGGGTCGCTCACCGAGCCCGGCCGTTCGTCGGCGCTGGAGGTGACCTGCCCCGGTCCGGAAGCGGCGCTCGCGCTCGTCGGCGCCGCCCGGCGGCTGAGCATTCAGGCCAAGGCACGCGAGGTCCGCGGGGTCGACCGTGTGGTGATCCGCGACGGCGACGCCATCGCCGCGATGCTCACCCGGCTCGGCGCGCATGACGCGGTGATGGCGTGGGAGGAGCGGCGGATGCGCCGGGAGGTGCGGGCCACCGCCAACCGGCTGGCCAACTTCGACGACGCCAACCTGCGCCGCTCGGCGCGGGCCGCCGTCGCCGCCGGGTCACGCGTCGAGCGGGCCATGGAGATCCTCGGCGACGAGGTGCCCGACCACCTCAGCGAGGCGGGCTGGCTGCGGCTCAAGCACAAGCAGGCCTCGCTCGAGGAGCTCGGCCAGCTGGCCGACCCCCCGATGACGAAGGACGCCGTGGCCGGCCGGATCCGTCGGTTGCTCGCCATGGCCGACAAGAAGGCGCAGGACCTCGGCCTCGCCGGCACCGACGCCAACCTCACCGCCGACATGCTCGACTAGCACTCGACTAGCCCCCCCATCCCGACCGGACTCACGGTGTTGTCGGTTTCAGGGGCGCCAGAGGCCCGAAACCAACAAACCCGTGAGCTCGGTCAGGGGCCGCGATGGTTACCGGCCCGTAGGGCGGACGCACGTAAGCCCCGTCACGGCGGGGGCACTAGGGTCGAGGGCGCATCGCGACCACCACCTGGAAGGCTTGAGTCACTGTGACAGTCCGTGTAGGCATCAACGGCTTCGGCCGCATCGGCCGCAACTTCTTCCGCGCCGTCCAGGCGTCCGGGCAGGACGTCGAGATCGTCGGGGTCAACGACCTCACCGACAACGCGACGCTCGCCCACCTGCTCAAGTACGACTCGATCCTGGGTCGCCTCGGCGGCGAGGTCACCTCGAGCGAGGACTCCATCAGCGTCGACGGCAAGGCCTTCAAGGCTTTCGCCGAGCGCGACCCCAGCGCCCTCAAGTGGGGCGACCTCGGGGCCGACGTCGTCATCGAGTCGACCGGCCTGTTCACCGACGCGGTCAAGGCCAAGACGCACGTTGACAACGGTGCCAAGAAGGTCATCATCTCCGCGCCGGCGAAGAACGAGGACGTCACCATCGTCATGGGCGTCAACGACGGTGACTACGACCCCGCCGCGCACACCATCATCTCCAACGCGTCGTGCACGACGAACTGCCTGGCGCCGATGGCCAAGGCGCTCAACGACGAGCTCACCATCGTCAAGGGCCTGATGACGACCATCCACGCCTACACCCAGGACCAGAACCTCCAGGACGGCCCGCACAAGGACCTGCGTCGCGCCCGTGCCGCGGCCCTCAACATCGTGCCCACCTCCACGGGCGCAGCCAAGGCGATCGGCCTCGTGCTGCCGCAGCTGAAGGGCAAGCTCGACGGGTTTGCGTTGCGGGTCCCGATCCCGACCGGGTCGGCCACCGACCTCACCTTCGAAGCCGGTCGCGAGACCACGGCCGACGAGGTCAACGCGATCGTCAAGGCGGCGGCTGACGGCCCCATGAAGGGCATCCTCAAGTACACCGAGGACCAGATCGTCAGCAGCGACATCGTCACCGACCCGCACTCGTGCATCTTCGACGCCGGCCTGACCAAGGTCCTGGGCAGCCAGGTCAAGGTCGTCGGCTGGTACGACAACGAGTGGGGCTACTCCAACCGGCTGGTCGACCTCGTCACCTTCGTCGGCCGCGACCTCTGATGGTCCGCTGAGTCCGTTGAAGACTCTCGCCGACCTCCTGTCCGCCGGCGAGCTGCGCGGTCAGCGTGTGCTCGTCCGGTCCGACCTCAACGTCCCGCTGGACGGCCAGACGATCACCGACGACGGCCGTATCCGCGCGTCGGTGCCGACGATCAAGGCCCTCTCCGAGGCGGGCGCACGCGTCATCGTGTGTGCCCACCTCGGGCGTCCCAAGGGCGCCCCCGAGGAGCGCTACTCGCTGGCGCCCGTCGCCCAGCGGCTGGCCCAGCTGCTCGACCAGCCGGTCGCCTTCGCCCACGACACGGTGGGCGACTCCGCCCAGGAGACCGTCGCCGGGGCGGATGACGGCGACGTCGTGCTGCTGGAGAACCTCCGGTTCAACCCGGGGGAGACGGCCAAGACCGACGAGGAACGGGCCGGGTTCGCCCAGGCACTCGCCTCGCTCGCCGACGTCTTCGTCTCCGACGGGTTCGGGGTGGTGCACCGCAAGCAGGCGTCGGTCTACGACGTCGCCCGACTTCTCCCGCACGCCACCGGTGGGCTGGTGTCGACCGAGGTCGACGTGCTGCAGCGGCTCACGAAGAACCCCGAACGCCCGTATGCCGTGGTGCTGGGCGGCGCCAAGGTCTCCGACAAGCTCGGGGTCATCGGCAACCTGATCGGCACCGCCGACCGGCTGCTGATCGGGGGAGGGATGGTGTTCACCTTCCTCAAGGCCCAGGGTCACGAGGTCGGCACCAGCCTGCTCGAGGCCGACCAGGTGGAGACGGTGAAGGGCTACCTCGACGAGGCTCTGGCCACAGGCGTCGAGATCGTCCTGCCCACCGATGTCGTTGCGGCATCCTCGTTCTCGGCCGACGCGGACCATGACATCGTCGCCGCCGGCGCCATCCCGGCCGACCGCATGGGGCTCGACATCGGGCCCGACTCCGCCCGGCTGTTCGCCGACAAGCTCGCCGACGCGCGGACCGTCTTCTGGAACGGCCCGATGGGCGCGTTCGAGATGGCGCCCTACGCCGAGGGGACCCGCGAGCTGGCGAAAGCCCTGGTGAACGCCACGACCCGCGGAGCCCTGACCGTGGTCGGGGGCGGCGACTCCGCGGCGGCCGTCCGGCAGCTCGGGTTCGACGACAGCCAGTTCGGCCACATCTCCACTGGGGGCGGGGCCAGCCTCGAATACCTCGAGGGCAAGGAGCTGCCCGGCCTGACCGTGCTCGACGAGACGCACGAGGACAACGCCTGATGTTGCCGACGACCGGTGCCGACGGGCGTACCCCGCTCATGGCGGGCAACTGGAAGATGAACCTCGACCACCTCCAGGCCACCCACCTGGTGCAGAAGCTCGACTGGACCCTGCGCGACGCGAAGCACGACTACGGCGCCGTCGAGGTGGCGGTGCTGCCGCCGTTCACCGACCTACGCTCCGTCCAGACCCTCATCGAGGCCGATCGGCTGGGCCTGACGTTCGGCGCCCAGGACGTGTCTCCGTATGCGTCCGGTGCCTACACCGGTGACATCTCCGGGGCCTTCCTGGCCAAGCTGGGGTGCACCTATGTCGTCGTCGGCCACAGCGAACGCCGGGAAGGCCACGGAGAGACCGACGAGGTCGTCGCCGCCAAGGTCGCGGCGGCATACACCCACGGCCTGACGCCCATCCTGTGCTGCGGCGAGAACCTCGAGGTGCGCCGGTCGGGTGGCCAGGTCGCGCATGTCGTGCGGCAGCTGCGGGCCGCGTTGGCGGGCGTCACGCCGGAGCAGGCGGCGACGGTCGTCATCGCCTACGAGCCGATCTGGGCCATCGGCACCGGTGAGGTCGCCACGCCTGACGACGCGCAGGAGGTCTGTGCGGCCATCCGTGCCCTGCTCGGGGAGCTCTACAGCCCCGACCTGGCCGCGGGGGTTCGGGTGCTCTACGGCGGCAGCGTCAAGGGGGCCAACGTCGCGGCGATCATGGCTCAGCCCGATGTCGACGGCGCTCTGGTCGGTGGCGCATCGATCGACCCGGCTGAGTTCGCCACGATCTGCCGCTTCCGCGACCACGTCACCGCGTGACGGCCCGGTCGTCACGACCTGCGGAGGTGCCGGGTTATCCTGGACTGGTTGTTCGCCCTGCGGCACAACGTCAGCCAACGGTCAGCGCACTCGAACCAGATGGGACCCGTCCGTAGTGAACGCGGTGAAGATCGGCCTGCAGGTGCTGCTGGTCGTCGCCAACCTCTTCCTCATCTTGCTGATCCTCATGCACAAGGGGAAGGGCGGCGGGCTGTCCGACATGTTCGGCGGCGGGATGTCGAGCTCGCTGGGCGGGTCCACCGTGGCCGAGCGCAACCTCGACCGGTTCACCATCGCCCTGGGCATCATCTGGTTCATCACCGTCGTCGGACTGGGCCTGCTGGCTCGGTTCTCCGCCTGAGCTCGGCAAGGAGCAGTCATGGCCAGTGGTAACGCCATCCGCGGAAGCAGGGTCGGCGCAGGACCGATGGGCGAGGCGGAACGCGGTGACTCCGCGCCCCGGATCTTCGTCTCCTACTGGTGCTCCAACGGGCACGAGACACGACCCAGCTTCGCCGAGGAGCCGGGCCTCGTGCTGCCTGACACCTGGGACTGCCCGCGGTGCGGTTTCCCGGCCGGCCAGGACCAGGCGAACCCGCCCGCCCCGCACAAGGTGGAGCCCTACAAGACGCATCTCGCCTACGTCAAGGAGCGACGCAGCGACGCCGACGGCAAGGCGATCCTCGACGAGGCGCTGTCGTCGCTGCGTCAGCGCGGCCTGATCCAGTAGCTCCGGCTCTCCGCCACCCCGGTCTGCGCAGACCCTCGTGACGGTGCGCAGACGTTCCAACGGATGCGCAGCGACACCAGGGTGTGCGCAGGTCCTCGTGACGCCCGCCGGTGGCACGACTTACACCGGGCGGGCAGGCTCTATCGTGCCCACGTGAAAACCGTGCCCGCGGTGCAGAACCGTGCGCTGCGCTCCTCAGAAATGCGAAGGCGACAGCGAAACCCTGCGCTGCGCGCCTATGCGGTGTTGAGCGCGCTCGCTGCGGCGGTGTCGACGAGCCAGCGGGTCGCCACCGTGCCGTGGACGCCGGATGCCGGCACGTCCCACCGATCGGCCCCAGGAGCGAGGGCCGCGGCCACCGCGTCGGCCTTGTCGGCGCCGGCCACGAGGAACCAGACCTCACGCGTCCGGTCCAGGCACTCGAACGTCAACGACACCCGGTCGACCGGCGGCTTCGGAGAGTCGTGCACCGCGATGGCGATGGCGTCCTCGATGCACTGCGCCGGGTGGTGCGGGAACAGTGACGCCACATGCCCGTCGGGGCCCACACCGAGCAGTACGACGTCGAACGCTCCTGTGCCGTGCTCGCGCAGAGCAGCGGCGTATGCGTCCGCGCTCGCCTCCGCGGACTCGCTCGCGTCCGGCCCGGCCACCCGATGCACCCGCGCGACGTCGAGGCCGAGTGAGGTCAGCCCCGCCTCGTCGTTCTGCGTGTCGTTGCGGTCGCGATCACCCGCGTCGAGGTAGCGCTCGTCGCCCCACCAGACGTCGACGCGCGACCAGTCGACCAGCGCCCGCAACGGGTTGGCCAGGAGCGACGCGATGATCGCCGAGCCCATCGACCCGCCGGTCAGCGCCACCTGAGCGCCGCGACCGCCGGACTGGGCGTCGGCCAGCGCCAGTGCCAGACGGGCTGCGGACGCATCGGCGAGGTGCTGCTTGTCGGGGTGCACGACGACGGTGGTCGCGCCGGTCGGCTCGGCGGCGTCGGACAGGGTCATGACGGCGACCGTCGGCTGGCCCCCGGACGCGTGGCCGCGCTCTCGGCGGCCGCCTTCCTGACCGCCTTCTTCTTCGCGGCTGTGCCCGTCGTGCGGCTCCGCTCGGCGACGGCCTTCTCCCGTTCCGTCGGCGTGCCCGCCCGCTTGCGCGCGGTCGCCTTCTGCACGGCGGCGGTGTCGCCCTCGTCCGGCGGTGGTGGCGCCACGACCATATCGGCGGCCTGGTCGGCCGACCGACCGCGGGCCAGCTTGGCGGCCAGGGCACGCGACGCCTGCGTCGAGGGAGCCTCACCCTTGGCGGCGGCCTCGCTGGCGGTCAGCCGCACCGAGCTCAGGGCGCCGAGCCCCTTGGTGAGCGTCTCCGCGTAGATGTCGTCGTCGTCGAGACGGCGCAGCTCGTCGGCGAGGCACTCGGCGAGGGCCCTCCGCTTGAGGCTGATCCGCCGGTCGGGCTGCCCCGGTTGGGACAGTGTGGCCGTGCTGCCGTCAGGGCGCACCAGGTCGATGGGCCCGCTCTTGCGCTCGAGACGCACGCTGACCACGCCGGTGCCCGCTGCCGTCTTGACCCGTCGCACCGGCGCCTTGAGCACGAGTCCCAGCCAGGCCGCCAGCAGCTCGGACGACGGGGAGTCGTTGGCCCCGGCGACGACCGCCTCGGTCACCGGCTCGTAGGGCGGCCCGTCGAGCGCTGCCGCCAGCAGGCCCCGCCACAAGGTGATGCGAGTCCAGGCGAGGTCGGTGTCGCCCGGCTGGTATCGCGCGGCCAGCCGTTTGAGCATCTGGGCCGGGTTGCCGGCCTCGGCGGCGTCGGTGATGCGCCGCTGCGCCATCTGGGCGATCGGGTCGACCCGCAGGTCGGCGGGCATCTCGTGGGGCCACCAGGCGACCACCGGGGAGTCGGCGAGCAGGAGCGGGGTCACGACCGACTGGCCGTGCTTGGCCAGCTCGCCGAACAATCGGAGCACGATGACCTCCGACGCGCCGGCGTCACCACCGACGCGGACCTGAGCGTCCATCCGGTTGGCCCCGCGACGGTTGCCGGCTACGACGACGACGATGCGGCAGGGGTGCTGCCGCGAGGCGTCGTTGGCCGCCTCGATGATGTCCTCGGCCTGGTGGTCGTCGATGACGATGATGAGCGTCAACACCCGGCCCAACGTCATCGCGCCCACGTCGTTACGCAGCGCGACAAGCTTCTTGCTCACCGCGACGGTGGTCGTCTTGGGCAGGTCGATGATCACGAGAGTTCCCCATCTGCTCGGGGTCCCCGCGAAGTATCGGAGCAGGGTCCCACGCTCTGCGTGGGCGGGACGGGCGGAGAACTTCGTGGGGTGATCATGGGATCCTCCAGGTGCGACCCTCTCGGGCCATCATGGCGTGGCTCGACTCCGGTCCCCAGCCACCCGCGGCATACGGCTCGGGCTTGCCGTGCCTCGACCACCACTCCTCGATGGGGTCGAGAATGGTCCACGACAGCTCCACCTCCTCGTGACGGGGGAAGAGCGGGGGGTCGCCCAGCAGGACGTCGAGGATGAGGCGCTCGTAGGCCTCGGGGCTGGACTCGGTGAACGCGGTGCCGTAGCCGAAGTCCATGGTGACGTCGCGAACCTCCATCTGGTTGCCCGGCACCTTCGACCCGAAGCGCATGGTGATGCCCTCGTCGGGCTGCACCCGGATGACAATGGCGTTCTTGCCGAGCTCCTCAGTGGCCGTGTCGTCGAACGGGAGGTGCGGCGCCTTCTTGAAGACGACGGCGATCTCGGTGACCCGCTTGCCGAGACGCTTGCCGGTGCGTAGGTAGAACGACACCCCGGCCCACCGGCGGGTGTCGATCTCGAGCCGGACCGCGGCATACGTCTCGGTGGTCGAGCCCGTGCTGACACCATCCTCCTCGAGGTAGCCGGGCACCTCCTGCTCGCCCTGCCAACCATGGGCGTACTGTCCGCGCGCGCTGTCGCGGCCGATGTCGTCGGGCACCCTGACGGCCGAGAGGACCTTCTCCTTCTCGCCGCGCAGGTCGCGCGCGTTGAAGGAGACCGGCTCCTCCATCGCGGTGAGGGCGAGGAGCTGCAGGAGATGGTTCTGGATGACGTCGCGGGCCGCGCCGATGCCGTCGTAGTAGCCGGCCCGGCCGCCGATGCCGATGTCCTCGGCCATGGTGATCTGCACGTGGTCGACATAGTTGGCGTTCCAGATCGGCTCGAACATCTGGTTGGCGAACCGCAACGCCAACATGTTCTGCACCGTCTCCTTGCCCAGATAGTGGTCGATGCGGAACACCGAGTCGCTCGGGAAGACCTGGCCGACGATGTCGTTGAGCTTGCGGGCGCTCTTCAGGTCGTGACCGAACGGCTTCTCGATGACCACGCGTCGCCAGCTCTCGCCGCTGGGGTCGGCCAGTCCCGAGCGTTTCAGCTGCTCGCACACCTGCGCGAAGTTCCCCGGGGGGATCGACAGGTAGAAGGCGAGGTTGCCACCCGTACCCCGCTGCTCTTCTAGGGCATGCACCGTCTCGGCGAGCAGCTCGAAGGCGGTCGGGTCGTCGAACGTGCCCGGAACGAACCGGAACCCCTCGGCGAGGTTGCGCCACACGTCCTCGCGGAACGGGGTGCGGGCGTACTGCTTGACCGAGTCGTAGACGACCTGCCCGAAGTCCTGGTCGGCCCAGTCGCGGCGGGCGAACCCGACGAGGGCGAAGCCGGGCGGGAGCAGGCCGCGGTTGGCGAGGTCGTAGATCGCCGGCATGAGCTTCTTGCGGGCCAGGTCACCCGTCACGCCGAACATGACCATGCCGCACGGGCCGGCGATGCGAGGTAGCCGCCGGTCCCTCGCGTCGCGAAGGGGGTTGTGTCCCGCGGCGATCCGGGCCGGACTCACGAGTTCCCGTGTCGGGCGTCGGCGGCCCCGGCCGTCGTGGCACGGACGCCGAACACCTTCTCCACCTGGGCCAGCCCGGCGTCGTGGTCCGTGAGGTGCAGCTGCAGGACCGGCCGGCCGTGGTCGGCCAGCACCGCGGCGTCGCCCCCGGCCTGCGCGGCGATGAAGTCGCCGAAGGTGAACTCCCGCCCGGGGATCGACAGATCCTCGTGCGGCACGGTCGTGATCTGGAGGTAGACCCCGACGGCCGGCCCGCCCTTGTGAAACTGACCGGTCGAGTGCAGGAAGCGGGGGCCCCAGCCGAACGTCGTCGGCCGTTCGGTGCGCAGCGCGATCGCTCGCCGGCACTGGGCCAGCGAGGCGTCCTCGAGACGGTCGAGGTAGGCCATGACGGCGACGTAGCCCTGGGTGGGGTCGAGCTGCGCGAAGAGCGCGTCCAGAGCACCGGCGATCGTCGTCGCTCCAGCCAGCCAGTCACCGTCGCCGCCCATGGTGCGGATCTCGACGGCCCCGTCGGTCGCGGCGGGCGCGGCGGCGGACGACAGGCCCTTGTCGAGCAGCTCGCGGGCCGCGGCCTTCGCGCTCTCGACGTCGGGCTGGTCGAAGGGGTTGATGCCGAGCAGCCGGCCAGCCGCGGCGACGGCGACCTCCCACATGAGCATCTGGGCACCGAGCGACCCGCCGACGGTGACCTCGGACCGGGTCGCGTCGACCTCCATGAGGTCGGTGTCGCTTGACTCGGGCTCGTCGTCGTCGGTGCCGACGAGGCGGGCCACGGTGATGTCGGCGGCCGGCCAGCGCACCTCGGGGTCCTGGTCGTCCCTGAGAACCACGGGCAGGATGCCGGTGCCGTTCTTGCCGGTTGACTCGGCGATGAGCTGCTCGGCCCAGTCGGCGAACCCGACGATGCCGGACCCGTCGTCGACGATGGCCAGCTTGTCACGCAGGGGGCTCGTCGCGCCGAGGGCCGCTCCGAGTCGCAGCGCGGGGTTGGCGTCGTCGTCGGCGGCGAGGAGGTCGGCCACGGACTCGGCATCGTCGAGCAGCGCCTCGATGTCGACGCCGGCGAGGCCGCTGGGCACCAGCCCGAACGCGGTGAGAGCGGAGTAGCGGCCGCCCACATCGGGGTCGGCGTTGATGACGCGGTAGCCGGTCTCGCGTGACGCCTTGTCCAGCGGGCTTCCCGGGTCGGTGACGACGACGATCCGCTCGGTGGGGTCGATCCCCGCGTCCGTGAAGGCGCCCTCGTAGGCGCGCCGCTGAGAGTCGGTCTCGACGGTGGAACCCGACTTGCTCGACACGACGACGACGGTGCGGTCGAGCTGGTCCTTCAGCGCCGCCCGCACGTAGTCGGGGTCGGAGGAGTCGAGGACGACCAGGGGCTTGCCCTCCGTGGCGCAGATGACCTCAGGCGCGAGCGAGGACCCGCCCATGCCGCAGAGGACGACGTGGTCGATCCCCTTCTCGGCGAGCTGGTCCCGCAGTGCGGCGACCTCACCGACGAGGGGCCTTGAGCTGCGAGGCAGAGAGACCCAGGAGAGCCGCTTGGCCGACTCGGACTCGGCGTCGGGTCCCCAGAGGGTGGCATCCTTGGCGAACAACTTGGACGCGAACCGGTCCTCGACGAGGCGGGGCACGGCGTCGGCGATGGCATCCGCGGCCGGACCGGACGCGGATACGGAGAGTGCGGTCACTTGGCGGCAGCCTTCTCGAGGTTGGCGGCGGCCGAGGTGAGCAGCTCGCCCCAGGCCTTCTCGAACTTGTCGACGCCTTCCTTCTCAAGCACCTGGACGACGTCGTTGTAGGACACGCCGATGGCGTCGAGGTCGTCGAGCACCTTCTGCGCGTCGGCGTAGTGGCCGGTGATGGTGTCACCGACGATCTCGGCGTGGTCCGCGGTTGCGTCGAGCGTCTTCTCGGGCATCGTGTTGACCACGCCTTGAGCGACGAGGTCGACGACATACATCGTGTCGCGGTAGGCCGGGTCCTTGACACCGGTCGAGGCCCAGAGCGGCCGCTGTGGGCGGGCCCCCTCCGCCTCGAGGCTCCTCCAGCGCGGGGTGGAGAACACCTCTTCGTAGGCCTGGTAGGCCAGGCGTGCGTTGGCCACGCCCGCCTTCCCCTTCAGGGCCTTGGCCTCGTCGGTGCCGATGGCGTCGAGACGCTGGTCGATCTCGGTGTCGACGCGGGAGACGAAGAACGAGGCGACGGACGCGATCTTGGCGAGGTCCTTACCCGCCTGGTGGGCCTGCTCGAGGCCGGTGAGGTAGGCGTTCATCACTGCGCGGTAGCGCTCCAGGCTGAAGATCAACGTGACGTTGACACTGATGCCGTCGCCGATCGCCGAGGTGATAGCCGGCAGGCCCTCGAGGGTCGCCGGGATCTTGATGAGGACCTGGTGGCGGTCGACGGCGTCACGCAGCTGCTTGGCCTGCGCGATGGTCCCCTCGGTGTCGTGGGCGAGGCGGGGGTCGACCTCGATGGAGACCCGGCCGTCGACGCCGTCCGTGGCGTCGAAGACGGGCTTCATGATGTCGCAGGCGTTGCGCACGTCGTCGGTCGTCATCGCGAAGACCGCGTCCGCGACGTTCTTTCCCGCCTTGGCGAGCTTCTCGAGCTGGTCGTCGTAGGCGGTGCCGATGGACATCGCCGCCTGGAAGATCGACGGGTTGGTCGTCACGCCCACGACGTTGCGCACCTTGACCAGCTCGGCAAGGTTGCCTGAGTCGAGGCGGTCTCGAGAGAGGTCGTCGAGCCAGATGGAGACGCCGGCGTCGGAGAGGGTCTGCAGGTTGTCGTTCGTCATGATGGTGTGCTCCCTTGGTGCTGCGAGTTGTCCGGCGGGTTTCTCGGTGGTCGGTGGGCACGTGACCCCTTGGGTCAGCGCGCGTCGGCAGCGACTTTCTTGGCCGCCGACTTCTCGGGGCCGGTGTCGGTCACCGCTCCGTTGGTCGCTGCTCGAGGGTCGACGTCGGTGACCTGAGCGACGCCGTTCTGGGAGCGGGCCGCCTTGATGGAGTCCTTGGCTGCGCGCACCGTCGCCTCCGGGGTGATGCCGAACTCCCGGAACAGCGTCTTGTAGTCGGCGGACGCACCGAAGTGCTCGAGGCTGATGATCCGGCCGGCGTCACCCACGTAGTCGCGCCAACCCATGCCCACGGCGGCCTCGATGCTCACCCGAGCGCGGACGGACGGTGGCAGGACCTTGTCGCGGTAGCCGCGTGACTGCCGCTCAAACCACTCCCGGCACGGCATGGAGACCACTCGTGTCTTCACTCCCGAGGCCTCCAGCTTCTCGCGAGCGTCCACGGCGATGCTGACCTCCGAACCCGTGGCGATGAGAATGACGTCCGGGTCGGTCTTGCCGCCCTTGCTGCCGACGCCGGCTTCGACAAGGACGTAGGCGCCCTTGGCCGCCTCCGACGCTTTTCCGAACGTCTTGCGGTCGTAGACCGGCACGTTCTGCCGGGTGAGGATCAGGCCGGCGGTGCGGGCGTTGCGCAGGATGGCCCCCCACACGGCGGACGTCTCGTTGGCGTCCGCGGGCCGGACCACGTCCAGCGCGGGCATCGCGCGAAGGGCAGCCAGGTGTTCCACCGGCTGGTGCGTGGGGCCGTCCTCACCGAGCCCGATCGAGTCGTGGGTCCACACGAAGGTGACCGGCGCCTCCTGAAGTGCGGCCAGGCGTACCGCTCCTCGCATGTAGTCGGAGAAGACGAGGAAGGTGCCGCCGTAGGGCCGGGTCAAACCCTCGAGGGCGATGCCGTTGAGGATGCAGCCCATCCCGAACTCGCGGATGCCGAAGTGGAGGGTCCGGCCCCCGGGGCCGCCCGGCCATTCCTTGGTCTGCTTGTCGGTGGGGACGAAGGACGCCTGACCCTCCATGGTCGTGTTGTTGGACTCGGCGAGGTCGGCCGAGCCGCCCCAGAGCTCCGGCATGACCTCGGCGAGACCGTTGAGCACCTTGCCGGAGGCCGCCCGGGTCGACATCCCCTTGTCGACGTCGGCCGGGAAGGTGGCGAGCGCCTTGTCCAGCCCGTCGGGCACCTCGCCGTTCACAAGCCGCTCCAGAAGCGCTGCACCGTCGGGGTGGCCCTTGCGCCAGGCCGCGAACCGCTTGTCCCAGGCCTTGTGCGCCTGCTTGCCGCGCGCGCCCACCTTGCGGGCGTGGGCCAGCACCTCCCGCTCCACCGGGAAGGGCTTGTCAGGGAAGCCGAGAATCTCGTGGGTGGCCTTGACCTCGTCAACGCCCAGGGCCGAGCCGTGCGCCTTGCCGGTGTCCTGCTTGTTCGGCGCCGGCCAGCCGATGATCGTGCGCAGGATGACGATCGACGGCTTGTTGGTGACCTTTCGTCCCGCCTCGATGGCGGCGAGCAGCTCGTCGACGTCCTCGACGTAGTGGTGACCGCCCTTTCCGTCGGCGGCCTCCTTCCGCCAGTCGACCGTACGGACGTCCCAGCCATAGGCCTCGTAGCGCATGCCGACGTCCTCGGAGAACGAGATGTTCGTGTCGTCCTCGATGGAGATGTGGTTCTGGTCGTAGATGAGCGTGAAGTTGCCGAGCTCCTGGTGTCCGGCCAGTGAGCAGGCCTCGTGCGTGACGCCTTCCATCATGTCGCCGTCGGACGCGAGCGCGTAGATGTGGTGGTCGAAGACGCTCTGCCCCGGCTTGGCATCGGCGTCGAGCATGTAGCGCTGCCGCCGCTGGGCGAAGGCCATCCCGACCGCGGAGGCCAGCCCCGACCCGAGAGGCCCCGTGGTGATCTCCACGCCCTTGGTGTGGTGGACCTCGGGGTGGCCCGGCGTGAGGCTGCCCCAGGTGCGCAGGGCCTTGAGGTCGGAGAGCTCGAGGCCGTAGCCGGCGAGGTAGAGCTGGATGTACTGCGTGAGGCTCGAGTGGCCGCAGCTCAGGACGAACCGGTCGCGGCCGAGCCAGGCCGGGTCGGCCGGGTCGTGGACCATGAGGTTCTGGTAGAGAAGGTAGGCGACCGGCGCCAGGGACATCGCGGTGCCGGGGTGGCCGTTGCCCACCTTCTGCACGGCGTCGGCGGCCAGCAGGCGCACCGTGTCGACCGCGCGGACGTCGAGATCGGTCCACCCGGCCTTCGTGGCCAGGGGCTGCGCGAGCTCCGGACTGCGCTTCGCCAGGACGGAGCTACGGGCGGATCGACGTGCTGCGGGCGGGGTCACAGGTGCTCTCCTTCGATGCCGGTGCCAGTTCGTTCCGAGCCTAGCCCTGCGCCTGTACCCGGCAACATGCCATGTCACGCCTGGGACCTGCGGGTTTCCCCCCGGTGGGCAGTGGGGCCTGCGAGCCCGGGCCGGTGTGCGCGCACCCGGGAGATACAGTGGCGGTGCTACCCGACCCGATGCCCGAAGGACCCCGTGACCGCCCTGGACCCCCGCGCCGACCTGTCGGCCGCTCCGGCCCCTCACGGGCGGGGAGTGCGGTTCATCGTCGGCCAGTACGTTGCGTTGACGAAACCCCGCATCATCGAGCTGTTGCTCATCACCACGGTGCCGGTGATGTTCCTTGCGCACCGCGGCTTCCCGCCACTGTCGCTCGTCGCGGCGACACTGGTCGGCGGGACGCTGTCTGCGGGTGCGGCCAACACGCTGAACTGCTACCTCGACCGCGACATCGACGCGCTGATGCACCGCACGAGCAACCGCCCACTCGTGACCGGCACGGTGTCGCCTCGCGCGGCGCTGTGGTTCGGGTTGGCCCTCACCGCGCTGTCCACCCTGTGGCTCGGGCTGCTCGTCAACTGGTTGAGCGCCGGGCTGGCGCTGGCCGCGCTGGCCTTCTACGTCGGCGTCTACACCGCGCTGCTCAAGCGCCGGACCCCACAGAACATCGTCTGGGGTGGCGCCGCCGGCTGTATGCCTGTGCTCGTCGGCTGGGCGGCGGTCACCGACTCGCTGTCCTGGGCGCCGCTCGTCCTGTTTGCCGTCGTCTTCTTCTGGACCCCTCCGCACTACTGGCCGCTGTCGATGAAGTTCAAGGACGACTACGCCGCCGCCCACGTCCCGATGCTGCCGGTCGTCGAGCGGTTCGTCGTCGTTGCGCGCCAGGTCGTCGCCTACTCGTGGGCCATGGTCGCCGCGTCGCTGCTGCTCGTGCCGGTGGCCGGCATGGGCTGGCTCTACCTCGTGGGGGCGGTCGTCGCCGGCGCGCTCTTCGTCGGCGAGGCGCACCGGCTGCTCCGGGCCGCCCGGGCGGGTGTCGGCCCGGCCGTGCTGCGGCCGATGCGGCTCTTCCACTTCTCGATCACCTACCTGACGATCCTCTTCGTCGCGGTCGCGCTCGACCCGCTGCTCCACCTGCCCGTCCTGCGCTGACCGGTCCCGGTCGCCGGCCCCCCCCGCGCGCCCGGGCACACAGGCGCACCCTGGCGCACACGGGCGCACACGGGCGCACACGCGGCGTACGATGTGCGCAGGAGGTGGCGCCATGACCTTGAGCGAGCTGCTGGCGCAGTACGACATCACCGAGGACGACCTGTCGACATCCCTCGAGCACCGGCTGTCAATCCAGCCGCTGCCGACCTCGGCCGAGCTGACGACGGGGGAGGAGGCGTTCTGGAACCGGCACGCCGGCGTGGCCTTGTCCGACCCCGAGGCGTCGCCGCTCGCGCGCGCCACCGACGAGACCGTCTCGGTGCTCGGTGCGGCCTCGCGCTCGCTGACGATCGAACAGGCCGCCGACCTGCTCGGCGTCCACCGCTCCCGGGTCTCGCACCGGCTGCGCGACGGGCGGCTGTATGCGTTCCAGCTGGGCACCCAGCGCCGCCTGCCGCGCTGGCAGCTGACGACCGAGAACACGCCCCTCCCCGGGCTCGACACCGTCCTGGCGGCGCTTCCTGCCGACCTGCACCCCGCCGCGGTGGAGGGGTTCTTCACCACCCCCGACCCCGACCTCGACGGCGAGACGCCCGCGCGCTGGCTGGCGTCCGGTGGCGACCCGCACCGTGTCGTGGACGAGGCCGCCGGCATCGACCAGTGGTGAAGCTGCCGCTCGCGCCGGCTCTCCCCCTCGTCCGTCGTCCCGACGACCTGCACCGCATCTGTCGCGACACCGCCCTGTGGCGTATCCATCCCACGGCCGGGCCCCACGTCACCCCGTGGGACCGGCTGCGCTACGTGGGGCCGACGACGTCGCGCTTCGACCCCCAGCCACCACCCTCGGGCCGCTCCGACCGCGGCGTCACCTACGCGTCGCTCGACGTGGCCACCGTGCTCGCGGAGGCCTTCCAGCGGACCCGGGTCGTGGACGTCCATCGCCGAGCGCCCTACCTCACCGGCTGGCAGCCGGCCCGGACGCTCACTGTGCTCGACCTCACCGGCACGTGGCCCATCCGCAACGGGGCGTCGCATGTGCTGACCGCGGGCCCGAAGACGGTGTGCCGGGCCTGGGCCCGCGCCATCGACGAGCAGTGGCCCGATCTCGACGGACTATGGACGGTGTCGACGATGACGGGGCGGCCAACCGTCACGCTCTTCACCACGGCGGCCGACGCCTTTCCTCGTCGGCCCGCCTTCTCGCGTCCGCTGTCGACCCCGGCGCTCCGGGGCGCACTGACCCAGGCCGCTGCCGACATCGGCTACCGCGTCGTCTAGGCCCCGGCCGACCGGTGGGGGCGGTCGGCTCACCAATGGCGGGCGGCTAGATCGGGTGGCGGCGCAGGTTCATCAGCCCGAGCGTCATCGCGACGACGAGCAGGCAGGCGCCGAGCATGTGCAGGCCCACGAGGACGGCGGGCAGCCCCGTGAGGTACTGCGCATAGCCGATGACCCCCTGCAGCGACGTGACGACGAGAACCCCCCGCCAGGTGGCCTTGGCCCGACGTGACTCGCTGGTCAGCCACACGGCGAGGAGGACCGCCAGGACGAGGCCCACGAACAGCATGACGACGTCGGCGTGAAGCCACGCCACGGTCCTCGGGTCGAACCCGGTGCGAGCCGGCTGCACCGCGTCGCCGCTGTGCGGTCCGGAACCGGTGACGACCGTGCCGAGCAGGAGCACGACACCGGCCACCACGGCCGTCACGGAGGCCAGCCGGGCGATGAGCGGAGACACCAGGAGCGTGCGGGACCCGGGTTCGGCGTCCTCGGCCCCCCGCACGAGCATCGTGGCCAGCGCGACCATGACCATGGACAGCAGGAAGTGGAACGCGACGACGGCGGGGTTGAGCGTCATCCGGACCGAGATGCCACCGACCACGGCCTGGACCAGCACCCCGGCCACGATGCCCGCGGCCACGACGATGAGAGGCCGCCGGCGCGGCATACGCGACCAGACCGCCCAGAGGGCCAACACGGCGAGCAGGCCGACGACCCCGGTCAGGGTGCGGTTGCCGAACTCCACCAGCTTGTGCACGCCCTCCTCCTGGTAGGGGACGGGCGTGAACGAGCCGGGCACACACTCCGGCCAGGTGGGGCAGCCCAGGCCGCTGCCGGTGAGCCGGACGATGCCACCGGTGACGACGATCCCGATCTCGCCGACGAGGTTGGCGATGAGGATGGGACGGACCAGCGACGTGCGGACGACGGGCAGCCGGCCGAGCAGGGATGGGACGGCGAGCTGCGACACGCCCTCAGGGTATGCGCCCGGTCCGTCAGTCCCGGAGGCACCAGGCCTGCCGGACCGATGCGGTGGCTACGGAGCTGCCAGCTCCTTGACCAGGAGCGCGACGGCATGCCCGGGTTCGCCCAGACGGCCGACCTCGGCGTAGCCCCGCTGGCCGTGGAAGGCCAGCGAGCCGGTGTTGGGCGGGTCCACGTTGACCTCCAGCGCCATCCGCCCGTAGTCCTGCGCGGCCTCCTCCATCGCGTCGTAGACGAACCGCGCCAGGCCGCGGCGGCGCAGGTGCTCGGCGACGACGATCCGGTCGAGGTAGTAGAACTCGGCACCGAACCGCTCGGCGAACCAGCGGTAGTTCTCAGAGTCGTAGGCGCTGCCCGGGCGGAAGGTCACGACGAAGCCGGCCACCTCGTCGCCGAGCTCCAGCACCTCGGCGCGGTCGGCCAGACCGACGAGCCACTCCAGCCGCTCGGCGTCCAGCGGCGACAGCACCTCGACGTAGCGGTGGTTCAGCGTCAGCACCGCGGGGACGTCGGCGTCGGTGATGGGCCGCAGGGTGGGGGTGGTCACGATCGTGAGTCTCGCAGCCGCGAGCCGGGCGGCCGGCACTACGCGGCCGGCGGCGACGTCATCCGCTCGGCGGCCCAGGGCAGCGCGTCATGGAGGGCGGCGGCCCAGACGCCGAAGTCGTGTCCACCGGCACGGACGTGCGACTCGACGGTGAAGCCGCGGTGGGACAACGTGCTGCCGAGCTCCTTCAACGGGTCGAGCAGCTCCGTCTCGTCGTCTCCCGCATCCAGCCAGAGGGCGGGGCCCTTCGCCGAGTCGAGGTGCTCGGCATACGTCGCCGGGCTGTTCTCATCGACCTGGGTCTGCCAGTCGGGCGTGTCGAACAGGGCTTCGTTGCCGCCCGCGATCGCGTCGGGCTCGCAGACGGTCAGCGCGGAGAAGGCGAGGGCCACGGAGAAGACGTCCGGATGTAGCAGCCCGAGGTTCAGGGCGCAGAACCCACCCATCGAGAACCCGCCCAGCGTCCGGTGGGCCGCGTCCGGCATGGTGCGCAGCTGATGGTCGACAGCGGCGACCACGTCATCCACCACGTAGGTCTCGGCGTGCCCCTGGGTCGAGCTGTCGACGCAGAGACTGTCCCCGGTGGGCTTCCGGAGCACGGTGGGCATGACCAGGATCACCGGATGGCCTGAGCGCGCCACCTCCTGGCCGGTCGCTGCGGCCGACCCGGAGTCCAGCCAGTCGGTGCTCCGGCCGGGGTTGCCGTGCGTGAGGATGGCGACCGGGAACCGGCGGGTGGGCTCGGTGAAGTACTGCGGGGGCAGCCACACCTGGGCGGTGAACGAGCCGAAGTGCGAGGCGGTGTCGGGCACCCGGATCGACGCCACGGCTCCGTTCTGCTGCGCCTCCGCGGTGCCCGCCTCACTGGGTGACGGATACCGCGGGCGCCCGAGCACGTCGGCCATCGTGGGGTATGCCTGCAGGGTCGTGTTGGCGATGGACGCCAGGAACGCGATGACGAGGATGGCCGAGACCCCTGCCGCCAGACGTCGATGCCGTCGGCCCCGCCGCCAGAGAACGGCGGTGGCCACGACCGCGACGACCGCCAGCCCGAGCAGCTCCAGCTCGAGGCGGGGACCGACGAGCCGGAGGGCACCCGGGTCGAGAGCGGACAGCACCGCTACTCCGACCAGCGGAAGGCGCGAGCGGCCAGCAGGGTGGCGACGCTGCCCCATACGACGAGCACGAGGACGGCTGCCCACGACAGGATCCCGGAGCCGAACGCGTCGCGCAGCCCGTCGCCCAGCGCTGCCGATGGGAGGAGGCCGACGACCGGGGCGATCGCGGCGGGCAGCTCGGTGCGCGGGACGACCACCCCACCGAGCACGAGCAGGAGGACCCAGAGCAGGTTGGCGACCGCCAACACGCCCTCGGCGCGCAGTGTGCCGGCCAGCAGCAGGGCCAGGGCGACGAACGCCCAGGTGCCGAGCAGGAGCAGGAGCAGTGCATACGGCAGTCCCGTGGCCGACGGCCGCCAGCCGAGGGCGAGGCCCACCCCGCCCACGAGCACCCACTGGACCACCTCGACCCCGAGGGTGGCGGCCGCCTTGGCGCTGAGCAGGCCGCCCCGGCCGAGGGGGGTGGTGCCGAGCAGCCGGAGTACAGCGGCCCGCCGGTCGAACCCGGTCGCGATGGCCTGCGAGGTGAACGCCACGGAGATGACGCAGAGCGCGAGGACCCCTGGGACGGCGACGTCGATCCGCCGGCCGGCACCCAGTGACGGTGCCTGCGTGAAGGCCAGTCCGAGGAGCGCACCCAGCGGGAGGACGACCGAGACGAGCAGCTGCTCCCCATTGCGCAGCAGGGTCCCGAGCTCGAACCGCGCCTGGCCGGTCACCCGGGCCAGTGGGGGGGCGGGAGCGCTCATCCCGCGGCTCGGCGGGTCAGGTCGAAGTAGACGCGTTCGAGGCTGCTGCCGGCGTGAGGGCCGACGAGGTCACCGGGCGACCCCTCGGCCACGGTGCGCCCGCCGCTGACGATGACCAGGTGGTCGGCGAGCCGGTCGGCCTCCTCGAACGAGTGGGTGGTCACCACCACGGTCGTCCCGCCGGATCGCACCTCGTCCAGCAGGTCGTAGACGTCGAGCCGACCGTGAGGGTCCAGGCCGGCGGTCGGCTCGTCGAGGAAGACGACGTCCGGCCGGCCGACCAGCGCGGCGGCGAGGGCGACGCGCTGCCGCTCACCGCCGGAGAGCCGGCGCACGGTCCGCCGGCCGAGCCGGTCGATCCCCAGGCGGGCGGCGAGGTGGTCGACCGAGGCCGGCGACGCGTACAGGCCGGCAAGATGGTTGAGCAGCCGCAGCGGTGTCGCGCCGGTCGGCAGGCCGCCGGACTGGAGCATCACGCCGACCCGCGCCCGGTGTTCGGCGCCCGCTCGCCAGGGGGAGGCTCCGAGCACGCTGACCTGTCCGGCGTCGGCGTTCTGCAGGCCGACGCAGCACTCGACGGCGGTGGTCTTGCCCGCCCCGTTGGGTCCGAGCAGCGCGGTGATCGCCCCGGCGGGGGCCGTCCAGGACATGTCGTCGCAGGCGGCGACCGGCCCGTGACGGCGCACCAGGGACGCCACCACGACAGCGGGCGGGCTCGACACCCGGCGAGTCTAGAGCGGTGGGATCGGCACATCCTGCGGGTCGGAGGCACGGTCCGCCCGGAGGTAAGGATGACCTTCCTATCGGCCCTTCGGCAATTACGTCACAATGGTGTGGTGTTTATCGGGACGGACGAGCAGCGGACGCGTGAGCGCGTCCTGGCCGCCGTGTCCGAACGCGGACCAGTCACGGCGACCGAGGTCGGTCGCCTGCTGGGGCTGACCCCCGCCGCCGTGCGTCGCCACCTCGACGCGCTCGCCCAGCAGGCGGCCGTCGCTCCGCACGACCCGACCTCGGCGCACACCCGTGGGCGGGGGCGTCCGGCCCGCGCCTACGTCATCGCCGAGCGGGGCCACACCTCGCTCCCGGCCGACTACGAGGGCCTCGCCTCGCAGGCCCTCGGCTACCTCGAGCAGACGGGTGGGGCCGAGGCGGTCACCGCGTTCGCCCGTCAGCGGGTGGCCGGGCTCGAGTCCCGCTACGCCGCCCGGCTGGGGGATCGAGACGACCTCGGCGCTCGCACCGCGACCCTCGTCGAGGCGATGACCGAGGACGGGTATGCCGCCTCGGCCCGTCCCGTCGCTGCCGGCGCGTTCACCGGCATCCAGCTCTGCCAAGGCCACTGCCCGGTCGGCCGGGTGGCCGAGGAGTACCCCGCGTTCTGTGACGCCGAGACCGAGGCCATCTCTCGCCTCCTTGGGGTGCACGTCCAGCGCCTCTCCACCCTGGCCGCCGGCGCCCATGTGTGCACCACCTTCGTCCCCACCGGCGCCCCGCCGGTTGCGGGACCGGCGACATCGGGCCCGGGAACACCTGAGCGCTCCCCGTCCTTGCCCCTACTAGAGCCCACCACAGCGAACTCGTCAGCACCACGTCCCGAGAGGGGAACGCGATGACCACCCACATCGAAGAGCTCAACCCCGGCCTGAAGGACCTCGGCCGATACGAGTACGGCTGGGCCGACTCCGACACGGCCGGTGCCACCGCCAAGCGGGGTCTCAGCGAGGACACCGTGCTCGACATCTCCGGGCGCAAGAACGAGCCGCAGTGGATGCTCGACCTGAGGCTGAGGTCCTTGCGCCTGTTCGGCAAGAAGCCGATGCCCGCCTGGGGCTCCGACCTCACCGGCATCGACTTCCAGAACATCAAGTACTTCGTGAAGTCGACCGAGAAGCAGGCGACCTCCTGGGAGGACCTGCCCGCCGACATCAAGAACACCTACGACCGGCTCGGCATCCCCGAGGCGGAGAAGCAGCGCCTCGTGGCCGGTGTCGCCGCGCAGTACGAGTCGGAGGTCGTCTACCACCAGATCCGCGAGGACCTGGAGGAGAAGGGCGTCATCTTCGTCGACACCGACACCGCGCTGCGCGAGCACGAGGACCTGTTCCGGGAGTACTTCACCTCGGTGATCCCAGCCGGTGACAACAAGTTCGCGTCGCTCAACACCGCGGTGTGGTCGGGCGGCTCGTTCATCTACGTGCCGCCGGGTGTGCACGTCGACATCCCCCTGCAGGCCTACTTCCGGATCAACACCGAGAACATGGGCCAGTTCGAGCGCACGCTGATCATCGCCGACGAGGGCTCCTCGGTGCACTACGTCGAGGGCTGCACGGCGCCGATCTACTCGTCCGACTCGCTGCACTCCGCGGTCGTCGAGATCATCGTCAAGAAGAACGCGCGGGTCCGCTACACGACCATCCAGAACTGGTCGAACAACGTCTACAACCTCGTCACCAAGCGCGCCACGTGCGCCGAGGGCGCGACGATGGAGTGGATCGACGGCAACATCGGCTCCAAGGTGACGATGAAGTACCCCGCCGTCTACCTGCTCGGCGAGCACAGCAAGGGCGAGACCCTGTCCATCGCCTTCGCGGGCGAGGGCCAGCACCAGGACGCCGGGGCCAAGATGGTCCACCAGGCTCCGAACACCTCCTCGACGATCGTCTCCAAGTCGGTCGCCCGCGGCGGTGGCCGCACCTCCTACCGCGGCCTGGTCCAGGTCATGGAGGGTGCCTACAACAGCCGGTCGACGGTGCGCTGCGACGCGTTGCTCGTCGACCAGATCAGTCGCTCCGACACCTACCCCTACGTCGACGTCCGCGAGGACGACGTGCAGATGGGCCACGAGGCCACGGTCTCCAAGGTGTCTGCCGACCAGCTGTTCTACCTCCAGTCGCGCGGCATGACGGAGGAGGAGGCCATGGCGATGATCGTCCGTGGTTTCGTCGAGCCGATCGCCCGCGAGCTACCGATGGAGTACGCCCTCGAGCTCAACCGGCTCATCGAGCTGCAGATGGAAGGAGCAGTCGGCTGATGCCGCTGTTGGAGAGGTCGTCGGGCGCAGGCGCGACGACGGTGCTGCCCCCTGGCCAGAACGCTCACGTCGACTCGGCCGCGGCCTTCGTGCCCGACCAGTCACGCGCCGAGCGGCTCAGGTCGTTCGACGTCGACGCGTTCGCCATCCCCACCGGCCGTGAGGAGGAGTGGCGCTTCACCCCGGTCGACCGGCTGCGCTCGCTGCTCACCAACGCCCCCACGGCCGACGGCGCGGTCACGTATGCCGTGGACGCGCCGGACGGTGTCACCGTCGGGACCCTGGCACCGGGCCAGGCACCGCGCGGCACCGTGCTCGTACCCGCCGACCGGGCCGCGGTCGTCGCCAGCGCGAACACTCCCGAGGCGACGTACATCAGGATCGCCCGCGAGGCCGAGCCGGCCGCCCCGGTGCGGGTCGTCGTCACCGGTGTCGCCGGGGCACGGAGCAACGGCCACGTCGTCGTCGAGGCGGGTCGGCACAGCCGCGCCGTCGTCGTCATCGACCACCAGGGCAGCGGCGAGCACACCGGCAACGTCGAGGTCCTCGTCGGTGACGGCGCCGACCTCACCGTCATCTCGATCCAGGCCTGGGACGACGACGCCCACCACCTGGGGCAGCACGACGCGCTGGTCGGCCGTGACGCGGCCTACCGGCACATCGCCGTGAGCCTCGGCGGCGGCATCGTCCGGGTCAACACCAACGTGCGCTACGCCGGCCCGGGGGGCGACGCCACGCTTCTCGGCCTCTACTTCGCCGACGCCAAGCAACACCTCGAGCACCGCAGCTTCGTCGACCACAACGCCCCGCGCTGCAAGAGCCGGGTGACCTACAAGGGCGCACTGCAGGGCGACTCCGCGCATACCGTCTGGGTCGGCGACGTGCTGATCCGCGCCGAGGCCGAGGGCACCGACACCTACGAGCTCAACCGCAACCTCGTCCTCACCGAGGGAGCGCGGGCCGACTCGGTGCCCAACCTCGAGATCGAGACCGGCGAGATCGTCGGCGCCGGGCACGCTTCGGCGACCGGGCGGTTCGACGACGAGCAGCTGTTCTACCTTCAGGCTCGCGGCATCCCTGAGGACGAGGCCCGTCGCCTCGTCGTCCGCGGGTTCCTCATCGACGTGGTCAACCAGATCCCGGTCGCCGACCTGCGCGAGCGGCTCAACGCCGACATCGACGCGGAGCTCGCCGCGGCCCAGCGCGCCGGCGCCGACGCGCTGCAGAGCAAGGCGGCGTCGTGAGCGCCGAGCCGACGACCCAAGCCACGGACGGCCCACCGGGCGGCCCGGGGTTCACCTGGGTCTGCAAGGTGGGTGACCTCGCCCTCAGCGCGGTGGCGCAGGCCGAGATCGACGGTGTCATCGTCGCTATGGTGCGCGACAGGGACGGTGGGATCCACGCCCTCAACGACCGGTGCACCCACGGCGATGTCTCGCTCTCGGAGGGTGACGTCGACGGGTGCACCCTCGAGTGCTGGCTGCACGGCTCCCGGTTCGACATCCGCACCGGACATCCGTCCGGCCCTCCGGCGACCACCCCCGTCGCCGTCTACCCCGTGAAGATCGACGGCGACGACGTGTTCGTCAACGTCGGCGCTTGACCATCGAGCCTGACCAGAAAGCAGTGAAAACCCATGACCACGCTAGCGATTCATGACCTGCACGTCACCGTCGAGGTCGAGGGCGGCGCCAAGGAGATCCTCCGCGGCGTCGATCTGACTGTGCGGTCCGGTGAGACCCACGCGATCATGGGCCCCAACGGGTCGGGCAAGTCCACCCTTGCCTACTCGGTCGCCGGCCACCCGCGTTACACCGTCACGCAGGGCAGCATCACCCTCGACGGCGAGGACGTGCTCGCCATGACCGTCGACGAACGCGCCCGCGCCGGCCTGTTCCTCGCCATGCAGTACCCCGTCGAGGTCCCCGGCGTCACGGTGTCGAACTTCCTGCGCACCGCGAAGACCGCCGTTGACGGCCAGGCGCCGAAGCTGCGCACCTGGGTCAAGGAGGTGCGGTCCGCGATGGACGACCTGCGGATGGACCCCGCGTTCGCCGAGCGCAACGTCAACGAGGGCTTCTCGGGGGGGGAGAAGAAGCGCCACGAGATCCTCCAGATGGAGCTGCTCAAGCCGAAGATCGCGATCCTCGACGAGACCGACTCCGGCCTCGACGTCGACGCACTCAAGGTCGTGTCGGAGGGGGTCAACCGCGTCAAGCAGGCCGGCGACGTCGGCGTGCTGCTCATCACGCACTACACGCGGATCTTGCGTTACATCCAGCCCGACTTCGTGCACGTCTTCGTCGACGGCAAGGTCGTCGAGGAGGGCGGCCGCGAGCTCGCCGACCGGCTCGAGGACGAGGGCTACGACCGCTACGTCACCGCGGCGGTCACGCCGGCCACGGCCTGACCGTGTCGACGCACCCGCCGGTCGCCCCGTTCAGCGAGGAGGAGTCGGTCCGCATCCGGGCCGACTTCCCCATCCTGTCGCGCACCGTCCGGGACGGAAAACCGTTGGTCTACCTCGACTCCGGGGCAACGTCCCACAAGCCGACGGTCGTCCTCGACGCCGAGCGGGGGTTCTACGAGCGGCACAACTCGGCCGTCCACCGCGGCGCACACCAGCTCTCCGAGGAGGGCACCGAGGCCTACGAGACGGCGCGAGCGACCATCGCACGCTTCATCGGAGCCCAGCCCGACGAGGTCGTCTTCACCAAGAACGCCACCGAGGGTCTCAACCTCGCCGCCTATGCGTTCTCCAACGCCACCCATGGCGGCGGGGGCGGCTCAGGGTCGCGGTTCGTGCTGCAGCCGGGTCACGAGGTTCTCGTGACGCAGCTGGAACACCACGCCAACCTGGTGCCGTGGCAGGAGCTGTGCCGGCGCACCGGTGCCACCCTGCGCTGGATCCCCGTCACGGCGGACGGTCGGCTCGACCTGGGCGACCTCGACACGCTGCTCACCGAGCGCACCCGCCTGCTCGCCTTCACCCACGTCTCCAACGTCCTAGGCACCGTCACCCCGGTGCGGCTGCTCGCTGACCGGGCCCATGCGGTCGGTGCGCTCGTCGTGCTCGACGCCTGCCAGTCGGTGCCGCATCTCGCCATCGACGTGGCCGACCTGGGTGTCGACCTGCTGGCGTTCAGCGGCCACAAGCTGTTCGGGCCCCTCGGCATCGGCGTCCTCTGGGGCCGCTCCGAGGTCCTCGACGAGATGCCGGTCTTCCTCACGGGCGGTTCGATGATCGAGACGGTCACGATGGAGGCGTCCACCTACGCCCCGGTGCCGCAGAAGTTCGAGGCGGGGGTGCCCATGGCAGCGCAGGCCATCGGTCTCGCCGCCGCGGTCGACTACCTCACCGTGCTCGACATGGACCGGGTGGCCGCCCACGAACGGTCCCTGTGCGAGCACCTCCTCAAGGGCCTGGCCCAGCGCCCGTGGGTGCGGGTCGTCGGTCCGGAGATCGGCGCCGACCGGGGCGCCACCGTGGCGTTCGTCGTCGACGGAGTGCACGCCCATGACGTCGGCCAGGTGCTCGACGCCGAAGGCGTGGCCGTCCGCGTCGGACACCACTGTGCCTGGCCGCTGCACCGGGCGCTGGGCGTGGCGGCGACCTCTCGGGCGAGCTTCGCGGCCTACAACACCGTCGGCGAGGTCGACGCCCTGCTCGCCGCGCTCGACCTCGTGCCCGACGTCTTCGGGGTCACCACGGACGCGGGTCGCTGACGTGGACCTCTACCAGGAGCTCATCCTCGAGCACTCCAAGCGGCCGCACGGGACGGGCCTGCGCGACCCGTTCGACGCTGAGAGCCATCAGGTCAACCCGACGTGCGGCGACGAGGTGACCCTGCGCATCGACCTCGACGGCACGGGGCTCGGAGCCACGGTGCGCGACGTGTCCTACGACGCCCTCGGCTGCTCGATCAGCGTCGCGGCGACCTCGGTGCTCACGGACCTCGTCACGGGCCACAGCGTGGGGGAGGCCCTGGGCGCCTACACCGCGATGCGGGCGATGCTCACCTCCAAGGGCGCCGACCAGGGTGACGAGGACGTCATCGGCGACGGCGTCGCCTTCGCGGGCGTCTCGAAGTACCCGGCTCGCGTTAAGTGCGCCCTGCTCGGCTGGAGCGCGCTCACCGACGCGCTGGTGCGGGCCGGCGCCGACATATCCTCGATCTCACCGGCCTCCACGGCACAGAAGGGCTGACCGCCATGACCAACATGACCAACACGACCGACACGACCGACGCGACCGACGTGACCGCCACCGCTGCGACCACTCAGACCCCCGCCAACGTCGCGGACGTCGAGGAGGCCCTGCGCGACGTCGTCGACCCCGAGCTGGGCATCAACGTCGTCGACCTGGGACTGATCTACGGCATCACCGTCGACTCCGACGCCTCGGCGATCATCGACATGACGCTGACCTCGGCGGCCTGCCCGTTGACGGACGTCATCGAGGACCAGGCGGCGACCGCGCTCGAGGGCCTCGTCACCGGGTTCAGGATCAACTGGGTGTGGATGCCGCCCTGGGGCCCCGACAAGATCACCGACGACGGCCGCGAGCAGCTGCGCGCCCTAGGGTTCAACATCTGAGCCGGGTCCTGGAGGTCGCCCCCGAGCGGCTGGACCGCTGGCTGGCCAGGTTCGCCGAGCGGCACAACGGACTGGTCGAGTCGACGGCGGAAGGCGCGATCGGTGCTGACGGGGCGACCGCCGGGTTCGACCGGTTCCCTCACGAGCCGATGGGTCTTGTGCTCGTCCGCCGCGGCGGGTATGCCTGTGCCCTCGCCATGGGCGGCCGGGTCACCGGGTCGAAGGTCGGCACCCGACATGTGCAGTCGCGTACCGCAGCCGGCGGGTGGTCGCAGCAGCGGTTCGCCCGCCGGCGGGGCAACCAGGCGGATGCGCTGGCCGATGCCGTGGCCGGCCACACCCTCAGAATCCTGTTGAGCGGCAACGAGTCTCCAGGTCGGCCAACAGCCGGCGCACCCGGCATACCGGCAGGGCTGGTCGTCGGGGGAGACCGGGGCATGGTCGCGCAGGTGCTCGGGGACTCCCGGCTGCGAGCGCTGGTCGGTCTGCCCCGGCGTGAGCTGTACGACCTGCCCGACCCCCGCCGTGACGTCCTGGACCGGGCGGTGGAGCGGGGCCGCGCCGTGCGCGTGACGGTGGTGGAGCCGTCCTGACTCGCGCCGGAGGCGAGGTACCGTCGGCGATGTTCCACGGTCACAGGGAGGTTCACTCTCGGGGTTGCACCGCAACGCCTCGACCGCCGCGTTCTCCGGGCTGCCCACGCTCGGGGAGAGCGAGGTCGCTCACGTCGACGCGGCGGGCGTGCGCTACACCTATCGCGCGGCCGGCAACTGGTGGGCCGACGAGAACGACAGCCCCAAGCAGCGCATCGACCAGATCGGCGTTCTGGTCGACGCCAGGCCGATTCCTGCGTGAGGCGGGTTGCTGAGGCTAGGTCTGGAAGACGTCTCCGAGGTGGACCGGTACGAGGTTCCGCTGCTGGATCAGCTGCACGATCTGGTCCATCGCCTGGATGACTCCGGGATGGTTCGCGTGTCCAATGACCAGGTGCTCCGGCAGGAGCCATTGCTCGGCCTCGGAGACGATCGTGGTCGGCGGCAGCACCGCCGAGTCACCGAGGGAGCCGAGCCACATCGTCACGGCCGGGTAGCCCAGGTCGGCGAGCTGCTTGTCCAGGGTGGCGTTGTGGTAGCCGTAGGGCGGGCGCAGGAACGGACGCCCGGTCACCCCGAACGTGTTGGTCAGGAACGTCTCGTTGCGCCGGATCTCCTCGGCCACCCGCGCGCTGTCGATCTTGGTCAGATCCGGGTGCGACCACGTGTGGTTGGCGATGAACACCTGCCCGGCGTCGACCAAGGGCCGCAGGACAGGCGCGTTGGTGGTCCAGCTGCGGTTCACGCCGTTGGCGAAGAACGTCAGTCGCAGCCCGGTCTCCTGGGCCAGCCGGGCATACGCCGCGACGACGGTCGAGTCCGTGCCGTCGTCGACGGTGAGGGCCAGCCGCTGCCCGGTGCCGGGCAGCTTGCTGAGGGTCCCCCTCGGGACCGGCACCTTGACCGCGCCGGTCGGCGGTCCGAACACCCGTCTCGCAGGCGCCGGAGTCGCGGCGCCGGGCGTCCCGTCGGGCGAGGTCGACGTCGGGCTCGGCTCATCGGACGGCTGCGCGGGGTTGGCGGTGCACGCCGAGACAGCGGCCGCCACACTTCCGGCCAGCATGGCCAGCACCGTCCGTCGCCGCATACCGACTACGGTAACCAGCCGAAGGGGTCAGCCTCGCCTCGCCACGCCTGCTGTCAGCGACCTAGCAGGATCGGGTTGCGGCCGAGCGATCCGGCTAGAGGGTCTGGGCGGCGAAAGTGTTGCACTGGTTGAGGTCACCGGTCTGGTAGCCGGTGGTGAACCACTTCTGCCGCTGCGCGCTCGACCCGTGCGTCCACGTCTCGGGAGTGACCCGCCCCTGCGCGGCCTTCTGGATGCGGTCGTCCCCGACTGCCGACGCGGCCGAGAGCGCGGAGGTGATGTCGTCCTGGGTGATCGGCTTGAGGTACGTCGTGCCGTTCGCATCCTTGGTGGTCGCCGCGTTCTTGACCCACATACCCGCCAGGCAGTCGGCCATCAGCTCCAGGCGCACCGACCCGGACTCCGCCCCCTGAGGGTCCTGCTGAGCACGGCCGAGGATGCCCAGGATGTCCTGGACGTGGTGGCCGTACTCGTGGGCGACGACGTACTCCTTGGCCAGCTGCCCTCCGTTGGCGCCGAAGCGCTGCTGCAGCTCGGCGAAGAAGCTCGAGTCGATGTAGACGAGCTTGTCGAGGGGGCAGTAGAACGGGCCGACCTGGTTGGAGGCCGTGCCGCATGCCGACTGGGTCTGCCCGGAGTAGAGCACCGTCTTGACCGGCGTGTACTGACGTCCGTACTGGGGCAGCGCCGAGTTCCAGTACGCCTGGACGCTGTTCACCGTGGCGATCACCAGGCAGTCGTCGTTCTTGTTGGCGTCGGCGCCCGTCTTGCACTGGGCAAACCCCCCACTGCTCTGCGCGCCACCGGCGGATACCTGGTTGGCGTCAAGGGACGACCCCTGTCCCTGCGACTGGTTCGACCCGGACGCCTGGGTGTTGCCCCCGTTGAGCGCGTTCCCCCCGAAGACGAACATGAGGACGAGGAGGATCAGCCCGCCGATGCCGCCGCCCACCTGGATGCCGCCGGGGAAGTTGCCGCCCCCACCGTAACCGCCGCCGCCGCCGGACGACCCGCCGGACGTGGCCTGCGACGTGTCGAGCTGAACGTTGTCGTTGAAGGTCACGGGGGTGAGCCTAGCCGCGGGCGACCCCCTCGGCCCGGGATGTGATCCCGTTGCGCGACAGGTCCGGGGGTGAGGAGACTGAGGTGATGGGTCAGGGCGCGTCGTCCGTGCGGTTCGCCGGCCGCACCTGGACCGTCAAGGAGTCCGCCGCCCCCGTCGGCCCGGGACCGAACCTGTTCTCCGCCGGCAACATCGAGGTGGACGGCCACGGCCTCCACCTGCAAATCGCCCGGACCGGCGCCGGCTGGACCTGCGCCGAGGTGGTGGCCCAGGGGTTGTTCGGTTACGGCACCTACGAGTGGATGCTGGCTACCGATGTCACGCGTCTCGACAGCAGCGCCGTGCTCGGGATGTTCACCTGGTCCGACGAGGCCGATGACACGCACCGGGAGATCGACATCGAGTTCGGTCGGTTCGGTCGCCCGTCGACAACCCGGACCGGCCGGTTCACCGTCCAGGCCGGCGTCCCGATCAGCAGCCCGGCGTTCGCCCTGCCGCCGTCGCGTCGCAGCCGGCACACCGTGACGTGGCGGCTCGGACACGTCACGGCAGCCTCAGAGGCGCCAGGCTCGGCTCCCGTCCGATGGTCCGTGACCGATGCCGCCGTCCCCCGGCCTGGAGGCGACGTCGCCCCCAGGATCAACCTCTGGCTCTACCAGGGAGCGCGGCCGGCGGCCCCCCAGCACGTGACGGTGGAGCACTTCGGCTACACCCCCATCTCGACCGGACTCACCCCCTTGTCGGTTTGACGCCCGTCGGAGCCCGGAAACCGAGGAACTTGTGAGTCCGGTCGGGAGTGGGGGTCCTACTCGAAGACGACGGCGTCGGCGTGCAGCGTCGTGTTGCGCACCCGCACGACCACCTCGTCGCCCACCTCCGGCGGGGTCGCCCCCTCCGGCAGGGCGACCAGGCTGACCTGCATGTGCGGCGGTTCGACGAACCAGGCGGGGTGACCGGCGACCCTGAAGGGCGAGCGCACCCGCCCGGCTGCCTCCATGGCGCCTTCGGCCAGCGCGACCGCCCGCCGGCGCACGGTCTCGGCGCCGCTGGGCGCCTCGACGGCAACGCCATGCGCGGTGCCGCCACTGACGACTATCAGCCACCCCGCCTTGAGGCGGCGCTGTCGGTAGCCGGCGCGGTCACCTGTCCGCACGCGGCGGACGTCGAGGACGTGCCCCGTGATCCCCAGCGCATCGGGCACGCCCAGCCAGAGGTCGGTGCCGACTCGGCAGCGGAAGGCCCGGTCGGGGTATGCCGCCTGGAGGTCGGTCTGCTGGGCCGCGGTGAGGTGGGAGAGCTGCCACTGACGAGCCATCGGTCCGCGGAAGGCCTCGACCCAGGACCGGACCTCCGCGAGATGACCGGTGCCGAGCGGCAGGTGCAGGCTGAGCGCGAGCACCTCGGCCCTGCCCTCCAAGGCCTGGATCCCGTCGAGCGTCGGTTGCAGCCACTCCCGCGGGACGCCGTGACGGTTCATCGACGAGAGGCCTTCGACGACGACTCGCGGGCGCTCCACCCGGTCGGCGAGGTCCGCCAGGTCGGGTCCGTGGGTGATGGTGTGCACGAGCTGGCCGGCGCCGAGAGGCGCGAGGCCGGCGTGGATCACGGGGCGGTAGGGCTCCATGACGAGCACATCGCCCGGGAAACCGGCCAGCGCGACCGGCGCCTCGGCATACGTGCCGACGGCGATGGTGTCGACGCCGTCCGACCCGTTGAGCCGGGCGCACTCGGCGACGAGCAGGTCGAGACCGAACCCGTAGCCGTTGCCCTTGACGACCGGGATGATGCGCGGGTATGCGCGCACCGTGGCCGCGAGGTGGGCGCGCCACCGCGCCGCGTCGACGTGCAGAGTGATCGCCACCGGTCAGCCCCGCCGTCGCATGTAGACGTCGAAAGCCTTGTAGAGAAACCGGTTCAGCGGGAGGTCCCACTCACCGACGTACTCGACGGCCTGGCCGCCGGTGCCGACCTTGAACCGGATGAGGCCCGCGTGGGCGTCGTCGGCCGCGACCGTGTCGGTGATGCCGCGCAGGTCGTACACGGACGCGCCCGCGGCCATCGCGTCGCGCATCATCTGCCACTGGGTGGCCGTCGACCCCTGCACCTCGCGCTTGGCCGCGGTCGATGCGCCGTAGGAGTACCACGTGTGGTCGCCGACGCGGACCCACGTGGTGGCGGCGACGAGGTCGCCCTCGTGTTGGGCGAGGTAGAGCCGGATCCGGTCGGCGTCCTTGGTGTCCTCAGCCTGCATCACCTCGAACATCCGCTGGAAGTACGACAGCGGCCGGGGGGTGAAGTGGTCGCGCTGCGCCGTCTCGGTGTAGATCCGGTGGAACCCCAGAAGATCGCCCGCGCCGCCCTGCGTCACGACGACGCCCTGCTTGGCCGACTTCTTGATGTTGCGGCGCCACAGCTGGTTCATCCCGGCGAGGACGTCTTCCTCCGACCGCCCGGCGAGCGGCAGCTGGAACACGAACTCGGGCTGCCCGGCGGCGAACCCGTCGTCGGAGCCCAGGTGGGTGAACCCCAGCCGCTCCAAGAGAGTCCGGACGGCCACCCCCGCGTCGTCGGTCTCGTCGGCCGGGACGTCACGCAGCGAGGCCACGGAGTCGTCGGCGATCGCGTCCTTGACCGTCGACGCATACCAGCGCCGCACTGGCACGGGTGGGCCGATCCGCAGGCCGAAGGCGCCCTGCTCCTTGACGTGGTCGCGCAGGGTCCGCAGCACCTGCAGGGCGTCGGGCGAGGTCCACTGGTCCCTGTGCAGGACCGGACCCTCGGGCAGGTAGGCCAGCGAGCGGCCGATGCGCGGGAGGCTGCGGTAGAGCACCAGGCCGGCTCCGACCAGCTCGTCACCCCGGAACCAGCCGAGGGACTCGGCGCGCCAGTCGGTCTTGAGGCGGCCCCAGGCGGGGGTCTGGAGGAAGCTGCCGGAGCGCGCCTCGACCAGCTCGAGGTGCTGCGCAGGGTCGATGGCGCGCAGGCGCAGGTCCGGCGGGGTCACGGGGTGCGAGGCTACCCGAGCGCAGGGCAGCCCCAGCCCTGGCGAACGGCTGGGCCGGAGGCTGGGGATACCGATTCGGTCCCTCGGCCTCGCGCTGGCAAACTGGAGGGGATGATCGTCGCTTCCGGCATTGAGCTGCGCGCCGGATCGAGACTCCTTCTCGACGGGGCGACCTTCCGCATCGCTCCCGGTGACCGGGTGGGCCTGGTCGGTCGCAACGGCGCGGGCAAGACCACCCTCACCAAGGTGCTCGCCGGTGAGGGGCAGCCCGCGGCCGGCACCGTGACCCGCAGCGGCGAGGTCGGCTACCTCCCGCAGGACCCCCGCACCGGCGACCTCGGCATGCTCGCCCGCGACCGGGTGCTCTCCGCCCGCGGTCTCGACACCATCGTCCGCAACCTGCGCGAGACCGAGAAGCTCATGGCGTCGGAGGACGACGCGGTGCGCGAGAAGGCGATGGCCCGCTACGGGCGGCTGGACGCCGAGTTCAACGCCGAGGGCGGGTATGCCGCGGAGTCGGAGGCCGCGCGGATCGCCTCCGCCCTGGGCCTCGGCGAGCGCATCCTCGACCAGCCGCTCAAGACCCTCTCCGGCGGTCAGCGCCGCCGGGTCGAGCTGTCGCGGATCCTGTTCTCCGGCGCGCAGACCCTGCTCCTCGACGAGCCGACCAACCACCTCGACGCCGACTCCGTCGGGTGGCTGCGCGACTACCTGCGCGGCTACCAGGGCGGTCTCGTCGTCATCAGCCACGACGTCGAGATGCTCGACTCGGTGGTCAACCGGGTCTTCCACCTCGATGCCAACCGGGCCGAGATGGACCTCTACAACCTCGGGTGGAGGGGCTACCTCACCCAGCGGGAGACCGACGAGCGGCGCCGTCGCCGCGAGCGGGCCAACACCGAGAAGAAGGCCGGGGCGCTCATGGCCCAGGCCGGCAAGATGCGGGCCAAGGCGACCAAGGCGGTCGCCGCCCAGAACATGGCTCGCCGCGCCGAGCGGATGCTGGCCGGTCTCGAGGGGGAGCGCGCCTCTGACAAGGTGGCGAAGATCCGCTTCCCTGACCCGGCCCCGTCCGGGAAGACCCCGCTGCGCGCGAGCGGCCTCTCCCGCTCCTACGGCTCGCTCGAGGTGTTCACCGACGTCGACCTCGCCGTCGACCGGGGATCCAAGGTCGTCGTCCTCGGGCTGAACGGCGCCGGGAAGACGACCCTGCTGCGCATCCTGGGCGGCGTCGACGCCCCCGACACGGGGGAGGTCGAGCCCGGGCACGGCCTGCGGCTCGGCTACTACGCGCAGGAGCACGAAAACCTCGACGTCGAGCGCACGGTCCTGCAGAACATGAAGTCCGCCGCCCCCGCCCTGGGTGAGACCGACGTCCGCAAGGTGCTGGGCTCGTTCCTCTTCTCCGGCGACGACGTCGACAAGCCGGCGCGGGTGCTCTCGGGTGGCGAGAAGACCCGGCTGTCCCTGGCCATGCTCGTCGTCTCGTCGGCCAACGTGCTCCTGCTCGACGAGCCCACCAACAACCTCGACCCCGCCTCGCGCGCCGAGATCCTCGGTGCCCTGCGCACCTACAAGGGCGCCGTGGTCCTCGTCACCCACGACGAGGGCGCGGTCGAGGCCCTCGAGCCGGAACGCGTGCTCCTGCTGCCGGACGGCGTCGAGGACTTCTGGGGGGCGGACTACCGCGACCTCATCTCGCTGGCGTGAGACCCGCGTGAGACCCGCGTGAGACCCGCGTGAGAACCGCGTGAGAACCGCGTGAGAACCTGATGAGAGCGGTCCGGTACGCCGCATACGGCGAGCGTCCTCAGCTGGTCGAGACGGCCGAGCCGGTATGCCCGCGGGGCGGTGCCGTCGTCCGGGTCGGGGCCACCGGTGTCTGCCGGTCCGACTGGCACGCCTGGCAGGGCCACGACCCGGTGGCGCTGCCGCATACCCCGGGGCACGAGTTCGCCGGCACGGTCGCCGCCGTGGGCGCCGAGGTGAGCGGCTGGGAGGTGGGGGCCCGGGTCACCGCTCCCTTCGTCTGCGGCTGCGGTGCCTGCCCGACCTGCCGGGCGGGCGACGAGCAGGTGTGCCCGCACCAGACCCAGCCCGGGTTCACGCATGCGGGCTCATTCGCCGAGCAGGTCGTCGTGCACGCGGCCGACGTCAACCTCGTCCGGCTGCCCGACGAGGTCGGCTTCGTGGCCGCCGCGTCGCTCGGCTGCCGGTTCGCGACCGCCTGGCGGGCGGTCACCGCCCACGGCCGGCTGGCTGAGGGGGAGTGGCTGGCGGTCCACGGCTGCGGGGGCGTGGGCCTGTCGGCCGTGATGCTGGGGGTGGCCCTCGGGGCGCGGGTCGTGGCCGTGGACCCGGCGGCGGCAAGCCGGCGGCTGGCCCAGGAGCTGGGTGCCGAGGTCACCCTTGACGTCACCGATGCTGTCGCCGACTCCGTCCATCAGGTCACCGGCGGCGGCGCCCACGTGTCGCTCGACGCGGTGGGCTCGGCGCCTACCGCGGTCGCCTCGGTGCTGAGCCTGCGGCGTCGGGGGCGGCACGTGCAGGTGGGCCTGTTGTTCGGGCCCGAGGCCACACCGCCGCTGCCGATGGACCGGGTCGTCGCCCAGGAGCTGGAGATCTACGGCTCCCACGGGATGTCCGCCCGCGACTACCCGGGGCTCCTCGACCTCGTGCGGAGCGGCCGGGTGCGGCCCGAGCGGCTCGTGGGGCGCGTCGTGGGCCTCGCGGACGCGGGGAAGGCCCTGGCCGGTCTGGGACGGCCGGGCCGTGCCCCGGGTCTGACCGTGGTCGACCTGAGCCGGACGTAGGGATCGTGGAGCGCTGCACCCTCCCTGGGGGGTCTCACGCTCCGTGCTGATCGCGAAACCAGCGGGAGCCCCCATGTGGCCAGCATGGCCCCGGGCATAACGCGACTTGCGGGTTCATATAATGGACAGTTATGCGAACAAGCTCGACCCGGACAGACACTCCCGGGGTGTCTGCTTCGTTCTCGCCCGCGTCCGCGACGCGATCCGCCAGCGGGTCTGGTGCCACTCCTCGACCGGCCAGGCAGGCGGGCAAGGCGACCGGCGCCTGGGCCGACGGCGACCGCACCCCGCTGAACCACAACGAGGAGTTCAAGCAGCAGGACGACGGCCTCAACGTGCGCGCCCGGATCGCCGAGGACTACGCCCGCAACGGTTTCGACGCCATCAGCGGCGACGACCTGCGGGGCCGGATGCGCTGGTGGGGGCTCTACACCCAGCGTCGCCCCGGCATCGACGGCGGCAAGACCGCGACGCTCGACCCGAGCGAGCTCGACGACGAGTTCTTCATGCTGCGCATCCGCAGCGACGGAGGCGCCCTGTCCGGTGACCAGCTGCGGGCCGTCGCGCGCGTCAGCCAGGACTTCGGCCGCGGCACCGCCGACATCACCGACCGGCAGAACATCCAGCTGCACTGGATCCGCATCGAAGACGTCCCGGCGATCTGGGAGCGCCTGGAGGCCGTCGGCCTGATGACGACCGAGGCGTGCGGTGACACACCGCGCGTCATCCTCGGGTCGCCCGTCGCGGGCATCGCCGCCGACGAGATCATCGACGGGACATCGGCTCTGGAGGAGATCCGCGACCGCTACATCGGTTCGCCGGAGTTCTCCAACCTGCCCCGTAAGTTCAAGACCGCGATCTCCGGCTCGCCCAGCCTCGACGTGGCCCACGAGGCCAACGACGTCTCCTTCGTCGGGGTCGTCCACCCGGAGTTCGGTCCCGGCTTCGACGTCTGGGTCGGCGGCGGCCTGTCCACCAACCCGATGTTCGCCCAACGGCTCGGCGCCTGGGTCAGCCTCGAGGAGATCCCCGAGGTGTGGGTCGGCGTCGTCTCGATCTTCCGGGACCACGGCTACCGGCGGCTGCGCAACCGGGCGCGGCTGAAGTTCCTCATGGCCGACTGGGGGCCGGAGAAGTTCCGCGAGATCCTCGAGAAGGACTACCTCGGCCGCGCTCTGCTCGACGGCCCGGCGCCCCAGCTGCCCCCTGGCCACCGGCGCGACCACGTCGGCGTCCATGAGCAGAAGGACGGCCTGCGCTGGGTCGGCGTCTCTCCGGTCGGCGGCCGCGTCAGTGGCGACGTGCTCGCCCGGGTCGCCGAGCTGGCCGCCACCCATGGGTCCGGCCGGATCCGGCTGACCACGCACCAGAAGTTCCTCATCCTCGACGTGCCGCAGCAGGAGGTCGACCCGCTCGAGGCGGGGCTCGCCGAGATCGGCCTCACCAGCCGACCGACCGAGTTCCGCCGCGGCGTGCTCGCGTGCACGGGCATCGAGTTCTGCAAGCTGGCCCTCGTCGAGACCAAGGCCCGGGCGCGCACCGTCGTCGACGAGCTCGAGCGGCGGCTGCCGGAGTGGGACAGCCCGCTGACCATCCACGTCAACGGGTGCCCCAACTCGTGCGCGCGGTTCCAGGTCGCCGACGTCGGCCTCAAGGGCCTGGTCATGACCGACGAGGCCGGCGAGAGCGTCGAGGGGTTCCAGGTCCACCTCGGCGGCAGCCTCGGCGATGACCCCCAGCTGGCCCGCAAGACGCGCCAGCTGCGGGTGACCGCCGACGACGTCCCCGCCTACGTGGAGCGGCTCGGTCGGCGCTACCTGGACCAGCGCGACGGCGAGGAGTCGTTCGCGCAGTGGGCCCGGCGCGCCGACGAGGAGGCCCTGCGATGAGCCCTGAGTCCCGGACGGCTACGCCCCTCTATTGCCCGTTCTGCGGCGAGGAGGACCTTCGCCCCGTCGAGGACGACACCGCCGCCTGGTCCTGCCGGGCCTGCGCCCATGTCTTCAGTGTCACCCTGCTGAGGGTCGACCAGGACGCCATCCCGGCCAACCGCCCGCCCGCCACCTCCGGAGGTCGCCCATGACCATCCTCTCCACGACGAGGACCACCGACGACCTGCGGGCCCTCGCCGCCGAGGGAGCGGCCGAGGTCGGCGAGGTGGGCATCGGCGCCGGCCCCGACGCATACCAGCAGCGGGTCGAGACCGCCCGCCGCGCGCTGCGGTGGGCGGCCGAGCGGTTCGGCGCCGACCTGACCGTGGCCAGCTCGATGGGCGACGAGGTGCTCGTCCACCTCGTCAGCAGCACGATCCCCGACACCGACGTGTTCTTCCTCGACACCGGCTACCACTTCGCCGAGACCCTCGGCACCCGTGACGCGTACGCCGCGATGCTCCCCATCCGGATGCGCACCGTCCTGCCGCTGACCACCGTCGCCCAGCAGGACGCCGAGTACGGACCGAGGCTGCACGACCACAACCCCGACCAGTGCTGCGCAATGCGCAAGGTCGAGCCGCTGGAGCGGGCCCTCTCCGGACACCCCGCGTGGGTCACCGGTATGCGCCGCGAGGACGCGCCCACCCGCACCGACATCGGCGTGGTCTCGTTCGACGAGCGACGCGGGATGGTCAAGCTCAACCCCATCGCGGGCTGGACCGCGGAGGACGTCGAGCGCTATACCCGCGAGCACGGGGTGTTCGAGAACCCGTTGCGCCAGATCGGGTTCGCCTCCATCGGGTGCGCGCCGTGCACCCGAGCCGTCGCCGACGGCGAAGACCCCCGCGCCGGCCGCTGGTCCGGTCGCGCCAAGACCGAATGCGGGTTGCACACATGACTGCTCTCGTCGACCGGCCGGTTGCTCCCGCGCTGCGCAGGGCGCCCGACGCCCTGACCCTCGACCACCTCGACCACCTCGAGGCCGAGGCCATCCACATCTTCCGCGAGGTGGCCGGCGAGTTCGAACGCCCGGTCGTGCTGTTCAGCGGCGGCAAGGACTCCGTCGTCATGCTGCACCTCGCGCTCAAGGCGTTCGCCCCGGCCACCCCGCCGTTCGCGCTGCTGCACGTCGACACCGGGCACAACTTCCCGGAGGTCCTCGACTACCGCGACGAGGCCGTGGCCCGCCTGGGCCTGCGGCTCGTCGTCGCTCATGTCGAGGACTACATCGCCGACGGTCGGCTGCGGGAGCGGCCCGACGGCACCCGCAACCCGCTGCAGACGGTGCCGCTGCTCGACGCCATCGAGGCCGACCGGTTCGACGCGGTCTTCGGCGGCGGCCGCCGCGACGAGGAGAAGGCCCGGGCCAAGGAGCGGGTCTTCAGCCTGCGGGACGCGTTCGGCGCCTGGGACCCGCGCCGTCAGCGCCCCGAGCTGTGGGAGCTCTACAACGGCCGGCACGCGCCGGGCGAGCACGTGCGCGTCTTCCCGCTCTCGAACTGGACCGAGCTCGACGTGTGGCGCTACATCGAGCGCGAGCGGATCGCGCTGCCCGGTCTGTACTACGCGCACGAGCGCGAGGTGTTCCAGCGCGACGGGATGTGGCTCACCGCCGGCGGCTGGGGCGGACCGCGCGCGAGTGAGCGCGTCGAGACGCGCACCGTTCGCTACCGGACCGTCGGCGACATGAGCTGCACCGGAGCGGTGGACTCGACCGCCGGCGACACCGCCGAGGTCATCGTCGAGCTGGCCGCGTCCCGGCTCACCGAGCGCGGGGCCACGCGGGCCGACGACCGCGTGTCGGAGGCGGCCATGGAGGACCGGAAGAAGCAAGGCTACTTCTGATGGTGTTGGCCCCCCCGACGTCCGGCGTCTCGTCAGAGCCCGCGCCGGACGCGCCCCGTCACGACCTGCTCCGGCTCGCCACGGCCGGCAGCGTCGACGACGGCAAGTCGACCCTCGTCGGCCGGCTGCTCCACGACACCCGCTCCGTCCTCGCCGACCAGCTCGCGGCCGTCGAGCGGGCCAGCCGCGACCGCGGGCTCGACGTCACCGACCTCGCGCTGCTCACCGACGGGCTGCGAGCGGAGCGCGAGCAGGGCATCACCATCGACGTGGCCTACCGCTACTTCTCCACGGCCACCCGGTCCTACGTCCTCGCCGACACCCCGGGCCACGTCCAGTACACGCGCAACATGGTCACCGGCGCCTCGACCGCCGAGCTCGCTCTCATTCTCGTCGACGCCCGCCACGGGGTCGTCGAGCAGACCCGCCGTCACCTCGCGGTGACCGGTCTGCTCGGGGTGCGGCACGTCGCCGTGGCGGTCAACAAGATGGACCTCGTCGACTGGGACGAGGTGACCTTCCGGCGACACGTTGACGAGTTCGTCTCTCTCGCATCGGGATTCGGGATCCAGGATGTCCAGGCCGTGCCCGTCTCGGCGCTCCATGGTGACAACGTCGTCGACCGGTCTCTATACGCACCCTGGTATGCCGGGCCGACCCTGCTCGAGTACCTCGAGTTGGTGCCCGTCGGCATCGACCCGTCGTCCCAGCCGTTCCGGATGCCCGTCCAGTACGTCATCCGCCCTCGGACGGCCGAGCACCCCGACTACCGCGGGTATGCCGGTCGGCTGGCCTCCGGGGTCGTCCGGCTCGGCGACGAGGTCGTCGTCCTGCCCGCCGGCGCCCGCACCACCGTCGTCGGCATCGATCGCGCGGCCACCCCCGGGGAGCCCGGACAGCCCGACGAGCACGCCATCGCCTTCGCCCCCCAGTCGGTGGTGCTGCGGCTGGCCCACCAGATCGACGTCTCGCGCGGTGACCTCATCGCCGCCGCCGACGACGCGCCGACGGTGGTCTCGGAGATCACCGGCACAGTCGCGGTGCTCTCCGACCGTCCACTGCGAGCGCGGGACCGGGTGCTCGTGCGCGTCGGCACCCGAGGCGTCCCCGGGCTGGTCAGCGAGCTCGTCGACGAGCTCGACGTGAGCACCCTCACCCGGGGCGCCGCGCCGGAGGCGTTGCTGCTCAACGCGATCGGACGGGTGCGGATCCGGCTCGCCGAGACCGTGCCGCTCGACGACTACACTCACCTTCGTCGCACCGGTGCCTTCCTGCTCATCGACGAGGCGGACGGCACGACCCTCGCGGCAGGCATGGCCGAGCTCAGCCCGTCACCGGGTGTGCCGTCCTTCGCCTGACCGCTGACCCCCCAGGAGGCCGGCGTGGCCGCGTCACCGGCATACCCCACGGTCCTGCGCCTCGCCGGGCGCCGAGTGCTCGTCGTCGGAGGCGGCGTGGTGGCGGCGCGGCGCGTTGTCGCCCTGCTCGAGTCCGGCGCGCTCGTCGACCTGGTGGCTCGGGAGGTGGACGACGCCCTGCGTCACGAGGCCCAGGCCGGCCGGATCCGCTGGCAGCAGCGGCCGTTCGTGTTCTCCGACATCGTGGAGCCGTCGCCCGCCTGGCTGGTCCACGCGGCCACCGACTCCCCGGTGGTCAACGCCGACGTGGCGGCGGCCGCGGACGCGGCCCGCGTCTGGTGCGTTCGCGCCGACGACGCCGGCGCTTCGACGGCGTGGACCCCGGCCGTCGCCCGCGGCGCCGCGGGGACGGCCGCCGACGGGGTGACCGTCGCGGTCAGCGGGGACGGCGACCCCCGCCGGGCCGTGGCCGTCCGCGACGCGGTGCTCGCCGGGCTCGACAGCGGGCTGCTGCCGGTCCGCCGCCAGCGCACGGCGTCCGACGACCGGTCGGAGGCGGGCGCCGGCCGGGTGGGTCGCGTCGCCCTCGTCGGGGGTGGCCCCGGGCATCCCGGCCTCATCACCGTGCGCGGGCGTCAGCTGCTGGCCGCCGCCGACGTCGTCGTCACCGACCGGCTCGGCCCGCGCGACCTGCTCGACGGGCTGAGCCCCGACGTCGAGGTGATCGACGTCGGCAAGACGCCCGGGCACCACCCGACCAAGCAGAGCCGGATCAGCGAGCTCCTCGTCGAGCACGCCCTGGCCGGCCGTGACGTCGTGCGGCTCAAGGGCGGTGACCCGTTCGTCCTCGGACGCGGCGGTGAGGAGGCCCTGCACTGTGCCGCGAACGGGGTGCCCGTCGAGGTCGTGCCCGGCGTGACGTCGGCCGTGTCGGTGCCCGCCGCCGCCGGCATCCCCGTGACCCACCGCGGCATCACCGCCTCGTTCGTCGTCGCTTCGGCGCACGACGGGGCCCCCGCCGCCCTCGACGCGCTGCCGGACGCCCCGGTCACCTCCACGGTCGTCCTCCTCATGGGCGTCACTGCCCTGGCCGACACCGCGGACCGGCTCATGGCCGCCGGCCGGCCGGCGGAGACCCCCGTCGCCATCGTCGAGTCGGGGTGGACCCCCGCCCAGCGCACGACGGTCACCACGCTGGCCGAGGCCGGGGCCACCGCGGCCCGGGAAGGGGTGCGGTCACCGGCCGTCGTCGTCGTCGGCGAGGTGGTCCGAGTGCGCGAGCAGGTCGGCGACCTCGTGCCCCCCGACCTGCTGCGCTCGGCCGCGCCGAGCCTCGTCCTACTGGCCCACGGGTCGCCGGACCCGCGCCACGCCCGTGGCGTCGAGGCCGTCGCCGAGCAGGTCCGGCAGCGCTGGCGGGGGCAGGTGCACGCGGCATACCTCGACCACCACCCCCCGTCGGCGGTCGACGTGGCCGGGCGGCTTGGCGGTGGGGTCCTCGTCCCCCTGCTGCTCACCACGGCCTACCACGTCAAGACCGACGTGCCGGCGGCCGCCGCCGCCATGGCCGGGTTGGGCCGCGGCGACTACCCCGTCGCCGCCGCCCTCGGCCCGGACCGGCTGCTATTCGACGCCGCGGAGGAGCTGCTGGCGCGGGCGGGCCGGGAGCCCGACCCGACGACCGGGGTCGTGCTCTTCGCCGGCGGGTCGTCCGACCGCGACGCCATCGCGGCCATCGGTGACGCGGTGGCGGGGGAGATCCTGGCCGGCTGGGGCCCGTGGGGGGTCGCGGCGCTGGCCGGCGGTGACGAGATCGACGCGGTGGCCGGCCGGCTGCTCGACGGCGGGTGCCACCGCGTGCTCGTCGTCACCTACATGGTCGCCGAAGGGGTGCTGCGTGACCGGATGGTCAAGCACGCCGAGGCGGCCGGGGCCGAGGTCGTGCCCGGGACCCTCGGGGAGACCACGGCACTGGCCCGGCTCGTCGTGCAGCGGGCCGAGGCGGTCGTGGGGCCGGCCGGCCCCGGATAGCCTGCGGCCCATGAGCACCGAGGCGCCGCACCCGTCGCTGCGGGTCGAGCATGACCGGGCGGTCCTCACCGTCACCCTCGCCAACCCGGCGGAGCGCAACGCTCAGGTACCGTCCCTGTGGCGAGCCCTCGCGCATGTGGGGGAGTCGGTTGCCGACGACGTCCGGGTCGTCGTGCTCCGGGGTGACGGCGCCGCGTTCTCGGCCGGGCTGCACCGGTCGATGCTGTCCGGGGGCCTCCCGGGGGAACCCGACCTGATGGCGCTCGCGGCGGCCGCTGGAGACGGTCTTGACGACGCCATCGCCGGCTTCCAACGCGGCTTCACCGTGTGGAGGACGCTGCCCGCCGTCGTCGTCGCCGCCGTCCAGGGGTACGCCATCGGTGCCGGCTTCCAGCTCGCCCTGGCCGCCGACCTCCGCCTGCTCGCCGACGACGCCCAGCTGGCGATGCGCGAGACGAGTCTCGGTCTCGTGCCCGACCTCGGGGGGACGGCACCCCTCGTGGAGATCGTCGGGTCCGCGCGGGCCCTGGAGATCTGCGCGACCGGCCGGTTCGTGGGGGCGAGGGAGGCGGTCGACCTGGGGCTGGCGAACGCCGTCGTGCCGGTCGCCGAGCTCGGCGCCGCCACGGACGACCTGGTCGCCGCCCTGCTGGCGGCGCCCAGGGCTGCTCTCCGCGAGCTCAAACCCCTCCTCCGGTCGGCCATCAGCGCGTCGACCGAGGGCCAGGTCGGCACCGAACGCGCGGCTCAGGCCCGGCTGCTGCGCGGCATGGCGCGACCCACGACGACCTGACCGGCGAGGGCCATGTCGGACCCGACGGAATAGCGTCGGTCGGGCCGGGTGTTGGACCAGGGTCGGGGCGCGGGAGCGCGAGGAGGTGCGGGCGTGAGCATGTCGGGCTGGATGGTGATGCGCTCCATGACGCGCGACTCCGACGTCGTCGGACGCGAGCTGACCCCGGGCACGTCGAAGCGGGTGCTGCGCTACGCGCGGCCGTTCCTGCGGCCGATCATCGTCTTCCTCGTGGTCGTCGTCGTCGACGCGTTCGTCATGGTTGCCGTCCCGCTGCTGCTGAAGAACCTCGTGGACCAGGGCGTCACGCCCAAGGACTCCGGCGTGGTCGTCCGGCTCTCGATCCTCGTCGCCGCCCTGGCGGTCGTCGACGCCGTCCTCACCCTGGTGCAACGGTGGTACTCCTCGCGCATCGGGGAGGGATTGATCTACGACCTGCGCACCGAGGTCTTCGCCCACGTCCTGCGCCAGCCCATCGCGTTCTTCACGCGGGCGCAGACCGGTTCGCTCGTCAGCCGGCTCAACTCCGACGTCATCGGCGCACAGGCGGCCTTCACGTCGGTGCTGTCCAGCGTGGTCAGCAACGCCGTGTCCCTCGTCCTCATCGTCGGCGCGATGTTTACCCTGTCGTGGCAGCTCACCCTCGGGGCCCTGGTGCTCGTGCCGTTCTTCCTGCTGCCCGCCCGCGTCATGGGGCGCCGGCTGGCCGGCCTCTCCTCGCTCCAGATGAACCTCAACGCCGACATGGGCAGCCGGATGACCGAGCGGTTCAACGTGGCCGGCGCCCTGCTCGTCAAGCTGTTCGGCAGCCCCGCCCGCGAGGACCGGGAGTACGCCGACCGGGCCGCCAAGGTGCGCGACGCCGGCGTGCGCATCGCCCTGAACCGCACCGTGTTCATGGTCGCCCTCGGGCTGGTCGCTGCTCTCGCCACCGCGATGGTCTACGGTTTCGGCGGCGTCATGGCCGTCAACGGCACCTTGACGGTCGGCACGCTGCTCGCCCTGGCCGCGCTGCTCGGCCGTCTGTACGCCCCACTGATGGCGATCTCCAACGTCCGGGTCGACATCATGACGGCGCTCGTGTCGTTCGAACGGGTCTTCGAGGTGCTCGACCTGCAGCCCCTAGTCACCGAGAAGCTCGACGCCCGGCCGCTTCCGGACGGCCCGCTGGGGATCGATGTCGACCAGGTCTCGTTCCGCTACCCGTCCGCCGACGACGTCTCCCTGGCCTCCCTCGAGTCGACGTCGTCAGGCGACCGGGGCGCCGGCCAGCCGGTGCTGCACGACGTCAGCCTCGAGGTCGAGCCCGGCCAGCTGGTGGCCCTCGTCGGCCCCTCCGGCGCCGGCAAGACCACGCTCACCGCGCTCGTGTCGCGGCTATACGACCCCACTTCAGGGGCCGTGCGGGTGGGTGGTGTCGACCTGCGCGACGTGACGATGGGGTCTCTTCACGATGCGGTCGGCGTCGTCACCCAGGACGCCCACCTGTTCCACGACACCATCCGCGCCAACCTCGTCTACGCGAAGCCCGACGCCACCGAGGAGCACATGCGGTCCGCCCTGGCCGCCGCCCAGGTGCTGCGTCTGGTCGACAGCCTGCCCGAGGGCCTCGACACCGTCGTGGGCGACCGTGGCCACCGGCTGTCCGGCGGCGAGAAGCAGCGGCTCGCCATCGCGCGGCTACTGCTCAAGGGCCCGCGGGTCGTCGTCCTCGACGAAGCCACCGCCCACCTCGACTCCGAGTCGGAGGTCGCGGTCCAGCGCGCGCTCGACGCCGCCCTGGCCGGACGCACCTCCCTCGTCATCGCCCACCGGCTCTCCACGGTGCGCGGCGCCGACCAGATCCTCGTCGTCGACGACGGCCGCATCGTCGAGCGCGGCCGGCACGCCGAGCTGCTGGCCCGGCACGGCCTCTACGCCGACCTCTACGAGACGCAGTTCGCCGAGACGGGGCTCGACCCGGAGCTGGCGACCACCGCCGCAAGCCGCCGGCCGTCCTGACCCCGACGCGTGCGGGTCAGGCCAGCGACGCCGCCGCCGACGCGGGATACCGGCCGAGCAGGGGCGGCGGCGGCCCGCTCACTCGTCCTCCTCGTCCCAGATCCGGACCTTCCGCGCTCGCGGTGCGCTCACGACCGAGTCACCGTCGCCGTCGTCTGGGCCCTCCCGCGCATCGGCGCCGGCGACCCGCAGCCGGTAACCGACGAGGACCAGCCCGAAGACCGACGTGAGCCACCACTGGAACGCGTACGCCTGGTGTGGGCCGAGCCCGGTGTCCGGTGCCTCGAGGGGGGCTGGGCGCGCAGGCGTCGCCCCGCCGGTGATCTCGGACTCCAGGGACAGGTACGCGTCGAGCAGGTGGCCGCCCGTCTGGGCCTCGGCGGTGCCGATGTCGATGCTCGCCAGCTGTCCTGCCGGCAGGTCCTTCCCGAGGTCGGCCTCACCGGACCGCAACCACCCCTGCACGGTCAGGTCACCGGTCGGCACCGGCGGCACTGCGGGCAGCTTCGAGGCGGAGTCGGCGTTCGGCACCCACCCGCGGTCGACGAGGAGCCGACGCCCGATGAGCGGACCGTCGAGGTCGAACGGCACTAGCACCTCGAGGCCGGGCTGGCCGTCGAGGGCGCGGTTGCGCACCAGCAGCTGCTGCGCTGCGGCATACCGGCCGGTCGCCGTCACGCGGAGCCACTGGTCGTCCTCCGTCGGCGGGAGGCGGCCGGTGACGGAGGCGAGGGGGACGGGCGCCGCCGCGTAGTGGGACGTGACCGCAGTGGCCTGCACCTCTTTGTCCTCGTAACGCCCCCACTGCCAGCGGCCGAGGAGGATGCACACCAGGGCGAACGCGAGCGCCAAGGCAACACCCCCGAGCATCCGCCTCGAGAGGAGCGCCCTGAACACCTCCTCACGCTACCTTCCGCAGCGCAGCAGTTGCCGGGGCCGGGGCGGCATACAGTGGGTCGGTGACCGCCCTTCCCGTCCCGCGTATGCGTCCTGCCGGTCAGTCGGGCCAGTCGGGCCGGGCAGCGCCCGAGGGGGTGACCGGCCTACCCGACCAGTTCGGCCGGGTGGCCCGCGACCTGCGGGTCTCGGTGACCGACCGCTGCAACCTGCGGTGCACCTACTGCATGCCGGCGGAGGGCCTTCCGTGGATGCCCAAAGTTGAGATGCTCAGCGACGAGGAGCTGCTGCGCATCGTCTGCGTCTTCGTCGGGCTCGGGGTGCGCCAGGTGCGGCTGACGGGCGGTGAGCCCCTGCTGCGGCGTTCGATCGTCGAGGTCGTCGCCGGCATCGCGGCCCTCACCCCCCGCCCGCAGATTGCCATGACCACCAACGGGATCGGTCTCCAACGGCTGGCTGGGGGGCTGGCCGAGGCCGGACTCGACCGCGTCAACGTGAGCCTGGACACCATCGACCCCGCGACGTTCAACCGACTGACCCGCCGCGAGCGCCTCACCGATGTCGAGAAGGGGCTGGCCGCTGCCGTCGAGGCCGGCCTCACGCCGGTCAAGGTCAACGCGGTGGCCATGCGGGGGGTCAACGACGAGGCGGTGGCGGACGTGCTGCGATGGTGCATCGACCGTAGCTACGAGCTGCGGTTCATCGAGCAGATGCCGCTCGACGCGCAGCACGGATGGGACCGCGCCGAGATGGTCGGGGCCGACGAGATCCGGGCGCGGCTGTCCGAGCGGTTCACGCTGACGCCTGTCGGGGAGCGGGGGAGCGCCCCGGCCGAGCGCTTCCTCGTCGACGGCGGTCCCGCGACGGTGGGCATCATCGCCAGCGTCTCCGAGCCGTTCTGCGCGGCGTGCGACCGCACCCGGCTGACCGCCGACGGTCAGGTGCGCAGCTGCCTGTTCTCCACCGGCGAGACCGACCTGCGCGGCCCGCTGCGCGACGGCGCCACCGACGCCGAGCTCGCCCGGCTGGTGCAGGGCGAGATGTGGGTCAAGCGCCGCGGCCACGGGATCGGTGACCCCGGGTTCCGCCAGCCCGACCGCCCCATGTCAAGCATCGGCGGCTGACCAGCCCCACGGCCTCGACACGGTGTACTTCAGCCCCTCTGGGGGGTGAAAGACACCGGCATCGCGGGCGGCGTCCCGCGCCGGCCGTGCAGCCTCGACGGCGGCACCCTTGTGTGGCTCCCCGCCCGCCTCGGTCCTGGAGCCCCGCCCTTATTCGGTCGCCAGGGCACAGGTGCCCATGCTGACATCCCGCACCGTGAGCCACCTCATCCACAGGCGGCGGGTTACGAGGCCACCACCGCATGGACCGGGTTGGCGTCAGCCGTGCCCGTCGGTCAGCTCAGCCACGGGGATGGTGTCGCGCAGGAACCCGCGTACAGTGAGGAACTGCCCCAACGACGGGGTATGCGGGTCGCAGGCGAGCCAGACCTTGCGCCGGTCGGGCGTATGGAGCGACGGGTTGTTCCAGAGCAACGCCGTGGTGGCCGCTGACCGGCACGCCTTGGCGCTGCAGAGGAGTCGGGGCCCGCCGGTCGGTTCAGTCGTCGAGGACGTGACCATGAATGATGCGGTCGGTGTCGTCGACGGCGTTCCGGTCGAGGGCCCGCACCTCGTAGACCTCGTCGCCGACCGGAGCGATCTGGTCGTCGGCACGGGGCCGAACGGCGTTGGCCATGACGACGGCGATGTAAGGCAGGATGACCGCGGCGGCGACCAGGGTCCACCGCACCCAGCCGCTGGCGACGATCGCGAGCACCGTGCACACCACGCGGAAGGCCATCGTCGCCAGGTAGCGACGCAGCCGCTGCGCCTGCTCGTCGGCGGCCGACTGGGGCGCGCTGGTCACGGACTGGACGAGGTGGGGACCTGCGTGGGGCGCGCTGTCGAACCCATCCTGGTGCTTCACCTCCACAGCCTACGTCGGCCGGTCGACGCCGCCCCGGCGCGGTGACGAGGGACTCAGTCGGCGGTGTCCGGCACGGGCACGCATGCAGTCGGTACCCACGCTTGCCGACGGTGCCGATGCGGCCGGGTACCCCCAGCGACTGGCGCATCCGGTTGATCGCCACCTCGAGGGTATGCACGTCGGCCCCGTTCGGAAGGCAGTCCAGCAGGTCGTGGCGCGCGACCACGGCGTCACCGACCGCCGGCCGCCGGAAGAGCGGCAGTGCCGTCGCGCCCGGCACACGTGGGGTCAATCAGCCGGACCAGACGGTCCTCGGCGTCGGGGGCGCACCCATCGGCAGGTCGTGACCGTGAGCACCGTGTGGGCCACCTGGCCGAGCCGGGCCAGCTGCGCCTCGTGGGTCGGGAGCCGCGGGGTCGGAATAGGGCCCTGGCGACTCCCGGCCGCCTGCTCGGCGCATACCCGGGGGTAGTCGGCTAGCGTTCGGGGCGACGCCTGTCCGCCGCAAGACCACCCACCGGAGCACCGATGACGCCGCCCGCCAACCCGCCCGGCAGCCCCCGCAACGTCCTCGTCACGGGCGGCAACCGCGGGATCGGGCTGGCCATCGCGCGGGCGTTCGCGGACGCCGGTGACGAGGTGGTCGTCACCAACCGCCAGGGCGAGGCGCCGGAGGGGCTGCGCGCGGTGCAGTGCGAGGTCACCGACACCGACTCCGTCAACGCGGCCTTCGATGAGGCGGAGAAGCTCCTGGGCGGCCCGGTCGAGGTGCTCGTGGCCAACGCCGGCATCACCCGAGACACCTTGCTCATGCGCATGAGCGACGACGACTTCGACGCGGTGATCGCGACCAACCTCGCCGGCGCGTTCAAGTGCGCCCGCCGGGCGAGCAAGGGCATGATCCGGCTGCGGCGCGGCCGGATCATCCTCATCTCCAGCGTCGTCGGGCTCTACGGCGCTCCCGGGCAGGCCAACTACGCCGCCAGCAAGGCCGGCCTGGTCGGCATGGCCCGCTCGATCTCGCGCGAGCTCGGTGGCCGCGGCATCACCGCCAACGTCGTCGCCCCCGGGTTCATCGACACCGAGATGACCCAGGTGCTCGCCGACGACCTGCGCAAGAGCTACCTTGCGACCATCCCGGCCGGGCGCTTCGCCACCCCCGAGGAGGTGGCGCAGGTGGTGCGCTTCGTCGCGAGCCCCGACGCGGCATACATCACCGGTGCCGTCATCCCCGTCGACGGCGGCCTCGGCATGGGCCACTGACCGCACGCGCGCAGCCTGACACCCCTGTCAGACAACGAAAGGCGACACCCGTGGGCATCCTCGAGGGCAAGCGACTCCTCATCACCGGCGTCCTCATGGACTCCTCCATCGCCTTCCACGTCGCCAAGGTCGCGCAGGAGGAGGGCGCCGAGGTGGTGCTCACGTCCTTCGGGCGCACCATGAAGATCACCCAGACCATCTCGCGGCGGCTGCCGAGCGCCCCGCCGGTCGTAGAGCTCGACGTGACCAACGACGAGCACCTCGACACCCTGGCCGAGCGACTGCGCGAGCACGTCGACGGGCTCGACGGCGTCGTGCACTCGATCGGCTTCGCCCCCAAGGGTGCCTTCTCGTTCCTGGAGGGCACGTGGGAGGACGTCGGCACCGCGGTGCACACCTCGGCCTACTCGCTGAAGGCGCTGGCCGTCGCCGCTCTCCCCCTGATGGAGCACGGCGGCGGCATCGTCGGGCTGACCTTCGACGCCAAGTTCGCGTGGCCGGTCTACGACTGGATGGGAGTGGCCAAGGCGGCGTTCGAGTCGACCAACCGCTACCTCGCGCGCGACCTCGGCCCCAAGCACATCCGGTGCAACCTCGTGGCCGCCGGACCGATCCGCACCACGGCCGCGAAGTCCATCCCCGGCTTCGAGCAGTTCGAGAAGGTCTGGGACGACCGGGCACCGCTGGGCTGGGACATCACCGACCCGGTGCCGGCGGCCAGGGCCTGCGTGGCCCTGCTGTCCGACTGGTTCCCCGCGACGACGGGCGAGATCGTCCACGTCGACGGGGGCGTGCACGCCATGGGGCAGTAGGCCTTCGAGGCTCGTTCCGCGCACCCGTTCCACCCGGCTACGCTCCCGTGCCATGACGCCGGGGGCTCCGCACGCCGAGCCGGTCGAGGTACGCGAGGTACGCGTCCTCGACGGGCCGAACCTCTACTTCGTCCGCCCCGCGGTCAAGGTCTCGCTGAGCCTGCCCGGTTACCTCGACCTCTCCCGGGCCGCGGCCGTCGAGGTCGCTGAGCACGCCGGCCTCAGGTCCCCCCGGCCGGGGAAACCCGGCACCGCCCAGAGGCAGCGGTTCGTCATGCGCCTCGCCGCCCACGTGACCCGGCGGATCGTGGCCGGGTTCGGTCCGCGCCGGCTGACGGTACGCACCCGGCCGGGTTCCACTGTCACCGACGTCGTCGTCGCCGTCCCCTGGCGGCACCGCACCTGGGGTCGCCTCACGGGAGAGGCCGTCGGGCCCGTGCTGGCTACGCTGCTGACCGCCGAGGACCTTGACGCCGCCGATCGCGTCATCGCCGACGCGGCCGCGAGGATCGGGTCCCAAGATCCGGGCGGCCCGTCCGAGGTCGGCAGGGCGCGGGTTCCCGTCGTCTCCATCACCGGCACCAACGGCAAGACGACGACCACCCGGCTCGTCGCCCACATGGCGATGACCGCCGGCCTCACCACCGCGTGGAGCTCGACCAGCGGCGTCGTCGTCATGGGAGAGACCGTCGACGCCGGCGACTTCTCCGGGCCGGCCGGCGCCCGGGAGGTCCTGGCGACGCCCGGCCTCCAGCTCGGCGTCTTCGAGACCGCCCGCGGCGGGATGTTGCTGCGCGGCATGGGGGTGGCCGTCAACGACGTCAGCGTCGTCACCAACGTCACCGCCGACCACCTCGGCCTTCAGGGCATCGACACGCTCGACCAGCTCGCGGAGGTCAAGGCCATCGTCACGACGGTGACGAAACCCGACGGGTGGGTCGTCCTGAACGGCGAGGACCCGCGCGTGTGGGCTATGCATGGCCGCATCCACGCCCGGCCATGGGCGTTCAGCCTCGATCCCGACGCACCCGCCCTTCGCGAGTCGGTCGCGGCCGGCGGCCGCGGCATCACCGTTCTGGACGGCGTGATCGTCGTCCTTCGCCCTGGCACCGACCCCGACCGGCTCGTCCGCATCGTCGACGTGCCGGTCACCCTGGCCGGGCTGTCCCGCTACAACACGGCCAACGCACTCGCGGCCGCTGCGGCCGCCCTCGGCCTGGATCTGCCCCGCACCGCCGTGGTCGAGGGGCTGCGGACGTTCACGCCCGACCCGGTCCTCAACGAGGGCCGGCTCAACGTCTACACCCTGCCTCTCGCCGGCGGCGGGGCGGCGAGCGTCATCCTCGACCTGGCGCACAACGAGGCGGGTCTCGAGGCCCTGCTCGAGGTCGCCAGTGGCCTCACCGCCCCCGGTGCCCGGGTGCACCTCGGCCTCGGCGGCACCGGCGACCGCCCCGACGAGGCATTGGAGGGGATGGGGGAGATCGCCGGCAAGGGCGCCGACCACGTCGTCATCGCCCACAAGCCGAAGTACCTGCGCGGGCGCACCATCGAGGACGTCGACACCCTGTTGCGCACCGGGCTGGCCCTGGCGGGGGTCGTCGAGGTCGAGTCCTACGGCCACGAGATGGACGGACTGCTCGCTCTGGTGCCGACGCTCTCCGACGGTGACGTCGTGGCCTTCATGTGTCATGACCAGCAGGAGCAGCTGCGGGGGTGGCTGGCCGCCGAGGGCGCCGCGCCGGACGACGCGAAGGCCATCCGCCGCAAGGTCGTCGCCGCCCGGGGTGAGCACGAGCTCGAGGCCGAGCTGACCGAGGTGTGGGCCATGATCGACGCGGCGGAGCGGCTGCGGGTCGTCGAGCAGCTGATGGCCGACCAGCCGGGTGACCCCCGGCTCGTCTTCGAGTATGCGAGTGCGCTCGACGCGGCGGACGACCCGGCTCGTGCGCTGCCGGCCTACGAGGCGGCGCTGGCCGGCGGTCTGCGCGAACCTCACCGGCACCGCGCGCAGATCCAGGGGGCTTCCACCCTGCGGCTCCTCGGCGACCACGGCCGAGCCCTTCGACTCCTGGACGAGGTCGCCGTGACCCACCCGGGAAACGCTGCGGCAGCTGCGTTCCGAGCGCTCGTGCTCTCCGATGTGGGGCGCTCGGCTGAGGCGGCGGCGGACCTCGTCGACACGCTCGTCGACCACGTCGCCGACGACGACGTCGCGGCATACCGGCACTCCCTGCACCGGTACGCCGGTGAGCTGCGAGCCAGGCGTTCCGAGGGGGTCCCGCGCTAGCTTGCACTAAGTGCAAAGTTGCACTTAGTGTCATGAGGTGACTGACCTCGTGTCCCTGGACCGGCGCTCCGCGCTCAAGGCGCGGCATCGGCAGGCCATCGTCGTCGCGGCCCGTCATCTCATCGACGAGCGGCACGGCCCCCGCTTCACCGTCGACGAGCTCGCGCGTCAGGCCGATGTGTCGAGGCGCACCGTCTTCAACCACTTCGAGACACTCGACGACGTGATCCTCGCCGCCTGCACCGAGATCCTCGACGGGGTGGTCGCTGCGTTCCGCGAGAAAGCACCCGGCGCCCCTCGGGCCGACCGGCGTCTCGGTGCTGTCTTCGAGGAGCTCGTGCGCACCGTGCGGACGGCCGACCTGGCCCAGCTGACGGCAGACCTGTGGTCGGCGCTCGGTGGGGCCGAGGCACCGCCGGCCCGGCAGCAGCGGTTCATGCAGGTGGCCCTGTCGCGAGTCGCCGACGACCTCACCACCGAGGTCCTGGACCGCAACCCCACCGCCGACCCGCTCGATGTGCAGCTGCTGGTGTCGACGCTGCTCCACGGTGTCACCGTTGTTGCGCAGCACTGGATCGGCGCGTCGAGCGGCTCAGTCGACGCCACCTCACGAGCGTCCTGGGACCACCTGCTCGACCGGGTCATCGTGCGCATGCGCGCGGGCTACGGCTCGTGACCACAACCCCCACTACCGAAAGAACGTCGTGGCTACCCTCCTCTACCGGCTGGGCCGGTTCTGCGCCCGCCGTGCCCGGCTGGTCGTCGTCCTGTGGGTGGCGCTGCTCGCGGGCGCCGGCGGTGCGTATGCCGTGGGCCACGGCACGCTGTCGTCGGCTGTCTCCATCCCGGGCACCGCGACGGCCCAGGTCACGGACCAGCTGAAGTCCGCGCTGCCGGCCGCGAGCGGGAACAGTGGGACCGTCGTGGGTGCCGCTCACGGCCACCCTGGGTTTCGTCATGTCCCTGTTCGCGGCGTTCGGCGGTGTCGTCGCGATCTTCCAGTGGGGCTGGCTCCAGAACGTCTTCCATGCCCAGCCGGGTCCGATCCTCAGCTTCCTGCCCACGTTGCTCGTCGGGATCCTCTTCGGCCCGGCGATGGACTACCAGCTGTTCCTCGTGTCCGGTATGCGGGAAGCGCACGTCCACGGGGCGCCGGCCCGTGAGGCGGTGCGTGAGGGTCTGCGGGCCGGCCGGGTGGTCGTCACGGCGGCCGCGATCATCATAATCTCGGTCTTCTCCGGGTTCGTCTTCTCCAACTCGTCGACCATCCGGCCGCTCGGGTTCGGGCTGGCCTCCGGCGTGCTGGTCGACGCCTTCGTCGTCCGGATGCTGCTCATCCCCGCGGTCATGCACCTCGCCGGCGACGCGGCGTGGTGGCTGCCCCGCTGGCTCGACCGGATCCTCCCGAACGTCGACGTCGAGGGTGCGGAGCTCGAGCGCACCCACCCGGCGGTCCTCGGGGCGGCGCCAGATGCGCAGGATCCCCAGGCCGATAGCGCGTCCCTGCGTTCCCCGGAGCCGACCAACGCCGGCTGACGGACCAGCTCGGAGCGCTGCACCCCCTGGAGAGGGTGCAGCGCTCCGAGATCAGGACTCTCGCTACGTGTGGAGCGTGTCAGAGGTCGGCACCGCCGCCTGGTCGACCGCCAGGGCGGCGACCTCGGCCTCCTGGCCGTCGACCTCCGCCGACTGGGCGAGCGTCGACGGGTCGAAGTCTGGGTCACTGACGACCTCGCTGGTATGCGCTCCGGCCTGTGCGCTGTGCGTGCGGTTCTCCAGCTCGGCGACGACCTGGGCGTGCTTGTCGACGCACAGGACGACGAGGTCACCGGGGTTGCTCCGGGCCATGACGTGGTTCACCGCCTCGATCTCGTCGATGACCATGTCGACCTGGCGGCACCGTGCCCCGTCGGCCATCGCCTGACGGACCCCCTGGGCGACGAGCTCCGCGGTCTCGCCGCGCCGCCGACCCCGGAGCCGGTCGTCCTCACGAACGACGATGACGTCGAAGTGGTGGGCCGCGACGGATCCGAGCTCGCGCATGTCGTCGTCGCGACGGTCGCCGGCGGCGCCGATCATGCCGATGCGGGATGCCTTCCCGAGGTCCTGCCGGCCGGCGCTCTGGGCGGTGTAGGCCTCGACGAAGTCGCCGATCGCCCGCATCCCGGCGGCGTTGTGACAGTAGTCGATCACCACCTCCACGTTGCCCACGTCCAGCAGGTTCATCCGGCCGGGGGAGAGGTAGTAGCTCGTCGAGAACGTGCGCAGACCCTGACGGATGTCGTGCAGGGGGGCACCGGCGGCGAAGGCGGCGCCCGTCGCCGCCAGCGCGTTGGCGACGTTGAAGCGTGCAGCACCGTTGAACGTCGCTGGAAGCAGGTGGGTCCACGCGAGCTGCATGCTGCGCCGACCGTGCTTGATGACGATCATGTCGCCGCGCTCGGTCTGCTCGAGGACGACGGCGCGGCCGCCGCGACGGCAGTGCCGTTCGATGGCTTCGCGGCTCTCGGTGCCCGGGTACTCGAGCGAGAAGAAGATCACGTCGCCGCTGCACCGACGGCGCATTGCGAAGACGAGCGGGTCGTCGGCGTTGAGCACGGCGAAGCCGTTGCGGGGCACCGCTTCCACGATGACGGCCTTGACGGCGGCCAGCTGCTCCAGGGTGTCGATACCACCCAGTCCGAGGTGGTCCGGCGCGATGTTCGTGACCACGGCGACATCGTTGCGGTCGTAACCGAGCCCCTCGCGCAGGATCCCGCCGCGGGCCACCTCCATCACCGCGAAGTCGACTCGCGGGTTCTGCAGCACCATCCGCGCGGACTTCGGGCCCGACGCGTCCGCCTTGATGACGAGCCGCTCGTCGATGACGATGCCGTCGGTCGACGTCATCCCGACCTTGCGGCCCAGCCCCTTGAAGATGTGCGCGATCATCCGCGCAGTCGTCGTCTTGCCGTTGGTGCCGGTCACGGCGACGATCGGCACCCTCGACGGCGCACCGGGCGGGAACAGCAGGTCGACCACCGGCTTGGCGATGAACTGCGGGACCCCGACGGTCGGATGGGTGTGCATCCGGAAGCCCGGCGCCGCGTTGACCTCGACGATCGCCCCGCCGGTCTCGCGGACCGGTGAGGCGATGTCGGGACAGATGAAGTCGATGCCGGCCACGTCGAGCCCGACCATGCGGGCGGCCTCCTCGGCGATCTCGACGTTGTCGGGGTGTGCCTCGAACGTGCGGTCGATGGAGATGCCACCCGTCGACATGTTGCCCGTGAGTGCCAGCTTCACCGTCTCACCGTCACTTGGGACACTGGCCAACGAGTGTCCTTGCGCGACAAGCACATCGAGTGCCGCCTGGTCGGTGCGGATCCTCGTGAGCACCTTCTCGTGGCCGACCCCCCGGCGAGGGTCGGCATTCGTGACGTCGACGAGCTCCTGCACGGTATGCGTGCCGTCGCCGACGACGTGGGCCGGCACCCGCTCGGCGATCGCCTGCATCCGGCCGCCCACGATGAGGCACCGGTAGTCGCGGCCCGTGACGAAGGACTCGACGATGACCGTGCCGCGGCGCGACTCGGCCCGTGCGATGTCGAAGGCTTTCTCCACCTCACCGAGCGACTGGAGGTCCAGGCATACGCCGCGCCCGTGGTTCCCGTCGAGAGGCTTCACGACGACGGGGAAGCCGATGCGCTCGGCCCCGTCGAGCGCCTGCTGTAGGCTGCGGACGGCGACCTGGCGCGGCACGGGAAGGCCCGCCGAACCCAGGAGCGTGGCTGTGAGGTCCTTGTCTCCCGCGATGTCGACAGCGAGCGCACCGGTCTTCGACGTCATGGTCGCTCGGATCCGCTGCTGGTGGACGCCCTGTCCGAGCTGCACGAGGGACGCCTTGTTGAGCCGGATCCAGGGGATGTCGCGGCTGACGGCCTCCTCGACGATGGCCGCGGTCGAGGGTCCGAAGGCCGTGCGCTCTGTGAGCCGGATGAACGCGTTGAGCTCCTCGGCGAAGTCGAAGCCCTCCTCGCGCTGCACCAGGTCGTTGACGAGGCGGACCGCGAGCTGGCCGGCAGCGAGGGCGACGGTCTCGTCGACGTAGCCGTAGATGACGTTGTAGACGCCCTTTCGCCCCTTCACCGACCTGGTCTTGCCCCGTGCGACGAAGTGGCCCGCCTCGGTCTGCAGCTGGAGGGCGACGTGCTCGGCGACGTGGCCGAGCCAGGTGCCCTCGTGGAGCCGCTCCACGAACCCGCCCGCCTGGCCGCGGGAGCAGTGGTGGCGGCGCAGCCCCGGCAGCAGCTCGACGAGGCGGTCGGCGAACCCGGGAATGGTGTTCGTCGGGTAGCCCTCGAGGACGCCGAGGTCGACGACGAGGTGGATGGCCGGCTCGTAGGACCAGTAGTTCGGCCCGCGGTAGACCCGCGACGACGTGATGGTCAGGTCCGGGGCGAGTGGGCCGGTGGGGGTGGGGCGTTCGGCGGCCATCGGGTCCTCCTCGAGCGGTTAGGTCTCGGCCCGACGGGCCGGGGGGAACGTGGGCGCCGCGCGGTCCTTGGCCGAGGCCACCGCGACCTCGATGTCGGGGTGACGCTCCACGAACCGCGTCAGGGTGACGCTGCGCAGGTCGAAGGTAGCGCCCGTGGGCAGCGAGTGGACGACCGCCCCGGAGACGAGCATCGGAGCACCTCGCCGTGCGTCGGGTGCGTCGGTGACGGCGGCTCGGGCGTCGATGACGAAGACTCCGCCGGCGCCGATGATGGTCATCACCTGCTCGTCGCGGATCTCGACCGCGGTGTTCTCGTCGATCCCCATGCCGAGCAGGTTGGGGGAGTTGGCGACGAGGGACATCAGCCGCCCGTAGCGCCCCCGCTGGTCGAAGTGCTGGTCGACGATGACGTTCTCCAGCAGCCCCAGCCCGGCGGTGAGCTGGCTCGCCCGTTGCCGCGGCGTCAGGCCCTCGTCGCCCAGCGAGATCATGAACCGGCTCATGATGGACGCCCCGGCCGAGGTGCCGGCGATCACTGCGCCACGTCCGTAGGCCGCGTGGATCGCGTCGCCGACCGGTGTGCCGACGAGGAACTGGCTGAGCTTGAGCTGGCTGCCGCCCGAGATGAAGACTCCCGTGGCGCCATCGAGCCGCTCGACGAGCGAGGGGTCGTGAGCGGCCGCCCTCGAGGGCGCGTGCACGACCTCGATGTCGCTGCCGGCCCGCAGCCGGGTGAAGACGCGAGTATAGGTCTCGGCCACCTCGTCGACGAACGACGACGCCGTCGGGATGATGGCGATCCGGGAGGACCGGCCGCCAGCCAGTCGGACGAAGCGCTTGAGCACCACGGAGCGGCCGAGCTTGTCCTCCGCTCCTCCGATGATGAGCAGGGTGCGGCGGCGCGCCCGTGCGGCCGTCTCACTGCTCGACATGGCCCCACCTTAGAAGTCCGGCCGGCCGCCACCCCGGAGGGGAGGGCGGCCGCGTCGTGGGTGGCGGTCAGCGGTAGGTGCCGCTCTGCCACAGGGCGCGGCCGCTGCCGTAGAGGACGAAGTTGCCGTCGGACTGCAGGGCAAGGACGTCGGGAGTGTTGCCTCCGGTGTTGCTCGCCCAGACGGGCCGGCCGGCCTGCGTGTAGACGACGAGGTTGCCGTCGCCCTGCACGGAGAAGGTGGAGCCGGACAGGAAGGTCCCTGAGTGCCAGACGCTACGGCCGTAGACGACGAGGTTGCCGTCACCCTGCATCACCATCCGGTACGACCCGTTCTGCAGGTAGTCACCGGCCTGGAAGGTGGTGGTTGCCCGAACGGTCGAACCGAGGTTTCGCCCACCCTGCGGCCAGGTGTGGTCGGCGAGGACGCCGAGCCGCGCGCTGCCCTGCTTGAAGCCGGGCCAGTCGGCCCCGTCCGAGGTTGCCGGCAAGCGTGAGGTCGTAGAGGTGCGCCGTCGTCGTGGTCGACCCAGCCGTGCGGGTCGACCCGAGGATGTAGATGTGGGTCCGCCCGCCGACGCTGGCGATGGTGGGGGCCGCCGTGAGCGGGTCGCTCGTCGCGACGTTGCCGGAGTCGAGCAGCGTCCCGTCGGCCGAGAAGATGAAGACGGTGCTGTTCGCGGCGACGACGACCTCCTGCCGGCCGTTGTTGTCGACGTCGGCGATGGTCGGCGACGAGTTGACGGACCCGGTGTTGCCGCACGCGGCGATGCAGCGCTTCCACAGCTCGCGACCGGAACGGTCGTAGGTATGCAGGTAGCCGTCGGTGCTGACGATGGCCACGCTGAGGGCCCCATCGGTGCCGAGCGCCCCGACCGCGGGGGAGCTGAAGGTGTTGGCGCCCGCTGTGGCCGGCCACCCGGGGACCGCTGTACCGTCTCCGCGCAGCGCGTAGACGTAGGGGCTCGTCCAGGAGCGGTTGGCCTCGCGGTAGTCACCCGTGCCGACGATGATGCTGCTGCGTCCGTTGCCTTCGAGATCGGCGACCGCCGGGGTCGACCACACGACCTGTCGGGGGACGAACACCGGGAAGCCCCCACGCCAGCCGCCGCGGTAGCTCAGGGCCCCGATGTAGCCGCCGTAGCTGGGAGAGCAGGGCTGGGTGGTGTCACCTGCGCAGTCGAAACCGAAGACGATCTCGGGGAACGGGTCGCCGTCCAGATGCGCGATGGTCGGCGACGACCAGATGGTGTCTTTGACCCACACGGGGAAGCCGGACAGCGTGGCGCCGGTCGACAGGCGCCACGCGTTGACCCGCTGGTTGTAGCTCGTCACGACGAGCTCGAGGCCGCCGTCGCCGTCGAGGTCGGCCATCGCCGGTGTTCCGAAGACACCGTTGAGGCCGCCGGGCCCAGGCGCGAGCTGCTGGCGGAAGACGACTGCACCGTCCTGGTCGACGACCTCCACCCAGCCGTCCAGCGAGCCGACCGCGACGTAGGCCCGGCCCTGCGCATACGCCACCGCCGGGCTGCTCTGGATCTCGCTGCCGACCTTGATGCTCCACAGCCGTACGCCGTCGCCGAGCCGGTAGGCAACCATCGTGCCGTCGGGTAGCCCGGCGACCTGGGCGTAGGGCGCCCCCTGCGAGCCGTCGGCGTTGACAGCGCGGAGGATGGCGATGCTGGAGAACCGGTAGTTGGGGCCGACCGACCCGACGGGAACCGCGATGTCCCGCGGCGCCGACAAGGTGACGGCGCTCGGGGCGGCCGAGGCCTGCGGCGTCGTCGTCGCGACGAGACTGGAGGTCACCGCGAGCAGCGCTGTCGCTCCGGCGAGCACAGTGCGAATCCGGGTGGCGCGCATACCGGGTCTCCTTGCTGGGACGAAAGGTGCATTTTGCCTAATGGGGACCGACTGTACGGTCTCCTCATGCCGTCAGGGTCAGCCGAACGGCTGGGTGCGCGCCGACGCCCTCACCTGAGGAGCCGGGCGGTCGGCGGGGCGGGAGTGAAGGGGCGGGAGTTGGGACGCCGTCGGCCGCGTCCGCCTCCTCGACCTCCTCGCGCGAGATGCCCAGCAGGTAGAGGACGGCGTCGAGGTAGGGCACGTTGACGGCGGTGTGCGCCTGCTCGCGCACGACCGGCTTGGCGTTGAAGGCGATCCCGAGCCCGGCGGCGGCGAGCATATCGAGGTCGTTGGCGCCGTCGCCGACCGCTACGGTCCGCGAGAGCGGCAGTCCCGCCTCTTCGGCGAACCGGCGCAGCGCCCGTGCCTTCCCGGCGCGGTCGACGATCTCGCCGACGACGCGTCCGGTCAGCCGGCCGTCCACGATCTCGAGCCGGTTGGCCTCGGCACGGTCGATGCCCAGCTCGGCCGCCAGCGGTCCGACGATCTCGATGAACCCGCCGGAGACGACCGCCACGGTGAAGCCCAGCCGCTTCAGGGTGCGCACCAGGGTGCGGGCGCCGGGGGTCAGCACGACCTCGTCACGCACGGCGTCGAGCACGGACTCGTCGAGACCCTCGAGCACGGCGACCCGCTCCCGCAGCGACTCGGCGAAGTCGAGCTCGCCCCGCATGGCCCGTTCGGTGACGGCGGCGACCTCGGCGCCCCGGCCGCAGCGGGCGGCCAGCAGCTCGATGACCTCCTGCTGGATCAGTGTCGAGTCGACGTCCATGACGACGAGGCGACGACCGCGCCGCGCCAGCCCGCCGGCCGACACCGCGATGTCCACCCCCTGGGCGACGGCCTCGAGGGCCAGCTCACGGCGCAGGCGGTCGAGGTCGGCGCCGGAGATGTCGAGCTCGACGGTCGTCACCGGGTAGCGGGAGAGCCGCTGGATTCGGTCGATATTGACCCCATGGGCGGCGATCCGCGCCGTGACGGCGGCGACCGAGCGAGCCTCCAGCGGGGACCCGATGACGACGACCGCGGCCCGGCCACTGCGGCGGGGGGCACTGTCGCCGAGCCCGCGCCTCACCTTCACCTTGAGGTCGAGCGAGGCACCGACCCGGCGAATGACCTCGTACAGCCGGTCGGTCCGAGGCCCGGCGGCCAGGAGCATGGCCAAGGTGAGCTGCCCACGGACGACGACCTGCTGAAGGTCGCGGACCTCGGCGCCGACGTCGGCGATGGCGTCGAAGATCGCGCTCGTGACCCCGGGACGGTCGTCACCCGAGACGGTGACGAGGAGGGTCTCGTCCTCCGGCTCGACGGGCTGGTCGGGCTGGTCGGGCTGGTCCGGCTGGTCGGGTTGGTCGGGCACGGCGACAGGCTACCGAGCCGTCTCGTATGCCGGGTCGGCCGTCCGCGCGCTGCAGGGGCGGTCAGCGGGCCAGGGCTCGACGGCCGTCGTGACGGGCCGCCCGGAGTCCAGCGCCTCGCCTATGGCCAGCGAGACCAGGTGGTCCTGGCTCGCCTGGGCCAGTGGATAGGGCGCGGGGCCGGCGTCCCGAGCCCACGCGGCCGTCCTGGTCAGCATCGACGCGATGGCGATCTCCTCGTCCATGAGCCGTAGGCCGAGGAACGGGTTGCGGTAGACGATGTCACCGTCGAACGAGATGTGCTCGGTGTCATAGCCGTCGAGGCTCAGGTCGTAGCCGAGCTGCGACCTCACCAGCGACGACCGGACAATGGTGCGCGGCGCGGCCAGCCGCACCACGTCGTCGTCGGCCATCTCGCCACGGCTGCCGCGGACGAGCAGGCGCCGGAACCGCAGCTGGTTGTGCCACTGGTTGTCGGTGAAGTCGTAGAGCCCGCTGCGGCCGTCTCCGAAGTCGACGGTCGCGAGAACGGTGCTCGCGGGCCGGGGTTCGTCGTCATCGGTCCACCCGTCGCGGGTACGCGTGTCGACCAGCGGGGCGGTGAACCGGACCGCCGAGACGGTGGTGGGGCCATAGCCCGCGCCGAGCAGCCCGCGCATCATCGAGACCGCGTGGTAGCCATGCGTCGACGACACCTGCACCGACGTGACGTCGCCGAGCACCCCGCGGTGCACCAGCTCTCGCCGGGCGGCGTGGCCGGGCAGCTCGAGGTACTGCTCGGCGACCTGCACCGTCTCCCGATGGCCGACCGCCGCCCACAGCGCGCGCAACCCGGGTTGGTCAGGCGCCGGCGGCGTCTCGCACAGCACCCGCGTACCGACGTCGACCAGCTCGGTGACGACGCCCGGGTTGACCGGCCACGGCACGCTGCTGACAACGAAGTCCGGGTGCTGGTGTCGCACGAGCTCGGAGGGCGACGCATACGTGGGGATGCCGTAGCGACCGGTGACCTGATCGGCGACCTCGGCCCGCCGGACGGTGGCGCCGACGAGGGTCAGCCGCTCCGGCAGGAGTGCGGCCAGCCGGAGGAAGAAGTCGGCGCGCCAGCCGCTGCCGACAACCCCGACGGTGACGGGCGCGTTCACCGGTTGACCTCGTCGCGCCAGGCCAGCAGCTCGCGGACCTTGTCGAGGTCGCCGTAGCTCTCCCCGGAGAGGGCGGTGGTGAACAGCCGCGTGCCGATGTCGTAGAGCGACTGTGCGTTGGCGGCATAGCTATCGACCTGCTCGGCCATCCGGCCCGGCGTCGGCGCCACCCCGGCCGAGCGCGTGATCTCACCAGGGTCGCGACCGACGCGCTCGCACCACGAGTCGAGGACCTCGTGCTTGTGGGCGATCGCCTCGGCGTCGCCGAACCCGTGCCAGACGGTCGCGTGCTCGGCGACGATCCGCAGCGTCTTCTTCTCGCCACCACCGCCGACGAGGATCGGGATCGGCCGCGTCGGTGCCGGGTTGAGCCGCGCCCACCGGCTTTTGATGACCGGCAGGTCGGCTGCCAGCGCATCAAGACGCCCGCCCGCGGTGCCGAACTCGTAGCCGTAGTCGTCGAAATCGCGCTCGAACCAGCCCGACCCGATCCCGAGGATGAGCCGGCCCCGACCGCCCCGGGCGCTGATGTGGTCGACGGTGCGCGCCATGTCGGCGAGCAGGTTCGGGTTGCGGTAGGCGGTGCACGTCACCAGCGCGCCGATCTCGACACGTTCGGTGGCCTCGGCCCACGCCGCGAGCATCGTCCAGGCCTCGAAGTGCTTCCCGTCAGGGTCGCCCCCCAATGGGAAGAAATGGTCCCAGTTCAGCAGGACGTCGACACCCATCTCCTCGAGCGTCGAGCAGAGCCGGCGGATGTCGGCGTAGTCGGCGTGCTGCGGTTGGATCTGGACGGCGATGCGGGCGGGGGCAGACGGCATACCGACCATCTAAGAGGACGGTGGCGGCTCAGTGCGGGGGTGGTGCCGGGCCTGGCGGGACGACGAGGACGGGCCCGGGGTAGGTCGACAACCGGCTCATGGCGGCGTCCAGAGGCGATTCGGCGTAGCGGTCGTGGGCGTCGGTGACCTCGGTGCGGCGCGAGAAGAGGGCGTCCGCCTCGTCGATGAGCAGCACCGCGCCGGAGGCCTCGGCGTCGCGGATGATCTCGTCGACCAGGCGCTCCGTCTCGTCCACGGTGGCGCCGACCAGGCGACCGGCGTTGAGCCGCACGACGTCTCGTCCGAGCTGCGCCGCGATCTCCGCGGCCAGCATCGGCACCGGAGGGGCAACGCGCTCCCACGCATCCATGCTCAGGTCGATCGACTCGACGACGACCCCGGTGTCGAGGTCTGGACCGACGACGTACTCGCTGACCCAGCACTGGTGCATGCGGTAGACGACGGTGGGGCCGCCGGCGGCTGCCTCCAGCGTCAGATCCACCTCTTTGTGGAGCTGTGGACCGCGCGCCCACAGGTCGAAGGTGAGGTCGTCGCTCACCACACGCTCAAGGGTCACCGTGCCCGTGTCGGGGCGGCCGGGCAGCTTGTGCACCCGGCCGAGCCCTCCCTCGTACATGTTCACGACGCCCACCGTGCTGCGCAGGGGGCTGACGGCGCGAAGGCCGCTCACGACCGCGCCATCCCACGACAGCCGGATGTCATAGGTGCTCACGGGACCACTGGCCTCGACCTAGGCTTTGACGACGGTGTCGCGCGGGACGACGACGATGCCGTTCTCACTGACGTGGAACCCGCGGGCGCGGTCATGGTCGTGGTCGATGCCGACCTTGGCGTGCTCCTCGACGACGCTGTACTTGTCGACGATGGCGCGGCGGATCGTGGCGTAGCGGCCGATGTCGACGCTGTCGAGGATGACGCTGTCGACGATGGTCGCGTAGCTGTGCACCTTGACCCGGGGTGCGAGCACCGACCCGTGGACCTGCGCCCCGGAGACGACGACGCCGGGGGAGACCGCCGAGTTCAGAGCCTCGCCCACCCGGTCGCCCATCCCGTGGACGAACTTCGCCGGGGGGAGGTAGCCGGTCGAGGTGTAGATGGGCCACTCGTAGTTGTAAAGATTGAAGATCGGGTGGATCGAGATGAGGTCCATGTTGGCCTCGAAGTAGGCGTCGATGGTGCCGACGTCGCGCCAGTAGCCGCGGTCACGCTCCGTCGCACCGGGGACCTCGTTGTCCTTGAAGTCGTAGACGTAGCCCTCGCCGGCGCTCACGAAGGCGGGCACGATGTCGCCGCCCATGTCGTGCTTGGTGTCCTCGAGCGCGTTGTCACGGGTGACCGCGTCGACGAGCACGTCGGCGTCGAAGACATAGTTGCCCATCGACGCCAGCACCTCTTCGGGACTGTCCGCGAGACCCTTGGGTTTCTTCGGCTTTTCGAGGAACTGGGCGATCTTGTGCGGGTCGTTCTCGTCGACCTCGATGACGCCGAACTGGTCGGCCAGCGAGATGGGCTGGCGGATGGCCGCGACGGTCACCCCCGCGCCGGTCTCGCGGTGCTGCTCGACCATCTGCGAGAAGTCCATCCGGTAGACGTGGTCGGCCCCGACGACCACGACGATGTCGGGGTGCTCGTCGTGGATGAGGTTCAGCGACTGGTAGATCGCGTCGGCGCTGCCGAGGTACCAGTTCTTCCCGACCCGCTGCTGCGCGGGCACCGGCGCGACGTAGTTGCCCAACAGCGTCGACATCCGCCACGTCGAGGTGACGTGCTTGTCGAGGCTGTGCGACTTGTACTGCGTCAGCACGACCACCTTGAGGTAGCCGGAGTTGACGACGTTGGACAGCGCGAAGTCGACCAGCCGGTAAATGCCTCCGAACGGGACAGCGGGCTTCGCCCGGTCTGCCGTCATCGGCATGAGCCGCTTGCCTTCACCTCCCGCGAGGACGATCGCGAGCACCCGTGGATTTTGCGACCTTCGCGCCATGCGCCCAACCCTAGGGGTGCTGGACCCGCCCGGCGAGGGCTGACGCGTCGTGGTCTCACGGACTAGGGTCGCGAACGTGCGCGTCGACATCCTCAGCAAGGAGTACCCGCCAGCGGTCTACGGGGGAGCCGGTGTCCATGTCGCTGAGCTGGTCCGGGCGCTGCGCGAGCGCGGCGACGTCGAGGTGCAGGTGCGCTGCTTCGGCTCGCCGCGCGACGAGGCGGACACGACGGCATACGCCGACCTGCCCGAGCTCGCCTCGGCGAACGCGGCCATCCAGACGTTCGGCGTCGACCTCGCGATGGCGTCGGACTGCGAGGGCGCCGACCTCGTGCACTCGCATACCTGGTACGCCAACTTCGCCGGCCATCTCGGGTCGCTGCTCGGCGGTATGCCGCACGTCGTCACCGCTCACAGCCTCGAGCCGCTGCGGCCCTGGAAGGCCGAGCAGCTGGGCGGCGGCTACCGCGTCTCGTCGTTCGCCGAGCGGGAGTCCTACGAAGGCGCGGCGGCGGTCGTCGCGGTGAGCGCCGGTATGCGCGCCGACATCCTCAAGAGCTATCCGTCGCTCGATCCTGAGCGAGTTCATGTGGTGCACAACGGGATCGACTCGCAGCTGTGGTCCCGCCGACCCGACGAGGACGTGGTGCGCAAGCACGGGGTCGACCCGGACAAGCCGTCGGTGATCTTCGTCGGACGCATCACCCGGCAGAAGGGCCTGCCCTACCTGATCAAGGCGGCGGCGTCGCTGCCACCCGACGTGCAGGTCGTCCTCTGCGCCGGTGCCCCGGACACCAAGGAGATCCTCGCCGAGGTCGAGGGCCTGATGGACGGACTGCGGGCCCAGCGGCCTGAGGGGGTCGTCTGGATCCCGGAGATGCTGCCGCGCGACGAGATCGTGGCGCTGCTGTCGGCGGCCACCGTGTTCGCCTGCCCCTCGGTGTACGAACCCCTCGGCATCGTCAACCTCGAGGCGATGGCGTGTGAGCTACCCGTCGTCGCGACGGCGACCGGCGGCATACCCGAGGTCGTCATGGACGGCGAGACCGGCTGGCTCGTGCCGATCGAGCAGGTCGACGACGGGACGGGTAGGCCGGTGGATCCGGACGCGTTCGTGGCCGACCTCGCCGGCCGGCTGACCGAGGCGGTATCCGACCGGGAGCGGGCCAAGCACATGGGGCTGGCGGGACGCGCCCGCGCGGTGAAGCACTTCTCGTGGGCCAGCATCGGCGACCGGACGATGGACGTCTACCGCCAGGTGCTCGGCTCGTAGCCGAGATCTCTCCGGACCGGGCCGGGTCAGACAGGGCGCCAGCCGGCGAGCTCCATGACCGCGAGGTTCGTCGCGGCCGCCAGCACCCGGTCGGCCACGCTCTGCAGGGACCGCAGGCCCACCTCCCGGCGTCCGGAGGAGTAGAGGTCGAGGGACGGGGTGGCCGCCAGCCGCAGCCCTTCGTCGACGATGACGCTCACCCGAGCCGCACTCAGCATGACCCGGAGCGCTCGCGGTGAGGTGCCCTCCGGCACGCCCCACGTGCTGCGGCCAAGGCGGCGTTCGGCGCTCTCCCGGGGGGCACTCGACCACGGCCGACCCTCGACCGCCTCCAAGGCACCCGCGCCGTCCTGCACCGACTGCGTCAGCTCGCGATCGAGGTCGCGCAGGGAGAGGGCCTCGAGCTGGTAGCGGGGGACCGGCTCACTGTCGTAGGCCGTCCACTCCACTGCAGTCCCCTCGTCGCCCGACGGGCCGAACGTCGACATCGTGGGCACGAGCAGGCCGCCCATCCCGGCGACGTAGACGCACTCGCCGGCGACGGCCGCCGCGCCCGAGGCGTCGAGGCGGCATCGCGGCATACCGGTCAGGTCACCGGGTCGGGGGAGCGCGACCAGGACGGCCGACTCGCCGAAGTCGCGCCACAGCTGGAGGCGGGCACCGGGGTCGCCGGTCACGTGGTCGACGTCCGGATGCGCTCCGGTTATGGCCCGGTCCACGGCCTTACCCGCGTCATCCTCGGGCTCCGGACCGCGCCGCAGGGCGGCCGTCGCCCACAGCGCAAAGCGCACCGAGAGGGGCAGGGCCGGCATCCCGCCAGTCTAGGAGGGGCCACCGACGACCGACCTGCGGACGGCTAGGGTCTCGTGCATGAGCGACGTCCTCGCCTTCGCCGGTGTGAGCGTCGTTCGCGGCGGCACCACCATTCTCGACGACATCACCTGGGAGGTCGAGGAGGGCGAGCGCTGGGTCGTGCTCGGGCCCAACGGGGCCGGCAAGACGACGCTGCTCCAGCTCGCGGCCGCGCGGATGCACCCCACGTCAGGGGTCGCCGGCGTCCTCGGTGAGGTTCTGGGTGCGGTCGACGTCTTCGAGCTGCGCCCTCGCATCGGCCTGTCCAGTGTGGCCATCGCCGAGCGCTTCCCGTCGACCGAGCTGGTCGGCAACGTCGTCGTCACGGCGGCCTACGCCGTCGTCGGCCGGTGGCGGGAGCAGTACGACGACGCGGACTACCGGCGGGCGACGGACCTGCTGACGTCCCTCGGTGCCGAGCACCTCGCCGACCGCACCTACGGCACCCTCAGCGAGGGGGAGCGCAAACGGGTGCAGATCGCCCGTGCGCTCATGACCGACCCCGAGGTCATGCTCCTGGACGAGCCGGCCGCCGGCCTCGATCTCGGCGGCCGCGAGGACCTCGTCGCTCGGCTCGGCGCGCTCGCCGATGACACGGACGCCCCCGCGCTGGTGCTCGTCACCCATCACGTCGAGGAGATCCCGCCAGGGTTCACCGACGTCCTGCTCATGAAGGGTGGCCGCATCGTCGCGGCCGGCCCGCTCGAGGTCACCCTGACGGCCGAGAACCTCTCAGAGACATTCGGGCTACCACTCGTCGTCGAGCGGCACGGGCAGCGCTGGACGGCGCGGGCCGCCACCGGCTGACTCGCACCGGCCCGGTCGTGACCCACGGCATACCGGCTGTGTGGGTCCCACGGAACTACTGTGGTGACCCGCACGTCAGAACGGGTGAGGGGTCACCGCGATACGGCGCCCCCACACCCAGGTGGAGGAGGCTGTCAGTGTTCGAGGACTATGCCTGGCTGGCCTGGATCGGCGTGGCCCTGGCATTCGGCGCCATCGAGGTGGCCACGGTCGACTTCGTCTTCCTCATGCTCGCCGGCGGTGCCGTGGGCGGGTCCGCCGCCGCCGCTGTCGGTGCTCCCTTCGTCATCCAGGTGATCGTCGCCGTCGCCGTGTCGGGTGTCCTGCTCGGCGTCGGCCGGCCCTGGGCCAAGCGGCGGTTCGCCACCCGCCCTGAGGGCGTGGCGATGGGGATCGCGGGCTACATCGGCCGCTCAGCGATCGTCCTCGAGACCGTGACGCAGCACGGCGGGCGGGTCAAGGTGGGTGGCGAGACCTGGTCGGCCACGACCACTGACCCGGTGCCGCCACAACCCGGTGACGAGGTCCGCGTACTCCGTATCGACGGAGCCACAGCGGTCGTCACTCGCGTCACCCCGGTGGACGCCCCGTGAGCCCCTGGTATGCGGGCGGTCGCGGCGCGTCCTAGTCGGCCCCGTCCGCGAGGGAGCCGACCGCCCGTCGCGCACGTCAGACCTGAACCTTCGGTCGAACCATCGGCCGGACCATCGAGCAGGAAAGAGAGATCCCATGGGCGGCGCGATCACCCTCATCGTCGTCGGTCTGCTGGTCGTCTTCGCACTCGTCGTGCTGATCCGCACGGTGCGAATCGTGCCCCAGCAGACGGCGCAGGTCGTCGAACGTCTCGGCAGCTACAGCCGCACGCTCGACGACGGCTTGCACTTCCTCGTGCCGTTCGTCGACAAGGTGCGGGCCAACATCGACCTGCGCGAGCAGGTCGTCACGTTCCCTCCTCAGCCGGTGATCACGTCCGACAACCTGGTGGTGAGCATCGACACCGTCATCTACTACACCGTCACCGAGGCGAAGTCCGCGGTCTACGAGATCGCGAACTTCATCCAGGGCATCGAGCAGCTGACGGTCACGACGCTCCGTAACGTCATCGGCTCTCTCGACCTCGAGCAGGCGCTGACGTCCCGCGACCAGATCAACGCGCAGCTGCGTGGGGTTCTCGACCAGGAGACCGGCCGGTGGGGCATCCGGGTCAACCGCGTCGAGCTCAAGGCCATCGACCCGCCGCACTCGATCCAGGACTCGATGGAGAAGCAGATGCGGGCCGAGCGCGACCGGCGCGCAGCGATCCTCAACGCCGAGGGCGTCAAGCAGTCCGCGATCCTCTCCGCCGAGGGTGAGAAGCAGTCGCAGATCCTGCGGGCCGAGGGCTCGGCCCAGGCGCGGATCCTCGAGGCGCAGGGCCAGGCACGGGCGATCCAGCAGGTGTTCGGGGCCATCCACCGCGGCAAGCCGACCCAGCGACTGCTGGCTTACCAGTACCTCCAGGTCCTGCCGCAGCTCGCCCGTGGCGACTCCAACAAGATGTGGATCATCCCCAGCGAGGTCACCGACGCCCTTCGCGGGATCAGTGGCGCCCTCGGAGGCAACCAGCAGGGAGTGCAGGAGGAAGAGGACGAGGGATGGGTCGACCCGGGTCCGGACGACGACGCGTTCGCCGACACCTCGCTGCAGGACCCGGCCAAGGCCCTCGCGGAGGCCAGGAACGAGGCGGGGCAGGCCAGCGCCGAGGCCACCATCCACGCCACGACGCCCCGGCGGACGCAACCGGTCCTCCAGCCCACGCCCGGCCCGGTCGCCCCGGGCGGTGCGGGCGTCGACCAGCCGCCGACCGCCCTGGCACCCACCGACGGCTCGGGTGGTTCTGCGCCCCAGCGCTGACGGACAGGCAGCAAGGACGTCCGGCCGCCCGGCATAAGGTGGCCGGATGTCATTTCTGCACCTCGTCGCCATTCTCGCGGCAGGGTTCGCAGCCGGCACCATCAACACGATCGTCGGGTCTGGGTCGCTCCTCACGTTCCCGACCCTGCTCGTCCTCGGCTACCCGCCGCTGACGGCCAACGTCAGCAACAACATCGGACTGGTGCCGGGTGGGGTCAGCGGCAGCTACGGCTACCGCCATGAGCTGCGCGGAAGGTCGAGCACGGTCAGGCGGCTCGCGCCCCTGTCGTTCCTGGGTTCCGTGGTCGGTGCCGGGCTGCTGCTCGTGCTCCCACCCGAGGCGTTCAAGGCCATCGTCCCGGTGCTCATCGTCATCGCGCTGGTGCTGGTGCTCGCCGGGCCCCGTCTCCAGCGGCGGGCCGCGGAGCGACGCGGCGACGGCGCGGTCGATCCCTCATGGCACGGGTGGGCGCTCGGCGCCGGCACGTTCGTGGCCGGTGCCTACGGCGGCTACTTCGGGGCGGCTCAGGGGGTGCTGCTCATGGGCATCTTCAGCGCGCTCAGCGCCGAGCCGCTCCAACGGCTCAACGCCTACAAGAACGTGCTGAGCGCCGTCGTCAACGCCGTAGCGGCCGTGATGTTCGTGATCTTCGCGCGCGGCTCGATCGACTGGGCCGTCGTGCTGCTCATCGCCGTCGGCTCGTTCCTCGGTGGCCTGGTCGGCGCCCGCATCGGCCAGCGGATCCCGCCGGCCGCGTTGCGCGGCCTCATCGTCGTCATCGGCCTCGTCGCCATCGCCAAGCTCGTCCTCTTCCCCTGACCTCTCCCTGACTCTCCCTGACCTCGCGCTAACCACTGCCAGCCATGCCCGTCGAGATCTCCGCCGCCGACGTGGCGCGAGCCCGCTCCGGTATGCCGGCCGGCCCGGCGGACCTGCTCGCGGACTACGTCGGCCTCACCGACGTCGCCCTGCGCCGCCGGGCCGAGCCGGAACGCGGGCTCTATATCGCCGAGTCCGAGAAGGTGATCCGACGAGCGCTCGCCGCCGGCCACCGGCCGCGGTCGCTCCTCATGGCGCCGCGGTGGTTGGTCGACCTCGCCGACGTCGTGGCGCAGGCAGAGGCCGACGGCGTGCCGGTGTTCGTCGGCGAGCATGGCGTCGTGGAGGAGCTGACCGGCTTCCATCTGCACCGGGGCGCGCTCGCGGCCATGGCGCGTCCGGCCCTTCCCCCAGTGGCCGATCTGCTGACCGGTGCGCGTCGGGTGGTCGTCCTCGAGGACATCGTCGACCACACCAACGTGGGGGCGGCGTTCCGCAGCGCGGCCGCTCTTGGGGTCGACGCGCTGCTGGTGACGCCCCGCTGCGCGGACCCGTTGTACCGGCGGGCGATCCGCGTCTCGATGGGCACGGTGTTCCAGGTGCTCTGGACGCGGATCGACCCGTGGCCGGGCGAAGTCGAGACTCTGCGCCGGCACGGGTTCACGGTCGCGGCGCTCGCTCTGGCCGACGAGGCGGTCTCGCTCGACGCGCTCGCCGCTCACCCACCCGAACGGCTCGCGCTCGTCCTCGGCACCGAGGGCGACGGCCTTGGGCGGCGCACCCTCGAGGCGGCCGACCTCACGGTGCAGATCCCCATGGCCGGCGGCGTGGACTCGCTCAACGTCGCCGCGGCCGCAGCGGTAGCCATGTGGGCCCTGCGCCCCTGAAACGGTCTGGCGCCGGTTCTCAACCCGACCGAACTCACGAGATTGTCGGTTTGACGACTGTCGCGGGCCCGAAACCGACGAACATGTGAGTCTGGTCGGTCATCAGGGGGGCGCGTCAGGGCAGGGCGGTGACCAGGGTGGTCATGAGGCGGGTCAGCTCGGTGGCGGGGTCGCGGCAGAGGCCGCCGTGCCGCGGACTCGGCTGGACGATGGTCGACCGTGGCGCGGCCAGCCAGCCGAACCTTCGACCCAGCCCCTCGAGGTGGGGCAGGCCCCGACCCTCGTCCCCGCGGCATACCGCCTGCACCGTGCGGAGCATCTCCTCCACCGTGTCGAGGTCGAGCCCCGGTGCGAACCCCCGCAGCCGGGCGCCGTCGACCTCGTGGGCGGAGGCCAGGAACTCGGCGCTCTGGGCGAAGAGGACGATGCCGACGTTGACGAACTCCTCCCGCTCGACGCGCGGGACGCAGCGCAGCGTGACGTACTGGTAGCCGATCACCGCGCCGCCCCTGGGAGCCACGCCGCCGGCTGCGCGATCCGGGCCAGCAGCAGCTCGAGGTATGCCGCGCGAACGGCGGCGGTGTCGGCCAGAAAGGGCGTCGGCTCGAGCCAGGCGTCCGGGACCAGCGCGAGGACGTCACCCAGCACGGCGGGGGTGAGGCGGGCGGCGAGACCGTCGTGCGCCGCGGTGGGGTCCGCCGCCACCTCGCGCAGCACGTGGGTCGAGGCGTCGAACGGCTGCCGGGCGAACCGCTCGGCGTCGGGCGCCCGGCTCGGCCAGCCGTGGTGGAACCAGAGGGCGGCGCCGTGGTCGATCGCCCAGGTGCGGCGGTGCCACAGCAGGAGGTTCGGGTTGTTCCAGGTGCGGTCGACGTTGGCGGTGAACGCGTCGAGCCAGAGGATCCTGGCGGCGGCGTCGGCGTCGGGCGGCTTGGACCCGTCGTAGCCGAACGAACCGGGCAGGTAGTCGACGCCCAGGTTGAGGCCGATGCTGGCGTTGAGGAGGTCCTGCACCTCCTCGTCGGCCTCGTACTTCGCGATCTGCCGGTCGAGGTCGACGAGAGCGAGCCGCGGCGCGGGGATGTCGAGGAGCCGGGCGATCTGGGTGACGACGATCTCGGCGACGAGCACCTTGACGCCCTGCCCAGCGCCGCGGAACTTCAGCACGTAGATCCCCAGGTCGTCGGCCTCGACGAGACCCGGCAGCGAGCCGCCCTCGCGCAGGGGCGTGACGTAGCGGGTGGCCGAGACCACGTCGAGCGGGCCGATCGGGTCCACCACGGGGTCGGTGCTAGTGGACACGTTCGACCACGGGCCGTTCCGCCAGCCGCGGCCAGTAGCGCACGACCAGGGCCGTGATGAGCAGGTACCAGGCCGAGGCGGCCGCCAGCACCGGGATGGACCGGCCGTCGGGCGGCAGGAAGACGGCGGCCAGGACCGTGGCCAGGACGAACACGGCGTTGAGCAGCACGTCGTAGATCGAGAACACCCGACCGCGGAAGACGTCGCCCACGACGCGCTGGATCGTCGTGTCGACGCAGATCTTGATGCCCTGCGTCACGATGCCGAGCCCGAACGCCGACACGGCGATGGCCCACGTCGAGAACAGCGACACCGGCACGACCTGGACGACGGCACCGAGCAGCCCGAGGCCCACGAGGTAACGCCGGATGCCGAACCTCTCGGTCAACGACGGGGTGATGAACGCCGCGGCACCGAAACCGAGCCCGGACGCCGCCACGGCGATGCCGACCCCGGCCATCCCCCCGCCCGGTCCACCCGGCCCGCCCGGCCCGCCCACCGCGACCCGGCTGCGGAACAGCAGCACGACCCCCACGATCATCAAGCCGTAGGGCAGCCGGCTGGCGGACACGATGGTGAGGGCCAGCCGGGCGAGGCGGGGCAGGTGACGGGCGGCGTCGACGAGCCCCCGGACGACGTGATGCACCGCCTCCTGCACCTGGTCGTCGGCGGTCGCCAGGTCGGGGCCGAGGTCGGGCAGGCTGAGCGCGAGCAGGGCTGAGAGGAAGTAGAAGACCGCGCCGGCCAGGATGACGACCGAGTCGGACCGGGTGACCGCGTGCACCAGACCACCGGCGCCCAGACCCGCGAGGTACGCCAGGGTGCCCGAGGTCGGCGACACGGCGTTGGCCGTCACGAGCAGGTCGCGCGGCACGACGTGGGGCAGCGAGGCGGACAGGCCGGCGAGGAGGAACCGGTTGACCGAGAAGGCCGCCAGGACCATCCCATAGAACCCCCATCCCATCTCACCCCGGCCGACGAGCCACGCCACGACGACGAGCAGCAGCACCCGCACGAGGTTGGCCACGACGAGGGTCTTGCGCCGTGACCACCGGTCCAGGAAGACGCCCACGAACGGTCCGAGCACCGAGAACGGCAACAGGATCGTCGCGAACCCGGTGGCGATGGCGCCCGCGTTAGGCGCCCGTTCGGGGGAGAAGAGCACGGAGGAGACGAGTGCGACCTGGAAGACACCGTCCGCGCCCTGCGACAGCAAGCGGACGGAGAAGAGGCGCCGGAACCCCGAGAACCGCAGCAGCGCGGCCAGATCCCGGAACAAGGTCACTCGCGCAGGATAGGTGAGCCGAGGGGTGAGCACGGGTGAGTTCCGAGCACGGGCACCTTCACCACATCGGGCAATCCGGTGCGGCGGGTTGCGACGAAAGCCCTCATGTGAAGACGCTCGCGGACGGTTCTCTCGCTCCTGACTTCGAGCTGCTCGACCAGGACGGCAAACCCCACCGGCTGTCGAAGCTGGTCGAGCGCGGACCCGTCGTGCTCTTCTTCTACCCGGCTGCCGGGTCCAGCGGATGCACTCGTGAGGCGGTGCACTTCCGCGACCTAGTCACCCGGTTCGCGGCCGCCGGGGCGCACCGAGTCGGGATCAGCACCGACGACGTGGCGACCCTGGAGGGGTTCGCCATGGCCGAGGAGCTGGACTTCCCACTGCTGTCCGACACCGACGGTCTGGTCGCCACGGCATACGGGGTGCGGCGCCGGTTCATCACCCCGGTCAAGCGGGCGACGTTCATCATCGACGAGCGCCAGAAGATCGTCGAGGTCATCGCCTCCGAGACCAACATGCACGTCCACGCCGACCGGGCGCTCGAGGTGCTCGACCGGATCTCCAGCCGCGCCTGACGCGGCGGCGCGGGCTACGGTGCGATCAGTGCCGCTCCCTGCGGCCGCTGCGTCGCCCCCGCGACGAACGCCCCACCGACGTCAGGAGCCCCGTGTCACCTTCCGACAGCTCGCCCACCTCGCGCGACCCGTACGCCCACCTGCCCCAGCGTCCGTGGTTCGAAGTCACGTCGACCGACATCCGCGACGGCGAGGTGCTGCCCGACGCCCAGGCCGGCGCCGACGTCGGCGGCGGCGACCGCTCACCCCAGCTGAGCTGGTCCGGCTTCCCGGACGGGACCAAGAGCTTCGCCGTGACTGTCTACGACCCTGACGCACCCACCGCGTCCGGCTTCTGGCACTGGGCGGTGGCCAACCTCCCCTCGTCGACGACGTCCCTGCCGACCGGAGCCGGGGACAACGACGCGTCCGGCCTGCCCGACGGCGCGGTCCAGCTGCGCAATGACGGAGGTCAGGAGGGATACGTCGGGGCGTCGCCGCCGGAGGGCCACGTCGAGCACCACTACCACGTGGTCGTGCACGCCGTAGACGTCGAGCGTCTCGAGGTCGACGGGGCCACCCCGGCCGTCCTCGGCTTCAACCTCTTCTTCCACACCATCGGCCGGGCCCGGATCGTCGGGACCTACCAGCGCTGAGGTCGTATGCCGCGGCCGGCGGTCAGCTCGGCGCGTCGACGGGCCCGACCAGGGCGGCGGCCTGACGAGCGATCTCCAGCTCCTCGTTGGTGGGGACCACCAGGACCGCGACCCGGCTGACGTCGGTGGAGATGCGGCGCTCACCACCACCCGGAGCGTCGTTGGCGGTCTCGTCGAGCTCGATACCCAGGATGCTGAGCCCCCGGCACACCGCGGCTCGGAGCGTCGACGAGTGCTCTCCGACACCCGCCGTGAAGACGAGGGCGTCGAGGGTTCCCAGGGCCGCGGCATACGCCCCGACGTACTTGCGGAGCCGGTAGGCGGTCACGTCGAAGGCAAGCCGACCGGCGGCATCGCCGGCCGCGACCAGCTCGGTGACCTCCCGGAAGTCGTTGGTGCCGGCCAGCCCCTTCAGCCCGCTCTCCCGGTTGAGGGCGGCGTCGACCTCGGCCGCGCTCATTCCCGTGCGGACCATGAACGAGAACAGGCCCGGGTCGATGTCGCCCGACCGAGTGCCCATGACCAGCCCCTCCAGCGGCGTCAACCCCATCGACGTATCGATGCTGCGCCGGCCGGAGATGGCCGCCGCGCTGGCGCCGTTGCCGAGATGCAGGACGACGAGGCTCGTGTCCTCCAGAGGCTTGTTCAGCAGGACAGCGGCGCGCTGCGACACGTAGGCGTAGGACGTGCCGTGGAAGCCGTAGCGGCGCACCCGGTGCACGTCGCGCCAGGCACGGGGCACGGCGTAGGTGTATGCCTCGGGCGGCATCTGGTGGTGGAACGCCGTGTCGAAGACGGCCACCTGCGGCACGTCCGGATAGAGCTCCCGTGCGACCCGGATGCCTTCGAGGTTGGCCGGGTTGTGTAGCGGGGCAAGGGGATCGAGCTCGGCGACGGCGTCGAGCACCTCGTCTGTGACGAACACCGGCGCGCTGAACCGCTCCCCGCCGTGCACCACGCGATGGCCGACGGCCAGCAGGCCGACCTGGTCGAGATCGGGGCCCGCCTCACGGAACGCCCCGCGGACCCAGGCCAGGGCTTCGCGGTGTGACGCGATGGGGCCCCTCTTCTTCCGCGGATGGCGCTGGCCGACAGGGTCGCCGGCCGTCTCGTGTCTGGCCTCCGCGTGCTTCTCGCCGATCCGCTCGACGCTGCCCCTGGCCAGCGCCGACCCACTCACGGTGTCGACGAGCTGGTACTTCAGCGACGACGAACCGGCGTTGAGGACGAGCACCGGTCGGGTCACGGCATGCCTTCCGCTTGGATCGCCGTAATGGCAACGGTATTGACGATGTCCTGCACCAGCGCCCCCCTCGACAGGTCGTTGACCGGTTTGCGCAGACCCTGCAGCACCGGCCCCACCGCAACGGCGCCGGCACTGCGCTGTACTGCCTTGTAGGTGTTGTTCCCCGTGTTGAGGTCGGGGAAGACGAGCACCGTGGCCCGCCCGGCCACCGGGCTGTCCTTGAGCTTGGTGGCGGCCACGGCCGCGTCGACCGCGGCGTCGTACTGGATGGGCCCCTCGACCGACAGCTGTGGCGCGCGCTGGCGGACCAGATCCGTAGCCGCGCGGACCTTGTCGACGTCCACGCCGCTGCCGGACACCCCGGTCGAGTAGGACAGCATCGCGATGCGCGGCTCGATGCCGAACTGGTCGGCGGTGGCGGCGGAGGAGATGGCGATGTCAGCCAGCTGCTCGGCCGTCGGGTCGGGGTTGACGGCGCAGTCACCGTAGACGAGCACCCGGTCGGGCAGGCACATGAGGAACACCGACGAGACGATGCCGACGCCGGGGGAGGTGCGCACCACCTCGAGCGCCGGACGGATCGTGTGAGCCGTGGTGTGGATGGCCCCTGACACCATCCCGTCGGCCAGCCCGCCGAGGACCATCAGCGTGCCGAAGTAGCTGGGGTCGACGACGACGTCCCACGCCTGCTCGGCGGTGACGCCCTTGTGCGCCCGTAGCGCGGCGTACTCCTTGGCGAACCGGGACCGCAGCGGCTCGTCGTGCGGGTCGACGAGCGTGGCCGCGGAGACGTCGAGGCCGAGCTGGGAGGCCTTGGCGAGGATGCCGGCGGGACTGCCCAGCAGGGTCAGCCGCACGACCTGCCGGCGGAGCAGCTGGTCGGCGGCGCGCAGGATCCGCGGCTCCTCGCCCTCCGGCAGGACGATGTGCCGGTCGGCGGCGCGTGCCCGGTCGAGCAGCTGGTGCTCGAACATCAGCGGCGTGACGACGCCGGTGTCGCTGACGTCGAGCCGGTCGAGCAGCCCGGGGCCGTCGACGTGCTTCTCGAACAGGTCGAGCGCGATCGCGATCTTGTGGGTCGCCGAGCGCACGAGCCGGGCGTTCACGGCGTACAGGTCGGCCGCCGTGCGCATGGTGCCGCCGGGGCAGGTGATGAGCGGCACCTGCACGTCGAGGCCCTCGATGAGCCGGGCCACGGGGGCAGGCAGCTCCAGACCGCCGTTGAGGACGACGCCCGAGGGCGTCGGGAACGTCTTGGCCGGGTGAGCCAGCAGCAGGCCAAGAAGCACGTCGGCGCGGTCGGGCGGGCAGACGACGACACACCCCTCGAACAGCCGCTCGAGCACGTTGGGCATCGTCATCGCCGCGACGAGCACGCCACTGGACTCCCGGTCGAGCAGGACGTCGGAGCCGAAGGTCAGCTCGCCGTCAACGGCGGCGACGAGCTCGCGAACAGTGGGGGAGGCGAGCACCGGGTCGACGGGGATCGTGTATGCCGGGACGCCGCCCGCGGTCCCCTCCAGGGCTTGGCGGGTGGCCTCGAGCTGGTCGAGCGAGACCCGGTTAGCGACGACCGCGACGACGGACGCGTGGTGGTGGCGGGCCTCCTCGACGGCGACGTCGCCGGCGGTGCGCACCTGGTCGGGGCTCTGTCCGTCGCTCGACACGACCAGGACCAGCTGGCTGTCGAGGTTCGCCGCGACCCGGGCGTTGAAGCTGAACTCGGCCGGCGAGGCGACGTCGGTGTAGTCGGAGCCGATGACGAGCATCGCGTCGAACCGGTGCGCGACGGCGTGGTAGCGGTCGACGATCGTCGACATCGCTGCGTCAGGGTCGTGGTGGACGTCGTCGTAGAAGACACCCGAGGCCTCTTCGGCCGTCAAGGGCGCGGTGAGGTCGACGCCCGTCTCCAGGCGGGAGAGCAGCAGGTCGAGGACGTGGTCGTCCGCGGGCCGCGGGGTGCGCTGGATGGGCCGGAAGACGCCCACCCGGCCGACGCGGCGGCTCAGCTGGTCGAGGAAGCCCACGGCCACCGCGGACTTGCCCGACCACCCGGCGGAGGAGGCCAGATAGATGCTCGTCATCGACCCCGCCACGTCCAGTCCGTGATCTCCGGCAGGTCCTCGAGGTGCTCGCGGATGTAGGCCGAGTGCTTCGCCAGCATCGCGTTGCAGTGGTTGGTGAGCTCCTGCCACCGGGGGGGCCGCTTGGCGGTGCGGCGCAGCGCCTCGATGACCAGGTGGTAGCGCGACACCCGGTTGAGCACGACCATGTCGAACGGCGTCGTCGTCGTGCCCTGCTCGTTGAACCCGCGCACGTGGAAGCGGCCGGGGTGGCTGCGTCCGTGAACGAGCTGGTGAATGGCGCGGGGGTAGCCGTGGAAGGCGAAGACGACGGGCCGGTCCGGCGTGAACAGCCCGTCGAACACCGAGTCCGTGAATCCGTGGGGGTGGTCGTTCTCCGGCAGCAGCGCCATGAGGTCGACCACGTTGACGAAGCGCAGCTTGAGCTCCGGCGTCCAGTCGCGCAGCAGCTCGGCGGCGGCCAGCGCCTCCTGCGTCGGCACATCGCCCGAGGCGGCGAGGACGATGTCGGGCTGCTCGTCGGGGCCGCTCGTGGAGGCCCAGTCCCAGACGCCGGCGCCGGCCGCGCAGAGGGCGTTGGCGTCGGCCAGGTCGAGGTACTGCAGGTGCGGCTGCTTGTCGAGGACGATGAGGTTGACGTGGTTCTCGCTGCGCAGGCAGTGGTCCAGGATCGAGAGGCCGGTGTTGGCGTCCGGCGGCAGCCACACCCGCACCACCCCGGGGGCCAGGGGGAGCAGGGAGTCGATGAGTCCCGGTCCCTGGTGGGAGAACCCGTTGTGGTCGTTGCGCCAGCAGGTGCTCGTCAGCAGGATGTTCAGCGACGACACCGGGGCCCGCCACGCGAGCTCCTGGGCGTGCTGCAGCCACTTGACGTGCTGGATGGTCATCGACGCCGACACCATGGCGAAGGCCTCGTACGTCGCGAAGACGCCGTGCCGGCCGCTGAGCAGGTAGCCCTCGAGCCAGCCGGAGCAGAGGTGCTCCGACAGCACCTCCATGACCCGGCCGTCGGCGGAGAGCCTGCCGTCCGTGGGCATCAGCGGTGCCTGCCAGCAGCGCTCGGTGACGTCGAACACGGCCTGGAGCCGGTTGCTCGCCGTCTCGTCGGGGCTGAACAGGCGGAAGGTGCCGCCGCCGTCGTCGCGGGTGTCCGCGGCGTACAGGTCGCGCATCAGCTCGCCCATCGGCCGGGTGCTCTCGTGCATGAGCGTCCCCGGAGCGTCCACGGTGAGCGCGACGGTCTCAAGCGCCGGGATCGGCAGGTCGGCCCGGATCCGGCCGCCGTTGGCGAACGGGGTCGCGGACATCCGCTTGTCGCCGCGCGGAGCCAGGGCCCGCAACGGCGCGACGAGTCGCCCGTCCTCGTCGAACAGCTCCTCGGGCCGGTAGGTCTGCATCCAGTCGACGAGCAGCTGCAGGTGCTCCGGGTTGCCCTTGATGCCGGAGAGGGGCACCTGGTGGGCGAGGTTCGTGCCTTGGATCTGCACGCCGTCGACCTTGTCGGGGCCGGTCCACCCCTTGGGCGTCCGCAGGACGATGGCCGGCCACGTGTGTCGGACCGGCTGGCTCGGCTCCCCGCCGCGGGTGGCCTGCCGCAGCGCCACGATCTGCTCGTGGCTGCGGACCAACGCGGCCCACAGGTCGCGGAAGACCTGCTCGGGGTCGTCGCCGGCCACGGTGACGACGTCCCAGCCCTGGCTCGTGAGGAAGGCCTCGACGTCCGCGTCGGAGGTACGCCCGAAGACCGTCGGCCCGGCGATCTTGTACCCGTTGAGGTGGAGGATCGGCAAGACGGCGCCGTCGCGGCGCGGGTTGAGGAAGTTCGGCACCTTCCAGGAGCCGGCGAGCGGGCCGGTCTCGGCCTCGCCGTCCCCGACGACGCAGGCGACGAACAGGTCCTTGTGGTCGAGGGCCGCCCCGGTGGCGTGGGCCAGGGCGTACCCCAGCTCACCGCCCTCGTGGATGCTGCCGGGGGTCTGGACACTGACGTGGCTGGGAATGCCACCGGGGGAGGAGAACTGGCGGAAGAGCTTCAGCACGCCAGCGGCGTCGCTGGAGATGTCCGGGTAGATCTCCGAGTAGGTGCCCTCGAGATAGGCCGCTGCCACCAGGGCCGGCCCGCCGTGGCCGGGGCCGGTGACGTAGAGCCAGTCGGCGTCGGTTCGGCTGATCAGCCGGTTGAGCAGGGCGTAGATCATCGACAGGCCGGGGCTGGTGCCCCAGTGCCCGAGGAGCCGGGGCTTGATGTGGTCCATCGCGAGGGGCTCGCGCAGCAGCGCGTTGCCTTGGAGGTAGATCTGCCCGACGGTCAGGTAGTTGGCCGCCGCCCACCACTGCAGGTCGAGCTGCAGGTCGTCGTCGCTGTAGGCCGAGCCGGTTCGGGTCTCGGTTTCGGGCATGACGTGCTCCTCGTCGACGCGGCACTCGCGGTCGCGTCGATCCTGCCACGCGCGACGGATCGGGGCAGGGTGGCCCTCTCGCGGGTTCAGCGGTCGGAGAGGTCGGCTCTCGGGGCGTTGGCCGTGGTGTTACGGATGAGGGCGAACGACAGCACCCCGCCGACGACGAGCAGCACCACGCTGACCCACATCGCCTTCCCGTATGCCGCCGAGAGGGCATCCGGGTCGCGGTAGGCCGCACCGCCCAGGCCGACGGCGGCCGGCAGCGCAGCGACGGCCAGCAGGCTGCCCGCGCGTGCGACGGCGTTGTTGACGCCACTGGCCGCCCCGGCATACCGGTCAGGAGCAGCGACGAGCACCGTCGCGGTGAGTGGTGCGACGAGAAGGCACAGACCCAGCCCGAAGACCACGAGACCGGGCAGGATGCCGAACGCGTAGGAGCTGCCGGCGCCGACGAACGCCAGGAGGCCGACGCCGACGGCGCAGACCAGCGGCCCCACTGACATCGGCAGGCGGGGCCCGATCCGCGAGCCGAGCTCGCCCCCGCGGGCCGCGAGCAGCAGCATGAGAACCGTGATGGGAAGGGTGGCGACCCCGGCGAGGAGCGGTCCGTAGCCGACGACGGTCTGCAGCTGGAGGGAGAGGAAGAAGAGCACCGCTCCCAGCGCGCCGTAGGTCACGAGCGTCATCAGGTTGGCCGCGGTGAACTGCCGGCTCGTGAAGAGGGACGGCTGGACCATGGGGCTGCGCGCCGAGCGCTCGACGAGGACGAACCCGGCCCCGACGACCAGGCCCGCGACGACGAGGACCGTCGTCCGGGCCGGGCCGAGCGCCTCGTACTGGATGAGCGCGTAGGTCGTCAGGGCCAGGGCGGCCGTGGCGAGCGCGGCGCCGAGGACGTCGAAGTGGGGGGCCGCCTGCTCGTCGCGGGTCTCCGGCACCGTCCGTCGAGCGATCAGCACCGTGGCGAGCGCGAGGGGGACGTTGAGGAAGAAGGCCCACCGCCAGGTGGCGTACTGGACCAGCCAGCCGCCCACGAACGGGCCGATGGCGGCGGCCACCCCGCCGAGGCCGGACCACGAGCCGATGGCCCGGGCGCGGTCCTGGGGGCGGATCGCGGCCTCGATCATCGACAGGCTGCCGGGGGTGAGCAACGCCCCGGCGACGCCCTGGAGCACCCGGGCGACGATGAGCTGGCCGGGCGTCTGCGCCACCCCGCACAGCATCGACGTCGCGGCGAAGCCGATGACCCCGATGACGAAGACCCGCCGCCGCCCGAACCGGTCGCCGAGGCTGCCACCGAGCAGGATCAGGGAGGCCAGGGTCAGCAGGTAGCCGTTGCTCACCCACTGCAGGTCGGCGAGGGTGGCGCCGAGGTCCTGGCCGATGCGCACCAGGGCGACGTTGACCACCGTGCCGTCGAGCATGGCCATGCCTGAGCCCAGAACGGCGACCGTGACGATGCCGCGCCCCGTCCGGGAGGCAAGCTGGACGCCGGTCGGACCGCTCATCCGGCGAGTGTGACACCGGGGTGCGAAGGCCCCTGTGCCGGTAGCGTCGCCGTTCGTGAGCGAACCCGCGGTAGGCCCCGGCCGGGACCGGCAGAACGCCGTCTACCGGGCGGGAGCGCTGGGCCGGCGGCCGCGGGTGCCGACCGACCCGGAGGGGCTCGAGCGCGCGGCGCGACGGGCGACGTCGAAGGACGCGTGGGCCTACGTCGCCGGGGGAGCCGGGGCCGGCGCGACGATGCGGGCCAACCGCGCCGCCTTCGACCGCTGGGCACTGGTGCCGCGGATGCTGCGGGACGTGTCGGCGCGCGACCGGTCGGTGTCCCTCTTCGGGCGAACTCTGCCGACACCCCTGCTGGTGGCGCCGATCGGGGCGGCCGGCCTGGTGCGCCCCGGGGCCGACGTGCTCATCGGCCGCGCCTCGGCTGCGGTCGGGGTCCCGTACATCCTCTCGAGCCAGGGCAGCTCGCCGATGGAGGAGACGGTAGCGGCGATGGAGGGCGTCCTGGCGGGGGCGCCACGGTGGTACCAGCTCTACTGGTCCACCGACGAGACGCTCGTCGACTCGTTCATCCGGCGGGCGGAGGCGGCGGGAGCGGAGGCCCTGGTCGTCACCCTCGACACGACCATGCTGGGCTGGCGGCCGCAGGATCTCAACCGCGGCTCGCTGCCGTTCGCGCGGGGGATCGGCATCGCGCAGTACACGTCGGACCAGCGGTTCTGGGAGCTCGTCCATGAGCGGTCGGGTCCGGCCGGGCGCGGGCCCCGGCCACGGCCCACGGCGGGCGCTGTGCGCACCCTCGCCTCGATGGCCCGGGAGCTACCCGGCGGCTTCGTCGCCAACGCCCGCGCACCGCTGACCCGCGCGGCGGTCGAGACGTTTCTCGCCATCTACTCCAAGCCGTCGCTGTCGTGGGCCGATCTCGCGACGCTGCGCGCCCGCACGCGACTTCCTGTGCTGCTCAAGGGGATCCTCCACCCGGACGACGCGCTGCGAGCCGCGGACCTGGGCGTCGACGGGATCCTCGTTTCCAACCACGGCGGTCGCCAGGTCGACGGCGCCGTGGCCGCGCTCGATGCCCTGGTTGACGTGGTGGCCGCTCTGGGAGGCGCCGACCACCGGGGTATGCCCGTGGTGCTCGACAGCGGGGTGCGGTCCGGGGCCGATGTGGTCAAGGCGCTGGCGCTCGGCGCTGCCGCGGTGACCGTGGGTCGCCCCCACGTCTACGGGCTCGCCGTGGACGGGGAAGCCGGGGTGCGAGCGGTGCTGGAGAACCTCGTCGCGGAGGTCGACCTCACGCTGGGACTGTGCGGGGTCTCGACGGTCTCCGACCTCGGCCCAGAGCTGCTCCGGCGGGTCTGAAGAGGGCCGTCGCCGTCGGTCGAGAGGGGTCCGACGAGGTGGTGTTCGTTGTCCGGAGCGCCTGCGTGCTACCGTTTCGGCGCGCTGAGGGGCTCCTTCCCGGACCCGTCAGACCACCTAGTCCGGGTGGCGGAATGGCAGACGCGCTAGCTTGAGGTGCTAGTGCCCTTAACGGGCGTGGGGGTTCAAGTCCCCCTCCGGACACACATTTCTGGCGCCTTCGAACTCCAGCCCCCCACGCCAATGCGGCCCGTTTCGGCTCTGCGCCCAGGGCCACCGTGGGGCTCTCGCGGTGAGACCGGACGCTGAGCGCCGGACATCGGCATACCCGACCTCCAAGGTCACGGGACAATCGTCGGGCGGGCGGTCCGTGAGGTCGAGTCGAAGGTTGCTGCTGTGAAAGCTCTGTTGTTGGAGACATCCACCCGATTGCCACGGAAGCCTTGCGACGTGAGGGGTTCGAGGTCGAGACCCGGGCGGGGTCGCTGAGTGAGGCGAGCTGGTCGACGCCTTGCCCGGCGTGTCTCTGCTCGGCATCCGGTCGAACACCAAGGTGACGCCCCGTTCCCTGGACGCGGGAAAGGACCTCCTCGCGGTGGGCTGCTTCTGCATCGGCACCAACCAGGTGGACCTCGTCGACGCGGCCGCGCGCGGGGTCGCCGTCTTCAACGCGCCGTTCTCCAACACCCGCAGTGTCGTCGAGCTGGTGCTGGGCGAGGTTATGTCGCTGGCCCGCCGCCTGACCGAGAAGACGCAGCGGATGCACGACGGCATCTGGGACAAGTCGGCCAGGGGGAGCCACGAGGTCCGCGGCCGCACCTTGGGCATCGTCGGCTACGGCAACATCGGCACGCAGCTCTCGAACGTGGCTGAGGCCGTCGGTATGCGGGTCGCCTTCTACGACACCGCCGACCGGCTGGCCCACGGCAACGCCCGGCGGGTGGGCTCCCTCGAGCAGCTGCTGGCCGAGGCCGACGTCGTCAGCATCCACGTCGACGGACGTCCCGGCAATGCGGGCCTGTTCGGCGCCGAGCAGCTCGCGCTGATGAGAAGGGGGCCACCTTCGTCAACGCCTCCCGGGGGATGGTCGTCGACGACGAGGCGCTGCGCGACCACATCCTGTCGGGCCACCTGTCGGGGGCGGCAATCGACGTCTTCCCGGCCGAGCCCAAGGCCCAGGGCGACCCGTTCGACTCGCCCCTGCGGGGCCTCGACAACGTCATCCTCACCCCGCATGTCGGCGGGTCGACGCAGGAGGCGCAGGAGGAGATCGGCTCGTTCGTGGCCACGAAGCTGCACCAGTTCGTGGCCGCCGGGGCCACTGCACTGTCGGTGAACCTGCCCGAGGTACTGCCGGCGCGGCCAGCGGGCGCCTTCCGCACGGCATACCTGCACACCAACGTCCCCGGGGTCCTCGCGTCGACCAACCGGGTGCTCGCGGACGCGGGAGCCAACGTGCTGGGGCAGTCCCTGTCTACACGGGGCGAGCTCGGCTACGTCGTGACCGACACCGACGTGGCCCTCCCCGAGGCCACTCTCGGGACGTTGCGCCAGTCTCCGGAGACGGTCTGGCTGCGCACCTGGGTCGGCTGAGCCGTGCCCGCTCTCCCACTCCGCTGGACGAGCTCCGCACGGCACTGCCTGGACGCGTTCTGACCGCGCCGGAGGACGTGGCGGCCTACTGCGGTGACGGCACCGGCCTCACGGGTGGCGCGGTGGCCTACCCGGACCGGCTTGTCATGTCCCTGGCGGCGATGGACCGCATCATCGGCGTCGACCCGGTCAGCCGGCTGGCGGACGTGTAGCCCGGGGTGGCCGCGGCCGAGAACGACCGTGCCGCAACGGCATACGGGTTGATGTAAGCGCCGGACCCCGCCAGCTGCCGGGAGTCGACGATCGACGTCGTGGGCTATGGCCTACCCGGCTGTTCGTGGGGGTCCGAACGCACCCTGGGCGTCGTGACCGCCGCGACCGTCCGCCTCGTCCCGCGACCCACCGGTGAGACGGTGACGCTCCGCGCCGTCTTCCCGACCAGAAGCATTACCCCACAGGGCTTTCGACCAACGGCGCTGCGGCCGTCCTGGTCGGCCAGCTCATCGGCCCGCGGGCCCGGGCGGACTCGGCGCTCACTGCCTCGGTATGCCGCAGGGGCGGGGCGCTGGCGGTCGACAAGGCAGAGGGGGACGTGCTGCTGGAAGCGCGTCGGGTCTCCGGGCGGGCTTTGTCGGCCGAGGGCCTACGAGTCTCGTCCGACGTCGCGGTGCCGATCGCGCGTCTGGCCGACATGTCCGTCGCCATCGAGCAGATCAGCCGCGAGGAGGGAGTCGCCATTCCGACCTTCGCCCATGCCGGAGACGGCGACCTGCACCCGTCGGTCATCGTCGACCCGGCCGATGCCGACGCGCGGGACCACGGGGAGCGGGTGCTCGACCGGGTGAGCGACGCGGCCCTCGCCCTGGGCGGCACGCTGCCGGGGGAGCACGGCATCGGGTCGCTGAAGCGCCACACGCTGCCGAAGCAGCTCGACCCGGCGACGCTCGCCGCGCACCGGCTTGCCAAGCACGCGTTCGACCCGCACCACATCCTGTCGCCGGGGCGGGGGATCTCACGCCGGCGGCGTCGCGCCCGGGAACACGCGTACGCCCTGTACGGTTGTCGCCGTCATGAGCACTGTGCAGGCCGTTTGGAACGGTCAGGTCATCGCCGAGTCCGACGACACGGTCGTCGTCGAGGGCAACCACTATTTCCCCCGTGCCGCTGTGTCACCCACCGTTCTCGGTGACAGCGACACCCATACGGTGTGCCCGTGGAAGGGCACGGCGTCCTACCACTCGGTGTCGGTCGACGGCGAGACCAACGCCGACGCGGCGTGGTTCTACCCGGAGCCGAAGGCCGAGGCCGAGATGGTGCGCGACCGGATCGCCTTCTGGCGCGGGGTCACCGTCCAGCCCAAGGACTGACGCCTCCCTCAGCGTTATCCCGGAGCGCCACACCCCTTCCCGGGGGTGTGACGCTCCGCGATCGGTCAGCCGGGCGCGATACTGACACCCGTGCGCTACGAGACGACCATGGCCACGATCGGCAACAACACCGGGGTCCCCGTGCCCGAGGAGGTCGTCACCTCGCTCGGTGCGGGCAAACGCCCGGCGGTGACGGTGACCGTCAACGGCTACACCTACCGCAGCACCGTGGCGCCCATGGGCGGGCAGTACCTCATCTCGTTCAGCTCCGACAGGCGCAAGGCCACCGGGATCGCCGGTGGCGATGCCATCGTCGTCGACATCGAGCTCGACACCGCACCCCGCACCGTCGACGTTCCGGCCGACCTGGGCGCCGCTCTAGGCGACGCGGGCGTTCGCGCCGCCTTCGATGCGCTGGCGCCCAGTCACCGCAAGGCCCACGTGACCTCCGTCGAGGACGCCAAGACGCCAGCCACTCGAGAGCGCCGGATCGCGGCCGCGGTGGCCAAGATCCGCGGCGCCGCCCGGTCTGCCTAGAGTGGCGGCGTGAACCTCACCGTCCGTGTCGTGACCGCTGCCCCGATTCGGTAGGCGGCGTGGACGTCGCTTACGCCGAAGTGCTCGCCGCCGCCGAGCGCATCGCGCCGCACCTGCCGACGACGCCGGCCTGGTCCTACCCGCTTCTCGACGAGGTCGTGGGTAGCTGCGTGGTCGTGAAGCACGAGAACGCCCAGCCCACAGGCGCGTTCAAGGTGCGGGGTGGGGCCTGGCGCTGCAGCTGTCCCGGGAGCAGCGTGCGGCCGGCCTGGTGACGGCGTCGACGGGCAACCACGCGCAGTCGGTGTGCTACGGCGCCCGGCTCGTGGGAGCCCGTGCCGTCGTCGTGGTCCCTGAGAGCGCACCGCCCTCCAAGGTGGCCGCGGTCAGGGCGCTCGGGGGAGAGGTGGTCGTCCACGGCCCGACCATGAACGAGGCGTCCGACGAGGCGCGGCGGGTCGCCGGCGAGCGCGGAATGCGGTACGTCGACCCGGGTAACGACCCCGACATCGTCCACGGCCACGCCACGGTCTACCTCGAGCTGCTGCGCCAGTACCCCGACCTCGACGTCGTCTACGTGCCGGTGGGCAGCGGCACCGGCGCATCGGGCGCCTGCGTGGTGCGCGACGCGCTGGCCCCCGGCTGCCGGGTGGTCGCCGTCCAGTCCGAGGCCGCACCAGCCGCCCACGAGGCGTGGCGCACGGGTGCACCCGCCCAGGCGCCCTGTCTGACCCGGTCCAGCGGGTTGGCGACCGGCCGTAGCTTCGCCCTTCCGCAGGCCGTTCTGGCGGGGCGGCTCGACGACTTCCTGCTGGTCTCGGACCTCCAGCTCGACGCCGCGGCCGGGCTGCTGGCCCGCCACGCGCATACACTCGCCGAGACGGCGGGGGCAGCCGGGCTGGCGGGCCTGCTGGTCGACCCCGACAAGAGGGACCGCTGCGCGGTGGTCGTCACCGGGGGGAACGCCAGCGAGGACGAGATCGGCCGGCTGGCACGTGGGTAGGTGGCGTCAACGCGCTGGTCTCGAGCCGGCCGCAGCTCCGCGGACGGGGCGTCGGGCGTTGCGGGCCGGGTGAGAGGTCAGCAACGGACGTTAGGTCGTGGATGCCTCTCTCCGCAGGCGAACCCGGCCGTGCAGCTCGTCCAGCGTCCGCGCACCGACGAGCTGCATGGTCCGCACCAGCTCGGTGGACAGGATGGCGACGGCGTGCTCGACGCCCCGCTGCCCACCGGCCATGAGGCCATAGAGGTAGGCCCGCCCCACCAGGACGGCAGTCGCGCCCAGCCCGACCGCCGCGGCGATGTCACCGCCGTTGGTGATACCGGTGTCGACGTAGACCTCGACGCGGTCACCGACGGCGGCCACGACCCCAGGCAGCAGCTCGAGCGGCGTGGGGGCTCGGTCGAGCTGCCGACCACCGTGGTTGGAGAGCACGACCGCGTCGACCCCCGCGTCGACGACCCGGCACGCGTCCGCCACCGACAGGACCCCTTTGACGACAAGGTTTCCGGTCCACTCCCGGCGCAGCCATTCGAGGTCGGTGAGGTCCAACGCGGGGTCGAACATCGCCGCCACCAGCTCGGCCACGGTTCCGTCGAACGACGTGACGGACGCGAACTCGAGCGGGCGGGTGGTCAGCAGGTTGAACCACCACGCCGGGTGCCGCGACATGTCGGCAACGGTGCGCGCGGTGAGGGTCGGCGGGATGGTCAGGCCGTTGCGGACGTCGCGCAACCGGCGGCCGGGCACCGGGGTGTCGACGGTCAGGACGAGCGTGTCGAAGCCGGCAGCACGGGCGGCGTCGACGAGCTGCTCGCTCGCGGCCCGGTCGCGCCACAGGTAGAGCTGGAACCAGTGCTCGCCCCCCGGAGCGGCGGCGGCGACGCCCTCGGGTGACGTGGTCCCCATCGTCGACAGGGCGAACGGGATGCCGGCTGCACGCGCGGCCCGCGCCACGGCCGGCTCGCCTTCGTACTGCATCATCCGGGTGAACCCCGTCGGCGCGAGCACCAGGGGGAGCGCCGACGGTCGCGCGAGGATGCTGGTCGTCGCGTCGACGCTGGACACGTCGCGCAGCGCCTGTGGTTGGAACTCGACCCGCCGGTATGCGTCGCGCGCTCGTCCGAGGCTGACCTCACCGTCGGCACCGCCGGCCACGTAGTCGAACACCGCGCGGGGAGCTCGCCGGCGGGCGATGGCCTCGAGGTCGCCGATCGTGTGCGCCCGGGCGAGACGTCGGGCCACCGGATCGGTCCGCAGGGGGCGCGTCCGCAGCAGCGGGGTCAGCTCACTCCAGCGGGGGAGGCGCCGTTCGACGGCACTGTGGGCACTGCCGGCACTGTCGGCCCTGTCGGCACTGTCGGCATCCATGACCGCAGGGTAGGGCCGCCGGGTCGGTCACCGGCGGGTCGGTAGCGTGAGCGGCACACCGCACGGCAGTCGCCGCCCGGTCTGGGGCAAGGGGGCCGTATGCGGGTGCTGGTCGCCGGTGCGTCCGGCTACGTCGGGTCCCGGCTCGTCCCCGAGCTCCTGGAGCGAGGTCACGAGGTCGCGGCGACGCATACCCGCGACCCCCACCCCGACTTCCCGTGGACGCGCGAGGTCACCTGGTGCCGGGCCGACCTGCTCAACATGCGCGAGCTGCTCGGCGCTCTGGAGGGCGCGGAGGCCGTGGTCTACCTCGTGCACGGACTCAAGGGCGCCGACTTCGCCGAGACCGACCGCGAGGCGGCCGCGAACATGCGCGACGCCGTCGACCACCTGCACGTTCGCCGCCTGGTCTACCTGTCCGGGATCATCCCGCCGGTCCACCACGACGACCTGTCGCGCCACCTTCGGTCCCGCCTCGAGGTGGAGGAGGTCTTGGCGACGTCGACGGCGTCGACCCTGTCACTGCGGGCGGCCATCGTGGTGGGGTCCGGGTCCACCAGCTTCGAGGTCGTCCGGCAGCTGTCCGGGCGGCTGCCGCTCGTCACGGCCGTCCCCGGCTGGATGCGGTCCACGAGGGTGCAGCCGGTCGCCATCGCCGACGCGGTCTACTACCTGGTCGAGGCGGTCGAGCGCTGCGATGTCGTCGGTCACCTGGACATTGGCGGGCCGGAGGTTCTGACCTACCCCCAGCTGCTCTCGCGGTATGCCCGGGTCGCTGGACTGCGCCGCCTCCAGATCCCGGTGCCCCCGCTGCCGTTCGACCTCGTCGGCTGGGTCGCGGGGCAGCTGACGGACGCCGACACCGACACGGTGCAGAGCCTCATGGCGAGCCTGCGCGACGACATGGTGGTGCGAACGGGTGCCCGGACCCGCCTCGGTGACCGCGGCCACCAGCCCCTGTCGCTGGACGAGGCGCTGACCCGTTCGCTGCAGCCGTACACGTCGGCCACGGACGGCGCGCGCCGTGGAGCCGACCCGGCGGCCCCGTCCGCCGGTGACCCGGGGTGGACGCGAGGGGCGTCCTGAGCAGATGAGAGGCTCGACGGTGTGAGCCGAGCCACCGCCCCCACCGCCGCCGCGAGTCCGGCCGTCCGCCTCGCCCTGCGCGCGACGTTCGCCGCGTTCATGGGCGCGGGCTTCGTCTTCGCCGGCTTCGCCTCGCGTATCCCGCAGGTGCGCGACCGGCTCGAGCTCACACCGTCGCAGCTGGGTCTCGTGCTCCTGGCCCTGGCCGCCGGCTCACTGCTGGCGCTGCCCCTGAGCGGGCTGATCGTGCACCGCCTCGGGACGCGGCGGACCGTGACGATCATGGCTGTCCTGTGCGCCGTCGGACTGACCGTCATTGCCCTCGGCTACCTCCAGGGTGTCGCCTTCGTGCTGGCCGGGTTGTTTCTGCTCGGGTTCGGAAACGGGGCGTGGGACGTCGCCATGAACGTGCAGGGCGCCGATGTCGAACGGCAGCTGGGCCGGGCGGTCATGCCGAGGTTCCACGCCGGTTTCAGCGTCGGCACCGTCGCCGGCGCGCTCCTCGGTGCGGCGATGGTCGCCCTGTCGGTGTCGGTCACCCTGCACCTCGTCGTGGTAGCCGTGGTCGTGGCCATCGCCGTCCCGCTCCTGGTGCGGCGGTTCCTGCCCGACCTCGACGACCCGGCCCGGACCAAGGACGACGCGGCCGGGTCGGCCGGGTTGGCTTCTCGGGCCTCGGTGTTCACCCGCTGGCGTGAGCCGCGCACCCTGCTGATCGGCTTCGTCGTCCTGGCGTTCGCACTCGCCGAGGGGTCCGGGAACGACTGGATCAGCGTCTCCCTGATCGACTCCTACCAGCTGTCCGCGTCGGTCGGGGCGCTCGGGTTCGCCACGTTCCTCGCCGCCATGACGACGATGCGGTGGTTCGGGACGCAGCTGCTTGACCGTTACGGCCGGGTTGCGGTGGTGCGCGGCATGGCCCTGCTCGCCGCGGTCGGGCTCCTGCTGTTCGTCTTCGGGACGGTCTCGCCGCTCGCCTTCCTGGGTGCCGTCCTGTGGGGGTTCGGTGCCGCCCTCGGGTTCCCGGTCGGCATGAGTGCGGCCGCCGACGACCCCCAGGCGGCGGCGGGTCGCGTCAGCGTCGTCGCGTCGGTCGGCTACTGCGCCTTCCTCGCCGGGCCGCCGCTCATCGGTTTCCTCGGCGATCGCGTTACGGTCCTGAAGGGGCTCATGGTCGTCGTCGTCGTGCTGGCCTTGGCGATCCTGGCCACTGCGGCCTTGAGACCTCTCGCGGAGGTGCCGTCCGACACCCCTCCGGTGTGAGACGACATCGACACGGAGTCAACGCAGCCGCGACGAGTGACCCGCGGCTGAGGCCACAGTGTCTCGCGTCAGCACGTTTGGAACGTAGCGCAACGGCGCGCCACCCGCCCGCCCCGGCGCGGCTTGCACAGCCTGCCGGCGCGCCGACCCGTTCGAGAGGCTCGCTCATAACTGCTGCCCCCGACGAGGCCGCCGGCGCCTCCGCCGGGCTCGTGACCGAGCCTCCGTTCGACGTCTACCACCTGTGGGTCACCTAACCGGAGCAGGCGCAGAAGCAGGTCGAGGCGCCCTTCCGCGACACGATCGGCATCCCCGACTGTCCCGTGGGCGACTTCCCCGTGCGGGCGTAGCCGACGCATACGCGCCGACCGACCTCGAGGTACGCCAAAGGTCACCTCTGGCGTCGACCCTCGAGGTACGCCAAAGGTCACCTCGGGCGTACCCCGGTGAGCTGAGAGGTCACCTTGGGTCGCGTCCGCGCCCCGTGGGCGACCAAAAGTGACCTGTCGAGAGTCCGGAAGCGCCAGAGGTGACCTTTGGCGGGGCAGGCCGATGGGCAACAGGACCCTGGAGCTCTTGAGCCCTGGAGCCCTGGAACCGGTGCGTTACGCCGGGGGGCGGTGGTCGGCGGGTGGGTCGTCGTCGTTGCGGTAGGCGCCACCGGCCGTGCCGTCGGAGCGCTGCCACTCGACGACCAGCTCGTCCCGCGTGCCGAACCGGACCAGGTGCCGGCCGACGACGTCCTCGATCCGGTCGAGCAGCTCCGTGCCGGCGGCAGGGGTCAAGGACGGGTCGGTATGCGCTGACAGGCGGAGGCTGGTGCCGTCGGCTCGCAGGTCACACCGGCCCCCGGCGAGGTCGACGGTGCCCTCGTTCAGGGACTCGTCCCACGAGGTCTCGAGGCGCCGGCCGAGGTGGGCGGCGAGCTGCTTGGCGTAGCGGCCGCCACGGTCGGTCGAGACGACCGCCGTGCTGGTGACGGGCTGGCCCTCGGCGTCGGTCGGGTCGGTCATGGGGCACAGTCTGGCAGCCCGTCGCGATGGGTTGGCGTGGTCAGGGCGTGGTCAAGGCGTGGTCATCGGCGGTGGTCGCCGGTCGTCATGATGCCGTTGTGCTGACGCCAGGACCGCACCGCCATGGCCAGGGCGAGGGCGAGCAGGACCAGCGCGGTCGCGAGCGCCGCTCTCAGCGCGGTTCCGGCGCCCGATCCCGGAAGGACCGCCTGGTAGACGGTCACCAGCAGGGCCGACCCGATGGCCGCCCCGATCCGTTGGCCGGTCTGCAGCGCACCTCCGGCCGCCCCGCCCATCGACGGCGGGACGTCGGCGAGGGTCAAGGTGATGTTGGGGGAGACGACCGCTCCGCCGCCGAGCCCGGTGAGCAGCAGGATCGGCACGAGCACGACGGCTAGGTCTTCCCGCCCGCGCATCGCGGCGAAGATCGCCAGGAGCGCGACGCCCGACATCATGACCGCCAGGGCGGCCACGGTGAGGCTGCGGCCGATCGTCGGCACGAACCGCCCCGCGAGGGGGGCGCTGATCGCCGACCCCAGGGCGAAGGGCATGAGCATGAGGCCGGCGTTGAGCGGACTCAGCCCCAGCGCTGTCTGGAGGAAGATCGACAGCACGAGCAACAACCCGGTGAAGCCCGTGAAGTACAGCGTGCCGACGACCAACCCGTTGAGGTAGCCCGGCAGGGTCCGCAGGAGCCGAAGGTCGAGCAGCGGCGGCCGTTCCGCCTCGGCGAGCCGCCGCTCCCAGCGGACGAACGCATACCCAAAAGCGGGCCCGCCGGCGAGCAGCAGCAGCGGCCAGCGCTGCCCACTCTCGATGCTGACCACGGGATAGAGCAGGCACATGACCGCGCCGCCGAGCAGGACCGCGCCGACGACGTCGATCGCGGCGGTGCCCGCCGCGGCCCGGGTGCGGCGGCGGGGCACCAGGCGGGCGACCCCGACCAGACCGAGCATGCCGATCGGGATGTTGACGAGGAAGAGGTAGCGCCAGCCACTCTCGGCCCCGGCGGCGCCGATGATGAGGCCGCCCACGACCGGGCCGGCCGCCGACGACACCGAGACGGTGAAGCCGAACAGACCGAAGGCACGGGCCCGTTCGGGGCCGGTGAACAGCGCCTGGATGATGCCGGCGTTCTGTGGAGTCAGGAGTCCGGCCGTGGCGCCCTGCACCAACCGCGCGACGATGACCAACGTGATGTTCGGTGCCAGGCCGACCGCGGCGCTGGAGACGACGAACCCCACGAGCCCGAGCAGCATCATCTGCCGCCGGCCGTAGGCGTCGCCGAGGCGGCCGCCCGCGACGAGCGTCAGGCCGAAGGTGAGGGCGTAGCCGGAGACGACCCACTGGATCGTCCCGGGCGAGGTGTCGAGGGCTTTCTGCATGGACGGGATCGCCACGTTGACGATCGACACGTCGAGCAGGGCCATGAACCCGACGAGCAACGTGACGCTGAGGATGCGCCAGCGGTGCGGGTGCAGGGTGGTCGCGTCCTCGCCGGTCGCCGGCTGCGGACCGGGCGGGGTCCGGCTGGCGACGTCCTCACTCACCCGGCCACCTTGCCCCACGCCTCTGACCGGCCGCCGGGCGGGGCCGGGGGCCGGCCGTCGGGGTCCTCGCTCCAGTCGTGCAGCTCGAGGATGCGCGCCGCGAGCTCGCGTGGCGCCGGCAGCAGGTCGCGCGCGGAAGTAGGGGACTCCCGTGGGGACGTAGTCGTCGCCCAGTGGCGGACCAGCTCGGGCAGGTATGCCGCGTCGGTGCGTCGCTGCCACCCGGCGGGCCGGCGAGGGGAACCGAGCGGGTGGCCCGCAGCTGAGCCGTCAGGTCTTCGCGGACGGCATCGTCGACGGATCCGGTATCGCGTTGATGCTTAGTCATCCTGGCCCCTGCCGCCGACACCGGCCGCCTGTAGACGGCTGCCCGGTCACGCGCTCCGACGGAGCCGCTCGAGGGTGGACGACCGCAGGGCGCCGAGATCCGCCCCGAGGTCGGCGAGGACCGCGCCGCCCGGCCCCTCGGCGTCGAGCACCCCGAGCAAGAGGTGTTCGGAGCCGATGTGGGTGTCACCGTTCGCCACGGCCTGGCGGATCGAGCGCTTCAGTGCCTTTTTGGCGTCGGGGGTGAACGGGACATGTCCGCTTACCCGGCTGAACCACCGTCTCGTGCGGCGGGCGGGTGTCGCGCCGTCGAGGGCGCCCGTGCCGAAGGTGTCCTCGACCGAGCGGCGGACCTGGTCGAGGTCGATCCCGATGCTCTTCAGGGCGTCGGCGTCCGGGTCCTCGGCCCGGCCGGAGCCCGCCGCGCGCGCGGTCCGGGCCGCGTCGGCGGTGACCACTGCTGCGCGCAGGACCTCACCCGCGACGCCGTCGTCGTCGGCCAGGGCGACGACGACGTGCTCGGTGCCGATCCAGGCGTCCCCGGCCCGGACCGCCTCCTGCTGCGCGCGGACCACGATGCCCCGGGCACTGGTCGTGAAGCGTTCGAACATGGTCAGGCCTTCCCCGACGGGGTGGGTGCGGTGGTGGGTGTGCTCGGTCCGGCGGGTGGGCCCAGGGCGGAGCCGTACTTCTGGTGGACGGCCTGCCGGGACACTCCGAGCGTTCCGGCGATGTCCTGCCACGACCAGCCCTGCTCGCGGGCCCGGCCGACATGCAGCCGCTCCAGGCGTTCGAGCAACCCGCGGAGAGCCACCACGGCGCGCAGGCCCGCGGCGGGGTCACTGCTCGACGCCGTGACGGCGAGCTCAGAGGCTTCGTTCATGACGTCAAGGCACGTTGACATTATGCGCGATGTCAAACTCGCTTGACACTATCGCAGCGGGAGAGGTGGCTGCGCCCACCACGGCCCGGCTACGGCCTCCACCCGCACCACCCACTTGACCCAGTGGTACCCGCGCCGGCCAGGCACCACGAGCCGCGCCGGGGCGCCATGACCGACCGAAAGCGGTTGCCCGCCAACGGCGGTGGCCAGCAGCAGGTCGGTGGTGAGGGGGAGGCGACGGGCATACCCGGTGGCACTGGTCACCAGCAACGCGTCTCCAGGGCGGGCGTCAGGTAGTAACCGGCTGACCAGGACTCCGGACCACTCCTGCTCGGTCCACCACCCACCGGTGCAGTCGAGCACGGTGCGTACGCGGCCGGTGCCCAGGGCGGCGAGCTCGCCGTCCGACAGACGATGTTCGCCGTTCGACGTCGCCACGGTGAGCCGCCACGCTGCTGGGTCGATGTCGGGCACCGTGTCGAAGAGCCACTGGGTGACGGGCACCGCGCTGATGTCGTCGTCGGACGTGAGCCGGACCGAGCCGGTCTCGCGCCGCCGCCCCGACCGGTCGACGGCCGCACCGGCGGCCTGCCCGGCGAGGCCCAGCAGCCCCGCGACGGCCATGACGCCGCCGGACCGCAGCAGGGTGCGGCGCCCCCAATCGGCCCGCCGCAGCCGGACCGGACGCTGGACCGCGTGGGCCACGGTCAGGGCCGTCGCCGCCAGGCCGGTCCCGACGTGCAGCTGCATCGTCGTCACCGGCAGGCTCTGGGCGGTCAGGCCCACGAGCTGGGCGAGGCCGGTGACCAGGGCGGCCACCAGGCACCAGGTCAGCACGACCGACAGGCCGCGCCCCGGCCGGACCCGCTGGAGGCCACGGCGCACGACCGGGTGCTTCCAGGGCACCAGGGCCAACAGACCCAGCGACAGTCCGCCGTGCAGCACGGCGACCAGCCAGACCGGGCCGCTCCCGATGAGGAAGAGCCCGAACCCCGACAGGGTCGACACCAGCACCAGGACGGCCAGCCCGATGTTCGCCCACCGCCCGGTCACCCCGCCACGGTATGCCGGTGCGCGCCTGCGTCTCGCGGCAGCCGCGAGCCCCGGACGTGGGAGGCTGCTGCCGGGAGAACGAAGGAGGAGACGTGGCGGATCTCGAGCCCGGTCGCCGGGACGACGGTGACCCGCGTGACCCGGACGGCAAGGAGCGGGACGAGACGGGCACCCAGCGGGCCGACCGGAACTGGAACGAGCTGCTCCAGGAGCTGCGGGTGGTCCAGACCGGGCTCCAGATCCTCACCGGGTTCCTGCTGACGGTCCCCTTCCAGCAACGGTTCGGCGAGCTGTCGCCCACCCTGCGGGCGGTGTTCCTGGTGGCGCTCTGCCTGGCGGTCCTCGCCACCGCCCTGGTCGTCGCGCCGGTGGCGTCGCACCGGGTGCTGTTCCGGCGACACGCCAAGGCCGAGCTGGTCGAGGTGCGCACCGCCTCACCCAGGCCGGGCTGACCATCCTCGCGCTCGCCATGGCCGCGGTGCTGGTGCTCGTCTTCGGGTTCCTGGTCGGCGAGACGGCCGCCCTGGTCGTGGCGCCCGTGGCCCTGCTGACCTTCGTCCTCCTGTGGTTCGGGATCCCCGCCTACCTGCGCCGGCAGCTCAGCATCGAGCGAGCCGAGGGCTGACGCACCCACCCGGTTCGGTGCCGGCGGACGTGTGTGCCGTGTGGCGGCGGGGTATGCGTGCAGCAGACCGTCTGACCAAGGAGACGAGATGCCTACGCGCCGGCCGGATGCCGACTACCCGGGAGCCGAGCCGTTCGTGCCGCCTGAGCACACCATCGAGGCACTGACGGCCGCGGCTCCCGCCTGCCACCGGTGCGAGCTCTACCGCGACGCGACCCAGGTCGTCATGGGTCGTGGTCACGCCACGGCCGGCCTCATGCTCGTCGGTGAGCAGCCCGGGGACAGCGAGGACCGCCAGGGCAAGCCCTTCGTCGGGCCCGCCGGCCGGTTGCTCGTCGGTGCGTTGCAGGAGGCCGGCATCGACCCGCAGCAGGCCTACGTCACCAACGCCGTCAAGCACTTCCGCTTCACCGTCAGGGGCAAGCAGCGGATCCACGCCACCCCCAGCCGCTGGAACGTCACGGCCTGCGGTCCGTGGCTGCTCGCCGAGTTCGACGCCGTGCGCCCGCGGCTGGTGGTCCTCCTCGGGGCGACGGCGGGGCAGGCCGTGTTCGGGCCTAGCTTCCGGGTCGGCGCATCGCGTGGACGGCCGCTCGTGCCGCCGGCCGGGTGGCGGGCGCCTGGGCCTCCGCCGACGTTCCTCGCCACCGCGCACCCGTCGTCGGTCCTGCGCTCGCAACAGCCCGATGAGGACCGTGCGGCGCTGGTGGCCGACCTGCGTCTGGTGGCCGACCACCTCACCTAGCGCTATCGCGTCAGCGGGGGGAGCACTGGGCCAGGTCGGTCTGCGCCAGCGGCTTCCCCTGGGCTATGACGTAGGTGACGAGCAGGACGACGTCCTCGGTGCCCTCGTTCTTGCCCTGGTGCACGTAGTGCGCGCCCTCGAGGATCGTGTCGCCCGCCGTGTACGTGTGCACGCCGCCGGGGTAGGTCGGCGCGTAGTGCGTCAGCGTGCCCTTCTCGACGACGGCCAGCAGCTGCCCGTCGTGACAGTGCTCACCGGTGCCCGCGCCCGGCTTGATGGTGATGCGCCGGAAGACGACCTGCGACGGGCCGGCCACGTCGACGGCGACCACGCTGGGGTCGGTGCCCTTGGCGAGCTCCTCGACGACCACCGGCCCAGCCGTGGTGGTGGCGGCGGTGCTGGGGGTCGGGCCGGGCCCCGCGACCGTCGCCGTGGTGGTGAGGGAGCCGGGGCCCGCCGACCCGGAGCAGCCGGCCGTGAGCAGCGCGACACCGACGGTGAGCCCCGCGAGGACACCGTGGACGGGTCGGGCGACAGAGGGGCGCGACGTCATGGGTTCTCCAAGGGTGGTGGGTCGGACGGGCACGACGACCGGGGTGTGCCGACTGCCGGTGCATGCTCGCAGAACAGGGGTCCGCGCCGGGCCGGTTATGACCGCTTCCTGACCGCTACATGACCGAGGATGTGGACCGCTGAACTGGAGTCGGGCCGGTGCGGTTGGATGCACGTCATGGACGTCAGCGCGGACCGGCAGGAGCTCTTCGACCTCCGCGTCGGACGGCATCGCCGCGACCTCGTCGAGGCGCTGGAGATGCTTTACGGCCTGAACGCCGCGCTGCCCCTGGCCGACCGACTGGTGGCCCTTGCCCAGAGCGCGTACACCGGCCGTCCCCACGACCTGCACGTCCTCGACATCAAACGCTCGCTGCAGCCGGACTGGCTCCAGCTGCCGCGGATGGTGGGCTACGCGGCATACGCCGAGCGGTTCGCCGGCGACATCGCCCGGGTCGAGGAGAAGATCCCTTACCTCCTCGAGCTGGGGGTCACCTACCTGCACCTGATGCCGCTGCTCGACCCTCGGGCCGGCGACAACGACGGCGGGTACGCCGTCCGCGACTACCGGCGGGTGCGAGAGGACCTCGGCACGGTCGCCGACCTCGCGCACCTGGCAACCACGTTGCGCGCCAACGGAATCAGCCTGGTACTCGACCTTGTCATCAACCATGTGGCGCAGGAGCACGAGTGGGCCGTCAAGGCGCGCGGGGGTGATCAGCGCTATCGCGACTACTTCTACGTCTTCCCCGACCGCACGCTCCCCGACGCCTACGAGCGCACCCTGCCGGAGGTGTTCCCCGGCTTCGCCCCCGGGTCCTTCTCGTGGGACGCCGACCTCGACGGCTGGGTCTGGACGACGTTCAACTGCTGGCAGTGGGACCTCAACTGGACCAACCCCGAGGTGCTGGTCGAGTTCGCCGAGGTCATCCTGTTCCTCGCCAACCTGGGCGTCGAGGTCCTGCGGCTCGACGCGATCGCGTTCCTCTGGAAGCGGATGGGTGGCACCTGTCAGAACGAGCCCGAGGTGCACGCCATCACCCAGGTCCTGCGCACGCTCGCGCGGATCGCCTGTCCGGCCCTGGCGTTCAAAGCCGAGGCCATCGTCGCGCCCCATGACCTCGTGCAGTACCTCGGCGCCGGCCGGCACCACGGGAAGGTGAGCGACCTCGCCTACCACAACACCCTCATGGTGCAGATCTGGTCGATGCTGGCCACGAACGACAGCCGGCTCGCCGCGCACACCCTCGAGGGCCTTCCCCGAGCCCCCGCCACCTCGTCGTGGATCACCTACGTCCGCTGCCACGACGATATCGGCTGGGCCATCACCGACGAGGACGCCGGAGCGGTCGGCCTCAGCGGCTACTTCCACCGCCGGTTCCTCTCCGACTGGTACGCGGGCCTGTTCAGCGGGTCGACGGCTGAGGGTCTGGTCTTCCAGGAGAACCCGGCGACCGGGGACCGGCGGATCAGCGGCACCGCGGCCGCGCTGGCCGGCCTGTCTGCGCAGGGCCGCCCGACGGAGGTCGACCTCGCGCTCGGCCGGTTCTTCCTTGCCCACGCCATCGTCTACGGGTGGGGCGGCATCCCCGTCCTGTGGAGCGGCGACGAGCTGGGCATGCCCAACGACCCCGCATGGGCCGACGAGCGCGGGCACGAGACCGACAACCGGTGGGCGCACCGCCCCCGCCTCGACTGGCGCCGAGCCGAGCAGCGCCACGACCTCCGGACCGTCCCGGGGCGGGTGTTCGCCGGGCTGGCACATCTCGCGTCGGTGCGCGCCGCGCTGCCGCAGCTGCACGCCAGCATCCGTAGCGAGGCACTCCCCGACGACGACGGAGGCATCCTGGTCACGGTTCGACGGGCCCCGGTCGGGACGATGGTCTGCCTCTACAACGTCACCCCGGAGACGAGGGCCTTCCCCGCGGAGCGAGTCCGTGAGCTGGGCATCGAGCAGCCGTGGGACGCCATGTCGTCGCGGACCGTCGAGGCGGACGAACAGGGCCGTTACTGGCTTACCCCGTATGCCGCGTGGTGGCTCGTCGAGCAGCCCGACTGACGGTCGGCGCGAGGCCGGCTCGAGGACCGGGCCGGCGCCCCGATGGCCTCTCGAGCTGAAGCCACCGGGGCTCGGTCGACGCTGGTCCGGACCTCAACACCAATCGGCCGTACAGGGAGTCTGCCCCGTTCCTCGCGCCTCAACCGTCAATTCGAAGACAGACTCGCCGCGATCCCGACTGTTGGCCGAGCCGTTGTTCAGTCCGCGACCCAGGCCCCGCCGCGCATGACCGACACGGGGTGGAGGGCCTCGTCGGCGACGAGCACGTCAGCCCGGGCACCGGTGTCGAGCGCGCCCCGGTCGGCCCAACCCATGGCGTGGGCCGGCGTCCGGGTCGCCGCCTGGACGGCGTCGACCAGCGGCACGCCGGCCTCATGGACGCACCAGCGCACCACCTCCAGCAGGGTGGCCACGCCGCCGGCGATCGCCCCGCCGCCCGCGAGCCGGGCCGTGCGGCCGTCGACGACCACGTCCCGCCCCCCAAGCGAGTAGCGGCCCTCAGGCATCCCCGCCGCCGCCATGGCGTCGGTGACCAGGGCGAGGTTGCCGCTGCCGACGACCTCGAACAGCATGCGGACGGTCTCGGCGGCGAGATGAATGCCGTCGCCGACGACCTCGAGGACGGCGTCGCCCCGGGCGGCGACCCCCAGGGCCGCGGCGACCGGGCCGGGGGAGCGTTGGTGCATCGGCGGCATGCCGTTGAAGACGTGGGTGACCAGGGGCCGTCCACCGCGCGGGGCCATCTCGAGTGCCCGGTCCAGGGCCCGCCGGGCGGTGGTGGCGTCGGTGTCGGTATGCCCGATGGACGCGAGCACCCCCCGCTCGGCCAGCGAGCGGACCAGCCGGTCGGCGCCGGGCCGCTCAGGGGCGAAGGTCATCTGGGCCCACGACCGGCCGGCGGCGTGCGCCAAGGCGTCCACCAGGGCCGGGTCGGGGTCGGTCAGCGCGTTCGGGTCCTGCGCGCCGCAGCGCGCCACGGACAGGAACGGTCCCTCCAGGTGGATGCCCGCCAGGTCGCCGTGGCGGACCAGCCCGGCCAGGGTCGTGGCGCCGGCCACCAGCGTGGGGCCCGGCGCCGAGACCAGCGAGCCGACCAGGCTGGTCGTGCCGTGCACCAGATGGTGCCGTGCTGCCGTCCGCGCCGACTCGGGGTCGGCGCCGAACTCGCCGCCCGCACCACCGTGACAGTGCACGTCGACGAGACCCGGCAGCAGGGTGCGTCCGTCGGCCCACCCCTCGGGGGCTGCGGCTCCGACCACGGCGGCCGGTGCACCCGCCAGGTCGGCTCGACGGCCCACCCAGGCGATGCGCTCGCCGTCGACGACGAGCGCGCCGTCGTCAAGGACCGCGGACGGACCGACGACGCGTCCGGTGAGCAGGGTCATGGTGCCGTCGCTGCCAGCCATGGCGCCCATGATGGCGTCCGCCCGATCGGTTCGCGCGGTCAGGGTTCGGAATCCGGTGCGGTCCAGAGCACGAACGGGCGGCAACCAGGGCGGCCGAGGGCGGGAACTAGGGTGGGGCGATGGCTGACGCGAGCGAGACAGCGACCATCGACGACGCCGCGGCCGAGGTGGCTCGGATCTGTGCCGACCTCATCCGGATCGAGTCGGTCAACTACGGCGACGGCTCCGGCCCGGGGGAGCGCAAGGCCGCCGAGTACGTCATGGGGCAGCTGACCGAGGTCGGTCTGGACCCCGTCATTCTCGAGAGCGCTCCGGGCCGGGCGTCGGTCATGGTGCGGGTCGAGGGCGCAGATGCCTCACTCCCCGGGCTCGCCGTGCACGGACATCTCGACGTGGTGCCGGCCAACGCGGCCGACTGGCAGGTCGACCCGTTCGCCGCCGAGGAGAAGGACGGCTGCATCTGGGGCCGCGGCGCCGTGGACATGAAGGACATGGACGCGATGATCATCGCGAACCTGCGCCAGCTGGCCCGGAGCGGTGACAAGCCTTCACGGACAACAACATTCGTGTTCTTCGCCGACGAGGAGGCAGGGGGTGACCACGGCAGCCACTGGGTCGTCGACCACCACCCGGAGTGGTTCGAGGGGGTGACTGAGGCCGTCTCCGAGGTCGGTGGCTTCAGCGTCACGGTCCCCCGCGCGGGCACCGGCGAGCCGGCGCGCGCCTACCTCCTCCAGACCACCGAGAAGGGGATCGCCTGGCTCCGCCTGCACGCCCGGGGCCGGGCCGGGCACGGCTCGGTGCCCAACGACGCCAACGCCGTCGTGCGGCTGGCCGAGGCGATCGGCCGTATCGCCGCGCACCCGTGGCCGCGGGAGTACATCGCGTCCGTCACCGCGCTGCTCGACGGACTCAGCGAGCTCACCGGCACCCCCTACACGCCGGACGACCCGACCCCGGTGCTGCGCCACATCGGGGGAGCCGCCGGCTTCGTCCTCGGTACGTTGTCGGACACGGCGGCCTTCACGATGCTGGACGCCGGCTACAAGATGAACGTCATCCCCGGGTCGGCGTCCGCGTCCCTGGACTGCCGGTTCCTCCCCGGTCACGAGGACGACCTCATGGCCACCATCCGTGAGCTGGCGGGGGAGCACGTCGAAGTCGAGGTGGAGCACCGCGACATCGCCCTCGACGCCCCCCTGACCGGCGACCTCGTCACCACGATGACCCGCTCGCTCCTCCACGCCGACCCCGACGCGACCGTCCTGCCCTACGCCCTGTCCGGTGGCACGGACAACAAGGCGCTCAGCCGGCTCGGGATCACGGGATACGGCTTCGCGCCGCTGCGGCTGCCGCCCGACCTCGACTTCGCCCCGATGTTCCACGGCATCGACGAGCGGGTTCCGGTCGAGTCGCTCGAGTTCGGTACGCGCGTGCTCGGGCACTTCCTGCGCACCGCCTGAGCAGTCAGCCGGTGCGCTGCACCCGGATGATCTTGCGGCGCAGCCAGGCCCGGCGAATGCCGCCGACGTAGACCACGGTGCGCGCAAGCTCCCAGTGCGCATACTCCGCGTGATCACCCAGTGAACGGCGGATGTCGTTGCGGGACACGTCTCGCCCGAAGGTGAGGACCCGGTACTCGTACTCGATACTCTGGCTGGCCATCGCTCACCATTGTCCCCCACAGCCACTACGGTCGTGACATGACCGACGACCCGCGTACCGCGCTCATCGCCCTGTCGGCCGCATTCGAGCGCCACCTCGAGGTCGCGACGAACCGGCGGAACCCGGAGGACCAGGCCGTCCTGACCGCGGCGGAGGAGCTGGCCGACGCCTTCCTCGACTACGACGAGGCGCTCTTCGACGCCACCGGCGTGACGACCCCCCTCGACGGCCCGTACGACGACGACGACGACCTCGATGAGGACGAGGACGAGGACGATGAGGACGACGAGGACGACGACGAGGAGGACCTCGACGACGACGACGACGACGAGGACGAGGACCTCGACGAGGACGACCTCGACAGCGATCTGGATGACGACGACCTCGAGGGCGACGTCATCGAGGCCGAGCTGCCGCCCGCCGATGGACCGGCTGCCGGCGCCGGGGCTGGACCTGCGGCTGGACCCGGCGGACCGACGCGCTGAGCTAGTCGCTCACCTCGTCGAGCGCCGTCCCGATCTCGACCGGCAGCTCCAGGTCGTCGCTCGCCAGCACCGCCCCCAGTTGGGCGACGGTGCGCGAGCCCACGACCACCGCGGTGACGCCCGGGCGGTCGCGGACCCAGGCCAGGGCCACCTCGGTGGCCGAGACCTCCAGCCCATGAGCCGCGGTCGAGACGGCTTCGGCGATGGCAAGCTCGCGCTGGCCCAGCCGGTCGGCCGCGAAGTGCGGGAACTCCCGCATCGCCGCACGAGACCCGCTCGGCACACCAGAGCGGTACTTGCCGGTCAGGACGCCGCCACCCAGAGGTGAGTACGCCAGGGCACCGATCCCGAGCGCGACACCGGCGGGCAGAGCCTCCAGCTCAGGTTCGCGGGCGACCAGCGAGTACTCGAGCTGGTGGGCCACGAGGGGCACCCGTGCCGTCTCCAGCAGCGAGAACGCCCTGGCCGCCTGCCATCCGGCGTAGTTGGACACGCCGACGTAGCGGGCCCGGCCGGACGACACGGCATACTCCAGCGCCCCCACCGTCTCGGTGAGCGGCGCCTCCTCGCTCCACGCATGCACCAGCCAGAGGTCGACGTGGTCGGTGCCGAGCCGTCGGAGCGACGTGTCGAGCTGGGCGAGCAGGGTCCCGCGCGAGGTGTCGACGACCCTCCGGCCGTCCCGCCGGGAGATGCCGGCCTTGGTGCAGATCTGCAGCTCGTCACGGTCGGCCACGTCACCCAGGAGCGAGCCCAGGAGCGACTCGGCGGCGCCCTGCCCATAGCTGTGGGCGGTGTCCACGAGCGTGCCGTCTCCCTCGAGGTACGCCGTCAGCAGGTCGCGGGAGGTCTCAGCGTCGACGACGGTGCCCCACAGCATCGTCCCGAGGCCCAGCGTGGGCACGGTGAGACCGCTGTCCCCCACCCGCCTGCGCCGCATACGGGCAACGCTATCCAGCCGACCGGGCGAGGACGGGCGCGGCCCGCCGAATAGCCTTCCGGCCATGCGACCTGCGATGCGGCTCGGACTCAACCTCGGCTACTGGGGGGCGGGGAACGACGCCGACAACCTCGCCCTCGCCCTCGAGGCCGACCGGTTGGGCTACGCCGTCGCCTGGGTCGCGGAGGCCTACGGGTCCGATGCTCCGACTGTGCTCTCCTGGGTCGGCGCGCAGACCAGCCGCATAGACCTGGGCGCGGCGGTGATGCAGATCCCGGCTCGGACCCCCGCCATGACGGCGATGACCGCCGCCACCCTCGACACCCTGTCCGGTGGCCGGTTCCGGCTCGGTCTTGGTGTCTCCGGGCCACAGGTGAGCGAGGGCTGGCACGGCGTCCGCTTCGCGGACCCGCTCGGGCGCACCCGGGAGTACATCGACATCGTCCGCCTGGCCCTGCGCCGGCAGACGGTCGCCTACGCGGGGGACCACTTCACTCTCCCGCTCCCGGACGGCCCGGGGAAGGCGCTGCGGCTCACGGTGCAGCCCGTCCGCCCGGAGGTGCCGGTCTATCTCGCGGCCGTCGGGCCGAAAAACCTCGAGCTGGCGGGCGAGATCGCCGACGGATGGTTGGCCATCTTCTTCAGCCCCGAGCACAGCGGCGACCTGCTGGAGTCGGTGCGCACCGGCGCCCGCCGCGCCGGGAAGGGCACCGAGACCGACCCGCTCAAGGGGTTCGATGTCGTCCCCACAGTGCCCGTGGTGGTGGACGACGACGTCGAGCGGGCGGCACGCGCCGTGGCCCCGTACGCGGCGCTCTACATCGGCGGAATGGGTTCGCGCCAGCAGAACTTCTACAACCGGCTGGCCGTCCGGATGGGCTTCGAGGATGCCGCCCAGCAGATCCAGGACCTCTACCTCGACGGCAAGCCCCGGGATGCCGCGGCCGCGGTGCCGTTCGAGCTCATCGACGCCACCAGCCTCATCGGGCCCCCGGACCGCATCGCCGAACGGGTCAGCCGCTACGCCGATGCCGGTGTCACGACGCTCACGGTGTCGGCGTTCGGCGGCCACCTCGACGACCGCTTGGCCATGGTGCGGCTCATGGCTGACCTCGTCCCACCGGCCGCGGCCCTCGCCGAGGCGCCGCGCGCCTGACCCCGTCCGCCAGCCAGACCCGCTACCGTGCGGCAGCGCCCCGCCCCCGCTCCGAAGGTTGTCCAGCACCCATGTCCGACCTGACCTACCTGTCCTCCGTCGTGCTCGGTGTCGTCGAGGGGCTCACCGAGTTCCTCCCCGTCTCCTCCACCGGCCACCTGACCATTACCGAGAAGCTGTTGGGCCTGCAGATCGACGCCCCGGAGGTGACCGCCTACACGGCGATCATCCAGCTGGGGGCCATCGCTGCCACCCTCGTCTACTTCTTCCGCGACATCATCCGGCTCGCGACCGCGTGGGGCCGGGGGCTGGCCAACGCCGGAGCCCGCCACGATCACGACTACTCCCTCGCCTGGGCGGTCATCGTCGGGTCGATCCCCGTGGCCGTCGTCGGGTTCGCACTGCGGAAGGTCGTCGAGGGTCCGCTGCGCAGCCTGTGGGTCGTCGCGGCCGCCCTGCTCGTCTGGAGCGCGGTGATGTGGGTGGCCGAGACGCGGCACGCCAAGCTGGCGCGGGAGCGGGGGCCGGAGGGGGAGCGGGACGAGTCCGCCGTCACGGTGCGTGACGGCCTGGTCATCGGGCTCGTGCAGTGCTTCTCGCTTGTGCCCGGCGTCTCCCGGTCCGGCGCGACCATCTCGGCCGGCCTCTTTCGTGGGATCGACCGGGTCACCGCCACGCGGCTGTCGTTCTTCCTGGCCATCCCGGCACTCACGGCGGCCGGGCTGTACGAGGCGGCGACGACCGACCTGTCCAACCTGGGCAAGGGTCAGATGGGGGTCGGCATCGTCGTCGCCTTCGTCGTCGCGTATGCGTCGATCGCCTGGCTGCTGCGGTTCGTCGCCACCAACACCCTCAAGCCCTTCGTCTGGTACCGGGTCGTCCTGGCCGTGCTCCTTGTCGGCGCACTGGCGACCGGCGTGCTCTCCGCGACCTGACGCGTACGTCTTCCCACTCACCGATCTGCCGCACGCGCACCGATAAGCAGTCTGACGCTGGATAGCCGTGCGCGGTCGGCTGAACAGTGCGCGGTCCGTAGATCCGTCATCGAGGTCCATCCGTGAGGAGCGGCACCATGCGCCAGATCCGCCCTCCAGCGCCGCCCGCTTCCGTCAGAGCCAGCCGGAGCGCTTGAACGCGCGGTACATCGACACGCACGCGATGACCATGACGGCGATGACGACGAAGTAGCCGTAGTAGAGCTCGTTGCCACCCACCGTCACGGAGGCCTCCAGCTCGGGGATGTCGTGAAAGTTCATGCCGTAGATCCCGGCGATCATCGTGGGCACCGCGGCAATGGCGACCCAGGCCGAGATCCGGCGCATGTCGTCGTTCTGCTGCACCGAGATCTGGGCCAGGTGGGCGCTGAGGATGTCGGAGAGCAACCGGTCGTAGGACTCGACGTGGTCGTTGACCTTGAGCAGGTGGTCCCTGACGTCGCGGAAGAAGGCCAGCACCTCGCTGCCGTCCCGGTCGACGATGGCTCGGTGCGGTTGCGTGAACAGCCGCTCCATGGCGTCGGCCAACGGCTGCGAGGCCCGGCGGATCTCCAGCACCTCACGCTTCAGCCGGTAGATCGCCGTCGCGTCGACGTCGCGGGTCCCGCTGAAGACGGCCTGCTCGATGCGCTCGAGGTCCTCGTGGATCTCGGCGTCGACGAGGGTGTAGTTGTCGACGACGGAGTCCATCACGGCGTGGAGCACCGCGGCCGGACCCAGCCTGAGGTGCTCGGCGTTCTCCTCCAGGCGGTGCCGCACGCCGACGAGCGGGTTGGCCTCGCCTCGGCGGACGGTGACGACGAACCGGTCGCCGAGGAAGACCATCACCTCACCGGTCTCGACGTCCGACGTCTCCTCGACGTAGCGCAGCGTCTTCAAGACGACGAGCAGGCTGCCCTCGTAGTGCTCGATCTTCGCGCGCTGGTTCCCGCGCACGGCGTCCTCGACGGCGAGGGGGTGCAGCTGGAGCTCGTCGTTGACCAGCTCGAACTCCGCGTCGGTGGGGTCCTTCAGACCGATCCACAGGAACCCGTTGCCCTCTGAGCGCAGCTGGTCCAGCTCGGTGCTGAGGTCCTGGCAGAGGAGGCGATGCCCCTCACGGTAGATGGCCTGGTCGACGATCATCGGCTGATCACGGGCCTACTCCACCACGAGGAGGCCCCTCGGGGCGCGAAGGAGCACCACCTAGAGTGACCGAGTGCCCACCGTCCTGCTCGTTCGTCACGGACGGACCACCGCCAACACGTCCGGTGTGCTCGCCGGCTGGACCCTGGGCGTCGGGTTGGACGACCACGGCCGGACGCAGACCGAAGCCCTGGGAGCGCGGCTGTCCGCCGCCGCCGTCCCCCTGGTCCGGGTCGTCGCCTCGCCGTTACAACGGTGCCAGGAGACGGCGGCGATCCTCGTCGAGAAGGCCGCAGCCGGCATACCGGTCGAGCCGGACGACCGCCTCGGGGAGGCCCGCTACGGGGCCTGGACCGGGCGAAAGCTCTCGGAGCTGGCCAAGGAGGATCTCTGGCGGGTCGTCCAGGACCAGCCGTCGGCGGTGCGGTTCCCCGACGGCGAGGACTTCCCGGGGGAGTCGATGGCCGCGATGCAGGCCCGGGCCCTCGACGCCGTGCGCAGCATCGACGCGCAGGTCGAGGCCGAGCACGGCAAGGACGCGATCTGGGTCGCGGTGTCGCACGGCGACGTCATCAAGGCCGTCCTCGCCGACGCCGCCGGCGCACACCTCGACCAGTTCCAGCGGATCCAGGTCGAACCGGCGTCCGTGTCGGTCGTGCACTACACCGCTCGGCGCCCGTTCCTGGTGCGCAGCAACGACACCGGCGGCAACCTCGCCTCCCTCCTGCCACCCCCCAAGCCGGCCGAGGGCGAGGGCGAGGACGCCGCCGCCGATGACGGGGACGCCGCAGTCGGCGGGGGAGCGGGCTCGGCAGCCCCCGCCACGTCCACCGTCGCACCCCCCGCCGCGTCTGACCCGGCCGTGGGTGGTCGGTTAGGTTAGAGGTATGCCCGTGCACGACTTCGACCCGCCCGACCGGTTTGTCGTCGGCACTGTGGGGCCGCCCGGCCAACGGGTCTTCTTCCTTCAGGCCCTGAGTGGGCGTCGGCTCGTGTCCGTCTCGTGCGAGAAGGAGCAGGTCCGGGTCCTGGCCGACCGGGTCGGCGACGTGCTCGACCAGTTCGCCGACGAATCGGTCGAGGCCGGTCTTGAGGACAACGAGCCGCTGACGACGCCGATCGAGGACGAGTTCCGGGTCGCCACCCTCTCGCTCGCGTGGGACCCGAACCGGTCGGTCGTCGTCATCGAGGCGTTCGACGCCGACCTGCCCGAGACCAGCGACGAGGACGACGAGGCCACCGAGGTGCCCGAGGAGTTCCTCGAGTCGATGGCCTCGCGCACCTCGGTACGCGTGGTGCTGACCCCCGGCCAGGCGCGCTCCTTCGTGCGGCGGACCCAGGCCCTGGTCACCGCCGGGCGCCCGCCGTGCCCCTTCTGCGGTGGGCCGCTCGACCCCACCGGCCACGTCTGTCCACGCGCCAACGGCTACAAGCGCTGAGCTGTGGACGGACCCCGTTCGGCCTATGAGGTCGAGGTGGTGGCCGACGCCCTCACCGGCGGCGACCTCACTGTGGTCGGTCAGGTGACGGAGTCGTCCAACATCGCCCTGCTCTGCGAGGTGGAGGGCGAGGTCGCCCGCGACGCGGCCCGGCTGACGGGGGGACCCGTGCGCGTCATCTACAAGCCGGTGCGCGGGGAGCGCCCCCTTTGGGACTTCCCGGACGGCACGCTGGCCGGGCGCGAGGTGGCCACCTTCGAGGTGTCCCGAGCGGGTGGCTGGGACCGGGTCCCCCCGACCGTGCTGCGCGAAGGCGCGCTCGGACCTGGTTCGGTGCAGCTGTGGATAGGCGACCCGTTCGCCCCCACCGCCGAGGGCCGGCCGGTCGACATCTGCTCACCCAGGAGGGTCCCGCCGGGCTGGCTGTCCGTCGTCGACGGGGAGATCGGCGGCGGGCGCGCGGTCAGTGTCATCCACGAGGACCGCGACGACGTCCGGGACGTCGCCCTGCTTGACGCCGTCGTCAACAACGGCGACCGCAAGGGCTCGCACCTCACCCGTGACCGCCGCGGTGCCCTATGGGGATTCGACCATGGGGTGACGTTCAGCCCCGACCCGAAGCTGCGCACCGTGCTGTGGGGGTGGGCTGGGACCCCACTGCGCGACGTCGACGTCGAGCGTCTCGAGCGGCTCCAGGCGCTGTTGGCCGACGCGACCTCCACCTTGAGCGCCGACCTCGAGCGGCTGCTGCCCGCCGACGACGTCAGAGCGTTGACCCGACGGGTGTCGAAGCTGCTGCGTTCCCGTCGGCATCCGCAGCCGAGCGGGGGTTGGCCGGCGATCCCATGGCCGGCCCTCTGAGCAGGCTCATCTAGGCTCTCGGCGTGAACTCCTGGCCGTCCCCCTTCCTGCCGGTCTTACCCGGGGCGGGAGGCCCGTTGTGGCTGCACGACACGGCCTCCGGCGAGCTGCGCGAGGTCCGTCCGCAGGGGCCGGCCGCCACCCTCTACGTCTGCGGCATCACGCCCTACGACGCCACGCACCTCGGACACGCGGCCACCTACGTAACCTTCGACCTCGTCGGCCGGGCCCTGCGCGACGCCGGCCACGACGTCCTCTACGTGCAGAACGTCACCGACGTCGACGACCCCCTGCTGGAGCGCGCCATCCGTGACGGCAAGGACTGGGTCGACCTCGCAGAGGAAGAGACCGCGCTGTTCCGCGAGGACATGACGGCCCTCCAGGTCATCGCCCCCGACCACTATGTCGGCGCCGTGGAGTCGATTCCGTTGATCGTCAAGGCCATCGAGCAGCTCGAGGGCGACGGCACGGCATACCGGCTCGAGGCGCCCGAAGGGGGCCACGACGTCTACTTCGACGCGACGGCGCAGCCGCGGTTCGGCGAGGTCTCACGGCTGGGCCGGGACGAGATGATCACCCTCTTCGCTGAGCGTGGGGGAGATCCCGAGCGAGCGGGGAAGCGTGATGCCCTCGACCCGCTGCTGTGGCTGGCTCGCCGTGCGGGCGACCCCTCGTGGCCCGGCGCAGGCCTCGGGGACGGGCGCCCGGGGTGGCACGTCGAGTGCGCGACCATCGCCCTGCAGCACCTGGGGGTGCCGTTCGACATCCAGGGCGGGGGCACCGACCTGATCTTCCCGCACCACGAGATGAGCGCGGGTCACGGCGAGGCCCTCGCCGGCCACCATCCCTTCGCCCGCACGTACGTGCACCAGGCGATGGTCGGCTTCGACGGCGCCAAGATGAGCAAGTCGCGGGGCAACCTCGTGCTCGTGTCCACCCTCCGGTCGGCCGGGGTCGACCCGATGGCCATCCGGCTGGCTCTGCTGGCGCGCCACTACCGCAGGCCGTGGGACTGGACCGACCAGGTGCTGGTCGAGGCCGAAGAGCGGCTGGCGCTGTGGCGCGCCGGTCTGTCGACCAATGGCGGCCCCGACCCCGACGCCACGATCGCGCAGGTCCGCGAGCGGCTGGCCGACGACCTCGACGCTCCTGGCGCACTGGCCGCCGTGGACGCGTGGGCGCGGCACTCCCTCACCGAGGGTGGTCACGAGCTGGGGGCACCGGGCATCGTCGGTCGGGCCTGCGACGCGTTGCTGGGCGTCCGCGTCTGACGCCGACCCGTCCTCGACCGGACTCACGCGATTGCTGGTTTCCGGCTCTCTGCGGCCGCGGAACCGACAACACCGTGAGTTCAGTCGATTGAGCAGGGCTCAGCTCGATGGGGGCTTCTCGTCGCCTCGTCGCCGAAGGTAGCGCTCGAACTCACGGGCGATCGACTCGCCACTGGCCTCCGGCAGGTCGGCGGTGTCGGTCGACTCCTCCAGCGACTGGACGTACTCGGCCACCTCCTCGTCGGACTGCGCGAGCTCGTTGACGCCGCGCTCCCAGGCGCGGGAGATCTCGGGCAGGTCGGCAAGGGGGATGGTGACGTTGAACAGCCGTTCCAGGGCGCTGAGCAGGCCGAGCGTCGCCTTGGGCGAGGGGGAGCTGCCGGCGTAGTGCGGCACGGCGGCCCAGCAGCTGAGCGACGTGAGCCCCGCCCGGTGGGCCGCGTCGGACAGGACGCCGACGATCCCCGTGGGACCTTCGTAGGCGCTCGACTCGAGGTCGTAGCGGTGGACGACGTCGTCGTCGTCGGACGTTGCGGTCACCGGGATCGGACGGGTATGCGGTACGTCGGCCAGGAGGGCGCCGAGCGTGACGACGGTCGTAACCCCGAGCCGCTGGGCATATTCGAGCAGCTCGATGGTGAACGACCGCCACCGGGTCGACGGCTCGATACCCTCGACGAGCACGACGTCACGGGCCGGGGAGGTGAACCCGGTGTCGCGAGCGACGAGCAGCCGCGTCGTCGGCCAGACGATCCGGCGCTGGGAGTCCTCACGCAGCACCTTCGGCCGGTTGACCTGGAAGTCGTAGTACTCCTCGGGGTCGAGCGCCGCGATGGCCTCGGCGTTCCACACCGCGGAGAGATGTTCCACGGCGGCGCTCGCGGCCTCACCGGCGTCGTTCCAGCCCTCGAACGCGGCAATGAGGATGGGGTCGCGCAAGGGGGCGACATCCTCGAACTCGAGCACGGTCACCTCTTCCTGGCGTGGCATCGCCGGTCTCACCGCTGGTGGATTCCGACGATGCCACCCTATGCCGCGCGGCATACCTGCTCCGCCGGTGGCGGGCCGCCCGCCCTAGACTCGTCCGTCGTGACCTCCCGACCGGCGACGACGCGTGGGCCGCGGCCCACGGCGCTGCCCGCCGCTGTCCTCTGGGACATGGACGGCACCCTGATCGACAGCGAGCCTTACTGGATCCTCGAGGAGCACGCGCTCGTCGAGTCCTTCGGCGGCCAGTGGACCGACGCGCACGCCCACGCGCTGGTCGGCAACCCGCTGGAGGTGTCGGCGCAGTACATCATCGACCACTCGCCGGTGCGGGCCAGCGTGGCGGAGGTCGTCGACACGCTGATGCACGGCGTGATGGACCGGATCCGCGTCGAGGTGCCGTGGCGACCCGGCGCGCTTGAGCTGCTCGTTGCCCTGCACGAGGCCGGGGTCAAGAACGCGCTCGTCACCATGTCGTGGAAGCCGTTCGCGGACCTGGTCGTCGAACTCGTACCGCCCGGCGCCTTCGACGTCGTCGTCACCGGTGATGCGGTGGACCACGGCAAGCCCCACCCGGAGCCCTATCTTACGGCGGCGCGGCTGCTCGGTGTGGACGTGGCCGACTGCGTCGCCATCGAGGACTCACCGGCCGGGGTCGGCTCGGCCGTCGCGGCAGGGGTGCCCACCATCGCGGTTCCCCATGTCGTCTCCGTGCCACGCACAGCCGGGGCCGTGCAGCTGCCGTCGCTGCGGGGGATCGGACCCGAAGACCTGCTCACCGCCGTCGCGGCCGCCGCTGTCTGAGTACGGGGCCGCTGCTGGTCCCGCTGGTCCCGCTGGGTGCGGACCGGTCGACGGGCACGAGTCCGGTATGCCCGGCCCGACGCTTGCTTTCGACCCGGTCGTGCCCGTCGAGCGGTCCGCCTGCCTCCGGATGGCTCGCGGCGACCCGGCGGCGTGACTGCTGCGACGGAAGAGGCTTGTGGTGTTTCAGTTATGTTGTGAGACAAGGCTGTTCGCGCAGGTGGCGTGTCGGTGGTGGCGTCTAGCGTTGTCGGTATGGACGTTGGGGCGTGGGGGTGTGGCGATGAGCTGGTCGCTGCGCTGTCGGCGACCTCGGGTGTGTTGGAGGAGCTGCCGGTGACGGTGTGCCGTCTGGGGGGCGGTGATCTGGAGACGGTGTTGGGTGTGGTGGACCGGTTGGCGGCGGTGGCGGCGGCGGCCCGGTTCACGTTGGCGTCGGAGGCGGAGCAGCGTGGGGAGGTCCGGTGTTCGGCGTCGGGGACGGTCCGTCAGTGGGTGGCCGACCGGTGCCCGAGCATGGAGGCCCGCGAGGTGGGGGTGCTGGCCAAGGCGGTGGCCCGGCTGAACACTCCGGTGTTGGAGACGGCCCGGGCCGCGGTCGCCTGCGGTGGGTTGTCGGTGCCGGCGGGGGTCGTGGTGGCCAGTGAGCTGGCGGATCTGAGGCCGTTGCTTCGGCCCGGTGTGGAGGGGTCGGTGCTGAATGGTCTGGTCGAGGTCGGGTCCCGGTTCGGGTGTGTCGGGGTCCGGGGGCTGCGGGAGTTCATGCTGGCCCGGTACGGGCACGGTGCGGAGATCCAGGACGAGCAGGACCGCCGGTCGGGGTTGACGACCCTGTCGGGTGGGTCGGACATCGGTGGCGGGGTCACCGAGTACCGGATGCGGCTGACCCCAGATTCCCGGGCGGTGGTGGAGGCGGCGATCAACACCCTGACCGCGCCCCGACCGGTGGTGGGGATGCTGGATGGACTGGCTGGGACCATCGGGGCCCAGGCGCCGGGAGACACCCGGACGGTGGAGCAGCGCCGCGGCGACGCCCTGGCGACGTGTGCCGACGCGCCGTCGCCCTCGGCCTCGCCACCACCACCAACACGGCTCCCGCCGCCCCCGGTACCTCGGCTGCGTCGACCGAAGCCAACGGGACGACCGGGACGACCGGGCCGACCGACGCGGCGGCTGGGTGGGCTGGGTCGGTGACGGTGCCGTGGGCGACGGTCCCGTTGGGGGTCAAGGCGACGGTGTTGGTGACCATCGGCTACGACGACCTGGTCAGCCGCACCCGCCCCGGGACCCTGGTCGGTGGGATGACCGGCGGGACGGTCCTCGGCCCGGAGACCGTCCGGAAGCTGGCCTGCGACGCCGGGATCATCCCCGTCCTCCTCGGCTCGGCCGGGCAGATCCTTCAGATGGGTCACACCAGCAGGGCGTTCACCCCAGCCCAGACCAAAGCACTCTGGCTGCGGGACCGGCACTGCACCTACCCCGGCTGCACCACCCCCGCCACCTGGTGCGACGCCCACCACATCCGGCACTGGGCCGACGGCGGCCCCACCAACCTCTCCAACGCGACCCTGCTGTGCAACCGCCACCACCACGTCGTCCACCGCGACCGTCACCGCCAACCACACCCCCGACGGCATCGAATGGAACCGCACCCCCGGCAGCTACGACGAAGCCCTCGCCCACGCCCGAGCGGGCCCACCCAGCGATGTGGACCCGGAGGCGTCCGGAGACTCCGGCGATCCACCCGGGGAGCGGGCCGGCCCCGCCGGTTGAGGGCGGACGGGGGCCTCAGAAACAGGCCTCAGGCGGGTGTGTCCAGGGTCGTGGCCACTTGCCGGAGGTGCTCGATGCTGACCCGGATGTCGTCTAGAGGAGCCGGCACTGCTGCGTCATGAGCCGGGTCGGCGTCGAGGATGGTGTCCTGCTCCAGGACGTACCACCCGGCATACCCGCTCTGCTCGAGGGCGGTGACGATCGCCGCCACGTCGACGTCGCCCGCGCCGAGGGGCCGGTACATACCGGCACGCACCCCCTGGGTGTAGTTGAGCGAGGCCGAGCGCACCTGGCCGGCGATCTCGGCGTCGACGTCCTTCAAGTGCACGTGCCCGATGCGGGTCGGCGTCCGGCGGGCCACGGCCACGGGGTCGCCGCCCCCGATGAGGAGGTGGCCCGTGTCGAGGCAGAGGGCGACGCTGCTGCCCTCGAGCACCCGGTCGGTCTCGTGGCGGGTCTCGACGATGGTGCCGACGTGGGGATGCAGGGTGGCTCGCAGGCCACGCGCTGCCGCCGCCTCGTCGAGCCGGTCGAGGTTGCGGAGCAGGGTCTTCCAGCCGTCGTGGTCGAGCACGGGCCGAGCGTCATACCCCTCGGCACCGGTGGCCGCGGCGAGCACGACCGTGGACGCCTGCGCCTCGACCAGCGCATCCATCGCCCGGTCGACCTCAGGCAGCGGGTCGTGGTCCGGGCGGTGGAGGACGACCGGGATGAACTGGCCCACCGCCGCCAGGTCGTGGGCGGCGAGCAGCGCGGCGCGCTCCTTCGGCACCGACGGCAGGAACTCCTCCGGGCCGAACTCGGTGGCTCGGAGCCCGACCTCGCGCATCTGGGTCAGCACGGTCTCGGGGTCGTACTGCCACCCCCAGCCGGGCACCTCGCAGACGCCCCACGAGATGGGGGCACCGGCCACCCGCTCGAGCACGGGTCGACTGGTCGCGTGTGGGCTGCTCGTGGCAGCAGTGGTGGTCATCGGGCGTTCCTCCGCGTTGGGTCCGGACCTCGTCCCCGACAGCGTGGTCGGCTGGCCCGGCAATGTCAATCAATTGTCCTGACAAATACAGGGTAGGCGCGGTGCCTGGTTGGTCGTCGACCCGCGTCAGTCGGCGGTGTCCACCCGGCCCGTCTCCGTGGGGTCGATGGCCAGGACGGCGGCCGCCTCGGGCAGCGGTGGCGGGGTGCCACCCCAGGCCGGGCACAGGTCGCGGTAGTCACACCAGTCGCAGAGCCTGGAGGGGGATGGGCGCCAGTCGCCGGTGGTCGCGGCCCGCTCGATGGCCGCCCAGAGGGCGATGACCTTGCGCTCGGTCGCCAGCAGATCGGCCTCGTCCGGGGAGTAGCGCAGCACCTCCTGGTTGCCGAGGTAGACCAGCTGGAGCATCGTCGGCACTACCCCACGGGAGCGCCAGAGCACCAAGGCGTAGAAGCGCATCTGGAACAGCGCCTTGGCCTCGAAGTGCTCCGAAGGCGACCGCCCCGTCTTGTAGTCGACGACCCGCAGGGCGCCGTTGGGGGCGATGTCGAGGCGGTCGACGTAGCCGCGCAGGGTCAGCCCCCCGACCTCGGTCTCGACGTAGAGCTCGCGCTCAGCCGGCTCCAGCCGGGTCGGGTCCTCGAGGGTGAACCACGTGTCGACGAGCCGGCTCGCGTCGGCGAGCCAGGACGCGTGGTCGGGCCCGTCCAGGCCGTCGTCCGACAGCAGCCCGGCCAGCGCGGGCTCGGCCGCGACCAGCCGCTCCCACTCCGGCGCCAGGAGGTCGACGGCCCGCTCGGGCGTCCGATCGGCGGCCGGCAGGTCGAACAGCCGCTCCAGCACGGCGTGTACCAGCGTGCCGCGCGCCGCCGCGGGCGACGGGGCGGACGGCAATCGGTCGATGACGCGGAACCGGTAGAGCAGCGGGCAGGCCATGAAGTCGGCCGCCCGGCTGGGGGAGAGCGCCTTCGACCGGGCGTGCCGAACCCCCGGAACCCCCGGAACCCCCGGAACCCCCGGAACCCCCGGAACCCCCGGAACCCCGCCATCAGGCCGGGTCGGCGGCGGCGCCAGGACCACGGAGGTGCTCATGTCCGCGACTGTAGGTGGGTCGTCCGACACCGCCCTTGGGCCACCGCGCAGCCGTCGCCACCAGGTGGTCAGTGCGCCCAGGACGGGGCGGTCAGGCATACATGAGGGCCTTCGTGGTCGCGGTGCTCAGTCGTCGGGCTGGTAGCCGAGGTTGGGTCCGAGCCACCGCTCCGCCTCGGCCATCGTCCAGCCCTTGCGCTCGGCGTAGTCCTCGACCTGGTCCTGGCCCAGCCGGCCGACGACGAAGTACTGCGACTGAGGGTGCGAGAAGTACCAGCCGCTAACCGCTGCTCCCGGCCACATCGCCTTGGATTCGGTGAGGCTGATGCCGGCCCGACGCTCGACATCGAGCAGCGTCCAGAGCGTGTCCTTCTCGGTGTGGTCGGGGCAGGCGGGGTAGCCGGGGGCGGGGCGGATGCCGACGTACGTCTCGGCAATGAGGTCGTTGCCGGACAGGTGCTCGTTGGGCGCATACCCCCACATGTCGCGGCGGACCCGCTCGTGCAGCCGCTCGGCGAACGCCTCCGCCAGCCGGTCGGCGAGCGACTCGAGGAGGATGGCGTTGTAGTCGTCGACGCTCGCCTTGAACTCGGCCGCCTTCTCCTGCACCCCGTGGCCCGCCGTCACGGCGAACGCTCCCACGTGGTCGCGCAGCCCGGTCTCCTTGGGCGCGACGAAGTCGGACATGGCGCGGTTGGGCACTCCGTCGCGGTGCTTTCCCTGCTGCCGCAGGGTGCGCAGGGTCGCGGCCAGCGTCATCCGCGTCTCGTCGGTGTAGACCTCGATGTCGTCGCCGGTCGCGTTGGCCGGGAAGAACCCCACCACGCCATCGGCTCGCAGCCACTTCTCGTCGGCCAGCCGGTCGAGCATTCCCTGCGCGTCCTCGTAGAGCCGCGACGCCGCCTCGCCGGTCGCCGGGTTGTTGAGGATGTCGGGGAAGCGCCCCTTCATCTCCCACGCGAGGAAGAACGGCCCCCAGTCGATGTAGTCGCGCAGCTCGGCCAGCGGGTAGTCGCGCATCGTGCGCACGAACTGGGTGATCTCGTGGCGCTTGACGCCGGACTGCCGTTGAAGCAGCTCCTTCTCCTGCTGCGCGATGACGTGGGGCACGGGCGGTCGGTATGCCGCCCAGTCCACCGGTGTGGCGTTGGCCCGGGCGGCGTCGATGGTGGTTAGCGGCCGGTCGGTCGACTTGGCCGCGTGGCGGGCCCGCAGGCTGTCGTAGTCGAGCTTGACCATGTCCATCAGCTTGGGTCGCTGCTCATCCGAAAGTAGCTGCGCCACAACGGGGACTGAGCGCGACGCATCCTTCACCCACACCACCGGACCGTGGTACTTGCCGTCGACCTTGACCGCGGTGTGCGCGCGGGAGGTCGTGGCGCCACCGACGAGCAGGGGGATCTCGAACCCTTGCCGTTCCATCTCCGACGCCATGGTCACCATCTCGTCGAGCGACGGGGTGATGAGCCCGGACAGGCCGATGACGTCGGCTTTCTCGGCCCTGGCGGCATCGAGGATCTTCTGTGGCGGCACCATGACCCCGAGGTCGACGACGTCGTAGTTGTTGCACTGCAGCACGACCCCGACGATGTTCTTGCCGATGTCGTGCACATCACCCTTGACCGTGGCCATGACGATCTTGCCCTTGGCCCGCTCCACGTCGCCCGGCTTCTTCTCGGCCTCGATGTAGGGAATGAGGTAGGCCACCGACTTCTTCATGACCCGAGCGCTTTTCACCACCTGGGGCAAGAACATCTTGCCGGCCCCGAACAGGTCGCCGACGACGTTCATGCCGTCCATGAGCGGCCCCTCGATGACCTCGATGGGCCGGCCGCCGCGGGCGGCGATGTCCTGCCGCAGCTCCTCGGTGTCGACCTCGGCGTACTCGTCGATGCCCTTCACCAGCGCGTGCGTGATGCGCTCGCTGACCGGGAGCGAGCGCCACTCCTGCTGCGCTTCGGGTGTCTGCTCCTGACCGGTCGTATCGAAGCGGGCAGCGACCTCCAACAGCCGTTCTGTGGAGTCGGGGCGCCGGTTGAGGACGACGTCCTCGATGCGCTCGCGCAGCTCAGGGTCGACCTGGTCGTAGACGACCAGGGCGCCGGCGTTGACGATGCCCATGTCCATGCCGGCCTGGATCGCGTGGTAGAGGAACACCGCGTGGATCGCTTCTCGCACAGCGTTGTTGCCGCGGAACGAGAAGCTGACATTAGAGACACCACCGGAGACGAGCGCGCCCGGCAGGTTCTGCTTGATCCAGCGGGTGGCCTCGATGAAGTCGGTGCCGTAGGCGGCGTGCTCCTCGATGCCCGTCGCCACCGCGAAGATGTTGGGGTCGAAGATGATGTCCTCGGCGGGGAAATCCACCTCGTCGACGAGGATGTCGTAGGCCCGGCGGCAGATCTCCTTCCGGCGCTCCAGCGAATCGGCCTGGCCCTGCTCGTCGAACGCCATGACGACCACCGCCGCGCCGTACTTGCGGCAGAGCCGGGCGTGTTCGACGAACGGCTCGACGCCCTCCTTCATCGAGATGGAGTTGACGATCGGCTTGCCCTGCACGCACTTCAGGCCGGCTTCGATGACCTCCCACTTGGAGGAGTCGACCATCAGCGGCACCCGGGAGATATCCGGCTCGCTCGCGACGAGCTTGACGAAGCGGTCCATCGCGGCGACGCCGTCGATCATCCCTTCATCCATGTTGACGTCGATGACCTGCGCCCCGGCCTCGACCTGCTGGCGCGCGACGTTGAGGGCGGTGGGGTAGTCGCCCTCCTTGATGAGCCGGCGGAACCGGGCGGAGCCGGTGATGTTGGTGCGCTCGCCCACGTTGACGAACAGCGAGTCCGCCGTGACGGTGAGGGGCTCGAGCCCGGACAGCCGCAGCGCCGGCACCGTCGGGTTCGGGGTGTGCGGGGTCTTTCCGTCGACCCCCTTGGCGAAGGCCGCGATGTGGTCAGGGGTCGTGCCGCAGCAGCCGCCGACGATGTTGACCAGCCCGCTGCTGGCGAACTCCTCGATGACCGTCGCCATCTGCTCCGGCAGCTCGTCGTACTCACCGAACGCGTTGGGCAGCCCCGCATTCGGGTAACACGAGACGAAGCAGTCCGAGATGCGGGCGAGCTCGGCCAGGTAGGGCCGGATCTCGTCGGCCCCCAGCGCACAGTTGAGCCCGACGGCGATCGGCCGGGCGTGCCGGATGGAGTCGTAGAACGCCTCGGTCACCTGCCCTGAGAGGGTGCGCCCCGATGCGTCAGTGATGGTGCCGGAGATGATGACCGGCCAACGCCGCGCATACTCCTCGAACAGCGTCTCGCAGGCGAAGATCGCCGCCTTGGCGTTGAGGGTGTCGAAGATCGTCTCGACCATGAGCAGGTCGGCGCCCCCGTCGACGAGCCCGCGGGCCTGCTCGAGGTAGGCCTCGACCAGCTCGTCGTAGGTGACGTTGCGCGCGCCGGGGTCGTCAACGTCGGGGGAGATCGACGCCGTGCGGTTCGTGGGGCCCAGTGCTCCGGCGACGAACCGCGGCCGGTCGGGGGTGCGCAGCGTCATCGCGTCACACTCGGCCCGGGCCAGCTGCGCTGCGGCGACGTTCATCTCGTAAGCCAGGTCAGCCATGTCGTAGTCGCGCAACGAGATCCGGTTGGCGTTGAAGGTGTTGGTCTCCACGAGGTCCGCGCCGGCCGCGAGGTACTCGCGGTGGATCCCTGAGATGATCTCCGGCGCGGTGATGCTCAGCAGGTCGTTGTTGCCGCGCACGTCGCTCGGCCAGTCGGTGAACCGCGTGCCGCGGTAGTCGGCCTCGGCGAGCTCGTGGCGCTGGATCATCGTGCCCATCGCCCCGTCGAGCACGAGGATGCGCTCGGCCAGCAGCGTTCGCAGCGTGTCCGTGGCGTCGGGGCGGAGAACGTGATCGGTCACAGTGGCCTTCGGTTGTGCGGGGGCGGCGACCTCTCAGTATGACAACCTCCGCACAGGTGACGCACGGAGGTATCGGCCCCCGGTGACATAGGGTCGCCCCATGACCGCCGGCCGAGGCACGCCCACCCGCGGGGCGGCCTACGGCTGGCGCCTGGGGTCACTGCACGGCATACCGGTCTATCTGGGCCGCAGCTGGCCGGTCATCGCTCTCGTCATCGTCGTGACGTTCGGTCCTCAGGTGCGCCAGAGCACCGGGGTCACCGGCGGCGCCTTCGGGTATGCCGTGGCCATCGCCTACGCGATGCTTCTCCTGTTCTCCGTGCTGGCCCACGAGGCCGCTCACGCCCTCGTGGCGCGCCGGTTCGGCTACGCCGTCGACCGCGTCGTGGCCGACCTCTGGGGCGGCCACACGGTCTACGACACCTCGACCGCGCGGCCGGGGGCCAGCGCCGGCATCGCCGTGTCCGGACCGTTGGCCAACCTGGCCATCGCGGCGGCGGGGTATGCCGTGCAGAGCCTGGCCGACCTCGGCGGTGTCGTCGGGCTGCTCGTCGGGGCGCTCATGGTCACCAACCTGTTCGTCGGCGTCTTCAACCTGCTGCCCGGCCTCCCCCTCGACGGGGGGTTCCTCGTCGACGCCCTGGTGTGGCGGGTGACCGGAGACCGGAACAAGGGCCTCATCGTCGCGGGCTGGCTGGGTAGGATCCTCACCGTCGTCGTCGTCCTCTGGCTGGTGGGCCGGCCCCTGCTGATGGGCGACCCGCCCTCACTGTTCACCATCGTCTGGTGCGGCCTGATCGGCGCCTTCCTCTGGGCCGGGGCCACGAACGCGATCCGCTCGGGGACCGCCCGGCGCGCCATCGAGCAGGTGTCGCTGAGCCAGGTGCTGCGGCCGGCCATGGTCGTCCAGTCGCGCGAGCTGGTGGCATCGGTGCTGTCCCGGGTGGACCCGGCGGCCGGGACGCCCCCTGTCGTGGTCGTCCTGTCACCGGACGGTCGACCGTTGGGTGTGGTGGACCTCGACGCGGCGCGCGGGGTCGATCCCGCGCGTGAGCACCAGGTGCCGGTCGAGGCCGTCATGGGGCGCCAGCCGGACGGATGGGTGGTCGTCGTCCCGTCTCGCGATGCCGGCGTCACCGATGTCATCGGTTCCGTCACCGCCCGTGGCGCCGTCCCGCCGACCATGGTCGCGGTGACCCCCCAGGGCGAGGTGCTGGGGACGATCACGCTGGCCGACCTCAACGCCGCGTTCGCCCGCTGACGTCGTTCTGGCGGGCGACCCGCTCCTCGCGCTCCTCCTGGTCGTCCACACCCGGTGACCGCCGGGTCCCGTCGTCCACAGGGGCATCCGTGGGTCTGGTCACGGTCGTCGTCGGAGGGTTGGCTGGGTCTGGGTCGCCAGGCGCTGGCGGCGAGGGCGGGGCGGCGGGACGGCGGGACGGGAGCGGTGATGGCAGCGAGGCGGGGGACCACCCGGGGGGACACGACGGCGGAGCAGACGAGAGGGGCCGGAGCGGCGAGGGATGAGAAGGCAAAGGCCCGGGAGGCGGTCCTTGAGGGGGAGAGCGTCAACGAGGTGCGGCTCGTCGGCCGTGTGAGTGGGACACCCGAGACCCGGTCGCTGCCCAGTGGTGACGAGGTGGTGCAGCTGCGGGTCGTCGTCCGCCGCCCTCCGGAACCCGCCGGGAAGGGGGCAGGAGCCAAGGCGGCGGTGGAGAAGGTGACCCGGGTGTCGGTGGACACCATCGACGTGTCGTGCTGGACGGCCATGACTCGGCGGGCCGGGCTGCGGATGGCGGAGGGGGACGTCGTGGAGGTCGAGGGTTCGCTGCGCCGCCGCTTCTACCGGGCGGGCCCGTCGGTGCAGAGCCGGTACGACGTGGTCGCCGACCGGGTGAGGCGCGGATCGCCCCGGGCGTGAGGCGGCGTGACGGGCGTGCGCGTCGTCCCAGGGCATGACGGGCGCGACGGGCGGGACGGGCGCGACGGGCGCGACGGGCGCGACGGGCGCGACGGGCGCGACGGGCGTGGCGCTGCGTCCGCCGCGGGCGACGGGGGTGGGCGCCCGCGACCGTAGACTCGGCGGCCGTGACCCCACAGGACGACGGCGACCATCCGAAAGAGGACGCCCCGGCGGCGTCGGCGGTCCCAGTCCCCGCTCCGGGGCCGGCTCCGGAAGCGGGGCCCGGTATGCCGTTGCCGCACCGTGGGTCGTTCGCGATCGGTGACCGGGTCCAGCTGACCGACCCCAAGGGTCGGCTCCACACGATCACCCTCGAGCGCGGGCGGGAGTTCCACACCCACCACGGCCGGCTCGCGCACGATGACCTGATCGGGGCGCCGGACGGTTCGGTCGCTGTGAACTCGTCGGGGGTCGAGTACCTCGCGCTGCGTCCGCTCCTCGCCGACTACGTCATGTCCATGCCCCGCGGGGCGGCCGTCGTCTACCCCAAGGACTCCGCCCAGATCGTCATGATGGCCGACATCTTCCCCGGCGCCCGGGTGATCGAGGCGGGCGTGGGCTCGGGGGCGTTGAGCATGTCGCTCCTGCGGGCCATCGGCGTCGAGGGTGAGCTGGTGTCCTTCGAGCGCCGGGCCGACTTCGCTGACATCGCCCGTGGCAACGCGCGGTCCTTCTTCGGGCGGGAGCACCCCGCCTGGCGGGTCGTCGTCGGTGACCTGGTCGAAGCCCTGCCGGGTGAGGTCGAGGCCGGCAGCGTCGACCGGGTGGTCCTCGACATGCTCGCCCCGTGGGAGTGCCTCGACGCTGTGGGTGACGCGCTCATCGCCGGGGGCCTCCTCATCTGCTACGTCGCGACGACGACCCAGCTCTCCCGGGTCGCGGAGGCCATGCGCGACCACGAGGGCTACACCGAGCCCAGCGCCTGGGAGTCTCTGGTCCGCGGCTGGCACCTCGAGGGCCTGGCCGTGCGGCCCGAGCACCGGATGCACGGGCATACCGGGTTTCTCGTCACCACCCGCCGGCTCGCCCCCGGCGTCCGTCCACCGGAGCGCACCCGGCGACCTGCCAAGGGCAACCGCGACGCGCCGACCAACGAGACGTCACCGATCGGTGACGCCATATCCACCACCACCACCTCCGCCGTCCCGTCGAGCCCGGACACGTCGGCGTGGACGCCGGAGGACATCGGGGAGCGCTCCCCGTCGGAGAAGCGCATCCGCCGCCTCCGGCGTTCGGCGACGTCGGCGGGCGCGGCTGACGAGCCCGTCGCACTGGGCGGCGACACCGACGAGGGCGGGGCCGACGACCGGTAGCCGGGGGTCGGGGGCCCGGGGTCGTCTCACCTGTCGGTCTCCGATCTCCCGCCGTGCAAGCGCCCCTGAGCAGGAACCGGCGGCCCACGCCGGACTGTGACCGAAACCTCCGAGGAGTACGCGAGGTCCCGGGTTAGGGTCGAAACAGCAAGTGACCCGGCGAGCCGCCAGGAGGTGTTCAGATGCCAGACTTCACCCCACGCGAGCCCGACGACGTGCGCGCACCACGAGACCCGTTCGACCCGACATCGGCGTCATCGGCCAATGAGCTGTCCCGACAGCGTGATCTGCTCAGTGACGAGGTGCGCGACCTGCGGGAGCAGCTGCGGCACAGCCCCAGCCGCGCTCGAGAGCTGGAGAACCGCGTGCTGCAGCTGCAGACCTCTCTCGCCACGCTGAGCACCCAGAACGAGCGGCTGGTGCGCACCCTCAAGGAGGCGCGCGAGCAGATCGTCACCCTCAAGTCCGAGGTGGACCGGCTCGCCCAGCCGCCCAGCGCCTATGGGCTGATCATCGAGTCGTACGACGACGCCACCGTCGACATCCTGACGTCGGGACGCAAGATGCGCGTCGCCGTCAGCCCGACGGTCGACCCGAGCACGCTCAGCGCCGGCCGCGAGGTCATGCTCAACGAGGCGCTCAACGTCGTGGCCACCTGCGGGTTCGAGCGGGTCGGCGAGGTCGTGATGGTCAAGGAGATCCTCGACGACGACCGCATCCTCGTGGTCGCCCACGCCGACGAGGAGCGGGTATGCCGCCGCGCCGAGTCCTTGGAGGGCCAGCTGGTCCGCGTCGGTGACGCACTCATGCTGGACTCCCGCTCCGGGTTCGTCTACGAGCGGATCCCCAAGGCGGAGGTGCAGGACCTCGTCCTCGAAGAGGTCCCCGACATCGCCTACGAGGACATCGGCGGGCTGTCCGGTCAGATCGAGCAGATCCGCGACGCGGTCGAGCTGCCCTACCTGCACCCCGAGCTGTTCCGGGAGCACCAGCTGCGCCCGCCGAAGGGTGTCCTCCTCTACGGCCCGCCCGGGTGCGGCAAGACGCTCATCGCCAAGGCGGTCGCCGCGTCGCTGGCCAAGAAGGTGGCCGAGCGCACCGGGATGTCCACCGAGAAGAGCTACTTCCTCAACATCAAAGGCCCCGAGCTGCTCAACAAGTACGTCGGGGAGACCGAGCGGCACATCCGCCTGATCTTCCAGCGGGCCCGCGAGAAGGCGTCGGACGGCACGCCCGTGGTGGTGTTCTTCGACGAGATGGACAGCCTCTTCCGCACCCGTGGCTCCGGTGTCTCGAGCGACGTCGAGACGACGATCGTGCCGCAGCTGCTGTCCGAGATCGACGGCGTGGAGCGGCTCGAGAACGTCATCGTCATCGGGGCGTCCAACCGTGAGGACATGATCGACCCCGCGATCCTGCGACCCGGCCGGCTCGACGTGAAGATCAAGATCGAGCGACCCGACGCGGAGAGCGCCCGTGACATCTTCACCAAGTACCTCACCGACACCCTGCCGCTGCACGAGCACGACCTGTCCGAGAACGGTGGCAGCCGGATCGCGACCATCGAAGGCATGATCCAGGCGACCGTCGAGCGGATGTACTCCGAGATCGACGAGAACCGGTTCCTCGAGGTGACGTACGCCGGCGGCGACAAGGAGATCCTCTACTTCAAGGACTTCAACTCCGGCGCGATGATCCAGAACATTGTCGACCGGGCCAAGAAGATGGCGATCAAGGACTTCCTCACCATCGGTCAGAAGGGCATCCGCGTCGACCACCTGCTCGCGTCGTGCGTCGACGAGTTCAAGGAGAACGAGGACCTGCCCAACACGACGAACCCCGACGACTGGGCGCGCATCTCGGGCAAGAAGGGCGAGCGGATCGTCTACATCCGCACGCTCATCAACGGCAAGGACGGCACCGAGCCCGGCCGGTCGATCCACAACGTCGCCAACACGGGCCAGTACCTCTGACCGCACGCCCCATCCATCCCGGACCGGACTCACGATGTTGTCGGTTTGGCCGGCCTTCGGGCCCTGGAACCGACAAACGGGTGAGTCCGGTGGTGGTCAAAGCCGGTTCAGAGGAGGGTGTAGCCGCCGTCGATGACGACGGTCTCGCCGACGACATAGCGCGAGCCGTCACCAGCGAGGTACGCCACCAGCTCGCCGAGCTCCGACGGCTCGCCCATCCGCCCGGCCGGCGTCCGGCGGAGCCACTCGTCGCGCATCTTCGGCTCACGGGCGGCCACCTCGCGGGTCATGTCCGACGCGAAGTAGCCCGGGGCGATCGCGTTGACCCGTACGCCCAGCGACAGCCACTCGACGGCCAGGCTCTTGGTCAGCATCGAGACAGCCGCCTTGGACGTGTTGTAGGCCGCCTGCTGCTGCGGGACGTTGACGATGATCCCCGACATCGAGGCGACATTGACGATGCTCGCGGTGACCCCCGCGTCGACGGCGCGGCGGGCGAACTCGCGGCAGACGACGAAGGTGCCGGTGAGGTTGACGTCCATGAGCCGCCGCCAGTCCGCGGTCGTCGTCTCCAGGGCCGGGCGGTCCATGGCGATGCCCGCGGCGTTGACGAGCACGGTCGCGACGCCGAGCTCGGCCCCGACGGCGTCCAGACCGGCGCCGACGGACGCGTCGTCGGTGACATCCATGTGACGTCCCACCACCCGCCGCCCCGTCCGGGACGCCAGGGCCGCGGCGGTCTGCTCGACGTCGTCCAGCAGGTCGACCAGAGCGACGTCGGCGCCGCGCACCGCCAGCGCCTCGGCCATGGCCAGCCCCAGGCCCCGGCCACCGCCGGTGACGACGGCCACCCGCCCTTCGAACGCCCCGCTGCTCACGTCGGACACGGCAGGCAACGTAGCACCGGCCGGGCATACCCTCCGCCCGGAACCCACCCCCGCTCCCGCCACCTCCCACCGGACTCACGAGATTGTCGGTTTCGGGCTCCGAGGAGCGCTGAAACCGACAATCTCGTGAGTCCGGTCGAAGGATGGGGGGAGGAGCCTGGTCGCTCAGCGGGTCGACAGCCACGCGGCGACGGCCCGCCAGCCGAGCAGCAGCACGGCCAGCACGACCGTGGCTACGAGGATGAACGGCAGCGCCGTCCCCGCGCCCGTCACCGCCCGCAGCAGCATTCCCACGACGACCGCGCAGACGACGACCGGTATGCCCGGGCCGACCGACGTCGGCCACCGGTGGGACCGCACCCACACCAGCGCCCAGCCGACGGCCGCCCCTACGAGGAAGGGCCACGCGGTGGAGAGCACCCCGAGAACCGGGCTCCCCTGGTCCCCCGCAAGCGGGAGGTGCCCCAAATGGCTGGCCCGCCCCACCGCTGCGAACACCAGCACCAGCGCGGCGTCGAGCCCCGCAGCGGCCCAGACCGGCATACCGGCCCGGTTCAGAACGGCAGCCGTGGCTGGGGGGGTGCGTGCGTTGGGTCGACGCCTTCGAACAGCGAGGACACCGACCGGCCGTAGTGGATGCGTGAGATGGCCTCGGCGAAGAGCCCGGCGACCGACCGCACCTGAAGGTCGGGCCAGCCCTCGGGCCGAGGAACGGTGTCGGTCGTGACGACCTCGCTGATCATCGGATGCGTGCTGAGCCGCTCGACCGCCTTCCCGGCGAAGAGCCCGTGCGTGCACGTCACCGACGCCTCGGTGCAGCCCACGTCCTTGAGGCGGTCGAGCAGCTCGACGATCGACCCGCCGGTGGCGATCTCGTCGTCGAGCACGATGGCGCGCTTGCCGGCCACGTCACCGACGATGGCGTCGATGACGACCTGGTCGTCGGAGAGGCGCTGCTTGCTGCCGGCGGCCACCGGCAGGCCGAGCAGCCGAGCGAACAGCGTCGCCGTCTTGGCGTTGCCGAGGTCGGGGGAGACGACGACGGTGTCGGTGAGGTCGCGGTCCCGGTAGTGGTCGGCGAGCACGCCGATTGCCGTGAGGTGGTCGACCGGCACCGAGAAGAAGCCGTGCACCTGAGGCGCGTGCAACGCCATCGTGAGCACCCGGTCGGCGCCGGCCGTGACGAGCATGTCGGCGACCAGGCGGCCACCGAGGGAGATCCGCGACGCGTCCTTCTTGTCGGACCGGGCGTAGGCATAGTGCGGCATGACCACGGTGGTCTGGCGGGCCGACGCCCCCCGCGCCGCGTCGCACATGAGGAGCAGCTCCATGAGGTGCTCCTGGGTGGGCGGCACCAGCGGCTGGATGATGTAGACGTCCTGCTGACGGCAGTTCTCCAGCAGCTGCACCTGCAGGCAGTCGTTGCTGAACCGTTTGATCTCGACGGGGGAGCGACGCACCCCGAGGTGCCCGCAGATGCGGTCAGCGAGGGCCTGGTGGGCGTGTCCGGAGAACACCACGACGTCGTTCACGGGCGGCCTTCCGAGGGCGGCGGCGGATCCTTCGTTCACTGTAACCGCACGGACCGCCGGCTGGTCGGTGCGGGCCGCCGTCAGTTCGTCCAACTACGCGTGGAGGTGGGCCCGCAGCTCGGCCGCCAGCTCGAAGCGGGCCTGGCCGGCGGAGGGGACGATCCCCGGCATGCTCATGAACCCGTGGGGCGCGCCCGCGTAGTTCGTGGCTCGCACGGGGACGCCCGCTTCGACGAGACGAGCGGCGTACGCCTGTCCCTCGTCCCGGAGTGGGTCGAGGTCCGCGGTCTGCACGAGGGCCGGCGGCAGGTTTGTGAGGTCATCGGCCCATAACGGCGAGACCAGGGGGTCCTTGAGGTCGAGGCCGGTGCCGCCGAGGTAGTGGCCGAGGAAGCCGTCGATGTCGCCGCGGGTGAGGATTGGCCCATCGGCGTTCTCGGCGATGGAGGGGTAGCTCAGTGTCGCGTCGAGGCCCGGGTAGAGCAGCGCCTGGTGAGCGATCACAGGGCCGCCCTCGTCTCGCGCGACGAGGCAGACCACGGCCGCGAGGTTGCCGCCCGCGCTGTCGCCGCCGACCGCGATCCGGGCGCTGTCGCCACCGACCTCGGCCGCGTGCTCACCCACCCAGCGCACGGCGTCGACGCAGTCGTGCACCCCCTGGGGCGCCGGATGTTCAGGGGCGAGGCGGTAGTCGACGCTCACCACGACCGCGCCGACGGCGTCCGCAACGAACCCGCAGAGCGCGTCGTAGCCGCGGGTGCTGCCGAGCACCCAGCCGCCGCCGTGGAGGTAGACGACCACGGGGAGCGGGCCCGCGGTCCCGCCGGCCCTGCCGGCCCCGTCGGCCGCCGGTCGGTAGAGCCGCAGCGGGACGGTCGCCCCGTCGCGCGCCGTGAACCGGGAGTCCCATACGGTGACCCCTTTGGGGATGGCGCCGGTGACCCACGTGACGGGGGGCAGCACCGGCAGGGCGACGGTCCGGGCCCGCTCACGCTGCGTCGCCGTGAGGTCGGCGACGGCGGTCCGTCGGGAGACGGCGTCGTAGAGGGACGTGAAGACCTTGGTGCGCAGGGGCATCCGCGAAGGGCGAGGCATACGGGCCAGTGTGCTCGGTGGGGTGGACGGCACCGCGCGGGCGCCCACATAGGCTGCCGGTATGAGCGTTCGCCGCGTCATGGGGATCGAGACGGAGTACGGCATCTCCGTGCCCGGCGACCCCGCCGCGAACCCCATGCTCCTGTCGGGGCACGTCGTCAACGCGTACGCCAGTGCGCACGGCGTGCGCTCCGGCCGGGCTTCGTGGGACTACGCCGACGAGGCGCCGCTGCGCGACGCCCGGGGGTTCGAGATCAGTCGGGCGCTCGCCGACCCGTCGCAGCTGACGGACATCGAGGACCCCACCCTGGCCAACGTCGTGCTCACCAACGGAGCGCGCCTCTACGTCGACCACGCCCACCCGGAGTACAGCTCGCCGGAGGTCACCAACCCGCGCGCCGCGGTGACGTGGGACCGGGCCGGTGAGCTGATCATGCTCGAGGCGGTCCGCCGGCTCACCGGTAGGCCAGGGCTGCCGGAGGTCAACCTCTACAAGAACAACACCGACGGCAAGGGCGCGTCCTACGGCACCCACGAGAACTACCTCATGCGCCGCGAGACCCCCTTCAGCGACATCGTGCGCCATCTCGTGCCGTTCTTCGTCGTCCGGCAGGTCATCACGGGGTCCGGACGGGTCGGCATCGGGCAGGACTCCAAGACGCCGGGTTTCCAGCTGAGCCAGCGCGCCGACTTCTTCGAGGTCGAGGTGGGCCTCGAGACGACGCTGAAGCGCCCGATCATCAACACCCGCGACGAGCCGCACGCCGTGGCCGACCTCTACCGGCGGCTGCACGTCATCATCGGCGACGCCAACCACTGCGACGTGGCCAACCTGCTCAAGCTCGGGATGACGTCGCTCGTCCTTGCCGTCATCGAGGACCGGGCCATGACCAAGGACCTGACGCTCGCCAAGCCGGTCGCCACGCTGCACGCGGTCTCTCACGACCCCACCCTCCGGGCACAGGTCACGCTGCGCGACGGCACGACGCTCACCGGGCTGGAGCTGATGTGGGAGTACCACGACCAGATCGCGGCATATCTCGACGTCCGCGGCACGGCCGAGGACCCCGACACGGCCGAGGTCATGCACCTGTGGGCCGACGTGCTCACGCGACTGGGCCGAGACCCGTCGTCGTGTGCGGCCGACCTCGACTGGGTTGCCAAGCAGCAGGTCCTGGAGGGCTATCGGGAGCGGGACGGGCTCGACTGGAGCGATCCCCGGCTGCGCGCCGTCGACATTCAGTGGAGTGACGTGCGCCCGGAGAAGGGGCTGTTCCACCGGCTGGAAGAGCGCGGGCGGATGACCCGCCTCGTCGACCCTGCCGGCGTGGAGCAGGCCGTCACCGTGCCGCCCGAGGACACCCGGGCTTGGTTCCGCGGGCAGTGCCTCGACAAGTTCCCCACGGCGATAGCGGCCGCGTCGTGGGACTCGGTGATCTTCGACGTGCCGGGCCGGCAGGCCCTACAGCGGGTGCCCATGCTTGAACCCGAGAAGGGCACCAGGGCGCAGGTCGGCGCGCTCCTCGACCGCAGCCCTGACGTGGCCACCCTGTTGCGCGAGCTGGACGCCGCATCAGGACCGGCATCGGGTTAGGTTTGAGGGGACGTCCGACCGAGGCGGCAGGACCTCGGCATACAGGTGGAGGCACAGGTCATGGCCCGTCAGGAGCAGAGCAGCCCGCAGCGCCGCGAGGGGGAGCCCGAACCGGCACCCGACGAGGCACCCGTCGCCCCCGAGGCCGCGGCCCGCAAGGAGGCGCTCGACGACGACATCGACTCGGTGCTCGACGAGATCGACGGCGTCCTCGAGGCCAACGCGGAGGAGTTTGTGCGCGGGTTCGTGCAGAAGGGCGGCCAGTGAGCCCACAGCTCGACGCATCCGGACGGCTGCCCGACGCCTTCCGGGTGCCCGGGTCGTGTTCGTTCAGTGAGTTCGTCGGACAGGTCGCCCCCGAGCTGCTGCCGGGCCGGCGCGTCCTTCCCGTCGGCGCAAGCCTCGATGCGCCACACGGCACCACGATCGTGGCGCTGGAGTATGCCGGTGGGGTCGTCATGGCCGGCGACCGCCGGGCGACGATGGGCAACCTCATCGCGAACCGCGACATGGAGAAGGTGTTCGCCGCCGACGAGTACGCCGTCGTCGGCATCGCGGGCACGGCGGGGCTCGCCATCGAGCTGGTGCGGCTCTACCAGGTCGAGCTCGAGCACTACGAGAAGATCGAGGGCACGCTGATGTCCGTCGAGGGCAAGGCCAACCGGCTCGCGAGCATGATCCGCGCCAACCTCGGGCACGCCATGCAGGGCCTGGCCGTCGTCCCCCTCTTCGCCGGCTACGACATCGACGCGGCGCCCGGGGGTGCCGGGCGCATCTACTCCTACGACGTCACCGGCGGCTGCTACCGCGAGCACGACCACCACAGCATCGGCTCCGGGTCGCTGTTCGCGCGTGGCTCGATGAAGAAGCTGTGGCGGCCTGAGCTCGACGCCGGCGCCGCGGTCCGGGTTGCCGTCGAGGCGCTCTACGACGCCGCCGACGACGACTCGGCCACCGGTGGTCCCGACCTCGGGCGCCGGATCTGGCCGACGCTAGCCGTCGTCGACCGGGAGGGCGTCCGCTTCCTCCCCGATGACGTCCTCGCCGGGGTCGTCGAAGCCGTCGTCGCCGGTCGTCAGGGCAACCCGGGAGGTGCGCGATGAGCATGCCGTTCTACGTCTCGCCCGAGCAGCTGATGAAGGACAAGGCGGACTACGCGCGCAAGGGCATCGCCCGCGGCCGGTCCGTCGTCGTCCTCGCCTACGACAAGGGCATCGCCTTCGTCGCCGAGAACCCCCAGAGCCTGCGCAAGATCTCGGAGATCTACGACCGCATCGCCTTCGCGGCGGTCGGCATGTACTACGAGTTCGAGAACCTTCGCGTCGCCGGCATCCGGTATGCCGACCTGCGCGGCTACTCCTACGACCGCAGCGACGTCAGCGCGCGGGGGCTCGCGAACGCCTACGCGCAGACGCTCGGCACGGTCTTCACCCAGGAGCCCAAGCCCTACGAGATCGAGCTCGTCGTGGCCGAGGTGGGCCAGGACCCCGACCACGACCAGATCTTCCGTCTCACCTACGACGGATCGGTCGCCGACCAGCACGGGTTCGTCGTCATGGGTGGGGCCAGCGTGCAGGCCGAGGCGGCACTGCGGGAGCGGTGGCGCGAGGGTCTCGACCTCTCGCAGGCGCTCCGGCTGGCCGTCGACACCCTCGCCGCAGATCCCAACGGCGGCGAGGCCCGGGCGCTCACCGGCCCCCAGCTGGAGGTGGCGGTGCTCGACCGGCTGCGACCACGGCGCACTTTCCGACGCATCGCGGGGCCGCTGCTCGACGACCTGCTCAGCGCCGACAGCGCCGTGTCCGACGCGCCGCTCACCGACGACGCCCGGCCGGGGCACCACGACGTGCTCACGGGACAGGTGCCCGAGACACCCGGCACCGACCAGCCGCCGCGCGCCGACGCCGACCCGTTGCCGCCCCTGCCGTCACCTCCGCCCCTTCCGCCGAACGACGAGGAGCACCAACAGTGAGCCTGTTCGACGCCCCCGTGACCCGGCTCGGCGGTGGACCAGCCGACCTGCACGACTACGCCGGCCACGCCGTTCTCATCGTCAACACCGCCTCGAAGTGCGGGCTGACCCCGCAGTACGCCGGTCTGCAGCGCCTGCAGGAGCGGTTCGGTGCGCAAGGGTTCACCGTGCTCGGCTTTCCCTGCAACCAGTTCGGGGGGCAGGAGCCGGGGAGTGCCGACGAGATCGCCTCGTTCTGTCAGAGCAGCTATCAAGTCGGGTTCCCGATGTTCGACAAGATCGAGGTCAACGGCGCGGGCCAACACTCGCTGTACGTCGCGCTCACCGCGGTGCCCGACAGGGACGGGGTCGCGGGCGACGTGCAGTGGAACTTCGAGAAGTTCCTCGTGTCACCGGGCGGCGACACTGTGCAGCGGTTCCGACCCGGCGTCGAGCCGGAGTCGTCCGAGCTCGTCGCCGCCATCGAAGGCGTCCTGCCCGCCGACGACTGACGGTATGCCGCGGCGTGCGCGCCGGACGTGGACGCAGACCGTGGTGGGCGGGGGATCGGCTCAGGGGATCTCGGAACGCACACCCCTGGGAGGAGGTCCAGCTCGCCAAGCCCTATCTCGGCGCTGAGGGCTCTTCAGGGCTCGTGCAAGCTGACATTCACCGCCGCGAGCTGAGCGACCACCGTCGACGGGGCGGTTCCTCGCCCTCGCGCGCCCAGGGCTCACCCTCGAAGCTCTCGTCGTCGCCGTCCGGGGTCTCGACAGGGTGGCGACGCCGGGCGCTCTGCGGGACGACCCCGGACTCAGACTGGGCCACTGGTTCGTGCTCATGGGTAGCGGGCTCGGAGCGGTCGTCACCGGTCACGTCGAACGTCTCGGCGTCGGGCGCCTCTGCAGCGGGCGTCTCGACAACCGGGGCTTCAGGGGTTGGTTCGGCTGCCGCCGCGGGCTCGGTTGCATCGGCGGGCTCGGGTGCATCGGCGGGCTGGGCCGGTGGCTCCGGGGGAGCGGGCCGGGCAGCGACCACGGGAACCGCCTGGCCCGCCTCCTCCGCCTCCTCCGCCATGTCCGTCTCGTCGCGATCATCGCCGGCAGCGGGACCGATGAGCGCTGTGAGCTGGGTACGCACCTCCCGGACCTTGGCCCGGACCTGCTCGCGATGCTCCACATGATGCATGAGCCGCTCCCGGGCGGTGGTCTCGACGGCCACCACCCGGGCACGTGCGGCGCGTAGCTGCTCCTCGTGCTCGGCGAGCAGGGCGGCGTGCTGCGCGTCCGCCTGCTGCCGGCGTTCGGCGGTGGAGCGGTCCAGCTCGGCGCGACGGGCCTCGGTCGACGTCTGGGCCTCGCCGTAGAGCGCGGCCGTCCTCTCCCGTATGCCGGCCGCGTCACGCTCAGCCTCCGCGCGGAGGGCCGCGGCTGCCTGCTGGGCCTGCTCGGTGATGGTCGCGGCGTCCTCCTCCGCGGCGGCGCGGAGCCGTTCGACGTAGTGGTCCGTCTCCATGCGGGTCGACATCGCGGCGGCCTGTGCCTCGTTACGCAGAGCCTCAGCCTCCTCACGGGCGTTGCGGCGGATCTCCGAGGCTTCCTCGTCGGCGACCGACAGCATGGATCCGATGCGGCTTCCGAGGTTCTCAAACGTCGCCGGAGCCTCCCTGGCCACCTGCTCCAGCTGGGTCGCGCGTGCCTGCGCCTGCTCGAGATCCCCTTGGAGGGCCGTCCGGGTGCGCTCGTGCTCCGCCGTCAGCCGGACGACGTCAGCCTTGGCCTGGTCGCCGCCCTTGACCGCTTCCTCGAGGGCGGCGAAGACCTCGTCGAGGATCTCTTCCACCTGGGCGGGGTCGTACCCGCGCAGCACGGTGCGAAACTCGGGGTACTCATCGGTCATGATCGGGTCCATCCTCTGCCGGCCGGGTCGGCTCTGGGGTGTCGGCGCGGTGTCGCGCATGGTGGTCTTGGGGATCTATGGGGTCTTCACGGTGGCGGCGGTCAGTCATGTGACGCCGGCTCGGAGTCGGGCATGCGGCCCGCGTCGGCGAGGGCGTCCTCGAGGACGGCGAGCAGCTGGTTGACCTCGACCAGGTGGGCGTGGACCGCGTCCCGGCGGCTGATCGCGTCCTGGAGCTCGTGCTCCGTCTGACGTCGGATCTGCTCCGACCGCTCGTGGGCGCCGGCGACGACGCGCTCGGCCCCGGATCGGGTCTCGGCGACCCAGGCCTCGTGCTGTGCTCGCTCGTCGGCGAGCGCCACGTCGGCGGTCCGGCGGCGTTCACCCAGAGCGGCCTCGAGCTCGGTGGTCGACGCCGACACCCGGGAGCGATGCGTCTCGAGGACCTCGTCGGCCTTGGTCCGCTGGGCGTGGGCGTGCGCGCCCGCCTGGGCGACGATCGCGTCGGCCGTCGCCGTGGCGGCCGACGTCATCCGGATGACCTCGGTGTCGGCCCGCTCGTGGACCCGCGCGGCGTACTGCTCGCTCTCCGTGCGCAGCGCCTCGGCGGCGGCGGCCGCCTCTTGACGGATGGTCCGGGCCTCGTCGGCCGCCGTGGCTCTCAGCTGCTCGGCCTCGGCCTCGGCCAGGCTGAGGATGCTCGACACGCGGGCCCCGAGCTCGTCGAACCCGCGGGACGGCGGGGCGGTCGCCACAGGCGCGACCTCGATCGGTGCGGCCCTGCCGGCCTCACCTCCCGGCGCTGCCAGCTGGGCTCTGAGCCGGGCCAGCTCCGCCTCCGCCCCGGCCCTGGCCTCCGTGACCCGGGTCAGCTCGATGGTCCGGTCGGCTGCGGCTCGCCGCGCGACTCCCAGAGAGGTCATCAGCTCCTTGACGGTAGCGGCGACCTGCTCTTGGTCATACCCGCGCAGGACAGTGCGGAACTGCGGTTCGTCCATGGTGGCTCGGCCCCCTTGGGCTGATGCCGGCGTGTCGGCCAGCGGGTTCAGGTCGCGGGCTCAGGGGTCTGGAGTCCATCGGTCGTCAGTAGCGATGGAGTTCGAGACCACGGGTGAAGTGGTTTGGAACGAGGCCACCAAACCCGCTTATTATCGCCATGGCTGCTGTCGTTCGGTGGACTGAGCGGCCGACTGATGCGGCGGATCCAGCGACGAAAACGGTCCTATCCGGCATCTCGCCTCGGTGGGCGCGTGATCGGCACTCGTGCTGGGGCATCAGCGCGCCGGCGCCCCGTCCTCCTCCTGCGGCCACGGCTCGCCGACGAAGCTGTCGCCGGCGTCGGCATACTCGCGCCGAGACTCCCGAGACTCTCGAGACTCCCGAGACTCCCGAGACTCCCGAGACTCCCGAGACTCCCGAGACTCCCGAGACTCCCGAGACTCCCGAGACTCCCGCGACTCCCGCGACTCCTGGCGCTGACCGACTGCCGCCTGCTGCCCCCGTGCTCCCTCAGCGGGCACGGGCTCGAAGACCTGCGTCGCGTCGGCTGGCCGGCCCGAGCCAGACACCGGGCGCGCGTCGGGCCGCCTGCGTCCCGACACCTCCGCGTGACCGTTCCGGGTGTTCTGGTGGTCCCGGTCGTCGCGTTCGCCCCGGACTTTCCCCTGGCCGGGGTGGGGGTGGGTGGCGTCGGGGATGGTGGCGTCGGGGATGGTGGCGTCCGCAGCCGTCCCCCGGGGGCGCTGTGCTTCCTGTGCTTCCTGGGCTCCTTCGGGCTGGGGCGTTACGTCGTCGACGGTGGGCTCCAGACCGGTCGTCCGCTCCCTGCGTGGGTCAGACGTCCGCTCGTCCGGCGTGATCGCGCTCGTCACCTCGGGTTGGCCCTCCAGGACCCCACTGATGAGCTGCACGATCCGGCCCAGGTGCTGGTGCACCTCGTCGCGCTGCGTGACAGCGGCCGCGCGCTGCTCCTCGGCCCGACGGTTGAGGGCTGCAGCGTCGGAGCGGGCCTGCTGACGGATGTGCTCCGCCTCCTGGGCGGCGTGCTCCCGTATCCGCCCGTGCTCCTCATCGGCTCGAGCGCGCCGCTGGTCGAGCTCGTCGCCCAACGCGGCCGTGCGGGCAACGGCCTCGTCGAGGCGGGCCTGCACGGCGTCCAGCTCGACCGCCAGGGCACGGACCGCCTCGTCGCGCCGCTGCGCCGCGTCCTGCTCCGCGGCCCAGCGAATCTGGGTCGCCTCCTCCTCGGCCAGACTGAGCATCGACCCGATCCGGGCACCCAGGTCGCTGTAGCCGTGGCCCCCTCCTTGGCGGGTCGCCTCGGGTTGCACTGGTCCACCCGCCTGCTCCAGCTCGCTCAGGCGCTGCTGCGCTGCCTGGAGCTCGGCCTGGAGGGTCTGGTGCTCCTCCTGCAGTCGGCTGAGCTCGATGGTGCGGTCGGCGGCGGCCCGCCGAGACACGACGAGCGAGGTCTGGAGCTCCCTCAGAGCCTCAGCGACCTGCTCAGGGTCGGCGCCGCGCAGGACGGTGCGGAACTGCGGCGTCTCGATCATGGTGGGTCCCCTCGGTTCGTCGGCATCCGGTCGGGACACCGATCAAGGGTTCGACGCGGGTGGCGCTGCGGTTTGGTCGCCGCAGGGTGCCGGACCTGGCCATTATGGCCGGGCCGCGACCGTCAGGCGCGGCGAGCAGTGGCGACAGCGGCCAGAGCCAGCTCGTCGGCGCGGTCCAGCCCGGCCTTCCGACCGGTGCGGGCCAACCCCAGCTCGCGCTCCCAGGCCAGCGCGCCCCGCAGGGTGGCATCGAGGTCACGACAACGCAGGCCCGCGGCCTCGGCGGACTCCGTCGAACGGTCGCTGAAGCCGGCCCAGGCCGGGTCCTGGAGCCACAGCGGCAGCGATCGGTCACCCATGTACTCGACGACTCCCGCCCCTAGCAGTGCCTGGTCGGACAGGGCGACGGTCTCGCCGGAGAACCCCGAGACGTCACGGGCGCGGTCGAGCACGTCGCGAAGAACGCGCCGCGGACCGTAGGAGTCGACGGTGCCGGTGACGCCGCCCAACCCCGCACTCAGCAGCCAGGCGGCCAGGTCAACGACGTCGACGAGCTGGGCCGGCCGGTCCAGCCGCGCCGGTACGAGCACCGGGCCACCGTCCTGCGAGGCAAGGGCGAACCGACCGGGCCAGTAGCCGAACCGGTCACTGGGATCGCCGCGGCCGGCGATCAGCCCGCTGCGGGCGACGAGTAGGTCGTCCCCCCGGGCGTCCCGGCATAGTCGCTCGCAGGCGACCTTGCCCGGGCCGTAGTCCTCGACGCTCGCCGTGTCACCATCGAGAGGCGGCGGCAGCTCCGCATCCGGACCGGCGCCCGCCGTCGCATGGTCCGCGTAGACGGAGCCCGTCGACACGAAGACTCAGTGCTCGGCGCGGTCGGCCAACGCGGCGACGGCTGTCCGCACCTGCCCAGGCTGCCGGGACACGTCGACGACAAGGTCCCAGTCATCGGTCGTCACCTCCCGGTAGGCGTCGGGCTCGGTCCGGTCGGCCCGCACCAAAGTCGCGCCGGCGGGCACGGACCCGCTCTCGCCACGGGCGAGGCAGGTCACCTCGTGGCCGGCGGCGAGGGCCTGACGGGCCACCTCGCCCCCCAGCCAGGCGGTGCCGCCGAGAGCCAGGATGCGGTGCGCGCCACTCATACCCAGGGACTGTGCCAGGAAGGGTGCGGCGCGGACACCGGCGTTCGCTGACGGCGCACGCCCGCGGCATACAGTTGGTGGATGGAGCGGCGGATCTTCGGGATCGAGAACGAGTACGGCGTGACGTGCACGTTCGACGGGCAGCGCCGCCTGACTCCCGACGAGGTCGCGCGCTACCTCTTCCGCCGGGTCGTCTCCTGGGGTCGATCCAGTAATGTGTTCCTGGGCAACGGTTCCCGGCTCTACCTCGATGTGGGGTCGCACCCGGAGTACGCGACGCCGGAGTGCGACGACGTGCGCGACGCCGTGATCCACGACAAGGCGGGGGAGCGGATCATCGAGGGCCTCGTGGAGGATGCGCAGCAGCGCCTTGCGGAGGAGGGGATCCCGGGCGAGATCTACGTGTTCAAGAACAACACCGACTCGGCCGGCAACTCCTACGGGTGCCACGAGAACTACCTCGTCGGTCGCGCCGGTGAGTTCCAGAAGATCTCCGACGTCCTCATCCCCTTCCTGGTCAGCCGCCAGATCACCTGTGGCGCCGGCAAAGTCGTGACGAGCAGCGCGGGGGCGAAGTTCTGCGTCAGCCAGCGTGCCGACCACATCTGGGAGGGCGTCTCGTCGGCGACGACCCGCAGCCGGCCGATCATCAATACCCGCGACGAGCCGCACGCCGACGCCGAGAAGTACCGCCGGCTCCACGTCATCGTCGGTGACTCGAACATGTCCGAGACGACGACCCTGCTCAAGCTGGGCTCGGCCGACCTCATCCTGCGGATGATCGAAGCCGGCGTCGTCATGCGAGACATGGCCCTGGAGAACCCGATCCGGGCGATCCGCGAGATCAGCCACGACATCACCGGCCGCAAGACCGTACGCCTGGCCAACGGGAGAGAGCTCTCGGCGTTGCAGATCCAGCGTGAGTACTACGAGCGGTCCCTGACGTTCGTCGACCGCGAAGGCCTGACCGCGCCGATCCAGAAGCAGGTGCTCGAGCTCTGGGGGCGCACCCTCGACGCGGTGGAGTCCGGAGACCTGGCGGCGGTGGAGACCGAGATCGACTGGATCATGAAGTACCGCCTCATCTCTCGCTACATCGAGAAGAACGGCCTGTCCCTGTCGGATCCGCGGGTCCTGCAGCTCGACCTGGCCTACCACGACATCAACCGCCGGCGCGGCCTGTTCTACCTGCTGCAGCGTCGGGGCCTCGCCGCCCGCGTGTGCAGTGACGTGGAGACGTTTCACGCCAAGGTCCGCCCGCCCCAGAGCACCCGGGCCAAGCTGCGCGGCGACTTCATCCGGGCCGCCCAGGCGCACCGCCGCGACTTCACCGTCGACTGGGTGCACCTCAAGCTCAACGACCAGGCTCAGCGCACCGTGCTCTGCAAGGACCCCTTCGCCTCAGAGGACTCCCGGGTCGCCCGGCTCATCGACAGCATGTGACGTCGTCGCTGGGCCGGGGGCCACAGTCCACCGGGTTACAGTGTCCGTTCCTCTTGCGCCCCCATCGAAGGTTGTCTTCTCGTGCGCCCTTGTCGCGCGGCCGTTGCCGCCGCCCTGCTCTCCGTGCTGCTCGTCCCCGCTCTCTCGGCCTGCTCGTCCGGCTCCGGGACGGCCGGCGGCGGAGAGACCACGGCGGGCCCGACGCCGACCAATGGCTCCGGCTCGGCGACCAACCCCGTGCACAAGCCGCTGAACACCGCGGCCGACCTGGCGGTGCTCGACGCCATCACGGTCAGCGGCGACGACCCGGCGGTGACGCCGAAGGTCACCTTCGGGCCGCTGCCGGTCCAGGTCACCTCGACCGCGGTGAAGACCCTGAAGGAGGGCACCGGCGACGAGAGCAGCGACGGCAGCAACGTCACGGTCCGGCAGGCCCTCTTCCTGGGCAAGGACGGCAAGCAGCTCGACAGCAACTTCGACAGCAAGGACACCGCGTCCTTCCTCCTGTCGGGCACCGGCAGCACCATTCCGGGGTTGCTGACCGCTCTCACGGGGGTCAAGGCCGGCTCGCGGATCCTGTATGCCATCCCGCCGGTCGACGCGTTCGGCACCAGTGGCCGCACCGAGGCGGGGATCTCCGGCAGCGACGACCTCGTCGTCGTGGCTGACGTCGTGTCCGTCCGCCGGCCGCTCTCGCAGGCCACCGGAACCGCCGTGCCCCCGGTCGCGGGACAGCCCACCGTGACGTTCGACGCCGCCGCGGGCCCGACCATCGCCGTCCCTAAGACGGACGCGCCCACGACCCTGGTCAGCCAGAACCTCGTCGACGGCGCCGGCGCGGAGGTCAAGGCCGGCCAGACGATCACGGTGCACTACACGGGCGCACTCTGGAGCGACGGCTCCGTCTTCGACTCGTCGTGGTCGCGCAAGTCGCCCGCCAGCTTCGTCATCGGCCAGGGCCAGGTCATCCCGGGCTGGGACAAGACGCTCGTCGGCAAGAAGGTGGGGTCGCGCGTGCTGCTAGTGGTCCCGCCCGCCGACGGTTACGGCGCACAGGCCAACGGCAAGATCCCGGCCAACTCCACGCTCGTCTTCGTCGTCGACATCCTCGACGCGGGCTGACCCGGCCGAGCCCGCATACCCGATCCGCCGTGCCCGCCGACGCCCCCACCATCCTCGCCACCTCGGGTGGGTGGGTGCACGGCGAGCGCACCTGGTTCGAGGTCGGGCCGCTAACGACGCACGCCGTCGACCTGGCCGGGGTGACCGGCCGGGCGCCCCGCGTCTGCTTCCTGGCCACCGCCACGGGCGACAACCCGTGGGTGATCCAGGCGTTCTACGACGCCGCCCGGTATGCCGGCTACCAGGCCTCCCACCTCGCGCTGTTCCCGATGCCCAACATCGCTGACGTCGCGGGTCACCTGAGGGAGCAGGACGTCGTCTGGGTGTGGGGCGGGAGCGTGGCCGGGCTGCTCGCCATGTGGCGGCTCCACGCCGTCGACATCGCCCTGCGGGCCGCGTGGGAGGACGGCATCGTCCTCACCGGGGTGTCCGCCGGGTCGATCTGCTGGCACGAGGCCGGCATCACCGACTCGTTCGGTCCTGACCTGCAACCGGTCACCAACGGTCTGGGACTGCTGCCGGGGTCGAACGGGGTCCACTACGACTCCGAGCCCCAGCGCCGGCCGGTCTACCAACGCCTCGTCGGGGACGGCACGATCCCGCCGGGGTACGCCACCGACGACGGGGTCGGGCTGCTCTACCGGGGCGCCGAGCTCGTCGAGGCGCTGAGCGAGCATCCAGGGAAGGCGGCATACCGGGTGGAGCGGGCGCCGGGCGGTGGCGTCGTCGAGACCCGCATCGAGCCCCGCCGCCTCTGACCTCGTGACCCCGGCGAGGGGGCAGACTGGGGCCATGGCCCTCGACCCCCAGCGCAGCAAGCCCGAGCTCGACTTCCCCGGCGACGAGCCCCCGACGGATCTCGTCGTGGAGGACCTCATCGACGGCACCGGTGACGAAGCCACGTCCGGGCGGACGGTGAGCGCCCACTACGCCGGATGGGCCTTCTCCACCGGCGAGGAGTTCGACGCCTCGTGGAACCGCGGTGCACCGCTCGACTTCCCGCTCGGCCAGGGCCGGGTCATCCAGGGCTGGGACCAGGGCATCGTGGGCATGAAGGTCGGCGGCCGACGCCGGCTGACCATCCCGCCGCACCTCGGCTACGGCGACCGGGGCGCGGGCGCCGCGATCAAGCCCGGCGAGACGTTGATCTTCGTCGTCGACCTCGTCGACGTGCGCTAGTTCGGAGCCCGCCCGGAGCCCGTCCGGCGCCGCACTGGGCGGTACGCGTGGTGCCCGCCCGTCCCGCGGCGTACCCAGGGGATTGTCAGGGTGCGTAGTTGCGTTGCCCGCTCCTGTCATTCGGCTGTCTTCCCGATATCGGGGGGCGGGCAGTCGGCTCCAACCTTCTTGGAGGATTTGTGCCCTTCCCCACCCGCACGGCTACCGCCGCGCTCGGTGTCATCGCTCTGTCCTGCGCCATCGCAGCAGCGACCTCCGGTTCCGCCTCCGCCGCACCCGGCAACGGCAAGAACACCCTTCCCGGCAGCGTCCCCCTGTGGGCGCAGGCGGCCCACAAGGTCGGCGCGTCGGACAAGAACGCGCAGATCGACTTCCGGGTCTACCTCAACAACCGGGGAGGCGACGCGGCCGCGGCCTATGCGTCGGCCGTCGCCACACCGGGGAACGCCCTCTACGGAAAGTTCCTGTCCGCCGCCCAGTACGCGGAGAAGTTCTCCCCGACCCAGTCCGACGTGGACAGCGTCTCCGCCTGGCTGAAGGCCCAGAGGCTGAAGGTCGGCTACGTCCCCGACAACCGCAAGTACGTGGAGGCGACAGGGACGGTGGCCCAGGCCGCTGCGGCGTTCGGCACCTCCTTCTCCGACTACACCGTGCAGGGCCAGCAGCTGCGGGCCAACGAAACGCCGTTGGTCGTCCCCAGCAGCCTGGGCAACGTCGAGGGGGTCATCGGGCTCGATGAGACGATGTCCCTGGCCCGTCCGCACGCGACCTACCAGCCGCCCGCCGGCTTCCGGGCCGGCCAGCCCTGCTCGGCCTACTGGAGCGAGAAGATCGTGCCGGGGGCCGTCTACCCCGACGGCGGCACGGTCACCCCCGCCCCGGACGGCACAGCGCTTCCCACCAGCCCCAGCGCCTACGCGCCGTGCGGGTATGCCGGAGCGCAGCTCCAGGGGGCGTATGGCGTCGCCAAGGCCATCGCAGCCGGTAACGACGGTCGCGGGGTCACCGTGGCGGTCATCGACGCCTTCGCGTCTCCTACCGCCGCGGCCGACCTGGCGACATACTCCAAGGCCCACGGGCTGCCGGCCCCGAAGCTCACCGAGCAGGTCGCCCCGGGCATCTACAACCACCCGACAACGAAGAAGTTCGACCCGTCCGGGTGGGCCGGTGAGGAGCAGCTCGACCTCGAGGCCGTGCACACCATGGCTCCCGGGGCCGACATCCTCTACGTCGGGGCCGCCAACAACGGCCAGCCGCTGGACGCCGCGCTCAACAGCGTCGTCGTCCACCACAGCGCCGACATCGTCACGAACTCCTACGGCTACGGCGGGGAGGCCCTGCACAACGGGATCATCAAGCCGCAGGTCGACATCCAGATCCAAGCCGCCGCCGAGGGCATCAGCGTCTTCTACTCCTCGGGCGACAACGGTGACGAGACCGGCGGCGTGGCCGGAGCGACCCCGTCGCCCGACTTCCCGGCGTCCAGCCCGTGGGTGACCGCCGTCGGCGGCACCTCCCTCGGGGTGCGCAAGGACAACACCCGCGAGTTCGAGCTCGGCTGGGAGACCGCCAAGAGCACCCTGCAGCCCGGCCCGGCCTGGTCGACGCCGGCGTACCTGTACGGCGGCGGTGGCGGTACCTCGCGGCTGTTCGCCCAGCCGTCCTACCAGGCGAGTGTCGTCCCGAAGGAGATCAGCCAGACCTACGGCGGCGCCCCCATGCGGGCTGTGCCGGACGTCGCCGCCCTGGGTGACCCGACGACGGGGATGGCCGTCGGCCAGACCCAGACGTTCTCGGACGGCGTGAAGTACGACGAGTACCGCATCGGTGGGACCAGCCTGTCTTCACCGCTGTACGCCGGCATGTGGGCGCTCGCCGTGCAGAACCACGGCCCCTACGGCCTGGCCAACCCCACGCTGTACCGCACCCGGGCGGCGTCGCTCGACATCACGAAGGACCAGCGCAAAACCTACCCGGGCGCCGTCCGGGTCGACTACAAGAACACTGTCGACCCGACGGGCGGCTACACCTACACCGCCCGTTGGTTCGACATCGACGAGCCGCTGACCATCCACGTGCGGACCGGGTACGACGACGTCACCGGCGTCGGCTCGCCCAACGGCCAGGCCTGGCTGAACGCGGTCTCGGCCAAGTAGCAGTTCCCACTGCAGCACCACCGTGGGCCCGGACGCGACCAGCGTCCGGGCCCACCGGCGTACCCCGGGGGAAACCCGCCGGTACCCGTACGGATGTTCGGGTAGCGTTCTGCGCCATGGCCGCCCCACCGACCGCACCGACCGCGGCGCAGGTCAAGACCGAGCGTCTCCTCAACCTCGTCATGGCCCTGCTCGCCACCCGGATGCCCCTGTCCAAGGCCCGCATCCGGGCGGCGGTCCCGCAGTACCAGATGACCGCGTCCGTCGAGGCCTTCGACCGGATGTTCGAGCGTGACAAGGACGAGCTGCGCGAGCTCGGGATCCCTCTGGTCACCGCCGTCATCGACCCCGTCTTCGACGACGAGCTGGGCTACCGCATCGACAAACGGGAGTATGCGCTGCCCGAGATCGCGTTCGAGCCCGACGAGGTGGCCGCACTGTCGTTGGCGGCCCGCACCTGGACCCGGGCCAGTCTGGCCGGACCCGCGGCGTCCGGGCTGCGCAAGCTGCGCGCCGCCGGGGTGACCATGGACGAACGCTCCCTCGTGGGGATCGAGCCGGTGGTCCGCACCACCGAGGAGGCCTTCGAGCCGCTGCGGCGGGCCGTCCGCGACCGGCAGGCGGTGACGTTCGGCTACCGCAAGCCCGAGCAGGAGACCGGGTCCCGCCGTCTGCAGCCGTGGGGGCTGGCGCAGTGGCACGGTCGGTGGTACCTCACGGGCCACGACCTCGACCGTGGAGCCCCTCGCGTCTTCCGGGTGAGCCGCATCGACACGTCGGTCCGCACCAGCGGGCCGCTCGGGGCCTACGAGATCCCCTCCGACCACGACGCCCGGGTGATGGTCGAGACCACGCAGCAGTCGTCCGCCCCGTCCCGGCCGGCCACGCTGCGGGTGCGCCACGGCAGCGGCAACGCCCTGCGCCGGCGAGCGACCTCCGCCCCACAGGAGCTCGACGGCTGGACGCGGGTGCAGGTCGACTTCCGCGACGTGGACCGGGTGGCCGACGAGGTCGCCGGCTACGGTCCCGACGTCGTCGCCGAGACGCCCGACGACCTGCGAGAGGCTGTGGTCCGGCGGCTCCGAGGTGCCGCCGGCTCGACGCATACCGAGCTGTCGCCGTCCAGCGGACGGGTCCGGTGAGCGCGGCCAGCCCCGCCGGTCCGGTCCGGCGGCCGCCCGCGGAGACGGCGACGAGCCGCCTCTCCCGGCTGCTGGACATGGTGCCGTGGCTGCTCGCCCACCAAGGGGTCGACCTCGACGAGGCGGCGGGCGAGTTCGGGGTCACCCCCGACCAGCTGGTCGCCGATCTCGAGCTGCTGTTCGTCTGTGGCACCCCGGGCGGCATGCCCGACGACCTCATCGAGGCCGACTGGGAGGACGGCCGGGTGTTCATCGGCAACGCCGACGTCATCGCCCGCCCGCTACGGCTCACCGTCGACGAGGCGCTCGCCCTCATGGTGGGGCTGCGGGCCCTCGCGACGACTCCGGGGCTGGCCGAGCACGACGCGGTCGCCGGGGCCCTGACCAAGCTCGAGGAGGCCACGGGAGCCGTCGGTGCGCCGAGCACGCGGGTGCAGGTGTCGATCGACGACGGAGCGCAGGCCTCGGTGCTCGCTCAGGCCCGTCGGGCGGTGGGGCAGCACCGACGGCTGCACCTGGCCTACCTGGTGGCCACCCGCGACGAGGTCACCGAACGTGACGTCGACCCCATGCGGGTGGTCTTCCTCGACGGGCACTGGTACCTCGAGGGCTGGTGCCACCGGGCGGAGGACGTGCGTCTGTTCCGCCTCGACCGCGTGCAGGCGCTCGAGGTGCTCGACGTCGACGGCACCCCCCCGCCGCAGGCCCAGCCCCGCGACGTCGGTGAGGCCCTCTTCACGCCGGGGGAGGAGGACCTCGAGGTGGTGCTGGAGACCGACCGGGCGGGCGCCTGGATCGTCGACTACTACCCGGTCGACCACGTCGAGCGCCTCGACGACGGGCGTCGCCGGGTCACGCTGCACGTCTCCGACCCGGCCCTCATCCGACGGCTCGCGTGGCGGATGGGCGGGCACCTGCGGGTGCTGCGGCCCGTTGACCTGGCAGACAGCGTCGCCACGGGTGCCCACGAGGCGCTGGGCGCGTACACCGGCGGCCTATGAGGACCGACGCGTAGAGTGAGACGTCTCCGACCCGGAAGGTTAGTCAGGACCATGTGGAGAGACCTCGCGCAGCCCAGCCACCTCATCATCATCGCGGTGCTGCTGCTCATCCTGTTCGGCTGGAAGCGGCTGCCTGACGCCGCCCGGAGCGTCGGGCGCTCCATGCGCATCTTCAAGTCCGAGGTGTCGGAGATGAAGAACGACGGCAAGGAGGGGCGCCCCAGCCCCGCCGCCAACGACACCGTGCCCGGTGACGTCGTCCCACCGACTGCATCCCAGCCCGCCCCCCAGTACGCGCCCCAGCCGGCCCCGCAGTACGCGCCCCAGCCGGCCCCGCAGTACGCGCCCCAGCCGGCTCCGCAGTACGCGCCGCAGCCGGCCCAGCCCCAGGGTGCGGCCGCACCGACGGCTCAGCCGACTCAGCCCGAGCGGCACGACTCCGCCAACCCGGCGCTCTGAGCGCCGCTCTGACCGCACGGCGGCGAACGGTCCGGCACTGAGGCATGGCCTTCAAGCGGTTCCGCAAGCAACGCGACCCCGACGGGCGGATGTCCCTCGGTGACCACCTGAGGGAGCTGCGTCGACGCATCGTCATCTCGGTGGTGGCCATCGTCGTCTGCGCGGGTGTGGGCTGGTGGAAGTACGACTGGATCTTCGAGAAGCTCATTGGCCCCATCAAGCTGGTCGCCGCCGAGAGGGGCAGCTCGATCGCCACGGTGAACTTTACCGGCATGACCGACGCCTTCTCGATCCTCATCACCGTGGGCCTGTTCGTCGGCGTGGTGATCTCCTCGCCGGTGTGGCTCTTCCAGATCTGGGCCTTCATCGTGCCCGGGCTCACCACCCGGGAGCGGCGCACGGCGATGGTCTTCATCGGGGCGGCGGTGCCGCTGTTCCTGGCCGGGTGCGCGCTCGGCTACCTCACCCTGCCGAAGGCGGCCACGGCCCTGCTGTCGTTCACGCCGACCGACGCCACCAACATCCTCCCGGCCGACGCCTATCTCAACTTCGTCCTGAAGTTCATCCTCGCGTTCGGTCTCGCGTTCCTGCTCCCGGTCTTCCTTGTCGGCCTCAACGCCGCCGGGGTGCTGCCGGCCCGGGTGATGGTGCGCGGGTGGCGACCGGCGGTGTTCCTCATCTTCCTGTTCGCCGCGATGATGACCCCGTCCCCCGACCCCTGGTCGATGATCTTCCTTGCGCTGCCGATGGTCGGCCTCTACTTCGCTGCGGTGGGCGTCGCCTTCCTGCTCGACCGGCGGAAAGCCCGTCGAGAGACCGTGGCGATGCCGTGGCGCGATCTTCCCGACGACCAGGCGTCACCGATCTGACGCGAGCCCGGCCGCCCGCCGGTAGCGTTCGGCGCGTGCCCGCCTTCCCCCTCCTGCGGCGCGTCGGGCTGCTGGTCAACCCCACCGCCGGGGGCGACCGCGGAGTCCGCCTGGGTGCCCGTTCGGAGGACGCGCTCCTGGCCGCCGGTCACGAGGTCGTCGACCTCTCCGGCACCGACGCCGCGACCGCCGAGAGCCGGGCCCGCACAGCGCTGCACGACGGCCGGATCGACGTTCTGCTCGTCGTCGGCGGTGACGGGATGGCCCATCTCGGCACGAACCTCGTGGCCGGCACCGGCATACCCCTGGCCCTGGTGGCCGCAGGCACCGGGAACGACAACGCGCGCGAGCTGGGGCTGCCGCTCCGCGACGCCGAGGCCGCCTGCGCGCTCGTCACGGCCGGACGGACCCGGGTGGTCGACGCCGGTCGCTGCGTGACGGCTGACGGCCGGACCCGGTGGTGGCTCGGCGTGCTCGGCGGCGGCTTCGACTCGGTGGTCACCGAGCGCGTCGCCCGGATGCGTTGGCCACGAGGGTCGTGGCGCTACACCCTCGCCGTGGCGCGGGAGCTCCCGACGTTCCGGCCCATCCCGTATGCCGTCACGGTCGACGGGGTGCGGATCGAGACCGACGCGATGCTCGTCGCCGTCGCCAACGGCCCCTCGTTCGGGGGTGGGATGCGCGTGGCGCCCGACGCCCGCTACGACGACGGGCAGTTCGACGTCGTGATCCTGCACCGGGTCTCCGTCGCCGCGTTCGTGCGGGTGTTCCCCCGGGTCTTCCGGGGCGCGCATACGACCCACCCGCAGGTGCAGATCCTGCGCGGGCGGCACGTCCGCCTCGAGGCCGCGGGCATCATCACCCAGGCCGACGGCGAACGGTTCGAGGCCCTGCCGGTCGACCTGGATGCCGTGCCCTACGCCTTGCGCGTCGTCGTCCCCGCGCTCCCGTAGCCTGCTGGACATGGTGGCCGACGAGCTCGACGGTTTCTCGGCGACGCTCGACTTCCCCCTCGATCCGTTCCAGGTCGAGGCCTGCACGGCCCTTGAGGCCGGGCACGGTGTCCTCGTCGCCGCGCCGACCGGGGCCGGCAAGACCGTGGTCGGCGAGTTCGCCGTCCACCTCGCGTTGACAAGTGGTCGAAAAGCGTTCTACACCACGCCGATCAAGGCCCTGTCCAACCAAAAGTATGCCGACCTCGTCCGCCGGCACGGCGCAGCCAACGTCGGGCTGCTCACCGGCGACTCGTCGGTCAACGGCGAGGCGCCGATCGTCGTCATGACGACCGAGGTGCTGCGCAACATGATGTATGCCGGGTCGCCCACCCTGCGGGGGCTCGGCTACGTCGTCATGGACGAGGTGCACTACCTCGCCGACCGGTTCCGCGGGGCGGTGTGGGAGGAGGTCATCATCCACCTGCCACCCGACGTGCTGGTGGTGTCGCTGTCGGCGACGGTCTCCAACGCCGAGGAGTTCGGTGCCTGGCTGAGCGAGGTTCGCGGCGACGTGCAGGTCGTCGTCTCGGAGCACCGGCCGGTGCCGCTGTGGCAGCACATGATGGTCGGCCGAGGGATGTACGACCTGTTCGTTGATGACGTGTTCGACCCGTCCAACGCCGCCGACGGTGCGGTCGACCGGATGCGTGACGTCGCCCCCGACCGGGTCGCCCCAGAGCTGATGCACGCCATCGCCGGAGCCTCTCGGCGCAGCACCGAGGTCGAGGCGTCGCGGCACCGGGGGAGGGGTCGGCGTGGTCCGGGGGGGCCTGGCGGCGGACCGGGCGGGCGCGGGTTCGCCCGCGGCGGAGGTAGCGGCGGAGGAGGCGGAGGAGGCGGTGGCCGGCCGGGCGGCGGCGCGACCCGGGCGGAGGTCGTCGACCGGCTCGACCGCGACGGACTGCTGCCCGCGATCACCTTCATCTTCAGCCGGGTCGGTTGCGACGCCGCGGTCGGGCAGCTCCTGGCCCAGGACGTGCGACTGGTCAGCGACGAGGAGGGTGCCCGCATCCGCCGGGTCGTCGAGGAGCGCGTCTCGGGGCTGGCCGACGAAGACCTCAGCGTGCTCGGCTACTGGGACTTCGCCGACGGCCTGGCCCGCGGGTATGCCGCGCACCACGCGGGCATGCTGCCCACCTTCCGCGAGATCGTGGAGGAGCTGTTCACGGCCGGCCGGATCCGCGCCGTGTTCGCCACCGAGACCCTTGCCCTCGGGATCAACATGCCCGCGCGCACGGTGGTGCTCGAGCGGTTGGTGAAGTTCAACGGCGAGGCCCACGTCGACGTCACACCCGCCGAGTACACCCAGCTGACCGGTCGGGCTGGGCGCCGCGGCATCGACGTCGAGGGCCACGCCGTCGTCCTGTGGAACCGCGGCCTCGACCCGCTGGCCGTCGCCGGGCTCGCCTCGACGCGCACCTATCCGCTGCGGTCCAGCTTCCGGCCGACCTACAACATGGCCGTCAACCTCGTCGCCCAGTTCGGGCGCGACCGGGCCCGCGAGCTGCTGGAGACCTCCTTCGCCCAGTTCCAGACTGACCGGGCTGTCGTCGGGTTCGTCCGCACCATCCGGCGCAACGACGAGGCGCTGGCGGGCTACGCGGAGCAGATGCAGTGCCATCTGGGCGACTTCGCGGCATACGCCGCCATCCGCGACGAGATCCGCACCCTCGAGAAGGACGCCGTCCGGGCGCGCGCCGCGAGCGTCCGCGCCGAGGCCGCCGTCAGCCTCGAGCGGCTGCGGGTGGGCGACGTCATCGAGATCCCGGCCGGCCGGCGGGCCGGCTACGCCGTCGTCGTACAGGCCAACGGCGGGGGCAAGGGGGAGGCCGCGTCACCCGCCGTGGTCACCGACGACCGGCAGCTGCGCCGGTTGACCCTCGTCGACGTGCCCACGCCCGTCGAACCCATCACGACGGTCCGGCTCCCGAAGAACTTCAACGCCAAGAGCCCGAAGTCTCGCCGCGACCTGGCCACCTCTCTGCGGATCGCCGTGCCCCACGACCCGCCGCCGAAGCGCGGCGCGGCCGCCAACGCTCGCAGTGACCGCGACGTCGCCCGCCTGGAGGACCTGCGCCGGCAGATGCGCAGCCATCCGTGCCACGCCTGCCCCGACCGGGAGAACCACGCCCGCTGGGCCGAGCGGTGGTGGCGCCTCAGCCGGGAGACCCAGGGGCTGCAGCGCAAGGTCGAGGGCCGCACCCACTCCGTGGCTCGGACCTTCGACCACATCTGCGACCTGCTCGAAGACCTCGGCTACCTCGGGGCCGACGGGGCCACGGTCACCCCGCGCGGCGAGCAGCTGCGCCGGCTCTACACCGAGAAGGACCTGCTCGCCGCCGAGTGCCTGCGGCACGGGGTCTGGCAGCGCCTCGACGCGCCGGGTCTGGCGGCCGCCGTCTCCACCCTGGTGCACGAGCCCCGGCGGGAAGGATCCGAGGTCAGCCCCCGGATGCCGACCGACGACGTCGCCGAGGCTTGGCGCTCGATGGTGCGGCTGTGGGGCCAGATCGAGGACCGTGAGCGCGAGGGCGGGCTCCCGCTGACCGGTGACCCCGACGGCGGGATCGCCTGGATGGTCCACCGGTGGGCGGCGGGCCAGCGGCTCGAGCTCGTGCTGCGCGACAGCGAGGTCGCGGCCGGTGACTTCGTGCGCCGCTGCAAGCAGATCGTCGACCTGCTCGACCAGGTCGGTGATGCCGCGGCTACGGCGGGGGCTCCGCAGCTGGCCACGACCGCCCGGGCGGCCGTAGTCGCGGTCCGCCGGGGGGTCGTCGCCGCAGATCGGGTCGACTGAACCATGTCAGGTCCGCAGATGCGGTAAACCAGCCGTCGCGGGCACCGCACACGCGGGTATGCTGTCCGGCGTGACGACGTTTCGGGTCCGCGAGGCGGCCGCGCTCCTCGGGGTGAGCGACGACACCGTCCGTCGGTGGATCGACGCCGGTCGGCTGGCCGCCTCTACCGACGACGGGGGGCGCAACGTCGTGCGGGGACCGGACCTCGCCGCGTTCGCGCAGGAGATCGCGGCCGCGGGCGAGCACCCGACCCCGGGCCCGGTGCGCTCCGAGTCGGCCCGCAACCGGTTCGTCGGTCTGGTGACCCGGGTGGTCCGCGACACCGTGATGGCGCAGGTCGAGATCCAGGCGGGGCCCCATCGGATCGTCTCCCTCATGAGCCGCGAGGCGGCCGACGACCTCGAGCTCGAGCCGGGTGTCCTGGCCATCGCGGCGGTCAAGTCCACCAATGTCGTTGTCGAGGTCCCGGAGCACCCATGAGCTTGCGTGTCCTGCGTGTCCTGCCTGGCCCGCGACCCCGGGCGCTCGCCGCCGTCGCCGCTCTCGCGGCGCTGCCGGTGCTCGCGGCCTGCGGGACGGCGGCCACCCCCAGCACCCCGGCCGGCACGGTTGCGGGCGGGTCGCCGGCCTCGGCCACCAGCTCGGCGCACCTCACCGGCACGGTCAACATCCTCGCGGCGGCGTCGCTCCAAGAGACGTTCACGACGCTGAAGCAGCAGTTCGAGGCCGCACACCCCGGCGTGACCGTCACCCCGAACTTCGGCGCCTCCTCGGCGCTCGCGCAGTCGATCATCCAGGGGTCGCCGGCCGACGTGTTCGCATCGGCGAGCCAGACGAACATGGACCAGGTCGTCCAGGCCGGTGCGGCCTCGACCTCGAAGCCCTTCGCCAAGAACGTCATGGCGATCGCTGTCCCGCCGGGCAACCCGGCCGGCGTCGCGGCGCTGGCCGACCTCGCCAAGCCCGGCGTCAAGGTCGCCCTGTGCCAGGCGCAGGTGCCGTGTGGCTCGGTGGCCGCGAAGGTCTTCGCCAACGCCAAGATCGCCGTGACCCCGGTCAGCCAGGAGGCCGACGTCAAGTCGGTGCTCACCAAGGTCCAGCTCGGTGAGGTCGACGCGGGCGTCGTCTACGTCACCGACGTCAAGGCCGCCGGCACCAAGGTCAAGGGCGTCGAGATCCCGGCCGACCTCAACGCCTCCACGTCCTACCCCATCGCGACGCTGACCAAGGCTCCGAACCCCGACGCGGCCGCCGCCTTCACGGCATACGTCCTGTCGGCGGAGGGCCGGTCGGTGCTCGCCGCGGGCGGGTTCGCCGCACCGTGACGACCTCCTCGGCGCCGACGGCTGGGGGGCGCCGGCGCCGAGGAGTCCCCCCCGCGCCCTCGCGGACCCCGGCGCGCACGCGGCAGACCCGCGGTGTCGTGCCCTGGCCGCTGGCCGTCCCCGCCGCGCTCGCGGTGCTGTTCCTGCTCGTCCCACTGGCGGCGATGCTGGTGCGCACGCCGTGGGCGGGGCTGCCGCGCATCCTCGAGAGCAGCGTCGCTCTCGACGCGCTCCGGCTGTCCCTCCTCTGCGCCTCCGCGGCCACCGTCGTGTCGCTGCTGCTCGGCGTCCCGCTGGCGTGGGTGCTGGCCCGGTCGCGCCGACGGGGCATGGGAGTGCTTAGAGCGCTCGTCACCCTGCCGCTCGTGCTCCCCCCGGTGGTCGGTGGCGTCGCCCTGCTGCTGGCCTTCGGGCGGATGGGTGTCGTCGGGCGCTACCTCGACCTCGGGTTCGGGCTGACGCTGCCGTTCACGACGCTCGGGGTCGTCGTCGCCGAGGGGTTCGTGGCCATGCCGTTCCTCGTCGTCACCGTGGAGGGCGCGTTCCGCGGTCTCGACCAGGGCTTCGAGGAGGCGGCGGCGACCCTGGGCGCCTCGCGCCTGACGACGTTTCGGCGGGTCACCCTGCCGCTGGTGGGACCGTCGCTCGGCGCTGGGGCCGTGCTGTGCTGGGCCCGGGCGCTGGGGGAGTTCGGCGCGACGGTCACCTTCGCCGGCAGCTTCCCGGGACGCACCCAGACCATGCCGCTGGCGGTCTACCTCGCGATGGAGACCGACCCCGATGCGGCCATCGCCCTGTCCCTCGTCCTGCTCGTCGTGTCGGTGCTCGTCCTCGCGCTGCTGCGTGACCGGTGGCTGCGGTCGGGAGCCACGCTGTGAGTGACGACCCCGGCCCACTGAGGGTCGACGGCCGGGTCGAGCGCGGCGGGTTCGCGCTCGAGCTCACGGCGACCGTCGAGCCCGGCGAGGTGGTCGCCCTCCTCGGCCCGAACGGCGCAGGCAAGTCGACCCTGCTCCGGGTCGTCAGCGGCCTTCTTCCTGTTGCCACGGGCTCGGTCCGTCTCGGCGCCACGGTCCTCGACGACGCCGCCACCGACACGTGGGTGCCGGCCGAACGCCGCCCGGTCACATTGGTGTTCCAGGACTACCGGCTCTTCCCGCACCTCGACGTGCGCGACAACGTCGCCTTCGCCGCTCGCTCCCGGGGGGCCGGCCGCGCCGAGTCGCGTCACCTCGCCGACCCCTGGCTGGCGCGGCTCGACCTCGCCGACCTCGCCGGGCGCCGCCCGGCCCAGCTGTCCGGCGGCCAGGCGCAGCGGGTCGCGCTGGCGCGGGCGCTCGCCGCCGACCCGGGCGTGCTGCTCCTCGACGAGCCGCTGGCCGCCCTCGACGCGCGGACCCGGGTGGAGGTGCGCTCATCCCTGCGTCACCACCTGGCCGACTTCGCCGGGCCGTGCGTCGTGGTCACCCACGACCCGCTCGAGGCCATGGTCATGGCCGACCGCCTCCTCGTCGTCGAGGCCGGCCGCATCGTGCAGGAGGGCACCCCCAGCGCGGTCGCCCGGCACCCCGCGACGGACTACGTCGCCCGGCTCGTCGGGCTGAACCTGTATGCCGGCCGGTACGACGCGCATACGCGCGCCGTCGAGCTGGACGGCGGTGGCCGGCTCGTCGTCACGCCGGTGGAGGGGACGGTCCTGCCCTCGGGGCGGGCCCTGGTCGCGCTGCCGCCCTCGGCGGTCAGCCTCCACCGCGAACCGCTCGCCGGCGCGTCGCAGCGCAACGTCTGGTCCGGCCGGGTCGTCGGGGTGGAGCTGGTCGGCGACCGCGCGCGGGTGGAGATCAGCGGCCGGCCGGGAGCGGTCGTCGATGTGACGCCCGCGGCCCTCGCCGATCTCGGCATCGACCGGGGGAGCGAGGTCTGGCTGGCCGCGAAGGCGACCGAGACTGTGGCGTATGCGGAGGGTGCGCGGGAGTCGGAGCGGCCGCCGTAGCGGCTTTGGTGTTGTTGACACGACCCGCCAGCCGCTACGACATCCGCTGTGACCTGTGCGGGCCGCGTTCATCTGTGCGCACCACGAGCACGTCTTCCGAGTCCTACTTCGACACCTCCGGATGGGACCCGCGCGATGGGCGCTCAGGGGCCCGCCCCGGGTTGTCGACGAGGTCGAGCAGGTGCGGCAGGCCCTTCGGCGCGAGGCCCCAGCGAGCTCGGCCTCAGCGGCAGCCTGGGAGCTGGGACCGCTCGAGGGATCTCACGGACATCGACGGGCGACGCTGGTCATCGGCGCGACGCACGACACGATGGACCACACCCACATGCGGTCGATGGTGGACCAGCTGCCCCACGGTACCTACCTGCACTGTCCGGACGCCATGGGGCGTGGCCCCATCGACGCCGGAGAGAGGCCTGACCGCCGACGTCGGGCCGCTCTGCTGAGGGGGCAGCAGCCCCCGGCCTGCCTCCGTATGGCCACCGGAGTCACCCGTTCAGCCGGCTGGGAGCTACTGCTGCTCCTGCAACCCCGCATTGAGGGCCTCGGCGGAGCGTTCTAGCGCCTCGTTGACCAACGTCGAGTCGGCGACACGATTGGCCGACTCAGCAAGGGTTGAGGCCAAGCCCAGGTGGTAGTCGCGAAGCCAGTCGGGCCCCGGATCGGGGTCGGGGGTCGGTCCAAGGTGCGGCGGCAGCTTCGGCGGCTTGGGCCACGTCGGGCATGGGTCGTCTTCCCAGTCGGCCATGGGTGAGACATCGACGCGGAGTCGCGAGGCCACCCAGCTCAGGTGCACCAGATCCGCGGCAACTCGCGCGCCCAGTTCACGAGGCGGCAGTGGCTGAGGGTTCAACGACACCAGGTCACCTCTGCCCGGCGGGATGGGCTGCGGGTTGAGACTCACTGACGCGCCAGGGCTCACCATGGACAGAGGGCCTCGGGGAATGACGTCGAAGACGGCCGGGAAACGACGGCCGATGAAGGCCAGAAGAGCGCGGTCAAATGGCATTGACACTCCTTGGGAGGCGGACGGAAGGTGCCGTAGACGAGCGGGTCGTCGGCCGCCCGCTCAGGGGCTCGGCAAAGTCGGGTTGTGAGGCGCTGACCAGCACGTTTGCTGTGTTGCGGGTGTGACGGACGTGGCGTGTGTTGCTGCCGAGCGAGCGTGGGACTCGCGGTGACGATGGAGATGTCA